>Ga0209979_1000081_pt1 | contig 162992 bp, 170 predicted proteins | sample AnhtaG_FD_183114 | JGI IMG/M metagenome (GOLD analysis project Ga0209979, IMG submission 183114) | Deep subsurface microbial communities from Anholt, Denmark to uncover new lineages of life (NeLLi) - Anholt_01485 metaG (SPAdes) (version 2) | ecosystem: Environmental > Aquatic > Marine >...
GGTGCACAAGCCTTCACCATCCAGAAAGAAGCCTGAAACTAACAGTAACGCCATCCACAGACAGCACAACCATCCCTAAAAAGAAGGAACAAAAACGTTCCACATCAATTATTTAATTCCCCCGCGCGCGCTAAGCAGGAAATCCATACGGTAAGGTTTTCTGGAGTGTTCCTCCGCCAAGCCCAATTGCAGCTTTGACATCTAACTTGTGCACGGCACCAGTGTACCCCTCAGTTTCGACCGAGCAGCTTCTTTCGGAAACTTGTCCTTCAAAGTCCTCGTGGTCAACGGTCAGTCCGCCTATGTCAACAGTCGCATCCAAGCTGACCCCAACCTCACCTGTGTCAACGTCAACATCCATGATGAACCCGCCGATATTAACACCCGCGTTTATTACTCCATCACTCTTTAAGCTTTCGGCGTCAACAGTCAACATCAATCCTCCAACATCTAAACTTAAATCAATCTGCTCAAAGGAAGCCCCACTATTTATTTCCAGATTTAAGCCGCCAATATATCTTATGAAAACAGTGAATTTGCTGATGTTAGCGTACTGTCCCAACTCCATCACTACACCTCCAATTCTTAAACCGAAAGTTCCATTGTACTGATAGCTGTTTCCTAATGTAAGATTAAGTCCCCCAGACTCACCATATAAGTCAACTTGTAAGACTTGTCCTTCATCCAACTCGTCATAGCTAGCTTCAAGCTCAGAAACATCAACGCTACGTTCGAAGCTAACATCACAAGCCAGATTAGGGTCGTTGGAAAAGAGCAAGTTAATTCCGCCAAATTTCATGCTGACGTTTAAGTTAACAAACCTCACAGTGTCAGAAACATTCGTTCCTTTTACCAAACTGTATGTGTCCACAACTGTTTCACCTTCAACGCCAAGCCCTGGAATCTCAAACTGTGGAAAAATGATGGGCTGAAGCACGGGCGAGACCGCCGCATAAACAACCCCTATAAACAAGATTACGACGAACACTCCGCCAAAAATAGTTCTTGCCATAGCCATTTTAGACGAACCCTCCTGCAAAGGAGCTTATGATAAGCCATATCGAGATCCAAAAAATGCCCATTATTATCAGGCAAACCACCATCGGACCAATAAAAGATGAAATGAAGGCTTTCCCAATGTCAATGTTATAGTTATGCTTCACGGCAACAGCCATCAAAAGGACAACCCAGAAAGTTGCTACAATGTTAAAAAATGTTAAAAGGGGCCATGTAGCCCAGCTTATCCCTAAAAGAACAGTGCCCAGAATCACTAAACTACAAGGAACAAGCGAGTAGCCATAGAGCTTCATCAACTGCACGAACGAGCCTTCACCTTTGAAAATGTATTTGGCGCTGATGTGCGCTATTCCGGCAACAACAACCCACAGAATTAAAGTTGCCACTATGCTTACAATTACTACAATCAACCAAATAATACCGAGAAAACCCAAGCCAACCAAAGAACCAATAGAAACCGTGATGGCTGAAATTACTCGATGAACAAACGAAGCGAGAATTATGCCTTCAATTCCAACCAACAGAAGAATAAGAACGAAGGTCTCCCAGAACCCGATCTTGTCTGTGATAATCTGTTTGAATGTAGCGTCTGGTGCCAAGAAAACACCGCCAACTCTACCCAAAAATGTAGAAAAGTAATCGCTCATCGTTTTCTTCTGCATCTCACTTCCAGCTTTTTCCATTTTCAATCTCCACCGAACCTCTAAAGGTCCTCTCGTTTCTGCATGTTTCTTGTATTTAAAGTTTACCATAGCTCTTCATAAACTAAATCGAAAAACAGACATATTTGGTTCCAAATCCAATGTAAAAACCAATGTTACTGAATAACGTAAGCCCCTATGCGCACCCGCATGCATGCATATGAGACTGAACACTAGACCTTCCAGCTTGAAACGACTTTCCACACCTCTCATGCAAAACAAGGGCCTTCGGTTTGGGTTTGGGTTTGGGGTTAAAATTTAATCCAACCAACCAACTTGGAACGACGACGGACGGGGGAAACGGGGACCAACGGGGACAACGACGGTTAATGGACGACGGGGACAAACGACGGGAGACGGCTAATGGACAGTAAATACCTGTATACCTGATTTGGGTACTATCTATGGAATAGGAAGGAACAAGGAAGGTACTATCAAATAACTACTTTAGATATGTGTATACGAAATCGAGTATACACTCTAAAAGAGTGAGATGAAAGAAAGAAACAAAAAGTTACCCCTCATAATAAACTTGATGAAAACTACGAGGGGCCAGAAATAATCAAGAACTTACCCCTCAACAATAAACTGAGCGCGCGCGAATCTATTCAACCATATGTAAGAAATGCAAGAAAGAACTTGACGCGCACGCTGTTTGCTAATATCATGGTATTAGTTAATGAGGGCTACGCTTTCAGGTGTTGCATGGAAAACGCCTTACATATATTAGTAATAGGGACGCTTAGAAATCATCATGTAAGAGTATGCTTTTCTGTGTCACCTAGGCCTACTAAATTAGTGAAAAACGTGACTTATGAAAGTCAACATTGGTACAGTGTGCACGCGAGTTTAATGAAACATTTAAATAGAAGAAAAGAGTAAACTACTAAGACCCTTCTCAGTTTCTGAGGTCCATCACGGTCATAATCTCACAATTGGTGTGGTACCTGAAGCCGGTTTGCTGGGCCACTCGTTGTGGGATATGGCATCTTCATGTCATAGCAGTAGTATATGCATTTTTGCGTCAGTTAGGCTATCCTTTTTTACCATATTGTCGAGTTTGAAATAACCCCTATAATCGCTCCCAAGCACGTTGTATCTTAGGTGATGAAGTGGTTGACTGTCCAGTATGCGGAGAGTCCTTAGTGAAAGGACCCAAGAGCAAGTACTACTGCGAAAACAAGAGTTGCCCCGTTATATTCGTGCGATGTCCCAGTGAACCCACAAAAAGGAGAGTAGCCTACACATCATTTGCAAGGAAGGAAATAATGAAAAAAATCCAGAAAGTTACTGTACAAAACACAAGTCATCTTTTCTGAACACTAAAACGTAAGAATACCCGACAACGCCATGCAGATTTTACGCCTGTTGGGTTGCCCTAAACACTCAACTTTGCCTAGTTAGATATTAACTGAAGTCTATATCGGTTTTTGATATATTCTACTGACCGTAACTTGGTTTATATCCAAATTCTGCGTGATGCATATCATCTCACGGAAGGATGCCAGAAATGACCAAGAGACTTTCAAGCAAAGATTTCTTCAGATGTTTTGAAGAGTTATGGCAAGCTGGCCCCAAAGTGAAATATTATAATCCAGACGCTTGGCTAGGTTACTTGACAAGCTAACTTATTTTAGAAGACTATTCCATTAGAGCCTTCAAACTCTCATACGCCTTCAGAAACCTTCTGCCAATACCTCACAAGACCTTCATAGTTTCTCACTCTTGTCCCCTCTACCAACATCATCACTTCAAGCTTGCCCAAGAATTCATGAACCCAAGAAAACGAGCACCCAGCCTCCTTAGCCACCTTGTACATAGTAAGCGTGCCATCCGGCTCATTCAGAAGTATCCTCAATATGCGTTCCCGAATCCAGCCTCTACGTTTCACATTGTTCGCCCAGAATGTATCGGTAACTCTTATGATTAATAGGGTTTACCGATATATCGGTAACCGCAGAGTTTTAAATATGTTACCGATACCCCTCTTCCCAGCAACAATAATGGAAATACTCGCCAATTCAAGTCTCGTGCAGTTTCAATTTCCTGTGAAATGAAATGTTTCCAATCTAGCGATTTGTTTCGTTTCAAATAGCTTCTATGTTGAAAAGATATAGGAGGGTCTACCATTTTTTGCTTGCACGAAAAAATCGCAACAGATTGCGTATCCTAGTTAAGAGAATCAGTTGTGTACAAGAAAAATAGGATAGAGTTATGGTTTCTTAGTTGCTGCTTTTTCTAGCGCGGTTACGCCTGGTAGCTTTTTGCCCATTAAGAATTCTATCAGTGCCCCACCTGCTGTGCTTATGTAAGAGAATTTGTCAGACAGATTAAGCTCTTGTAGGGCTGCCACTGTGTGACCGCCACCCGCAAGAGAGAACGCTTGCGAATTTGCCACTTCCTCAAAGATTCCTTTTGTTCCAAAAACGAATTCACTGTTTTCATAAACTCCCACAGGCCCGCTGATTACGATTGATTTGGCACTCCTAATAATTTCAGCATAGGCTTCAACAGTTTTCGCTCCAACGTCAAATATCGGATAATCCACAGGCAGTTCATCAACAGAAACCTCTTTACGCTTACCATCCACTTCCACCGCAACATCCAAAGGAACCCTAATCTTGTCTGAATACGTACGCATAAGCTCTTTTATGCCCGACACAAAACCCAAAAGCTCTTTACGCTCCAGAAAATCCATGTTCGGCTTACCAAGATCAAAGCCCTTCGCCACCAAAAACACATGCCCAGCAACACCACCCGTAAGCACGAAATCCGCTATGCCGTTGTCCAACACATACTTTGAAATTTCAAGCGCATCATCAGCTTTTGCTCCGCCCAAAATAAATACGCATGGCTTTTCCGGATTCTCCAAAACTCTGCGTAAAGATTTCAATTCTCTCTCCATAATGCGACCTGCAACACTCGGCAACACAGCCGTAAACCCAACAATCGAAACGTGAGCCCTATGTGCTGCTGCGAAAGCGTCGTTGACAAAAAAGTCAGCCAAAGGCGCAAGCTTTCTTACCATTTCCTTCTTTGCATGCTCTTCCGGCGTTCCCTTCTTTCTTTCATCAGCATAAGTTCTAACATTCTCCAACACAAGTACCTCACCGTTTTTCAGCTGTCTAATGGCTTCTTGAGCTTTCCCACCGAAAACATCATCAACATACTTAACAGGCTTGCCGAGAATTCTGCCCAAAATCTCAGCATGCTCCTTCAACGGAATAAAATCAGGTTCGCCAGGTCTGCCCTGATGCGCCAAAACCACAACCTTAGCGCCTCTATCAACAAGCTCCTTAATTGTTGTCTCGCCGTGCGTTCGGATCCTTGTATCGTCCAGAATCTTCTTTGTCTCAGGGTCAACAGGAGAGTTAAAATCAACCCTCACCAGAACAAGCTTACCCGTCAATGACACATCGTCCAAAGTCAAAAACTCAGCCATGTTATACACCACGACCAAAAAATATAGGGGGGGTAGTTGTTATTGGTTGTTTTCTGGTTTATTACGCCATCCTGCAGATCTTCTCGATCATCCGCACCATCTTAACAGAGTAACCCCATTCATTGTCGTACCAAGCAAGCACCTTCACCAAGTTACCAATGACCATCGTAGACTGGCCGTCCACAATCGCCGAGTAGGGGTTGTGTATAAAATCAGACGAAACCACCGGATCTTCCGTATAGTCCAAGATTCCCTTCAGCATCCCTTCAGCCGCCTCCTTAAACGCAGCATTAACCTCTTCCTTAGTAACATCTCTCTGCAGCTGCGCCGTGAAATCCACAATAGAAACATCGGCTGTGGGAACACGTAAGGCAAGCCCGTTCATTCTTCCCTCAAGCTCCGGCAACGTCAAAGTCGCCGCTACTGCTGCCCCAGTTGTTGTAGGAATAACGTTGAAAGCCGCCGATCTTGCTCGCCTCAAGTCGCTATGCTGCATGTCAAGAAGCCTCTGATCATTAGTAACAGAGTGAATCGTATTCATAATGCCAGCTTTCACGCCGAATTTATCGTTCAACACCTTAGCCACAGGCGCCACACAGTTTGTCGTACACGAAGCCAAAGAAATTATATGATGTTTCGTCGGGTCATACTTGTCATCGTTCACGCCGTAAACCACTGTTAGGTCTGCGCTTTTAGCCGGGCTCATCGGAGCCGAAACCAACACTTTTTTAGCTCCAGCCTGCAGATGCTTTGAGACATCTTCCCTTTTTCTGAACCTTCCCGTGGATTCCACCGCCAAGTAAACACCCATTTCTCCCCAAGGCAACTTCGCTGGGTCTGGCTGTGCCAAAACCTTCAATTCTTGCTTGACAACACCGTTTTTCTTGATAACAATAACATCTTCCTTAGCTTCTGCGTCAAAGGGTAACGGTCCATGAACCGTGTCGTGTTTCAGGAGGAATGCCAAGGTTTTTGCGTCTGTTAGGTCGTTGACCACTGCGAAATCTATTTCTGTCCCAGTTTCCAGAGCTGCTCTGTACAAAAGTCTCCCGATTCTTCCGAATCCGTTAATCGCTACTTTCGTCACCATTTCAAATCACCACATTTGCCCAAACTATTCCGAGATTCCTCTAATTAACTTTGCCCGTCCCTTAAGCTTAACGCAACTTCCTCAACGCTATTTCAGCAGCAAGCACCATAGGCTCCCAAGTTTCATTCAAGGGCGGCGCATAAGCCGTATCAGCCTTAGCCAATTCCCGCACAGTCATCTCTTTCTGCATCGCAAATGATAAAGCGTTTACACGTTGAGTCACTTGTTCGCCCCCAACTATCTGAGCCCCAATCAATCTTTGACTTTCTCTTTCTACAACAATCTTGATTCTGATGGGTAAGCCGCCTGGGTAATATTCCGGTCGAGTTTTTGAACTGATTGCCCCAACAACTATTTCAACTCCAGCTCTCCTTGCAAAAAACTCAGTTAACCCTGTAACACCTATTTCAGTGTCAAACAGCTTTGTCACAGATGAACCCAAGACACCATGGAAAACCGCGTATCCACCAGCTGCATTGATTCCAGCTACTTTTGCTTGTCTAACAGCTACAGTTCCGAGCTGACATATCGTAGGTCTCTGGGTAATCATGTTAACAGATTCCACACAGTCTCCAGCAACATAAACATCCTTAACATTAGTTTCCATTCTCATGTTAGCCTTTATCGACCTAGTTTCGCCTGTCGCAATACCGGCTTTCTTTGCTAGTTCAGTGTTTGCCCTTATCCCAAACGCAGCAATGATTAGATCCGAGTCTATCTGCTCCCCACCAGCAATTATCCCCGTAACCTTGTCCGTGCCGAGGAATTCCTCAACCCCCTTGCTAACCATTATGTTCAAGCCTTTCTGCTCAAGCATCTCCTGCACACTTTTAGCCATATCCGCATCAAGCATGGTCGGAAGGATCTGAGGCAACAACTCAACAACAGTCGTTCTCAAGCCTCTTTCCTGAAGAGCCACTGCAGTTTCGAGCCCTATGAGACCTGCTCCCATAACGACCGGTGCCTTTGCACCATTCGCTATCGCTTGATCAATCTTTTTCCCATCCTCTATTGTTCGAAGCACTTGGATTCCTTGTTTTTCTCGACCCTTAATCGGTGGTACAAAAGGAAAAGCTCCAGTAGCAAGAATAAGACTGTCGTATTGCAGAGTGTCTTGTTTCCCTGTTTTGTCTTGTATTTCAACCGTTTTATCTTTTGTGTCTATGTTTGTCGCTGTTGTTTCCAGCATGAGATTTAGTTTCATCATGCGGAAAAATGATGGTGGAAAAACTATAAGTTTCTCGAAGCTTGGTATATGTCTACCTAAGACAAAGGGAATCGCACACGGAGAGTAACCAGCTTGTTTTTGCTTGGTCATAAGCGTTATTTCAGCTGTGCGGTCTGTTCTTCTAGCAGCTGATGCTGCGTCCACACCAGCGGCATGAGCACCAATTATCACTATGCGTCTCGGCATCTGTCTATCCTTCTTTTGCCAAAGCTTTGTGCCACTCGACCGCCTTGTTATAGTCCATTATGTTAGCTAGCTCTGTCTGCAGGTTAGATGGTTTTATAACCAGTAACCAGCCTTTTGTGTAGGGGTCTTCGTTTAGGATTTCTGGGCTAGACTGAACCTCTTCGTTCACGGCCTCAACCGTTCCGCTCACTGGAGCAATCAAGTCTGAAACAGCCTTCACAGATTCCACTGTCCCATACGGCTCCTTCTGTGTCACTGTTGTTCCAGGGCTCGGCAGCTCAGCGTAAACTACTTCGCGGAGTTGTTTCTGAGCGTAGTCTGTTAAGCCCACGCGAACCTTGTCACCTTCAACTTTGACCCACTCCCAATCTTTCGTATAGTATAGACCTTCAGGCACTTCATATCCGTCTATCTTCACCATGTTTGTTCACCTCTTAAATTATTGTTATTTCTTTCACATATCAGCCTTTAAAAGTTAACCGCTACTTGACGCACTATCACAATGATTACAATTGACAATTCCTAGGCAGATATAGAAGTAGAATAAAAACCTTAGAATCTAACGTTCGCGCTTTCCGTTTATGTAGTCTTCCACCCATTGTTTAGCCGTGGAATCTGCTACTTGAGTTGGCGGATGCTTGAATGCGTACGAGGATATACTTATCAATGCACCACCTATCTTGCGGTTCAAAGCAATTTTCACCGCTCTTATAACGTCAATCACTACTCCCCCACTGTTAGGCGAATCCTCAACCTCAAGTTTAGCTTTTATCGTTACAGGTTGGGCACCGAATTTTCTGCCCTTAAGCAGTATATAACAGATTTTTTTGTCGCCAAGAAACGGAACATAATCTGACGGGCCAATTCTCGTCGGCACATCATATGGAATAAGGCTTGTAACAGCCTCAGTCTTGCTAATCCGCTTTGTCTTCAACCTTTCCTCAACAGTCATGTTTTGGAAGTCCGTGTTTCCACCCAAGTTTAGCTGATAAGTCTCCTCAACCATCACTCCCCTGTCTAGGCAAAGCTTAACCAAGTTCCGATGCAGAATAGTTGCTCCCAATTGACTTTTTATGTCATCTCCAGCCACCGGCAGCCCCTCAACCTCAAATTTTTTGCTCCATTCAGCGTCTGAAGCTATGAATTCTGGCATGCAATTCACAAAGGCACATCCAGCATCCAAAGCCGCCTGGGCATAAAAGCGGGTGGCATTTCTGCTTCCAACAGGCGAGTAATTAACGAAAACGTCTGCTTTTGTCTCTTTCAGAGTTTCCGCAACATCTGCTTGTTTGACTTGACTATTATTGTAAACTTTAAAGGCTTCTCTCATATGCTTAGCCACCCCGTCGAGAATTGGGGCTGGTGAAATCTTCACGCCTAAAGGTGGCACATCTGCAAACTTTGCACAACAGTTCGGCTCAGCAAATATGGCTTCAGCTAAATCCTTTCCAATTTTGTTCTTGTTAACATCGAAAGCTGCAACAAATTTTATGTCGCTTACGTGATATCCACCGAAATTCACGTGCATAAGTCCGGGAACTATGACATTTTCCTTTGCCTCTTTATAGTATTCCACTCCTTGGATGAGGGCAGACGCGCAATTACCCACTCCTGCTACGGCGACACGGATTTCTGGCAAGTTTTCACTTCCCCTTTTCATTAGATGGTCAATGTTTTAAGAGTTGCCTTCTATAACTCTTTTTTGAGAATAGGCAAGGTTAAAAGGGAATATTGAGATAAAACATGAGGAGATAGGTGAAAGCGCTTGGGTGAAAGCAATGTTGACGTGAAATACGAACCTTTCAAGGAAATCGTGGTGCTTCAACAGAACATTTTCTCATCACCAGACGACATAGCAAGATTCGCATCAATAATTGCTGGAGGCAAAACAACTGGTTTATACTGGGCTGAAGGGATGGTATTCCTGTATTTCCCTCTTCCAGCATCAACAGAAACAGCAGCCAAGGCTCTAATTGAGAGCAGACGGGTCTATTGGACTTTTGTTGGCTATGCACCCATGCCAAACTATCGACTTATAATTGAAACAAAAGAGAAGATAATGGTTCCAGTCATTGACATGTCCGCCAACCCAATGTTTAGAAGAGTTGCAAAATGGTTGAAGGAACAAAAATAAACTCGTTTCCAAAAGCGCTCGTGAAACGCGTTGAAAATATTACGCATTAAAGGAACAGTCTTCTCCGGAAAAGGCGAAGGAGCAAAATTCATTGAACTTCCATGGGTGAAAAAGCAGATAACAGAGAAGCTTGGCTTTACTCCATATCGTGGAACACTAAATATTGAATTAATCAAGGAAGAGTTCGAAAAAAGAGCTTTACTGGGAAAGGCGCAAGCAATAGAGATTTCACCAGTCAAAGGCTTTAGTCGTGGAAGATGCTTCAAAGCTAACTTAATGGATAAGCTGGAATGTGCAATTGTCATTCCGGAAATCCCAAATTATCCAGAAAATGTGATAGAAGTTATTGCGCCAACAAACTTGAGGGAGAAACTTCAACTTAGAGATGGAGATTCTGTTGAGGTTAAAGTCCTAATGGAATAGGCGTTTTTTTCCCCTTGCTTTGTAGAACCTTTCTAAATATTCGTTTAAGCATTTTTTCTTTTTAAGGTAAAGACCGTATCTTACAAGGGCGTTCATTGATCTTGCAGCATCTTCCGGCGAAAAATAGGCTGGAATGCCCAGTTTGTCAAATCTGGAACGTGTGTGCAAAGCCATCTCTGTTTCTCCAATGTCACACGCGACTACGGGCTTGTCATATTTACTTGCGACTTTTGCAACCCTGTCAATGAAGTCCTCTTGCAAGGCTGGAGTGTGATGCAGACCCAGCACTATTATCCCATGAAGTTCATGGTCCTCAAAAAGTATTTTTGTTGCAAGTTCAAACATCTCAGAATTTACCGAACCAGTCAAATCCACTGGGTTAAGGTTTGTGGCAAACTTCGGAAGCTTTCCTTCTTTCTTTAATTTCTCAAACTTGTGAATGGTCTCTTCTGAGAATCGCTTCACGTCTAATCCTTTTATTTCACATTCGTCAACAGCCATTATGCCTGGGCCACCAGCATCCGTGATTATTCCCACGTTTTTTCCCGCTGCTGGTGGTTGCATGGCTAACGCCTTTCCGGCGTCGAAGAACTCTTCCATGTCCTTTGCCCTCAAAACCCCAGTTTGTGCGAAAGCTGCGTCATATATTTGGTCTGAACCAGCTAGGGCGCCAGTATGTGAAGCCGCTGCTCTTGCTCCAGCTTTCGATCTTCCACATTTAAGGGCTACAACAGGCTTTTTCTTTGTAACCTTTTCAGCTACTTCTAAGAACTCTCTTCCGGATTTTATATCTTCGAGGTACAATAGTATGACTCTGGTTTCCTTGTCATATAACAAGTAATGCAGCATTTCCGCTTCGTCTACGTCGCATTTATTCCCGAAACTCACCAATTTGCTAACCCCGGTTTGCAGACCTGTCAAGTAGTCAAGGGCTGCGACCCCGAAAGCTCCGCTCTGAGTGACTATTGCTATGTTTCCAGGCATCGGACGCGGAGTTGCAACCACCTCGTCTCCCGTTGTTAAAACCCTTGTTTCGGGCAAAAACAGCATGTCCACGCCTGTTCTTGAATCATATACTCCGAGACAGTTCGGACCTAAAACCCGTATTCCAGCTTTTTTTGCCATAGCTTTAATTTGATTTTCAAGTTCGTGGTTTCCAATTTCGCTGAAGCCTGAAGTTATTATGACAGCGGCTTTTACTTTTTTTAGTGCTGCATCTTCCATCACATTTACAACATGCTTTGCCGGAACAACAATAACAACAAGTTCGAGTTCCCCACGAATTTTAGTTACCGAAGGATAACACTTGAACTCCAGAACAGAATCTTCATGTGGATTAACCGGATAAATCTCCCCTTTAAAAACTCCTCTCCTCTTGTTCTCTGCAAAATTTTTGAAAATTATCTGTCCTGCCTTGTTTATCTTTCTAGATGCCCCAACAACAGCAACCGAACGGGGGTTAAAGAACGCGTGCATCTGCTTCACAGAAGGTTCCATTAGTATTTCACTTTCTGCTCTTCCTAATAATGACTATGGGTTTATGTTTTACTGTTTCAAGCATCTCCCAACTCACGCCTGTCAACCCTACCTTAAACTTCTCAACCATATCCCACACTGTTTTCCCAGAACCAAACCCTCTCACACGATTTGCAATGTTAGCAATCTTCAAGGCTTCTTCAACGCTTGTTTTGCATCCAGCCAAAGCAATAGGCGTCGGACGTTTCTTAAGCTTAAACATACGTGCAATCACATAGGTTATGAATCCGCCGAAAGAATAGATACCTTTTATAGGTGTTGGTCTTGGTGTAAAATGGAAATTTCTAAACGAGTAGGTTTTATCTGTGTCCACAATCATAATAAAAACATTCTTTCTAAGCCTTAACCGTATTTGGTCATGTATTTTTTCCGCTATCTCATCTGCGTTACTCAAGGGCAAACTGACGTAAGCATAAGCCAGATTACTTCCGTCAATACCTCCTTCCGAACCGAACATTAAAGCCTGCAACAATCCAGCCTGTTGCAAGGCAACCTGTTTGTGACGGCTTCCCATTTCAACTGGATATTCACGAAGATATTGAAGAAGTCTTTCTCGAAAATGACATAATGGTCCTAGAAGGTACCCCCAGACTATTTGCATCCAGTAGTTGGCTATTAATTCTGCACACAAACTTGGTTCAATCATGTTTTCATTGACAATATTACCTATTGCTGTTGAAATCGCTTTCTCCGATACAACCACAAAATCTCCATCACAAATTTTTCCTCTAACACAAGCAATTATCTCTTCTAGGTAATTTTCTTCAGGTCTCCAATATTTTGTGGTAACAGCCAACGCTTTGTATTTAACCATTTACATCGCATTAATTTCGTTAAAACAAAATGAAGTCTAAAGGCTCTGGAAACGTTTCTTTATTTCTTGAACATTGCATTCTGCTGGTTTCATTTTTCCTTCAGGACAATAACCTAATTCCACGCATGACGGCCCAGAGTTTTCAAAAAGAACAGGCGCAACCCTCTTGACTTGCCTAAGCATTTCTATTGCAGCCTCTCGTATTTCCCACTGGGCACGAACGCAACACCGCAAATTAAAGAAGTGACGTAATTCACGAGCGTTCATTGTTACGATTATGTTTGTTTTACATGCGTTTGGAAGAATAAACCTTGCATCCTCTTTGGGAACCCCCAATTTCAAAAGCTTATTGTAAGTGTCAGAGATTCTCTCTAATGTTTCTTCAAACAGTTCTTTTGCTTCCGCTTTGTCTGCTATGCTAGCGGGCGTTACATATTTCTCAAGCGTATTATAGGTGACGTAGCGTTGGCTTTGCTGAGTATAAGAGGCAACACGATGTCTGACGAGCTGATGAGTCATTGCTCTGGATACGCCTTCAATGCTGAATGTGAAAGATGCGTGTTCAATCACTGAAACGTGACCGTAACCAGCTACTCGCTTAATTATTCGCTTGGCAGCCTCTGGATCCATTTTGTCAAAAATTTCTGAGGGGCTTCCGCTTTTTGTTGATGTTAAGGCTGCGGCTCCACATAAAAGCACAGGGTCTGCTGTGTAGCGAAGAAGCTTTACTTTCAACTTTTTTGACCTCACCTTCCATTGTTGTATGAAAGTAGTAAATTTGCTTTGTGTAAAAAAGAAGGCTTTTGAGAAAATTTAAATGGATGATTCATACACAACGTAAAAGAAAGCAGTTGACATTGTTTTGTTAGGGGTGAGTTAGCTTGGATTTGCGGTTGCTAACGTTTTTGATGGAGTTCGTAAGCTCTTTCATAAGCTTGCTCGTTGGATACTACGCGTTGAAAGGTTACAAAGAATTCGCAATTAAGGGACTTTTTTTTCTCTATTTGGGCTTCATAATTCTTGGCATCGGCACTTTTCTGCGTGTTTTTAGTGCAACATACTTCGTCATATTACTAAGGGCTTTAGAACCTGCGCCTCATTTAAGAAGTCTCATCAACTTGGCGGGGTTAATTTACACTTTGACTCAGCTTATAGCCTATAGCTTTTTTACAGCCACTTACATCTTGCAAGCGAAAGCTCTAGGTGAACGTAGCTTAGAGCTGGGCATGGTTTCTGCTGTTCTTTTCCCAATTTATGGGTTGTTTTTTAACCCGTCACTCGAGTTGATTGCCATAGTTATGCTTGGATTCATAACTGTGCACTCTTTCAATAACTGGGCTCTCAAAAGGAGTAGCGGGTCAGCATTGGTTTTCTTGGGCTTTGGCTTTATGTTCTTAAGTCATTTGCTTTTCTTGTTCATGATAATGGAACCTATGCTTTTGTTCTTCGGGCAAGTGACTCAACTGGCTGGTTTTATGTGCTTGTTGGTTATGTTGGCTAGGGTGAGCAGGGTACATGCCTAGAGAGCATAAGGAATATCGTTCAAAGGCTCGTATCTACGTTGATATTCTAGCTTCTATTATGAAGCATGGTGGGAAATCAAGGCCTACGCGGATCCTTTATGGAGCAAATCTTTCGCATGATCGTTTAATGAAGCATTTTGGGCAGCTTATTGAATTGGGACTTGTGGAAGAAGAAAAACAAGATGATGCTGTGATCTACAAGTTGACTGATAAGGGGAGAAAGTTTCTCATAGAGTTTATCAAGATGGAAAAGTTTGCAGAAGCCTTCGGAATAACCATTTAGCATGAACGATTCGTTTAAATCAATTCATTGTATTTTCAATAATAAAAGAGTTAGAGAATATGAGATGGGATTAGAAATACCAGACTTTAGACTAAATTCCTCAATTTCCCTAAGTTTCCAAACTCACAAACAACGAAAGGTTTAAGTACAACTGCAACGCCATACATCTTATGGAGATATATTACAAAGGATGTAGTAATTATGGTCAGAAAGAAAGTAACTGTTTCGCTTAGCTCAAGATGCCTTCAATTAATTGACCATTACTCCGAAACTACTGGTTTTGAATCCCGAAGCAGAGTTATTGAGGAAGCAGTATTTGCGATTGAAGAACTCTTGCGTCATAGAGTAAATTATGCCATGCAATATTCACAAACCTTCCAAGACCCTAAGAAGAATTATTCTCAAGAAGAAATCATGAAATTCCTGATAGGTCTGTCAGACCTTCTCTCAAAGTTTGGGGCATTGCTAGATAGGTTTGTGAGATTTGCAAATGTTTCACAGAAGCAAACAGATACAGAGAAAATATACCGATATGTTCCCGTGCAAGAAAGAAACGAGCCAAAAGAGTAAAGACGGGTTCTAACGATGCCTGAAGCAAGACATACCAAAAAAACTTACCGAAAAGGAGACTTACAGCATTACATACACAGCTATACTGAGAGCTTCCCTACAAAAACAGAATTTGAAGAGTTGAAAGTAGAAGTAGAATATTTGAAGAAAAAGGTTGAAGGTAGGAAGACTGAATTAGAGGGAGAATTATCTATGCCGAAAAAGGTTCTTGAAAAACTCCCAAAGGAGATTCAAAAGACAATAGAAGGAGTAAGAGTATGTTATGAACATGATCATGCAGATTTTTGCTTCATGGGAATAAGAAAGGCTCTTGGCACGGCTATCCACATTCGATTTAGAAGAGAATCAAAGGAAGAAGAGTTGTATGACAATAACGAAGAGCCATATAAGCTTGCCAAGTGTATAGAATTAGCAAAACAGAACAGACTTCTGAGTACAAGCTTGGCAAAAAAGTTAACGAAAGAACTCAAGCTTTTTGGTGATGTTAGCTCTCATGATTACATGATAGATTTCCATAAAGAGGATGTGCCTTCAATTTTCAAGCTTCTTAGACTTGCGCTTGACTGAATGTATCAGCAAGAGAAATAGCGGAAAACTTAAAGTCTAACTAAAAGAGCTAATTAGAATCAAGAAGAGTAACAGTGATGATCTCTCACTCAGCTTTCTTCTAATGTCCTCTTCATCTTTTCATATTCTTCCTTACTGATTTCTCCTTTGGCATATCTCATTTTCAGTATCTTCATAGATTCAAAAACATCCATTAAATTACCTTCTACTGAATGAATCGTTCATACGAATCATGCGTCACCCTTTATTAAGGCAACGACAAAGCTTCACTTAACAAGCCCAAAAGGAGGTGGAAAGAAGATGAAGTCGAAAGTAAAGATTCTCGCCATCACACTAGTAATAGTTGCAGTTGCAAGCGTATTTCTGTATGCGCCATTGACCAAAGCATTTCAGCCCAATGGAGATCCAGAATCGGATGTGGAAATACTCAACGACATGAACTTCGAAGCGCGTTGCAGGTGTAAACCTCAGCTTAAGGCTCCGCGTGTTTGGTGGTTCCTCAATCACTCAGAACCCACGGAAGTTGACGGAGCCGCTGTCGTTCTATTCAAGAACATGCTAATAGTAGACACCGGCGAAGGACAGATACGAATTCATTTGCCACAAGCATGGACTGTTGACGGAGAAGTAATGATGAGAGAGGAACTCTTTGAAAGCGGCTACTTGAGTGAAGGCGAAACCATAACGGTCAAGGCATTAAGAGCAAATGTAATCGACAAGCAAGGATTATGCGTTTACTTGCTACTGGGCTACGAAATCATCAACGAATCTACAGTCCACGCATACGCCATCCTACCCCAACATAGAAACCTAGGCGCACGCTTTTCCCAATTGTCACAAAATATATTAGCTAGGGCTAAACACGAGCGTAGACGCGGTCGCTTGTGTATCTTCCGGTTTCCATCTCCCTTTCTATTTCACTCAAGAGCAATATTCGCTTAAAAGTTGGGGGATGTGTCGAGAACCATGTGTTTATTTTTGACCATGTTGATTTGGCTTCTTTTTCCATGGCAAGTTCTAACTCTCTTTCATCCAGCACTCCATCTTTGTCCAAGTCGTACTCTTGCTTTCTAGACATTATATGCTGAATTTCCTGTTTAGCTAACGCTGGATCGCCGATGTAGAAGGCTCTAGCTCCAGAAGGCGGTTTTGGTGAAAGTGACAATCCATAAGTGATTTTTGCTAAAGCGCTTTCTAGGCTTCTAGGCGAGGTAGTTACGTAAGCTGAGTAAGCGTCGGCGTAGTGCTCTCGCAGTCTGCTGAGCTTCATCACGCACAGAAGCGAAATGATGTAGACTATGTAGGAGATTATTCCGACCAGGAAGAACGCAGCTCTTATACTACCTTCTTCCTTTTTACGAGAAGAACCAGATAATCTCGCCGCTGTCCATGTTCCCCGGGCAATAAGATAGGCGAGTAGGGGTAATGCAGAAAGCAGGGTCATCACAATGTAATCTTTATGTCTTATGTGTCCTAGCTCGTGGCCGATTACACCTTTAACTTCTTCTTTGTTCAGCTTGATCAGCAGTCCTTCATGAACTGCTAAAGTCGCGCTGCCAGCTGTTCTTCCGAAGACAAAGGCGTTTGGGGTTTGGTCTGGAACTGTGGCTAGTCTTGGCATCGGTATTCTACTTTTGTCTGCAAGTTCCTTTACGGTTGATTCGAGCCAATGGTTCTCTCCCGGTTTTAGATAGCGTAAACGCGTTGAGGCTTTGACGATGGCTGGTCCGACAAGATATTGAATTAGTATAAAGATGATTGTGCCAATCAAAGCGAATATCAAGGGGAATTGGAAAATGAACATTATTGCCGATAAGAATAGGGCGAATATGAAGGCTACTAGAAAAATGGATAAGCTCATTGTAAGTTTTAACTCAACTAGTCTGGCCATTTTCTCTCATTAACGAGATAACAAAATATTGAATTAAAGTTTTCCTAAGAAGAAACTTGTCATAACGATTTCATTATCTTGCCGTATAATCACTCATACAATACTCCTCTATCCATTTCCGCTCCAGCCTCCCTTCCTCATAAAACCTCTTCATCGGACAAACAACGTACCATTTACAAACTTTCTTCACCTCAATCAGCTCGGAACACGAATAACCTGCGTTGGCGTAACGATAATTGAAACTTTTTCATCTTTTTCCTCGAAGGGAACGTCTTCAACAACTTGTATTTCGTGCACAGTTGTTGCCACCACAACTTTCCCAAACATTCTTTTTAGCATTTGTATTTCTAAGTCACTGTAACCGTGTCCTTTTCCAAGCCTATGCCCTCGCGTGTCAACAGCAACGGAGCCTTCAACAACCAAGTCTGGCTTAGAAAACTCTTCCACTCCTACTCCAAACTTGAAGGCACCTTTAATTGTTGATGCAAAGCGTTCTTTACCCTTTACTTTTGCTGGGGCAATCAGCATGAAACCTTTTTTAAGCCTCGGAGAAGCCACTACCAAAGTTTTTCCGTCTTCAAGTGCGTTTTCTCTGACTTTGCGTTGCGGCGAGTCTGGATTAACAAAAATAACTTTGGCTTTTTTCCATTTCTTTAGTTGACGTAGCCTTTCAGCGGCAGCTTCAGCTCCAACAAAGTTGGGTATTCTGCCTCGACACGGAAGAGGAAAAGCTGCGATTCTTAAGCGTTCCATCTCGCTCCAAATTTTTTCCCGTAGCAACTGCTTTTTTGAAGATATAGTCATTAGGCATCTACAACAAAAGATAACATAAAAAATGAGAGGGGTTTAGCGGCTTTTAGATTATTCCGAGGTTTCTGCCGCCTTCTTTGAAGACTTCTAATGTTCTGTCTAGTTGTTCTATTGTGTGTTTTGTACACAGCTGGACTCTGAGTCTTGCTTTGTCTCTTGCAACCATTGGGTAGAAGATTGGCAGTACGAATATTTCCGTTGTCCAGAGATAGTCTGCAAAGTCCTTTGACGTTTTGCTCTTGCCACACATCACCGGAATTATAGGCGTTTCGCCATTTCCAGTGTCAAACCCAGCATCTTTAAATCCATCTAAGAGATGGTTGCGGTTTTCCCAAACTCTTCTAACGTGTTGCGGTTCTGTTTCAAGCACGTCTATGGCTGCGATGCAAGCGGCAGCAACACCTGGCGGAACAGCACCGCTCAACAGCCAGCTTCTAGCCTTGTTATATGCGAAGTTGCGAAGGTCTTCATTGCCACTGATGTGCCCACCTACGACACCAAAAGCCTTTGAGAAAGTCCCCATCTCCACATGCACCTCGTCACGTCCAAGTTTGAAATGATCCACGATTCCTCGTCCACCCTCGCCTAAAACACCTTCACCATGGGCATCATCAACATAGATGCCGGCTCCGTATTCCTTGGCAATCTTAGCTATTCCTGGTAGTGGTGCAAGGTCTCCGTCCATACTGAAGACTCCGTCTGTAAAGATCCAGATGTGTTTGTATGGAGGATCGTGTTTTTCCGCTTCTTCCATCACACGTGTTAAGTCTTCTATGTTTTTATGTTTGAATATAGCTCTGTCCGCGCGGCTTAGTCTTACTCCGTCGATTATTGAACCGTGGTTTAGCTCGTCTGAAACGAATAGGTCTCCTCTGCCAGCAAGCTGGGGAATAAGCCCCTCATTAGCCATAAATCCTGTTTGAAAAGTCAGCGAAGCTGGAGCGTTCTTGAACTTTGCTAGACGACGATCCAATTCCTCATGAAGAAACATGTTGCCGGAAATTGACCTGTCACTGCCTGCACCTGCCCCATATTTTCTGGTTGCCTCTATCGTTGCCTCAACCACTTTTGGGTGAGTTGCAAGGTTTAGATAGTTGTTTGCACAAAGCATCAAAACCTCCTTTCCATCTACTGTACAGATCGGTTCGCTTGCGCTTTCCAGAACCCTAAGTTGCCAATTGAGGCTTTCACGAACTAAGCGTTGATATTCTTCACCTAAATATTTTGTTGGATGACGTGAAACTTCCACATTGATCACCTTTTACAAAAACTTAGTCTCAGTTTCTTTTAATATTTACCTATAGTCTTTTCATGAGTACATCGTCCTTTTAGCATTTCACCATTCTTGGGCAGAAATTGGAAAAGACAGTTTGCATAGTGTGCGTCGATCTCTGCAGAATCCCCAATCATCAGAACCAAACTACTAAGAATACTGGAAAACGACCCACGGAGGAGAAAACCAGCTGGAAATTGGAGAGGCTTGAAATCTCTCAGCTGTATGACGGGTCGGACATCGTCTTAGTGCTTCGAAATCTCAAACCTCTCCAGAGCAATACTGGCGCGCACACTCATAAAGCCCACCTTGATAATGATGTGGATAGAGTTCTGAAATTGTAAATTTCTTTGTTTTTTTGATAAAAGACAAAGCTGCACTTGAAAATCACGGCTTCAAGAACGCAGGAGCAATAAGAAGTTACTATTTCATTGAAGGACGTTACGTAGACATGATGTTTTACGAGTATCCTCAAAGATTGTCTTCGGCAAACCTTTTCGTCAGTTTTTCAATCATATCCTTTGTCATAGCAGCCAAATCATACGTTGGATTCCAACCCCACTCCTCACGAGCTACACTGTCATCTATCGACATTGGCCAAGAATCCGCAATCTTCTGTCGAAAGTCAGGCTTGTATTCACATTCAAATTCTGGAATGTGTGTTTTGATTTCAGACGTTAGCTCTCCTGCAGAGAAACTCGTTCCAGTCACATTGTAACTTGTACGACATATAATCCGAGACGGGTCAGCCTCCATCAGGTCTATGGCAGCTTTGATACAGTCAGGCATATACATCATCGGCAGCACCGTGTTCTCCCTCACGAAGCATGTGTACCGCTTCTTCTTGACGGCTTCATAAAATATCTCTACCGCGTAGTCTGTTGCGCCTCCACCCGGAGGAGTCTCGCTGCTTATGACTCCAGGATAGCGAACGCTTCGCCCGTCCAAACCAAATCGACGGAAATAGTAGTTGCATAACAGCTCACCGGCAACCTTTGTGACGCCATACATTGTGCGAGGGATTAGGACTGCGTCTTGAGGTGTGTTAACGCGGGATGCTTCGGGGCCAAAGACAGCTATGGAGCTGGGCCAAAAAACTCTAGCTAACCCGTGTTTCCTTGTAATCTCAAGTATGTTGTAAAGGCCGTTCATGTTCACTTTCCAAGTAAGTTGGGGTTTTTCTTCACCTATAGCCGAGAGTACCGCAGCGAGATGATAAATTGTGTTAATATCATATTTTTTCACAACTTTCTCAATGCTGTCTCTGTCAGTGACGTCAATGTATTCGAAGGGACCTGAGTTAACTAGTTTTTCGCTGGGTTTTCTTCTATGCCCAGCTGCAATGACGTTGTCACCGCCATACTTTTTTCGCAGCTCTATTGTTAGTTCAGACCCGATCTGGCCTGTGGCTCCAGTTACAAGGATTCTTTTCATGTTTTTTCCTCAATCAAGATGCGATGTTGTAATTAAGATATAGAATTTTCGAATGAAAAACTCTTTTTTTATTGTTAGCTTATTTTTTGAAGCAGCTCTCCGATAGGATTTACATGCTTGTCAACTTTTATCTCCACTTCCACTTTTTCGGTGCTGACCACAATCAATGCGGCTGATTTTTCTCCTCGCCTGTCTCCACCGCATTCGCTTCCAGCTTTTAACGCCTTTGCCATTCTCCAAGCTAAGTCTCCACTGGAACGCTCGAATTCTTCAGCCATACTTTTTACCACTTCTTTTCTGGCAAGCAAATTTCCAACAACAACATAACTTTCACCTACAATTTCTCCACGGAACTCTGGAGCATTAACGCCTGTGAAAACAGCCTTTCTTCCATTGAAATCCATGATTGCTACTTGCCGTAGCTCTCGCCCAAGGTCTTCCATCAAAAGCCTATCCAAAACATCTTTTGGAGACAAACCATTCGCCAACAATTCTAATCCTTTGATTCCGTAAGCAACATTTGTGTATGCTTGGGTGGCTATTACGCCGACTCCAAGTTTTGCGTGTGGAACTCTGTGTCCCACTGAAGTGGAACCTGAAGCGACGGCGACACCCATTAGCCCAGAGTCGGGCGATATAGCCAGAATGGAAAATGTTCCAAGCGATGACTTCTTCATTAGGTTGTCGCTCCATCTTTCAAAATAGTTTATTAGCTTACGCAATAAATCTTGTCACTGATGAACACTATGAAGCTGGGTTTTATCGTTAATCCGATAGCGGGCATGGGAGGCAGAGTAGGTCTGAAAGGAACGGACGGCGTCTTGAAAGAGGCGATTGCGAGAGGAGCCAAACCAGTAGCGCCTAAAAGGGCAACAGAATTTCTAGAAAAACTAAAGGAAAATATGACGGAAACACGCGTGGAAATTTTGACTTGTCCGGGGATAATGGGTGAAGAAGAAGCTGAGGCTGCAAGCGTTCCCGTTCAAGTTTTGCCCATGAAAATCCGAGAGGAAACAACATCTGAAGATACAAAAACCGCAGTGAAATTAATGGTGAAGGCAAGGGTGGACTTGATTGTCTTTGTTGGTGGAGACGGCACGGCTAGGGACATTTTTGATGCTATGCATGAGTGTGGTGAGGTGCCTGTTTTGGGCGTTCCGTCTGGAGTGAAAATGTACAGCGGCATTTTTGCGGTGAATCCTTCAGATGCTGTATATGTTGTTTTGGCATTTGCCCAAAACCATGCGGATATAACAGAGTTTGAAGTTATGGACGCTGATGAGAATGCTATTCGAAGCGACACTTTCGCTGTTAAGCTCCATGGTTTGTTGAAAGGTCCGTTTCTTCCAATGCGGATTCAAGGAAGCAAGCAGGTAAGTCCAGCAACGGTTGACGAGAAGGAAAACCAAACAGCCATAGCAAGATTCATAATAGAGGAAATAAAGCCCGAAGCCACCTACATACTGGGCCCAGGAACAACAGTCAAACACATTGCAGAACTTTTAGGCGTAAAGAAAACAGTGTTAGGCGTTGACATCTACAAAAAAGGCGCGGTCATACTTGATGTGGATGAAAAGAGAATTTTAGATGAAGTGGAGGACTGGCAGAAAGCTTGGATTGTTCTTTCGCCGATTGGGCATCAGGGAATTCTTTTGGGAAGAGGAAACCAGCAGGTAAGTCCTGAAATCATAAAACGTGTTGGAAAACAAAGGATAATTGTTGCAGCGACAAAGAGTAAGCTTCAAAGCATTGCTGGTGGCGTGTTGAGAGTTGACACTGGAGACGTGGAAGTTGATGAGATGTTCAAAGGATACATTAGGGTTGTAACGGATTACAGAGAATGGCGACTCATGCCAGTGCAGTAATGTATATTCATTCTTGTATTTTCAAGTTATTCTCTTATACAGTCAAAACCTGATGAAGAGGCTTGTCAAAATGCAGTCATCTCATGGAATGTTGTAACGTTTCTATGGGCAGAATGCGCATTGGCCTTTTCTTTTCTGCTCCTCAATCCATGCTTCGATTCCGATTTCTTTCATTCTTTTCGAGTTTTCGATAGTCCTCTTATGATGAGATATGCCGTCTGAACTGAATTCGTTCACGTTTGTGCATGGAAAGTCTTCGCATTGAAAACAGTGTTGAAGCCGTTTCTTTTTTGCACAGAGCATCATTTTGCAGTCAGGACTCCAATGATGGATAAGTGGACCCGTACATCCCTCGCATCTCACTTGCTCTGGTTTAACAGTCTCGTTGCGTTCTTTTCTAAACCACTCTATTATTTCATCTCGCAATTTTTTGTTACCATAACCCGCTTCGTATATGTCACATTTTGCACAGTTCAGACCACAAACTGAAATAACCCATTTCTCCAAGTTTTCAGACATCACACTTGGACTCCTTTTTTTCAATTCTACCTTTCAGATAGAGCAGGCATTACTTTTTGAGATCCCACCATGTTAAGCCTCAAGCTCCAAACTTTTTGGTCTTCCCGATTAAATTCATCAAAATAGGCATCAAATCCACGCCTCTAATCCTATTTAAACCGCCGTTAGCACATGCTCTTTCATCATATTCTTCAACATCGTCACGACGAACATAGGGACCAGTTATGGCTATTGGGACAGGGTCTCCTTCATGGTCTTTTGTGATGGAAGATGTTGTGTGGTCGGCAGTTACAGCCAAATAGGTCGAACTTAAGTCGATGTTGTTAAGCACGTAGCCTAGCATGCTGTCGATTTTTTCAATCAACTCAATCTTCTGTTTGATATTTCCGTCGTGACTTGCGACATCCGTCGCCTTCACGTGTAAAAGCACAAAATCATTCGTCTTTAATGCTTGAACCGTTGCTTTGGCTTTAGCCATGAAATCAGTTTGAGGCGTTCCAGTGGCACCCTTAACATCTATCAGCTTCATTCCAGCGGTTTTACAAACTCCTCTAATTAATGGTGTGGCACCTATGCATGCAGCATTTATATCGTATATTCGTGAAAGAGACTTTATGTTTGGAATCGTGCCTGCACCTCTGCACAGAATGATGTTTGCCGGCGGCAAACCACGCTTAACCCTTTCCTTGTTTACTGGATGTTGCTTCAGAACTTTATGGAATTTTTGGACGAGTTCTTTGAGGATTTCAGCTGTAAGCCTAGCCTCTGGGCTTTCGTCTAAAGGATTTATTTCCGAAACTTTTTCCCCAACTTTTTCAGGGTCTGAATCGCTAACAGCTGTTGACAGTTTAGGTCCACGAATAACGAGAACTGCACGATGCTGAATGGTGCTTTTGAAAAGGAATACAGCGTCTGAATGCTTTTCTAGTTTGATTTTTTGAAGACTATCAGCCAGTTTAGAAGCATCCTCATTTGAGATTCTACCAGCACGCCTATCTAAAACAACAAAGTTGTCGTCCACCGTTGCAAAGTTACATCTGAAAGCAACATCCCCGGGCAAAACGTTCACGCCGGAGCCTATGGCTTCAAAGGCTCCTCTTCCGGAGTATACTTTCAAGGCGTCGTATCCGAGCAGTGCAAGTGTGGCGGTGTCGCTTCCAGGAGGCAAACCTGGCGAAATTGGGTCCATTATTCCGCAGACGCCTGTCTTTGCTATCTGGTTTAGCGAAGGTTTGCGGGCTGCTTCTAAAGGTGTTTTCCAGTCTAACTCTTTTAGTGGTCTGTCAGCCATTCCATCTGCAATAACAAGAACTGCCTTCAATACGGTTCACACCCATTCAAGTTTACATCGAGTACGGTTAAAATACTTACTATCCTAGACATTATAAACTGCAGGCACGAAAGAAACTTTTAAATAATCTATCTTATACTGTCTGCGTGAGTGGTTGAAATGGGCGATCGTGTTCCACACCGCTAAATTTTTGCTTCGCTTATTTAACATTAGGATTTGTTTTTCACTAGAATTATATGCTTCTAACAATGAAATAAGAGGAGAGAGATGAAAATGTCAGAGATGGGCATCACAGTTAAAAAGTCAGAAAACTTCTCAGAATGGTACACCCAAACAGTCCTAAAATCTGGATTAGCCGATTACGCTCCAATAAAAGGCTGCATGATCTTCAGAGAACATTCATACGCCATATGGGAAAAAATCCAAGAAATCTTCAACAAACAAATAAAAGAAAAAGGACACAAAAACGTGTACTTTCCAATGTTCATACCTGAAAGTTTCTTGAAGAAAGAAGCAGAACATTTCGAAGGATTTGTTCCAGAAGTCGCATGGATCACCATGGGCGGAAACAGTAAACTAGAGGAAAGACTTGCTGTTAGGCCTACGTCTGAAACAATCATGTACGCGACGTATGCAAAGTGGATTAGAAGCTGGAGAGACTTGCCCCTAAAACTGAATCAATGGTGCAACATTGTAAGGTGGGAAACAAGAGCGACAAAACTCTTCTTGAGAACAAGAGAATTCCTGTGGCAAGAAGGCCATACAGCTCACGCTACGAAGGAAGAAGCAGAGACTGAAGTAATGGAAATCCTAAGCATCTACAAAGATTTAGTTGAGAATTACTTGGCAATTCCAGTGCTTGTTGGAAAGAAAACTGAAAACGAAAAATTTGCTGGAGCGTTGTACACAACAGCTGTGGAGGCCTTAATGCCCGACGGAAAAGTATTGCAAATGGGAACTTCACACAATCTTGGACAAAACTTCGCCAAAGTCTTCAGCATCAAATTCATCGGAGAAGACGAAAAGGAACATTACGTTTGGCAAACATCATGGGGCGTATCCACACGGATGATAGGTGCTCTAGTCATGGTTCACGGCGACAACAAAGGACTCGTGTTGCCTCCGAAAATCACTCCAGTGCAAGCCGTGATAATTCCAATATTCTACAAGAATATCGCCCAAAAACTAATACTGAAAAAAGCTAGGGAAATTCTAAACAAACTTGTGGAAAACGGAGTAGCCGCTGTTCTTGATGACAGACCTGCATATACTCCAGGCTGGAAATTCAACGAGTGGGAACTGAAAGGTGTGCCGATAAGAATAGAGATTGGCCCAAGAGACATAAAACAAAAACAGTTAACCTTGGCTAGACGAGACACATTTGAAAGACTAGCTGTCAAAGAAGAGGAAATAGTGGATGTTGCGAATAAACTTCTTGAGGAAATCCAGAATAACCTCTTTAACAGAGCAAAAAAATTCTTGGAAGACAACATCACCACAGTGAAAACCTACGACGAATTCAAGGAAACCTTGAAAAAGAAAGGAGGATTCATTAGAGCTTGCTGGTGTTCCAGCCCAACATGTGAGGAAAAGATAAAGGAAGAAACAGGAGCAACCATCAGAATAGTACCTTTCGAAAAAGAAAAGCCGTTTTCAAAATGTGTATACTGCGGTAAAGAAGCAAGAGACGTGGTCTACTTCGGCAGAGCATACTAAGCTATTAAACCTCGCCCATACCCGCTTTTGCCTATAAATAGAAGGGGACAGGCAGTTCAATCGTACAGTTTCACACGTCTTCTGAGCTGCCCAGCAACATCTTCTAATCCTAACTTTTTCAAGGTTGTTTTTGTTGGGATTCCCCGTCCGTCCCATCCTCTCTTCCTGTAATACTTACTCAGCATAACATCATATTTTGCTCTGTCAAGTTTTGCCCCTTTCATCGGACCTTTAGTCAGCGGTTCTCTAAACCATCTTACTGGTGGAACATCCATCTCTCTACTCCAGTTTTTACCGAATTCGCGTACCCAGAAGCATCGAATCAAAGTGTATATTCTGTCAGCAACAACGTTCAAGTCTTTCCAAGTTATTTCCACGCCCGTTGCCGCATGCAAAAACTTTGTGTACCATTCAAGTTCGAATCCAAGCTCAATCCATGGAAGCCTACACACGGTTAAGGCTTCGAAAACACCTCCGCGGATACGCTGAAACTCGATGACCTTATCAACTTTTTCTTCACTGTAGCGTTTACGCCCAACCTTCATTTCCCAAGAGATAACCCAAGCATCCTTATGATGCGCTCCAATGGAACTGGTTGCAAAAGCTAATGCCATAGCTGGTGCGGCATGACAATCATAACCTGTAACTTCTAAGCCCTTCACATGCATAGCCCATTTGCTTGAATTTCCACCGATTTTTTCAGCTGCGAAACGAACACCTTCAGCAAGTATGTTACCTAAACCACGTCTATAAGCGATGTCTTCAACTAAAGCACTGGTCGCTTTGAGTTTACCCCAAGAAACTTTTTCTTCAACCAGTCTTTTCTCAGAAGCCTCCATCGCAAAACCAAGAACGTTACCTAAGGAAATCGTGTCTAAGCCGAATTCATCAGCAGCTCTATTCAAAGTTGCAACCCTTCTTAAATCGCCTAACCCAATGTTTGAACCCAGCATTGCAACGTTCTCATAATCAAGCTCAGATTCCCTTCCATAAGAATCCTTAATGACGTTACCACACGTCATGTTGCAATGTGGACATCCACGTTGAGAAACTTTCATTTTCTCCATGACAAAACCGCCGATCGCATCCGCCTTTTCAAAAACGCCCTCACGATAATTGTATGTTGGAAGAACACTGTTCTCTTGACTCCACTCAATGGTCATCATCGTGCCCTGCCGCTTCCAAAAAGCATAGGGGGGCTTAGTCAAAATCTCCCTGTAGGCTTCCACACCTAACTTCTTCAACTCTTTCGAATATGCAGCAGGCAAATCGCCAGAACCAATTATTACCACAGCCTTCAAATTCTTAGAACCCATAACCGCTCCTATTCCAGGCCTCCCACCAGCCCGTCCTTCTTGGCAAACAACGTTGGCAAACTTCACAAGGTTTTCTCCACCTTGACCTATAGTCAAAACCCCAGCCGTCGGCCCGTAAACTTGCCTAAGCATGCTTTCCGTTTTAAAAGAGTTTAAACCCCATAAATCTCCAGCGTCAAGAAAGTCGATTTGCTTGTCTTGAACAAGCAGAACAATCGGCTTTTTTGATTTTCCTTCAACAATTATAGCGTCGTAGCCAGCCTTACGCATCTGAACAGTAGCAAGTGCTCCGATGTTTCCATCTCCGTAACCGCCAGTTAGTGGACTTTTAGCTGCAACAACAAGCTTGCCACTGCTGGGCAAAGCGAAACCTGTCAACGGACCAGCAGCAAACACAAGCTTATTTTCAGGTGACAGCGGATCAGTTCCAGGCTTAAGTTCATCCCAGAGAATTTTGGCTGCAAAACCCCTCCCACCAAGGAAGTTTTTGGCAATGTTTGCATTATACTTTTTCGCAATCGCTTTCATTTTAGTCAGATTAACTCGTAGAAACAGTCCATTCCAACCATACATAATGTTTCACTCTCAAAGTAGATGCATACTTATCTATTCGAATCTAAATAAAACTTAATGTGTTCGATAGCCAAATTGGCAGCTTTCCTAGTTCCACAGACCTGTCTTCTAGATCTAAATCGCTGGCTTTAAACTTCCTCTGCCTCTACCCATAAATCTGCATATTCCTTGCCACAACAAAGGACGATTGGATAGTTTCCTATGGAGCTAAAGCCGAACGTGAAGGATATGCTGAGGGAAGAGTTGAAAAATTGGATGCAATTGCAGATGGCAAGGAGCAGGAAATCGTTTCGGTAGACACGTTCTAACGTCATTGAAACTTTTTTAACAATTCCACTACGTCGGGAATGTCTATTCCGAGCTCCCTGACTTTCTTTAAGGTCGGAACACCTTTGTCGTTCCATCCTCTCCTCTTGTAGACGGTGTCCTCGAGTCTCTCGTACTCTCTTTCCCGGTGCTTTCTCAGGACCGTCAACTTCTCCTTTGCTGACTTGCCGTTCGTGTTGAAACCAACCTTCTCTCTGAGCTGCTTGTCATAATGTTCTGCGTGGCTCTCATACTCCTCTTCCGTCACGGGTCCAACTGCTCTGTAGGGTATGTCATCGTGTTCACGCGTGCCAAACCCCATCCTTAAGTTGAAGATGCGTTGAAAGTTGTACACTTTCTCACTCATCGAGATAAGGTCGTCCGTTGTAACCTTTCGCCCTGTCACTGCGTAGAAGTATTTAGCGTAATTCTCCACGTGAGCCATCACCTTCGCAGGTTCTTGAGTATACTTGTTGTCTTCTGGCACGATGTCGTTCCAAGGAAGCTTACACAGCCCGTTCAAGCCGAACCAGGTGCGGAACATTGGGAACCAGTGTAGGGCTTCTGCTTTCTGCTCGAACGTAGGCATCAGGTTGTGCACCATGTCTAAGAAAATCAGCCAGGCCTCGTCATGTTGCGGACCCTTCAACGTAAGTCCATAACCGCCCTGTTGCGCCAGAGATTCCTTGGTCACGTACTCAGAAAACTCCAAGCCCTTCGCTTCCATCCCTATATCCCGCATTATTTTCGGGTCCACTCCGTACTTTTCTGCAAAGAGCTTCTTCATCTTGCGGATTCCTTGACCAACAATGACTCCGAAGCCTTCACCCCTCGCCATCTGATGAAGTAGTTCCATGGCCGCTTCCTTGTTCCCAAAATTAAGTTCAAGACCGCCAGTGACGCCCTTGTCGATCAGTCCCATCTCGTAGCACTCCATGACAAAGGCGGTGGCTGTTCCTAATGAAATTGTGTCTATGCCGTAGGTGTCGCAGTAGAAGTTCATCTCAATCACGTGGTCAGCGTCGAAGATTCCACAGTTGCTGCCAAGACCTGCTATGGTCTCGTATTCTGGCCCGTTCACGAAAACCCTTCGACGCTTATAGGGTCCTGTTTTGAGTTCAAAATCTTTGACGCTGTGGGAGCATGCAACAGGGCATCCTATCCAGCATCCGTCGAAGCCCGAATGGAACTTCTTTCTATAGACTTCTTCACCGAGGTTTAGAGCTTCAGAGTGCTTTCCGAACTTGAAGTTGTTTGTAGGTAGCAGGTCGAACTCGTTCATGATGTCGACTAAGTGTGTAGTTCCCACGACCGCCATCCTGTGTTGTTTTGGGTCGAGGGTCCTGATTTCCTTGTTGTATGCGGTGCCTATTTGTCTTAGGAGATCGAAGTCTGCGGGGTTGTTTGTTTTCGCGGTTAAGTTTGAGAATTTAGCTACTATTGCCTTTATCTTCTTGTTTCGGAGAACCGTGCCTGTGCCGCCCCTTCCAGCCTGCTTGTATCTCACAACCTTACGCGTTAAGTCATACCATGAGAAGTTGAGGCATCCAAATCTCGTGTGTTCTGCGCCTGGACCTGCAGAAACCACCGAAACACTGCGTTTGTTCTCTCCACCATATTTTTCTGTTAGGATTTCGGCGAGAAGATGTGTCTCAGAGGGGAGCCCTTCAGCTTTCTCGATCGCTACCTTTCCTTCGTCTCCGTCGATGAAAATTATTACTTCAGACTTTGATTTTCCTTGTATCTCGAGGGCGTCCCACCCAGCGAATTTCAAGTATGGTCCAAAGTATCCGCCGACGTTGGAGTCCATCACTGAGTCTGTTAGGGGCGAGATTGTGACGACGATGCTCTTTCCACTTCCTGGGTATATGGGGGTGCCGCCGAGGGGACCACAGGCGATGCATATCTCGTTTTCGGGATCGTCCCACATGACGATATGATCCTTGGGCAGGGCGTTCCATAGGAGCCAGAGGTTGAAGCCGCGGCCGCCTATGAATGTGTCTTTCATGTATTGAGTGACGGGTTTGCTCTTGATTTGGTTGTTTGTGAGGTGTATATAGAGGGTTCTGTTATTGTATCCTTTCTCAACCTTTCTGAGGGGGTATGTGAATTCTGCAACTGTCAATTCTGTTCACCTTTTGGAAACGTTAGCTAACTTGTTTTGACGTTATAAATGTTCTCTTGTCACGCCAGGGCTTCAAGGACTACGCAAATTTCCTCTGAAACGTAGAATTGTGACAAGAGTTCAGCGTTAACGAGGATTTTGAGTCCATGAATCAAGATTGACCAGATATGAAAAATGGATTGTGAGTGTGCAGGCTGCCCTTTATTCCTGTAAGACAATTCAGTGAGCAACCACCTTCTCATAGCGCGCGCTTTAGTAAAAACCTTAATAATTGTTCGAAGGATATAATTCGAAGCTAGAAGTTGGAGATGAGTTATTTGAACAAGAACAAGCCTAAATTGGCGGTTATCGGCGCTGGCAAAATGGGCGAAGGTATAATTTCAGGCTTTCTTAAATCAGACGAGTATAAACCCCAAGAAATACAAGCATTCGAGATCCTCGAGAGCCGCAGGAAATACATAAGTCAAACATACAACGTGAAATGTGTAGGTGAAGCAAAAGAAGCCGCCTCTTTCGCGGACATTACAATAGTCGCAGTAGAACCCAGACATGTGAAAACAGCCTTAACACAAATAGCGCCCGCAATGAAGCCCGGAAAAATAGTTGTTTCGATCGCCGCTGGTGTCACATTAGAGTTCCTGAGAAAATATCTCCCAAAAGATGTTCCTGTTATCAGGGTGATGCCTAACATAACGTGCCGAGTTAGAGAAGCCATGATAGTGGTATGCCCGTCGGAAAACACAAAGAAGGAGGAGCTAGAAATGGCGATGAGTACGCTTTCACTTTTAGGACATGTCATAAAATTGGACGAGAGATACCTGAATCTAGCAACAGGCTTAGTAGGAAGCGGCCCAGCATACATATACTTGATTATAGAAGCCCTAGCTGACGCAGGTGTAAGACTAGGTTTACCAAAGGATGTTTCAATACTCCTCGCAGCACAAACAACTCTTGGCGCAGCAAGAATGGTTGTCGAAACCGGAGAACACCCAGCTAAACTCAGAGATATGGTCGCTACACCCGGAGGCACAACAGTTGAGGGGCTCCTGGCCCTCGAGGAAGGCAGAATAAGAGCGGTGATCATCAAGGCTGTGACAGAGGCAGCTGAAAAAGCAAAAAGACTTCAGTCAGCTTAAAAAACTGCCAGTCTCAACAAGCTCGCGCATCAGCTTCCCTCACGAGTTTGAGACACATAGTCTACCCGCAGGCCGTGACACAACAGTTCCATTCATCATCCAAAGGACTTCAGAGTTTACAACCATAGCTTTGATAATAGTTTTCATAATCGCAACATCAACAGTTCCTATCATGCAAAAAGAGGAAATTTTTAACACCGCACATTTTTTTGGATTGTTTCATTAAGAGAACACTTATTTATCTCTGGGAATATGAAATACAACACTTATAATGTGGAAGGGAATTGCATGTCTATACGAAGTAACCTAAAAGCAGTTTCAACTCTTGCAATCATACTTTTAATGATAATCTCTGCAATAATAGGAGGCTTACTTTCTTACATGTTCACAATTGCCTTCTTCACTAAAATACCCGAAAAAACAACAATAACAATAACGGATGTCTATTTCGATAAGGAAAACGCTAGATCTTTCAAAATTAGCCTTTTAAACCCATCCTATTCGCCTACAAACGCAACAGTAACAAGAATCGCACTGAGCCTGAAGGGAGGATCAGAACTTTACGATGTTGTCTCAACAGAACCTTCAATCGAAAATAGAATAGTTATTCAGAAAGGTGAAACTCTCAACGTAACATGTCTCAAAGCTCAAAGAAATAACGCTGATATCTCATGGGGAAGACTCGCTGGCGAATTTGCTGGTGAAAACATTACTGTACACGTTTTCTCACCAGATTCACCAGCCGCAAATATTGAGGCATCCGTGCCATTCGTTAAACTTCACATAACTGACACGGATTTTGACTCCAAGGTCTCGTTCAGCAGATTCAACATCACAATTAGGAACGATGTAAATTCAGAGATTAACTTAACTATAAACGAAATAATGGCTGGGGGAATTGGTTCGATGAAAGATTATGTGTCACCGACGTTACCCATAGTCATCACAAGTGGAGAATCTGTTCATTTTGCATGTAACGGAAGTTGGAATAATTTAATGAAGACAGCACTTACAGTTTCCACTGAAGAAGAATACATTTTTTACCAAGAACTTGAACTGCCAAAAGTTTACACAACAATTCAAAATGTGATCTTCAACGAAGATGATATTCATCACTTTAATGTGATGGCGTTTAATTCAGCGGAATCAGCTAATTATGTGAATGTCACGAAAATCGCAGGTACACCGGAAAATGGGACGACTATCGAAAGAAATTACCTATCAGTAGGGATAGCACCTAATTCAACGGGCACCTTTACGTTTGACTGGAATTGGAAAGAATATAGAGGGAAGAAGATTAATGTAACAGCCCTCTTTTTGCAAGATTTTAAAACTGACACATTTACAGTAACAACCCCTCCACCAGTCATATTTACTGTCTTAAATGAAAAGGAAGTTTTCGATCTAAAAGATAAAACACATTTTAACATTACATTACGAAATCATCTATCCTCCATCGAAGCAGTCAACATAACAAAAATAGTGGTTAAGGAAACTGGAGAGGTAATAAATGGTACAAAGGCAAACCCGAAATTACCTTCTGATTCAATTGAGCCTGGTCAAGATCCAATAGCGTTCCACTGCAATGTTACTGATTGGACTGAATATGCAGGCAAAAACTTGACTCTAATTATACACGCTATAAATGAGACTTCAGAAAAATACACGTTTAATTTCACATTCACTCTTCCGATGGGAGAACTTAACATAACAAGAGTAATTCACACGATGATTGGTGAAACAAAATACTTGAACATAACCGTTGAAAATTTGAACTATTCCGTGTGGAACCTTACAATATCAAAAGTAATAGTAACGCTCCCAAATCAAACGGAGTCATTAGAGCAGCAGTTCCCAGAGAACTTGATAATACTCAAACCGAATGAAAGTGCCGTTCTGCTTTGCGTGTGCAACTGGGAAGAGGAACATCTAGGCGAGAACATAACTGTAACTGTAATCACTAAGGAAGGAATAGAAGCTTCATGGCAAGGGACAAATTGGTAAGTTCAAAGTTATCAACTGTACTCTTGACTTGAACCGAAATGTCCAAACTCTAAAGTCTATTCCATAAGCTTTATCTTTTTATCAAGACAAAAGCGTTGATTCTAGAAGGCCGAAAGTGTTGACGAACGTAAAAGTTACTGAAAGAGTACGCACTATTGAATATGCTATTCGCGACGTTGTTGTTTATGCCAAAGAATTGGCGAAAACTGGGAAAAAAATCTATTATTTAAACATAGGAGACCCAGTTGCATTTGATTTTGACACTCCACCACATGTTAAGCAAGCTTTAATGAGAGCCGTAGAAGAGGGCGCGAATAGTTATTCTTCTTCTGAGGGGTTGCCTGAGCTTAGGCAAGCCATAAGTGAGAAGGAAATGAGGGTTAATAGTGTAGATGTTTCTGCTGACGATGTTATTGTCACTGCGGGGATTTCTGAGGGCATACAGATGGTTATGGCAGCACTTATCAATGCTGGCGATGAAATTCTTCTTCCTGGACCTACTTATCCGCCTTACATTGCATATGCTAAATTCTTCGGTGGCAAACCAGTAACTTACGAGACGGTTGAGGAAAATGGTTGGCAACCAAACATTGACGACTTGCGCAGAAAAATTTCAGAGAAAACGCGGGGGATTGTAATTATTAATCCGAACAATCCTTGTGGTGCACTTTATGAAGAGAAAACTGTGAAAAAGATAGTGGATTTAGCGGGTGAAAACGGAGTTCCGATTATTTCAGACGAAATTTACGATCGAATTGTGTATGATAAGGAGTTTGTTAGCACAGCTCATTTGGCTAAAGACGTTCCAGTAATAGGGTTGAACGGCTTTTCAAAAGCGTACTTAATGACTGGGTGGAGACTGGGTTACGTGTATTTTCACAAGCAAAACAACGAGCTACAAGAGTTAAAGCAGTGCATCTTGAAGGAGGCGAGAATAAGGTTGTGCGCGAACACTCCGGTTCAGAAAGCTGGGGCGACGGCACTAACTGGACCTCAAGACCATATCAAAGAGATGATTGGAAAGCTTAGGAAGAGAAGAGACTACGCGTGGAAAAGACTGAGTGAAATGGAAGGGATGAGCTGTGCAAAACCAGAAGCAGCATTCTACGTCTTCCCAAAAATCCACGGAGTAGGGTCAAAATGGAGGAGTGACCGTGAATTCGTGTTGGAACTCCTGAATGAAACAGGCGTGCTCTTCGTTCACGGATCGGGCTTTGATCCAGTTTACGGGTCAGGACATTTCAGAGCTGTCTTCCTTCCACCACTAGAAACACTTGAACAAGCATTAAACGAAGTGGAAAGTTTTATGGAAAAGAATAGGTAAGAACGCTAAAGACAGCTATGCGTGTATTATTTATAGCCTTTCTTTGATTGCTTTTCCTAGCCTTTTGATGCCTTCCTCTATTTCATCCATCGCCGGATAGCTAAAGTTCAATCTCATCGTGTTTGTTCCACTTCTATCAACGAAGAATGACTGGCCTGGAACGTAGGCAATCTTATGTTTCTTGATGCAGTCTTGGATAAGCTCTTTGGTGTTCACTCTTTCAGGAAGCCAAGCGAATATGAATAGCCCGCCTATGGGCGTTGTCCACTTGCATCCTTCTGGGAAGTAGGTCTCCAGAGCCTCCAGCATCTTGTCTCTCTTCGTCTTGTAGAGTGCACGAATCTTTGTAAGGTTCTCGTGGATAACCTTTCTTTCTAGTGCTCCATAAGCGATGTACTGTAGAAGCGGTGAGGTACACAGATCCATACCCTGTTTGGCGAGTACAAACTTTTCGATTAGCCTGTTGTCAGCTACCACCCATCCTAGGCGCAGTCCAGGAGACAGGATCTTGCTGAAGGTTGACAGGTGTATGACTCGTCCTTCAGTGTCTATGGATTTCAGAGGAGTAACATCAATAGGTTCGTATAGGATTAGACTGTAGGGGTCGTCTTCAATGATTAGAAAGTCGTACTCCGACGCAAGTTCGAGGAGACGTTTCCTGCGCTCCATGGATAGGGTTACGCCAGTAGGGTTTTGACATGTAGGAACCGTATAGAGAAACTTTACTTTTTTGTGCTTAGACTGTAGTTCTTTCAGGATGCTTTCTAAGGAGCCCATTATGATGCCGTCATCATCCATTTTCAACCCGACAAACTCTGGATTGTACGCCCTAAAGGTGTTAATGGCAGCTAGGTAGGTTGGAAGCTCCATAAGCACAACATCTCCTTCATCGATGAAGACTTTTCCAAAAAGGTCAAGTCCTTGTTGGCTGCCGCTTAGAACGAGAATGTTGTCGATGCTTGGCACACTAATTCCCTTCCACTCCATGAAGTTCTTGAGCTCTGATCTCAGCTCCTTCAAGCCCTGAGTGGTGCCGTACTGTAGAAGTTTGTCACCGTGCTCACTTATTCCTTCGGTGATTATCTCTATAATCTGTTGTCGAGGAAACGTGGCTGGCGATGGCATACCACCGCCGAAGGAGATTATACCTCCCTCAGCAACCCACTTTAGAAGCTGTCGGATCTCCGACGCCTTTAGCAATGATGTTCTTTCAGCGAAAAAAGTTTCAGGAACTAACATTTTATCCACATGAACGCGTTTACGAAGTTTAAACCTAAAATTCCTTTCGGTAACTTTCCTTTCGTTCTCATGGAAAAGTGGAGTGTTTTACGGTGTTTTGCTATTGATAGATTGGTATTCCTTCTTTCGGGTCTCGGACAAGCTTTTCGAATTCTTGCATTAATTGTCGTGTTATTGATCCGGGTTTGCCGTCGCCTATCATTCGCTTATTGACTTCTACTATTGGGATGATTTCTGCTGCTGTGCCAGTGAAGAAGGCTTCATCTGCTGTGAACAAGTCTGTTGGCGTGATAGTTTTTTCAGTGGCTTTGTATCCAAGTTTTTCAGCCAGTTTCATGACAACGTCTCTTGTTATTCCAATTAGAGCACCGGTTGATGTTGGCGGAGTTGTGACTTTTCCGTTTTGAACTATGAAGAGGTTTTCGGCTACACCTTCACTTATGTGCCCATTTTTGTCTAGGCATATGGCTTCGTCAAAACCCGCAATGTTCGCTTCAATCTTTCCCAATATGCTGTTCAGGTAGTTTAGGGATTTTACTTCGTGGGATGTTGCATCCACGGGGTCCCGTTTCACCCAAACAATCATGGCTCTTATTCCTTTTTCTTTTGCCGCGCCTGAATGAAGCTTTATCACGTCGGTTATGATTATCACCGTGGGTTTTGGGCATTTTCTCGGGTCAAGTCCTAAATCGCCGACGCCTCTAGTTACGACTAGGCGTATGTATGCGTCTCGCAAAATGTTTTTTCGCAAGGTTTCTAAAACAGCTTTTATCATCTCTTCTTTTGTCAGTGGAATCTGAAGCATGATTACACGTGCCGAGCGATACAATCTATCTATGTGTTCTTTGAGTTTGAAGACTACGCTGTTATAGGCGCGGATTCCTTCAAAGACGCCGTCTCCATATAAAAGTCCGTGATCGTAAACTGAAACTTTTGCTTGCGACTTTGGATAGTATTTCCCATCTATGCAGATGAGTAATTCTTTTTCCAATGGTTTTATTCCTCCAAACTGGAGAATCTAGTCTATTCAAATATATTTTTTGTAAAAAGTTGGTTGTTTCAATCATTATTAACCGTAGAATTGTGGTCTTTTCGATAGGTGTTTTGGAACTGGAAGCGGTTTGAATGGTTTTCCTTTCACTTTTTCTTTAATCTCGTTTGTCAGTTCTTCAAGTTTCATTTTGCGCATTTTTCCAGCTTTTCTGTCCCTCACTGGAAGTACATCTGATTCTATTTCCTTTTGTCCCACGACGATTATGTATGGAATCCATTCTCTTTCAGCTTCTCTAACTCTTTTTTGCATGGTAAACGTCTGGTCATCGATGTCTACCCGTATGTTTTGTGTGTCTAAACTAGATGCCAATTTTTCAGCATGCTCAAAGTGCTTGTCTGACATTGGGATTATGCGTACTTGCGTGGGTGAAAGCCATAATGGAAGCATTGGTGATTTGCCCCTTTGTTGTTCCTTGTAGGCTTTTTCCAATAATGCATAAACACATCTTTCAATTGCTCCGCTTGGAGAACAGTGTATAATTAGCGGATGACGTTTCTCACCTTTCTCGTCAACATAGGTTATGTCGTATCTTTTTGCATTTTCAACATCTAGTTGGTCTGTGGAGAGTGCTGCTGCCTTGTCTTGGTTATCTACGAAGTTGAAATCCCATTTCAGTATAAAATAGAAGAAGCGTTCCCTCCACATTTCAATCAAGGCTGGTCTGCCGAGGACTTTGGCTAAAGATTCGATGAAGTCTTTGTTTTCTTCGTAGAAGTCTTTTGTGAAACGTATTGCTGCTTCATAGTCGTCTTCGGATAAGCCTATTTCCTCTAGGATTTGCATGCACAATTTGAATCTTATTAGGAATTCTTTTTTGGCTTGTTCGAGGTCTGTGCAGAAGGCGTGGCAGTCGGGCATTGTAAATGCTCGCAGTCGCCTTAAACCAACAACTTCACCTCTTTGTTCTCGTCTGAAGCTGTAGCGGGCTAGTTCGTAAATCTTAAGCGGCATTTGCTTGTAAGAAAACTGGGCGTCATGAACCATTAAAAATTGTCCGAAGCACGCCGCAAACCGTAGAAACAGCGTTTTGTTCTCTGATTTTAGTATGTATTGCCTTGCTGGAAAACGGTTTACGTAGTCCGCTAGGCTTGGATGCTGAAAATCGTACATGATTGGAGTTTCAACTTCCATAGCGCCATACTCGATCATTTTGGCGTTGACAAACTGTTCAAGTAAGGATTTGATTAGTCGACCTTTTGGATACCAGCGTATGTTTCCAGGGTCGCTTCCCGGCTCATAATCAGCTATTTCCAGTCTTTTCATTAATAGAACGTGTGGAGGCGCTTGCTGGCTTGCCCTAACTTTTGAGGTTTCATATGCTGCGAATTTATGCAGGTTTTCCCGTCCTTTGAAGTCGAACTCTTCAACTGGTACCATTTTTCCGTCTGGATGGAGGATGTACCAAGAGGATCTGAGTTTTTCTTCAGCCTTTACCGCTTCGGAAACCTTTTCTTCTTTCTTCTCTTCTGCTTCAGCTGGCAAGATGGCGCGTGATTGCTCGGCAAGTGGATGCCCCTTTATCGAAATTGTGAACTGCTTGTTCCAGCCGAATGGCGCACAGTATGTTTCTAAGCCTATCTCCTTTGCGTAGGCTTCCATGACTTTGACTACTTCTAGTGCGTTTTCGGGTTTTGCCAAGTTGCTACTTAAGTGTGCGTATGGATAGATTAGAATCCGGTTTACCTTCAGTTTTTCTAGGAAGGCTTGAACTTCGTCTATGGCTTTTTTAGCTACTGCCTCGTTGTCGCCTTCTTCAACAGCAGTGAACAGGACAACGAGTTCTTCTAGTCGCTTTTCTTTTTTTTCAGCTTGTTCAGCGATGGCTATTTCTTTTTGGATAGGCTTATACTGGATGAAGTTTGAGTGCAACTGTAATATTCGCATAAAATCCCTCGCCTTCTAGCCTTTATGATGGTTTATATCGCCACTGTTCAACCTTTTTCTCTTTTTTAGTCTTCTTTTTATATTCTTTGTAATGTTCTTTGCATAAATAAGTCCGTCTTTCGTTACTGCTAATGTTGAGGCCAGCAGACTTGACTTTTGCCGATGAAATTGAGCGCACAGTGTCTTTACTGCAACCAGAAACACTGCATTTCACCCCTTTAGCGATACGTCCCAATGTTAAACGCCTCTTTGCTGCTTTAACGCAATAAGATACACGTCATTGCTTAATTTCTTTTTCATAAAGCACGCGTGCCCTTTGATAAATCTCTGCTTTTTCGCCTAAGAATGTTGGGCCAGCAGCCTCAATGACAAGCGAGGCAGCCGCAGAACCCACACATGCGCACCACAATAAGTTTTCACCACGGATGTATTCAGCTAAAAAACCTCCGATAAAAACGTCTCCAGCCCCTGTTGGGTCAACAACCTTCTTCGACTTGTAGGCTGGAATTTTATAGACTGTTTCTTCGACGGAAAGCATTGCACCCTTCATCCCAAAAGTTACGATGATTATTTCGACGCCATAATCATGGACTGCCTTTATGGCTGATTTCTGGGTTGACATGCCAGTTACGGCTTTAATTTCGTCTGAGGAAGACTTGTAAATGTCAACGAGGTCTAACACTCGCTTGTCGGTTAGCGAACCACGGATGACGTTTCCTTTTTCGTCGAAGCTTCGCACCAGCCCTTGCGGGTCGAGGGACAACCACTGAGCACAGCTTCTTAATTTCTTGGCAGCTTCGTACGTGACTTCGCCTGCAATGGGTGCAACATGAATGGCTTTAGCTTTCAGAGATTTGGGGAAATCATCAACAGTGATTGGTGGAGCTCTGCTCTTTAGCCGCAATTTTCTGTTTCTCAAGTTGTTACTGTATTTTAGTTCGAAACGCGTGGTCTGTGCAGTCTCAACTTTGACTATTCCAGATAGATTAACACCTTCTTGCTCAAGCCACCACAAATAAGCCTTTGGAAAGTCACCGCCAACCTTTGAAACAACGGAAACGGTTGTATCCAAGCGTCGGGCAGCAAAAGAAGCATAGGCTATGGATCCACCTAAGACAATAAAGGGCGTGTTCCTATCTGGGAGAAAAATAGAATCTATAGCGAAATGCCCTACTGAAATGATGTCAAACACTTGCGATTTTAGCCTCCTGTCAGAATATTGCTTGAAACTGAACTTAAAACCAACGGAACATCACTTTACATTTTAGGTCTAGGCTGGTTTCCGTTAAGCTTTCATGTTAAGTTAAGGAATTACTTGATGCCTCCCTTGCGGGGCAATTGAAATGAAGACCTTGTAATTGCTGCAAACTCGTAGTTTACACGCATAAAGTTATTGTATAGTTCCGTTCTCAAACAATCAAATTTTGAAATTTGAAAGAGGTGATGTTTAATACTCAACATTCGTAATATGAGAGTTGAAGATGTGGAAACAGTAGCGAGGATGGCGGCTTTAGACTATCACAATGATCTGGAGAAGGGTTATAGAAAAGCCAAAGAACACACACTAGACCATTTAAAAATCGTGTCTCAACATTGCTATGTGGTGGAAAACGACGATAAACAAGTCATTGCAGTAATCGTTTTGCACCCGCAAGAGAAGATTTTTGAAATCGAAGATTTTCATATGAAAGAAATTTAGCGAAACAAAGAGGCTTTAGCCTTACTTAGAACAAAGCTTTTGGGATATTTGGAAAACGTTCAAACAGAAGTTCTGTGTTGTCCTTACGCCCTAAGAAGACTCATGGCAACATACTAAATTTATGATTGCAGTAGCAGAATTGCTTTCGCTAGGTCGCCTTCGCATTCTTCTAGTGCTTTTCTGGCTTCCTCTAAACTTTTTCCAGTTTGGTCAGCTACAAGCCTAACATCCTCTTCCGGTACGACCAATTTGCGTTCTATCGCTTTCTCAACTATTTTTCCGCCTGTTACCTGAAAGATTTTCTGTCCTTGAACTTGCATTATTGCCACTTCAGGCTCTTCAATGGTTATTTCTTTGCTGCCTGTTTTAATGATTACTTCTTCAACGTCTGGTATTGCGTCCATACTCAGACCCATGCGCTGCATCATACGTTTCGCGTCACGGGGACTTACGCGTCGTCTTCTCATAGAACCACCTTTCTACCATAACAATTACTGAAAACTCATACTTAACTTTCTTCCACACACCCACGCCTAACCTTGACGGCAACACCCCTCTTGAATGCCATCATTTCTTCACCAGACAAAACAGCACGTCCAACAGCCAAAACTTCGCCCTTTTCGTCAACAATGATAACTTCATCTTTTGGACGAATGTCACCATCAGCTTTTACAACATGCTTCGCAAAGACATCCCCGCCTTCAGCGATAAACTCCGAAACATCATCCATAATAGCAACGAGGCATTTTGCTGAAATTGCATTCTCAACAATTCGTTTTGCCCCTGCAGTGCTTAGGGAAAACAAGCCGTCTGTTGGACGAAGGGTCGCCAGCCTTTTTCCATCCAAATAAACGTAACGGATTCTGCCAGTTCTTTTAGAGCGGATTATCTCCACATTTTCAGGAAATAACCTAGCGCCTACGCCTTTTCCAAACTGGTAGTCTGCCACACTCCTGATACGCCTAAACGCATTCTCCAAATCCGTTACACCATTCAACTAAGCCTTTAAGATTCGACAACTATAAAGACAACCACACAATAAAAACAATTTAGGTGCGGCAAGTGCGGTGTGAAGTCTGTGGGCGCAAAATCTACGGCAAATCTTACAGAGTTATGATTGGAGGAGCAAAACTAACAGTGTGCGGCAAATGCGCGAAACTTGGAACAATTATTTGGGATGAGACAAAACCAAAAACATCAATGCTGAGTGCAAAAGCTCCAACAAGACGTCTAACATTAAAAACCAAAAGCAAAAAGTCGCGGCAAGCCGTTGTGGAAAATGGTCTAGAGCTTGTAGAAGATTTCGATGCGAAAATAAGGCATGCTAGGCGAAAGCTAGGACTCTCACATAAAGAGTTAGGTAGAAAAATAAGCGAGAAGGTTTCAGTTCTTAAGAAAATTGAAACAGGGAAAATGACTCCAGACAACAGGCTTGCAACAAAACTGGAGCACACATTGAAAATTAAGTTGCTTGTTCAGGTTTCAGAAGAAAAAGTTCCAAATGCAAACATTCTCAAGCCTGTAAGCCGTGAACTAACATTAGGAGATTTGATTCAATTGGACAAGAAAAAGGCGGAGGAGAAAACGTAACGAAAGCAATTATAGTTCAACGCCGACAACGCTTCGAACCCTTAACCCTTGACGAACTTAAAAGCTTGGCAGAAACCGCAGAATACACTATAGTGGACAAAATAGAACAGGTTAGGAAAGCAGACCCTCGCTACCAGATAGGCGCGGGAAAAGTACGAGAAATAGCTCAACTAATCAAAGGAAACGAAGCTGAAAAGCTAATCTTTGATAATCCGTTAAAACCCGTGCAAGCCTACAATTTAGCAAAGGCCACAGGCGTCGAAGCAATCGACCGTTTTCAACTAATTCTAGAAATTTTCGCCAGAAGAGCCACAACAAAAGAGTCGAAACTACAAATTCGATTGGCAAGACTACGATACGAGTTAACACATGCAAAGGAAAAGGTACGACTAGCAAGGAAAGAAGAACAACCTGGATTCATGGGTCTCGGAACATACGAAGTAGATGTTTACTACGAAACTGTGAAGAGACAAATACAGTCCATTCGCAGAAAACTAAAGAAAATTCGGAAAAAAAGGCTTCTACACCGTAAAAGAAGAATAGAACTGGGATTCCAGTCAATTTCTTTAGCTGGATACACAAACGCTGGGAAAAGTTCACTTTTTAATGCGCTCGCAGAAGAGGAAGTTCCAGTGGACGACGCCTTGTTCACAACGTTGTCAACAACAACAAGGCTTTTGGAATTTTCAAGGAAAAAGTTTCTGCTGACAGATACTGTCGGCTTTATAGACCGTCTTCCACTGACACTGATAGAGGCATTCCGCTCAACCCTTGAAGAAACCATCTATTCAGACCTAATACTTCTAGTCATGGACATAAGCGAGCCCATGGACCTCATTGAAAAGAAACTTTCGTGCTGCCTGGAAACAATAGGGCAAATAGGAGCAACCGGCATCCCAACAATAACGGTTCTAAACAAGATTGACCTACTGTCAGAAACCGAGTTAAATCAAAGGCTTAAAAGCCTAAAGGAAAGGGCGCCAAACCTTTTGCCAATATCAGCAATATACAAAACTAACTTTGATCCGCTAAAACAGGAAATACTGAGAACACTGAAAAACTATGTTCAAGCGTCATTCACTATTCCATTGACCAACGAGTCCATGTCGTTTATCTCATGGCTATTCAAAAGTGCAGACGTGCAAGAATTGAAGTATTCGGACAGATTTGCTCACATGGTCTTTGAAGCAGTTCCATGGTTCGCTGAAAAAGTGAGAAAACGCGTAGAGAAAGAATTTAAAGGAAAATTCGAGGAAACAAACAATAAACATCTGAAAAGGGACAAAAATGCCTAAAATCGTTGTTTTGAGGTGGGGCCACAGATTACAAAGAGATGCTAGACTTACAACACATGTTGTGTTAACTGCACGAGCATTAGGGGCTTCAGGTCTCATACTGTCAGACATAAAAGACAAAAGGATTAAGGAAACAGTTGAAAAGGTCACAAAGAATTGGGGAGGACCGTTCTTTTTTGAAATGGGCGTGCCTTGGAAAAAGACTGTGAAAGAATGGAAGGAAAAAAGCGGAACAGTTGTTCATCTCACAGCGTATGGAGAGAACATTCAAACAAGCGATGTTCTACAACGAATTAAGGTTTCAGAAAAAGACGTCCTAGTCCTTGTTGGAAGTCAAAAAGTTCCAAAGGAATTCTTCTCAAAGTCTGTGTCCGATTTTAATGTAGCAATTGGAAATCAACCTCACTCCGAATGTGCAAGCTTAGCCATATTCCTAGACCGCTTTTTCGAAGGAAAAGAACTAACAAGAAGCTTTGAAAACGCGAAAATGAGGATAATACCCCAGAAAAGGAGTAAGAAGACTGCCAAAAAATAGTTTTGTTTAGAAACTATATCTTATTTGGAAATCTTTGAACTCGCCAGTATAGCTTTCCCACTTCACGTCTACATGAGTAACCCTTGCCCTAGGTGGCCCTCGCTTGCAAAATTCTATAAGGTCTTTTACAGTCTTCTCCTCTCCTTCGAAAACGGCTTCAACTCCGCCATCTCGCAAGTTGCGAACCCACCCTTCAAGACCGTGTTTTTTGGCTTTATGTTTTGTTTCCGATCTGAAAAAGATTCCTTGAACTCTGCCACTTACAATGATGTGTGCCCTGACTTTCATAGGATTCATCTTACGCATTGATAATCTTATGGTTTTTATTTGTTCATTTTAACTTATCTCTCTCCACCGTGTAACCGTGTCGTTTCATCGCATGTTTTAAAACTGTTTGACAGTTGATCCTGTTTCTGGTGGTTGTGGTTGGAGAACTGTAACGGGAAGTTGTTGGTTTACGCTTCAAATGTTGCACGAAGTGAAAGGCGATTGCGGTCTGTGAGTGTTGCAGCTGAGAAGATGGCTGAGCTGTTAAAGTTGCCAATGGAAGTTGTTACTTTTGGAGAAGAGTTTGATCCGATATACGTTTATTACAAGAATGGTGATGAAGAGCCTATTCCAATTTACTGTGATAAAGGCGGGAAATTCGGCATGCAAGAGATTTACAAGGCTTTAAGAAACATGATGTTTGTGCTTTCCTTCCATCCGAAGCATTCGGCTTTGAAGCGGATAAGAAAGGAGGTTATGCTGTTTTCTTGAATTTTATTGTCTGATTTTCAAGAGTTATATCGTAGATTTGGTTCACGTCAAAGTTTATGTCTAAACTTTCATATTCCTGCTCTGTCAAGAACAAGATTAATTTTGGAGTTGCAAACTGCCTTCTTGCTAGAGGCATTGGTAATTGTTGTTGCATTGCTTGAAGGACGTCTTGCACGACCTTTGCCTCTTCGGTTTTTGGTCTAACAATAAAACTTGGAACCTTCCGATCTTCAATTAGTTCTATACGTTTTCCAAGGTTTCCATCTAAGTCTCGAATAGACTCGATTTTGTGCACTCTAACCCGAAACATGACTGCTCACACTGTAAAACAGTCTCGAAGCACTTATACGTTTTCTTGGTTGCGGTTATTCCATTTCAATTGTCGCAGGCGGCTTTGGAGTAACATCATAATAAACTCCAGACACGTTTGGGCATTCCCTAATCACCTTTTCTGCAGCCCTGTCCAACGTTGCCCAAGGTATTTCTGAAACCCGTGCCGTCAAGAAATCCTTTGTTTGAACCGATCTTATACCAATAACATACAGTTTTTTCTCAGTCACGTCTTTAACCGCGTAAAAAACCCTTGCAACCGCTGGATTTTCAGTAATAATTCTCGCTTGAAGAGCAATGAGGTTCTGAAGAGTTACATGATGAATTCGCTCATTCATGGTCTGAACCTTTATGCCCACTATTTCACCATAACGCCTTTCGCCTCCCTTCACCCCAGTCGCCCTATTCCTGAAAATTTTTACTTGAACATTCCTTGAAGGAACATTAAGAACCCGTGCCACAGTATCTTGCATATGTGTAATACCGGATTGCTGCAATGCTTCTTCATTATCAATGATCACCGCAAAGTACTGACTCGGATTATGCTCAGCAAGTTCACCTTCAACAATGGCCGTAGCCTTCTTCACAGTCTCCAACTTATCAGGACGAATCTCTCCAACCACACGAACTGACAAACCAGGCCCAGGAAACGGTTGCCTTTCAGAAAACTCAGTAGGCAATTCCAAAAATCTTGCAACCATCCTCACCTGTGACTTATACAACGTTACGAGGGGTTCAACCACTTTAAAGCCGAAGCGTTTCATAGGATTTATGCCCATCTGCTCCAAAACATTGTGTTGTGTTTTTACGCCAGCAACCGTTTCTTCAATGTCAGCGCGTATTGTGCCCTGCACAAGGATTTCACAACCTTCTTTTTTGGCTGTTTCGCCCAGCACTTGATAGAAGGTTTCGCGGAACCTTTTCCTTTTTTCTTCAGCGTCACTTAAACCTTTCATGGCTTCTACGAAACGCTCACGAACATCAACAATTTTCATTGGCACATTGAAAGGCGGCTTAGATAGGACTTCAGCCACATGCTCTGGTTCACCCATGCGCATGAAAGCATCATCCAAAATAACGCAAACAAGATTTTCACCTAAGACTTTATGCGTCAACACAGCACATGTTACGCTGTCAACACCACCAGAAACAGCAACTAAAGCCCGTTCATTGCCAATGGTTTTTCTCAACTCTTCAACTTGAGTTTTCACCAAGCTTTTGGGGTTAAATTTCTCCAATTTAGCTTTCCCTCTCTAAACTGTCAACAGATTTGCAGTTTCACGATTTAAATATTTACCGCCTCGCGGTATCGTTGGAACGCCGAGAACTTTTCTTATGACTTTCATTGATACTTGATTATTGAGCTCATAGAAATTTGTGAATCTGATGAAAGTTGCAGTTTTTCTGCCTTTCAGAAAACTAACATATTCATCAAAGGTTTTCAAGCAGGTTTCATCCCCATACATGTTCCAAAGTTCTCTATAGTCTCCAGCCAAACGCTCAACGAAGTCTGCAACTCCTCGAATTTGCATTATTGGTTTTTTAACGTAGAAAAGGAGTTTTTGAGTTCTAAGGGGACCAACACGGTTTCTCCGCACAAACACGCGGATTCCATTGTTGTTTCTCTTTCGCTCGCACAATCTGTTCCACCATTTCTCGTCGGATATTAGGATGTAAGCGTAACATTCATTTGGCAACAATGTTCCTCCAGAAGCTAATCCATAGTTTGTTGTCGAGATTTAGTAGAAATAATTTTTGGTGTATGCTTATCAGCTTGACGATTACAATGTTTCACTATTAACAACAAAACAGCGCAGAGTGGGATAACAAATTTTAAGCCATTTTTAAAAAGCTTGGGTTCTCTGAAAGAGAAAACCCGTAAAGGCATCATTTTATGGTGAATAAAGTTTTTCTGTTCAAACAGTTCCATTATACAAAAGCTGGGCGGGTTTCAATGAAAACGGATGAAGTCAAGACCATCGTTAATACTGTGAAGGAAATGGACGAAAGCTATGTGGATTTGCTACAGTCCTTGAAAAGAATGATCAAAGAAGCGAAATCGACGAGGCAGCTGTGGCGTAACGGAAATGAGACAAGGCTGATAAAACTTGGTTTAACGTTTATAGTGTTTCCTGAGCCGACCCCAATAAGTGAGACAGTAGGTACGTGTCTGCTGGCTGCTGGAGTAGTTCAAAAGGGAATTCGAAGTCGCGCCATCTACGTCGAAGATGTGTACAAAACCTTTCAAGACATGTTTAAAGACTTGCGGACGACGAAGTATGACCTTCGAATCTGAAGAGTTAACCAAATTTTATATTTACCACATATTATCTACATAACATGTCGTAGGTGAAAGAGGCATGAAACTTGTTACTGTGTTGTTACCGGAAGCTTATCTTGAAGGTTTAGATGAACTTGTGAGGGCGAATATGTACCCAAGTAGAAGCGCAGTCATAAGGTCTGCTGTTAGGGATTTGTTGAAAAAGGAGCTTTGGGAAAGAAGAAAATAAGCTTGATTTTACTCTGCGAAAAGTCAAAAAGGTGAAAGGCTATGAGTTTTGATCCTTTGGCAACTCCTTGTCTGCTATATTGCGGTTCTTCCCGTTATTACATGACTGGAGAATGTAGAGGCTGCGGCAGCAAAGATAGGCCAAATTGCAGGATATTCAAATGCTGCAGAACAGACAAAAAGTTGCGTTTTTGCACCGAATGCAATGACTTCCCTTGCACAATACTGAAAAAATCCGTAGGGGTCCATCCAGACTGGCTAGAGGACCAAGCAAAGCTGCCATCAAAAAAGCAAAAGCAATAACACGCTTTTATTTTATTCTTATTTTATTTGTGTTCCTTTCATCTGCATTGATTCGCAAGGTCTCTGATTTTCTTCGCAGTTTCAGCCGGATTCTCTGACAGCGTTATTGTTCGTCCCACGATTAAGTAGCTTGTTCCTGCTTTCAAAGCTGATTGGGTTTTTCCGCCTTGAGTGCCTATTCCAGGTGAATAGATTGGAATTTTTTCGCCGAGTGTTTCGTGAACTTCTCTTATTTTTTCTGGGTATGTTGCGCCAACAACAACGCCGTCGGCATTCCATTTTAGGGCTTTTTTAGCGAATGAAAAGTATTGAAGCGTTTTTTCACCAGTTTCAGCATTACAGATTGTTTGTCCGTAGCCTTCCCATGCTCCTTTGTGACTCATGTAAACGAGAAGAATGACACCACTTTGCAGTTTATGCGCAACATCAAAAACGGGTTTTAAACCTTCTTCCCACCCCACAAAAGGATTAGCTGTTAGGGCATCGAAGCCAGCACTGTAATAGTATTCTGCAATTGTCTGGTTTGTTGAGCCTATGTCATTTACTTTGCAATCCATTATCGCCATTAAACCCATAGCATGAATTTTTTCATCGAGTTTCGCAACGCCATTGAATGTGCCGAGGGGAAGAACGAGATGACGGTTAAACTTGACAGCACAAATGTAGGGTTCCACCGCGTTCAAGATGCGTTCTGCTTTAGAGAAAAGTTTTTCTCGGTTTTCTGGTTTTTCAAAGGGAAAGTCTAGGGCTAAAATTATGTTTGATTTTTTGTCTTTTGCTGTTTGTTCCATCTTAAGCCGGAAAGACATACCTAAACACCGTGTTCTATTTGGGCACAGGACTAAAAACTTTTGCTTTTTTTTGTTTGTATTGGTTAGTAAAAGGTATTAATGAGCAGAGGGATACGTTTGTGCTAGAAGTTTTTCTATGTTGTCTAATCTTTTTTCGATTGTGTCAAGTCTTTCGAGAATCCGTTTCAAAATTTTTCCGATGTCTTCTGCTGGTACTGCTGGAAGGGGTGTGGGTGAGGGCCACCGTTGTTCTTCTGGGCGTTTAAGAGGTTTCGGAATACGGGGAGGATAAACCATTTTCAGTTTCTTCCTAAACAAAACTGTCACACGACAAAATATTAACTTTTCATGATTTTGATGGTGTTTCGAAAACTTTTACCGTCTCCGTTTCTCCGCCTGAAATCAGCTTAATGTATGATATTGTTGTTTCCACAGCTTCTTTTAGCTGCGGTTCTGTTATTTCCGGAGCCCCGTAGCCAACTATTAGCACATTTCTCGTTTGTCTAGTAATCTTCGTATGGTCTGAGTCTCTGTAGGGATATATGCACAAGATCTGGTTTTCATCAGTCAAGACGAGCGTTTTGTCTGTTAGGGCCATGGGTTTATTCATGCCGATTCCCGTGAAGGCTTCACCGTTTTTTGCGAAGCGTATCTGGAATGGTGGGTTTAGGCGGTCTTTGTCGAATCCGCTTATTGGAATTATGGTTTTCAATGAAGCTAGATTGTAGGCGTCAACAACCGTGGATATGCACGGAAGCTCGCGTCTGTGCAAAACTCTTCTGGGCAAGGCTTCGCCTGAGGGCCTCGTTTTTGTAGGGTCTACGTCAAGTTTCCAGTAAAAATCTCTGTAGGCTCTTACTGTTGGGTTATCCCTTAACGTTTCGATGTTGTATTTGGTTCTAACCTCTTTATACACAGCTTCTTTGAGCTCTTGAATTTGATCGCTTTCTTTTTCTACGTGGACATTGTTGACTATGCCTATGCAGATGGCTAATTCTGGAAACTTTTTGGAGACTTGTGAACCCCAAAGAACCGGGACTTGCATGTTTTGCACACCTTGGATAGACAGTAGACGTTAGATATTTTAGCGTTCTCTGTGCAAAATGTTTTCCTTTTAAATAGCTGATTAATGGGTTAGTGATTAGAAAGGCTGTTGAAATGATTAAGGTTGGGTGTAAGGCAGCGGGAGAGTGTTGACGCTTTGATGGTGTGTTGGAGGGTTAAGCTCTATGGTTGACTATACCCCCTATATATACTGTCAACATTCTCGCCTTGACAAGATGAGTGCTAAACGGGTCTTTTTTGTGTGAGTTCTTGTTTTAGTGTGTGGAAATCGGCGATGAGTTGTTCTTTGTATTTTGGGTGGTATAGTGCTGCGGCTGGATGAAAGGTTGGAAATACTATAACATTCAAGCCCAAAATTGAGGCTTTATAGAATTTTCCGTGCACGCGAGTTATACCGTTAAAGGGTAATGCAACTTTGGAGAAAACGTAGGCTGTTGAATAGTTTCCAAGAGTAACGATAATTTTTGGTTTGATAACTTGTATTTGGCTGTTTAGGTATGGCGTGCACGTTTCAATTTCAGCTGGTGATGGTTCACGGTTTTTTGGAGGTCTACACTTTAAGATGTTGCCGATGAAAACGTTTTCTCTTGAAAGACCTGCTTCAGATAACAATGTATCGAGGAATTTTCCAGCAGCCCCTACGAAAGGTTTTCCTTTAACGTCTTCCCAGTAGCCAGGTGCTTCTCCAATGAACATGATTTGGCTGTGTGGGCTGCCTTCGCCTGGAACAGGATTTTTACGGGCTTTCAAGAGTTCACATTTACGACAAACAATGACTTCTGTAACAATAGCATCTAAAAGCTTCTTCTTAGACAAGAAACGCACCCCCTTACTCATTCCTACGTCTTTTCCTCACTTTCCCCTTTTAACTCCAAAACCTCTTTTAACTTATTAACATCAACACCATACGACAAAACTGCCCGCGAAAAATCATTCAGCACACATCTGAGCCTTTCAACAACGGGAGTCACAATATCCTCCTTTACAGTGTATTCATAAACAGACATGAAATATGTGACAAACTCCTGAAAATCTATATTCACGTAAAAGTCGCTTTTCACCCTCGGTTTAAAACCCGTCAACCACTTTTCCAAACCAATCCTATCAAGATAAGTCATAAACCCCACATTATACTTGCCCTTCAACAACGCTTCTTTCAAATCACTCATTGTCGGACTAATAGACGTAACATTCAACGCAGCATACTCCACCATAACGCATATGTCACACATACCATTATCCAACCTTCCCTCACAATTCCTACGTAATTCCTCTCTTCTACCCGTCTTTTTGGCTTCAATAACTATCCTAACACCATTCACATCAAGCAAAACATCAGGATAACCCTTCTTCAAAACAACCTCCCCAAGAGCCTTAAGCCCTCTCTCAGCTAAAAGCTCAGCTAACAAAACATTCAAAGCCTCTTCCCTTACATTCATCCACCCTTGCATGGAAAACCGCTCTCCACTATAACATTACGTAAAACCTATTTCAGCATTTTGATAGTTTTCGGCCCCTAGGCTTTCTTTATCTCCCGGAAAGCTTACATAGGTTTCCATATGGAAAATTATAGGGAGTCTAGAATTTTTGCGTTGCGAAAAGAAATCACAAACATTCTTTGGGTATGTTTGAAGCCTTATGTTCGTGAAATATTAAAACTAGAGAGGAGCTATTCTCAATAGCTCAAGAAAGTTTATATGAATTTGAGCGTTGAATATTATTGGTGCAATTTGTGGTAGAGGTAAAAGGTCTGAAATTCACTGTAATTCTCAGAGAAGAAGCTGAAGGAGGATACTCAGCTCAATGCATCGAGTTTCCAGGCGCCATCAGCCAAGGAGAAACCCGTGAACAAGCCATAGCCAACATACGAGAAGCCATCGAAGGCTACCTAGAAGCATTCCCGGAAGAGGTAAACCAGCTTAAAAGAAAAAGAGAGCTGGTGGAAATAACTGTCTAAAAAGTTACCATCTCTATCATGGCGCAAAATCCTAAAAACCCTCAACAAAGCAGGATTCAAAATAGTCCACCAAAAAGGAAGCCACATATACCTAACAGACGGCAAACACAAAATCACAGTTCCACGCCACAAAACCATCAAAAAAGGAACCCTTCTCGCAATCATGCAACAAGCAGGACTAACAAAGCAGGAGTTCCTAAAACTATCGATGAAAAAATAAAACAAACCAGAATATTTGGAGTCTATTAGAAATTTATTGCAGAAACTTAAAGGATACCTCTCGAAGCTCACATGGAAAATCTGTTAAGAAAACGATAGGGGGTATTCAATTTAGCAGTTAAAATCTCCCAAAACAAACATTCACGTTCGAAATCTACTAGAAACCCAGAGTTAGACCTATATATGAGGAGGGTAGACACACACAGAGAGACAGCCAGTTCAGAACAAACGCTTCAAAGCCTCAACACCCTTCATCCCAACCTCAACACCTAACATTTTCGCCCTAGAAGTTACCGCCTTAACATCCGCATCAAGCACGTCTTCAAAACTTTTCACTCCACTAACTACTGCAGCGGCAACACCCGATTTTTCAGCGACATCAACATTCAAAAAACCACACATAACAAACCCTCGTTCAGCAACTACCAAAAGCAAAGGCGGTGAATCCGGCAACTCAACCCTCAAGCCCATACCAACCTTCTCATAAACCTTCACAGACATAATACTGATCATACAGACACCTTCCAATAACAAAGTATCTTTTCGTATCCACCTTAAATAACAATCGCTACTGAGCAGAAAAGCCCTTTAACACAAACGAAAGCTCAGTAATCCTAATAATAAAAGAAAAAAGAGGAGACAAGCTAACTAGGGTTGAAGGTCTTTACCGCTATTCTTCTTCCTCTTCTGTATCCTCTTCCCAGTCTTCTTTCTCTTCTTCTTCAAAGCACATGGCTTTATCCTCCACGAAATTGCATTCGCATCTCACCTAAAAATAAATGTTACTATGACTCTCACCACAGAAAAGTTAAAAGAATGTTTAGACGACATCTGCACCTAGAAAACAATAACCATTAAACTGCTAACATAGAAATGGAGAAGCCTACAATATGCTAACCAAACTGAAGAAAAGAGTTCAAGCAATGCTTACAACAGAGGCAAAAGCAGCCCACAAACTAGGATTAACACCAAACAGAGTAAGCGCCCTAGGGATAGTTTTGGCTTTTCTTTCAGCCCTAGCATACACGGCATGGCAAACCAACACGCTTTATCTCCTACTTGCAACCGTTTTGCTCTTGCTCTCAGGATTATGCGACGCCCTAGACGGAATATTAGCCAGGCTCTATCATGAAACAACCCCTTTCGGCGGATTCCTAGACTCGCTACTAGACAGGTATGTAGACGCAATAGTATACGCGGCAATAATAATAAGCGGATTATGCAACGCTCTATGGGGTTCAGCAGCCCTAATAGGCTCGTTACTCGTAAGCTACACACGCGCAAGAGCAGAAGCAACTGGAATAAAAATGGAATCAATCGGACTAGCAGAAAGAGCGGAACGCATAATCATACTAGCCACAGCAACCGTAACAGCAGCTTTCTGGCAACCGAAAACAGCAATGAACGCGGGCATCATCTTGCTTGCAGTACTTTCAAACCTAACAGTTCTGCAAAGAAGCATACACGTTTACAAAAAACTAAAAAGCTGAAATCTACCTTCTCTGTCGCTTTCTTGGACGCGTATGCCGCTCACTTTTAGCCCTAACCTTCACAACCTTCCTGTGCACAGCACACGAAACACAATAATACTTAGTCGTCACCGGAGCAGCAATATACGCACCCTTCTGACGAAGCTCCTTCATCAAACCATAATCAACCATAGAAACCCGTTTAGTAACCTTCTTAGCCTTATCCCTAGGCACCATCGCACCACAGCTAGCACACTGAACAAAACCACCACTTCCCTTACCACCCTTTGACCTTCCATGACTTTTCCTTTTATAAGGCATTGATTTTCACTTCTCCATTGCACGTAAAAGTGTTGTCTACCTTATATATCTGTCCTCACCCCAAGAATCGAAGCAAAATTGGCCTTCACATCAATTCTAGGAATTATCTTCACCGTAGACGACGTAAAAAGCGTCGTCACCCCCGGTCCATGACCAGACGACACACAGTTCGTGTGCACAACAATGCCTACTGACATGGCACCTTGCTTGTAGATTCTCCCGTAAGAGTGATCCGCGTCTTTTATGGCTACAACATCGCCGAGCCTCAAATCATCAAGACCAAACTCCTTCCTAACGTTCTCATCAAAAAGTTGGATGTCATAATCCCCAGAATACGTTTGGTCAGCCCCTAAACCCGAACCCATTATTGCCGCAGGAATCACATGCGTAACCGGAACCTCCAGTTTTTCGCCACTCGGCTTCGGATCTAAAGCCTCCAAGAAACGTGGATCCATATTCATAACTTTTATGTCCGGAAAATCGAGAAGTTTCAAACCTACGCCAAAAGCCTTCACGAGAACTTTGTCGCCAAGCATGAGTTTGTCAAGGGTTTCAGGCTGAAAGTCCACCAGTACATGGTCTATTCCGCCGTGTTTTCCTGTCACAACTCCCTTCGCGCCTTTCGCATCTTCTGTAACGACTACTGCTTCATTTCCAACGCAGGAAAGCACATTAAAGGCCGTGTTTGCACCGCGTCCAAAACGTGAGTCGTTCTCCTTATTTTCTATGCTTACACCTGGCTCAACATGGTCCGCTTCCCATCCACAAGCAAGGTCGCCCACCCTAACATTGTATGTGATACCTCCAACACCAGGCAGAACAACTGGGTTGCCTTGAGCTGAAATTCTGTAAATTCCTCGCCCATAAACTGGACTAGCTACTTCACCGACAACCGAAATTTTCACTAACTTATCAACGTTTGTTCTTAACATAGCAATTCCTCACACTAGATTTGGTCCATTAGTTAACGGATGTTAATAAAATTTCACCCAACCAACCAACCAACGACGGACGACGGAATAAAATTTCACCCTAGCCCGAAACTATTGTATCTACGAGAAACGTAACAAGTTTTAAATGTAGGATACTTATTTTGAGTTGATTGAAGCAAACATAAATGATGTAAACGTCATTCACAGGTTGAGAACCATGTCAGACATTGGATTAAGGTCTAGAATGTTGGTTAGAGATGTTATGAGCAGCCCAGTAATAACCATAAATGAAGAGGCACCAGCGAATCAGGTTGCAGGACTCATGGACAAGCATGGTTTAGGATGCATAATAGTAACAAGTAAAGAAGGCAAACCCCTTGGAATCATCACAGAAAGAGATTTGGTTAGAAGAGTTTTAGCCAAAAACATCAAGCCAGACTCTCTTGAAGCAAAAAAAGTTATGACCTCACCTCTAATCACGATAGACCCCGGAGAAAAAATCAGTGAAGTAGCTAGAAGAATGAGCAGACTGAACATCAGAAGATTAGGAGTCATGTATAAAGGTCAACTCGTTGGAGTGCTCTCAAGCAAAGATGTCCTCGGAGTCATGCCTGAACTTATAGAAATCATCCAAGAACAAGCCCTCATGGAAGGCGAGAACAGAGCTCAAGAAGCAGGGGAAGAATCGACGCCTCTTACCGGATATTGTGACAGCTGTGGAGGCTGGTCAGACAACCTAAAAGAGTCCAATGGAGATTTCCTCTGTGAAGATTGTGCAGCTGAATTGGAAAGTGAGGAATGAGGCGGTTGTTTGCGTGTTAGAGGAATTATAGATGAGAAGCATCCGTTTATTTATGAGGATGAACTTGCAACAAAAGCCCGTGCAATGATACGAAATTTCGCCTTAAGAATTCTCCCAGTAGCAGATGAAAACAAAAAGCTACTAGGCATAGTTTCACGTAGCAGTTTAATGGCTATTTCCTCTTCCGTATCGCTCATAAGAGTTAAGGGCATAATGACCACGCCAAAGCACATAGCAGCGATAGAAAACGACGCCTCTTCAACCATCAAAGAGATGATTCGACTAGATGAATGGTATGTACCCGTTGTAAACTCAGCTCAAGACAAAACCTACAGAGGAGTTTTAGGCTTAGAAAACTTCATAGAGGCTTTGCTCAAAGCAAACCCAAACAAACTCTCAAAACCCGTATCAGAAGTAATGTCCAAAAAAGTTGTCGCCTGCTCTCCAGACGATGAAGTTGATAACGTTTGGCGTTTAATGCAAAGCCAATCCTTTGCTGGACTACCAGTTGTTAAAAAAGATAGGCTAGTGGGAATTATTACACAGAAAGACATGCTCGAAAGCGGAACAGATCTGCCTACATTTGAATCCAAAAAGGGACGTTTCCGATCTTCCTCCAAAATTTCCTCAATAATGAAAACAACGGTAATAACCGTAAAAACTTCAACAAAGATCAGAGAAGCCGCTGAACTCATGATTTCAAAAAACATTGGAAGAATACCTGTAAAAGATGATAAGGGAAGGTTGATTGGTATAGTTGACCGTGAAGATGTTGCCAAATTACTTATTAAATGAGAAGGGCAAAAATTGAGTAGAGAAAGTTTCAGAAGATCGTTAAGGGACAAAGGTCCACTCTCTTTGAAGGCTCATCCCCCGAAAAAACGGGAAGGCGAGATATTACACATTGCGAAAAGCCCCGTTGTCACAATGGCGCCCACAACACCCATCTACGACGGCATCCAAATAATGACTAAAGAAGGATTCCGATGAATACCAATAGCAAATCCAGGAACCAGAACACTGGAAGGAATAGTGACAGCTACAGACATAATTGATTACTTGGGCGGTGGAAAAAAATTCCGGATAATTCAGAAAAAATTTGGTGGGAACATTTTCAAAGCTATAAATGAACCGATAAAACTCATAATGACCAAAAAAGTTGTTTCAGTTCAGACATCTGCAAAGATAAGTAAAGCAATAGAATTAATGAAACAGCAGAATCTCGGCGGGTTGCCTGTGGTTGACGACAAAAACCGTGTAAAGGCGATAATTACAGAAAGAGACATTGCCAATATGTTCGCCGACAGAATAAGCGGCGTGACAGTTACGCGGTTGATGTCAGAAAAAGTAGTTACGGCTATACCAAAAACGACAATCTTTGAAGCTGTAAGAACAATGACAAAGCAGGGATTCAGAAGACTGCCAATAATCTCTGAAGACAAAGTAGTCGGCATAGTAACAGCCATGGATATTATACGGTTTTTCGGCTCCGGAAAAGTCTTTCGATACTTAAAGTCTGGAAGCATTACTCAGGTTTTGAACACGCCAGCATTTGAAATAGCAACAAAAGATGTTGCAACCATAGAACCAGATGTGGATGTAGGTCAAGCAGCAAAAATAATGCAAGAGAAAAACATAGGGGCTTTACCAGTGGCTAAAAATGGGAAACTCGTGGGTATAATAACGGAAAGAGATTTCTTCAAAATAATAGAATAAACTTAACTAGATAGTGAAGCGCGCGTTCTATGAAAACGATAGTTAGCAGTCGATAAGAAAAAACTAATATTCAACTAATGGAGCGGATGGATTCATGGGTAGAAAAGAGCGATGTCCTCAATGTGGGAGTAAGAAGATTACGATAACTGGAAATCTGAAAAAATGTAACGTTTGCAAATATGAATGGACGGGAAAGCCTACAAAGAAAACTTCCAAGAAAGAGAAAGTCCGATTTTAGGTGAATATTTGAATATCAAGAAATACAAGCAGGAGGTTGTGGAAGTTTTAGTGAGGCTGTTAGAAACCTGCAACCTAAAAACTTCTTACAGTTAGAAGCTTTCGATGTCGTCTGTAAATCTAAACTTGGATACAATGATATATTATAGGATAAACTTTAACATTCTATCCCACCTTATCCTAATAAAGAGAGCCGATCAACTTGATAGCTGACCTGATCCTAAGCAACGCAAAAGCCTACATAGACAACGAAATAGTGGACTGCAGCCTCGCAATAAACCAAGGAAAAATCTTCAAAATAGCCAAAGAAGCAAACATGCCTAAAGCAGAAACAAAAACCGATTTAAAAAATCTCCTAGTTTTACCAGGTTTAATAGACGTTCACGTACATCTTCGAGACGAAGGAAAAGCATACAAGGAGGATTTTTACAGCGGAACGGCGGCAGCTGCTGCTGGTGGGATAACGACGGTTTTGGATATGCCTAACAATAAACCAGTAACGATGAGCGTTGAAGCCTTAAGAGGACGAATGAAGATTGCTGAAAGAAAAATTTTGGTTAACGTTGGTTTTTACTCCGAATTTCCAAAAAACATGAAGGAAACAGAAGAAATCATTAGGGAAGGCGCCGTGGCTTTTAAGCTTTTTATGGGTGAGCAGATTGGCGGTTTAAACATAGATGATGATCACGCTTTGTTGGAAGCGTTTAAAATCGTTAGTAAATTGAAGGTTTCAGTTGCCGTTCACGCAGAAGACAAAACAACATTAAAAAAAGTGGAAGCTGAACTTAAGCGGAACAACTGCAATGACGTTGAAGCGTTTCTCAAGGCGCATTCAGAAAATATTGAAGTTACGGCTGTGAAACGTTTGTTGAAGATTGCCGAACAAACTAAAGTGCACGTGCATTTTTGTCATATAAGCACTGAAAACGGGTTAAAAGCAATAATTGATGGAAAAAAATCTGGAATCAAAATAACTTGTGAAACAACACCCCATCACCTATTTCTTTCGGTTGATGGTTTAAGACGAATCGGAACGTTAGCATTAACCACACCGCCAATTCGAGAAAAACATCACATTACGGCACTTTGGGATGGACTTAGAAACGGTTGGATTGACATTTTGGCTTCAGATCATGCACCGCACACGCTGGGTGAGAAAAAAGCCAAGTCGGTTTGGGATGTTAAAGTTGGCGTGCCAGGCTTAGAAACAACGCTTCCGCTGTTGCTCACAAAAGTGAAGCATGGAGGGTTATCAATAACCGACGTAGTCAGACTGATGTCAAAAAATCCAGCTGAAGTTTTCGGACTAAAAGGTATAGGCTGTTTGAAAGAAGGAAACAGCGCGGATCTGGTTGTTGTGGATTTGGATAGAAAATACAAAATTAACGCATCAAAATTCCACTCAAAAGCGAAATATTCTCCATTTGATGGATTGAGTGTGGAGGGAAAACCCGTTAAAACCTTTGTCGACGGGCGATTAATCATGGATGAAGGAGAAATCGTCGCTGAAGCGGGAAGTGGCGAAATAGTTCGAAGAGAGTGAAGTTTTGAGGTTCATTGCTGACGGTATGCTTGGAAAACTGACACGTTGGCTTCGAATGTTAGGACACAATGTGAAGTATTCAAACAAACTCGATGATACCCAACTAATCATAATAGCTGAAAAGGAAACAAGAATACTTCTTACAAGGGATTTGCAACTTTACCAACAAGCCACAGCGAAAGGTGTTGATGCCTTCTATCTGGAAGGCAAAACAGAAACGGAAAAACTAGCAGAACTTGCAAAACGATTCAAAATCAAATTGGAAATAGATATGACAACGTCAAGGTGCCCAAAATGCAACGCCCAATTGAAAACGATACCGAAAGAAAAAGTAGCAGATAAAGTTGAGAAAAGCACGTTTGCCTACTGTAACGAGTTTTGGGAATGCCCAAAGTGTGGACAAATATATTGGCAAGGAGCCCACTGGATTAGAATCAGAGAAACACTTGAAAAAACAAAAGAGATCTTAAAGAAAGATCAGAAGAGGAATTAATCGTCTTTAGCTCTCACAATTTTTGATGATAAAGAAAAAAGAGAGAAAAATGTCATTCTCCTTCACGAAGCCATTTGATGGGAATATCTTGGCAAGTTCCGTCAGGCAATGTGCGTCTAATTGTTATCGGTAGGATCCCTATCTCAAGTTCTTTCAGGGCTATGTCAATCGGACTTGAAAAGCCTTCAGAGACCTCAACGAGTATAGGAGCCCCCATAGATATTTGGAGGGACCTAGCCCCCACTATCCGAGCTTTCTCAAAGCGAGTGAGTTTAGGGGGCCCTATCAAAATTTTCTTCTCTGTTTTGGACGTGTTTTAATACACTCCGGCACCTGGCCCCATGCCGCCCATTCCTGGGGGTCCGCCAGGGGGAGTTGGCGGCGTTTTCATCTTGCCAGAGGCAATTACATCGTCAATTTTAAGTATCATTGACGCTGCCTCAGTTGCCGACTTGATTATCTGCTTCTTGACAGCCAGTGGTTCGAAGACTCCTGCCTGAGTCATGTCTTGAACCTTTCCGGAGTGAACCTCTATTCCAGTCCAAGTTTCACCCTTTTCATGTCTTGCCCTCAACTCTGATAGTATGTCGATTGGATCTAAACCGGCGTTTTCAGTTAATGTTAACGGAATTGTCTCAAGTGCTTCTGCAAAGCATTCGACTGCAAGTTGTTCTCTTCCCGGAAGGGTTCCCGCATATTTCTTGAGTGCCCGGGAAACTTCAAGTTCTGGTGCTCCTCCTCCGGCTAGGACTTTTGGTTCTTCAACTATGTCTCGAACCACGCACAAGGCATCGTGAAGTGAACGTTCTGCTTCGTCCACTATGCGTTCTGTTCCGCCCCTTATCAAGATTGTAACTGCACGGGGATTTTTGCATCCTTCTACAAAGGTCATCTTGTCATTGCCTATTTTGCGTTCTTCGACGAGACTTGCGTAGCCTATGTCTGCAGGGCTAATGTCATCCAAGTTTGTTATTATTTTTCCGCCAGTGGCTTTTGAAAGCTTCTCCATATCTGATTTTTTAATTCTACGCACTACAAGTATTCCCTTTCTACTCAAGAAGTGCTGAACCATGTCGTCTATGCCTTTCTGGCACAAGAGAACTTTTACACCTGTCGCGGTTATCTTGTCAACCATCTCCCGCAACATTGTTTCTTCTTGTTTTAGAAATGCATCCATTTGTTCTGGACTTTCAATGTTAATTTTCGCGTCAAATTCTGTCTTCCCAATTTCAAGTGCACTATCTAATAAGGCTATTTTCGGATTTTCTACACGCTTAGGCATTCCCGAATGTACGACTTCCTTGTCTAAAATTATGCCATTAATCAGTTTTGTTTCTCTCACTGATTCTCCTGGTTTCTTTTCAACTTTGATGTCATCTACGTCTGCCTTGTACTTACCAGCTTCTTTTTCAGCGACTTGAAGAATTGCTTTAACAGCTAAATCAGCCAAATACCCTCTATGTTCAGCTACCAGCTTGCTTGCCATAGCTGTCATTGCGGCTTTTTTCAGGTAACCTTGCAAGCTTAAATCCACGGGTATTGCTATTTTTTCTAGGGTTTTTAGTGCTCTGTCTGAGGCTTTCTTGTATCCATCGATTATTATGGTTGCGTGAACATTTTTGTTGATTAATCCTTCAGCTTTGTCTAATAATGCGCCAGATATTATGACGGCTGTTGTTGTTCCGTCGCCCACTTCGTTGTCTTGAGTTTTTGCAACTTCAACCATCATTTTAGCTGCTGGATGCTGAATGTCCATTTGATCCAAGATTGTGCGTCCATCACTTGTTATTGTTACGTCGCCGAAACTGTCAACGAGCATTTTGTCCATGCCTTTTGGACCTAAAGCGCTTTTTACGGTTTCAGCTACAACTTTTGCAGCCATTATGTTTGAGTGTTGAGCTTCCTTTCCTCTAGAGCGGCTTGAACCTTCTCTTAATACTAAAACTGGAACGGCTCCAGCTTGTGTAGACAAACTTAACAAACCTCCTTTAACGCGTCAACAAGAAAAACAGCATTACAATATAAGTTTTTCTAATCGAATTTCTCTTTCTATGTTTCGTTTTTCGGATCGACATCATAAAGACAGGCATAAACTGTTGTAAAAATTGTTAGCCCCTAGTAAAAAGCCAAGTGCACGAATTGTGGAGTTTATTGTAAAAGGAGTGGGATGTCAAGAGGATAAGGGTGAAAGAATATGCTGAGAGTGTTTGTTAGTTCCACGTTTAGACATTTGAAGAGAGAAAGAAGAATACTTCTGGATAGAATGGAATCGGCTCTTACCAGTGTGGGTATGGAAAATTTTATTCCTGATGGCAAGACTTCTCAGGAAATGTCATCAATTCGGTTCAAGTGTTGTTTTCAAGCCTGTTCCTGTTAGGATTATCACGGTCTTATCGTCTTTTGATGTTTCTTGATTCTTAAGCTGCTTCTTGTAAGCTGCGTAAGCAACAGCTGAGCTTGGCTCAACAAACAAGCCTTTTCCAGCCAGTTCTATGAAAGCATGGAATATTTCGTCTTCCTCAACTATAACAGCATCACCATTTGCTTCCCTCAAGCGTTTAAGCATAAGATTTAGCAAAGGAGGATTTACACTCACTAAAGCGTCAGCAATAGAAGCTATTTTTTCAGGCGGAGTGTAACTTAAGTTTTTGAAGCGATGGTAAAGTGGTGAAACTTGCTTTGTTTGACAGGCCACTATTTTCGGCATATTCTCTATCACGTTGGACTCAACTAGATGCTTAAAACCGCTTATCACGCCTAAAAAGAGAGTTCCAGCGGAAACTGGCAAATAAATGCGTTCTGGAATGTGCCAACTAAGCTGTTCAGTTATTTCGTAGGCGAGGCTTCTTATGCCGTCTCTAAACAAGGGATGAAGTATGTGTCCAACATAGAATTTTCTTTTTTCAGGTTTCTGCGCTTCTTCTGCAACTTTGTTTCGACCACCTGAAACCTTAACAACTCGTGCACCATAAAATTCGATTTGATTAAACTTCGGTCCAGAAACACTTTCCGGAACATAAACTTTGGCATTTAACCCTGCACGAGCAGCGTAAGCAGCAATAGAAGCTCCAGCATTACCCGAAGAATCCTCAGAAACATACCCTCCAGCTTTTTTTACTACTTTATGCAGAGCAGAAATCAACACGGTTGAACCTCTATCTTTGAACGACCCTGTTGGATTCAACTGGTCCAGCTTAAAGTACAAGCCACCTGAAAATTCGATTAGAGACGTCCATCCTTCACCTAAACTTATAACCTCTTTTTCATTCACGTAAGGAAAACAGTTTACGTAACGCCACAAGCTGTAATTTCGCTTGCGGATTTTTTTCTTTTCAAACCTAAAGTGTAAGTGTGTTTCAAGCGGTGAACCGCAAGAGCATTTAAAATCTAATACGCTTGGAGACGTGCGACTACATTTTGAGCATTTGATTTCGTATTTCACACTAAACACTCCAATTAGATTAGCTTGAACAAGTCTTTAACATTTTATTTTAGCAGCGCGAAGAGTGAAACTTTTATGTAGAGAAACTGCTATTTTGCTCTTCTCCTAATGAGGCTTAATTAATTGAGAGGTTAAGCAGATTGAAGAGAATCATAGTATGTCTCAAACAAGCAGTAGATGTTTCACAGTTGAAAGTTGACTCTAAGACAAGCCAGTTATTAACTGCTAGCGCGCCTAAGAAAATCAGTGATTTTGACAAAAACGCTTTGGAAGAAGCCATAAGAATTAAGGAGAAACTCGGCGAAGCAGAAATTTCCACAGTAACGGTAAGCTCTGAAGATGCAAAGGCTGTTTTACGTGAAGCACTTGCAATAGGCGCAGACAAGGCCTACTTTGTTAACGACCTAAGCTTTCAAGACCTTGACACTTCAGCTACAGCCTACATCCTAACTGAAGCGATAAAAAAGATCGAAGAATTCGATTTGATTCTTTGCGGTGAAGCATCCTTAGACAGTTTTTCAGGACTTGTCGGTTCAAGATTAGCGGAACTGCTGAATTTACCGCTGATAACATCGGTCAGAAAACTTACAGTGGAAGACAACATCGTAGTCGCGGAAAGAACACTTGAAGATGCATACGAAACTGTGAAAGCGAAAATGCCAGCGCTGATAACCGTTACGCGAGAAATAAACCAGCCGAGAATCCCATCGCTTATGATGATAATGAAAGCTTCAAAAAAGGAAATAGTCACGTGGACAGCTACAGACTTAAGCATTCAGAAGGAGAAAATCGATGCAAAAATCGAGGTAATCGAAGTTTTAGCACCCAAAACAGAACGAAAAAAAATCGTGATAACAGGTGAAAACAAAGAGGAGATTGCGGAGAAGCTGGCTAAGGTGTTAATTCAAGAAGGTGTTGTTGGAAGGTGAAAGAGCATGAGTGAAAACAAAGGGGTTTGGGTTTTCTCAGAGAATTACGATTTAACGTTGGAAATGCTTGGGAAAGGACGAAAAATGGCGGATCGGCTTAAAACGGAACTTGTAGCTGTTTTGGTTGGATTTAACGTACAGGAAAAAGCAAATGATTTAATAAAATATGGAGCAGACAAGGTTTATTTGATTGATAATCCAGCGTTGGAGCGTTTTCAGGCTGAAGCCTGCCTAAGTGTTTTACACAATTTAACAGCAAATTACAAGCCAGACATTTTGCTAATTGGGTCAACAAAGAATGGAAAACCACTTGCAGCCAGACTTGCAACGCGTCTTGAAACAGGATGCATACCCGACTGCGCCAGATTAAGTGTTGACGAAAAAGGAAGGCTAATAGGTGAAAGAATAACTTATGGTGGAAACGCTGTGGCAAAGGTTACTTTTAGATCTAAACCACAAATAGCAACAATACCAGCGAGAGCGTTTGAAAAGCTTGAGCCGCAAGATCGCAGCGGAGAAATAACAAAATTAGATGTAAAAATCGAAGAGCCCAAAACAGAAGTAGTTGAAACAAAGCCGCTTCAAACTTCAAGCGTAAACATCGAAGAAGCTGAGGCTATAGTCAGCTGTGGGAGAGGCTTAGAAAAGAAGGAAGACAAGGCTTTGCTGGAGGATTTAGCAAAAATTTTAGGTGGACAAGTTGGAAACAGTAGGCCCTTGGCTGAAGATAGGAAATGGTTCACGGAATGGGGTGGGCTTTCAGGACACAAGGTTAAGCCGAAACTTTACGTTGCATGTGGAATCTCAGGCGTAATCCAACATGTAGCTGGTATCCGCGACTCGAAAATGATAGTAGCGATTAACAATGACCCAGAAGCACCAATATTTGAAGTTGCAGACTACGGAGTGGTAGGCGACTTGTACGAGATACTGCCAGCATTAACAGAAGCCCTAAAGAAGCAACTTCAATAATTTTCTGCTTTTTTCTCTTTAAGGAATATTATCTTGATAAAATCGAGAACAAAAGCCTTATAAAAGAATGAAATATTGGCTAGACGCAGCACAAAACAAGGAGAAGATCATAGTGTTTGATTTTACGGAAACCGAGACTCAGAAACTCATAGTAAAAAGCGTCAAGGAATTCTGCAAGAGATACCTAACAGCTGAAAAAATTAGAGAAATGGATGACAAGGGACATCCGTACCCTAAGGATGTTGCCGAAGGATTATGCAGCCTAGGCATCGTTATGGGAACTGTTCCAGTGGAACATGGCGGTTCCGGTATTGACTGGATAACTCAAGGCATGATCGCCGAGGTGATAGGATATTACGATCCAACCATTGCCACTGCAGCAGGTTTCATGGCTGTCGAAACAGGTTGGGGATTCACAATCGATAGATATTGCAGCGAAACCGTGAGAGAAAAATACATAAAACCAGCAATCAAAGGCGAAAAATTCGTGGGTATCGCAACTACGGAGCCTGCCGGAGGATCGGACGTCGCAGGGTTCAAGTCAACAGCCAAAAAAGAAGGAGACGAATGGGTGATCAACGGAGAAAAAACGTTCATCAGCGGCACAGAAGAATGCAAGAAATGGGGCGGCGGATACTGGATTAACGTGAGAACCGGTCCAATGCAGTCGGAAGCTCCGCATAGAAACATGACTTCTTTCTTCCTGCCAATAGATGCAGACGGTGTAGAAATACAAGAGCCCTACAGAGACGCTGGCAGAATGGCAATTTCAACTGGTGGGTTCATAATGACAAACGTGAGGCTTCCCGATGAGTACAGGTTGGGAGAGGAAGGCAGAGGCTTCTATTACACCATGGAAGGATTCGACAATGCTCGAATGTTGATAGCATCTAGTTGTGTAGGAGTGATTCAACGAGTAATCGATGAGGCTGTGCCTTACATAAAAGAAAGAAAAGTTTTCGGACGCCCTCTTGCCAAATACGAAGCAATTCAGTTTGAACTGGCTGAAATTTACCGCGAAATGGAAGCACTAAAGCTAATGGCTCAAAAAACTGCATGGATGCAGGACATAAGATACCGAGAAGAAGGAATGCCAGAAAAAACATCAAACGCAAAAACCTTCAAGCCCACTGATGTGGCTAAGTGGATATCTCTGATCAAATGGAAAGGACCATCTCTTGCTTTGGAAGCTGCTAGAAAAGCAATGATCTGGCTTGGAGCCGCAGGGTATACTAAAGAATATCTTTTGGAAGCTGCGTGGCGTGGAGTAATGTCCTACGTAGTGGGAGCTGAAGGAGGATTGAACATCCAGAAGATCGTCATTGCAAGAGAATTGCTCGGAAAAGAATACATCCCATACAAATAACCCCCCTCATTTTTCTCAGATGGAAAACCGTATGTAGACAGATAAATGAGATACAAACGCGAGCCGTCAACTTATTTGCGACTAGGTAAATATTTTGTGCTTAGGCTGGAAGTTTCGTTAGAACATTGTTAACTGGGCTTTGGTTCAAGTGCAAGCCAAGTTTCTCTGCTTCGACGCGCGCGCCGCAATGGCAAACATAAACACCTATTTTAGGCATTTGTAAGCCTCATTTTGGAAGTTTACGGAGCAATCGCTCTCTTTTATACATGATGGCTAAAAAAATAAAACTATCTGCTAAAAAAGTAACAGACGCCAAGAACATACCGTACGGTCTAACAAACGGTACTGGTATGTCATTTTGTAAGGTTACAAACGCATCTCTTGAAGTTCGAGGTTATTCCCAAACCAAGGGCAAGTTGCCGTCATAAGGCGTGCCCTTCGGAAAAAGCACATCTAGCAATCGAATGGCACTTGGTTTTTCGGTGATTGCTCTATTACTATCAATCGTAACCTCTTTTCTGTCTGTGAGTTCGTGTATGCTCTTGTACCCAGTGACAAGAGGATTCAACAAAGATAATGGAGCTTCTAACGTGTAGTCTGCTTTCTCTTCTTCAGTTGAAACTCTGATTTCTCCATCATTAATCAGAAAGGTTGTTGTTTCTTTCCCCTTTTTTACGGCTAGTGACAGCGTTTTATTGTAAAACTCTGAATGATTCAATCGACTTTCAAGTTCTTTTTTCATTTTACAGAATAAAGTGGTCATGTTTAGAATTCGTGCAAAACCAGCACTACTAGCCATTGTTGTTCTAAGTTCCGCATTTTGCCAGTATGCGAATTTCGCGAACGGATGTTGTGGATCCATTGGGCAGATTAATTCAGTCAGTTTCTTCTCTTTTGCGTAGTCTAGCGATTTGTTGAAGATTATTTTGCACGCTTCCGTATTAGCGACTCCGATTTCCAGTAGGTTTCTGCCTGACGGAGCGGTTTGACTTATTACAAAGTAACCTATAACTCTACCTTTTCCGTCAATTACTGTCTGGAATTCGACGTTTGGGCTGCGAACCTTCCATTCGAATGGTTCTGGGTTTCTTATTTCTGCTAATACTTGATTGGCAGTGTTTTTGTGATATATGTCCGTGACTGCTTTTGCTTGTGTTTCCTCATAAGACTGTATTGTAAAAGTGTCTTTAACTTCAGTTGGGCGGCACCTTTCTGGCTTTATTGCCACGCTTGGGCTTACCATGGCTGGCGAATATCCATAATGAGTGTATAGCCATGGGTGTCCCCAAAGAGTTGTGATGTCGAATTCTTGCTGTTTCATGTAGTTTATCGCGTTTCGTATGACTAAGCTGCAGTAACCTTTTTTTTCATGGCTTACACGAGTCGCCACTGGAGAAACTATCGCGTTGTTGACTATTGCCTTGCCGATTCGTACTTGACGCCTTATGATAAGCATCATGCTGACGATTTTGCCTTCTGCTTCAACGACTCTTAAGTCTCCTTTGCGAAAGTTTGGATCAGCAGTAATTGTAACTTCAACTATATTGCGTTCAAGTTCACCTGTTGAACCTCCACCTGCAGCTTTTCCGAAAGCTTCCTGCGTCATCGCCAAGACTTCTTCATACTCTGCTTCTTCTGTAGATCTAGCTTGCAGCATCTCACCAACTCTCGGAAAACTTCTTACTTTCGATTAAAGAAACTTTTGATTATGAAACACGCCCGCGAAACTGATTTTTAGAATGAGTGCTTACTTAGTTATGTATGCGAAGAGATAGGGGATAGTTTCTTGTGCAAGAAAGAATGGAATGATGCTGCAGAATCTTGGGTAGACTTTGTGAGGAAAGGAAAGGATTACTACAGAGATGAGCTCAACAATCCTGCGACCTTTGGGTTAATAGGAGATGTAAGAGATCGACTTGTACTGGACTTAGCGTGTGGAGAGGGATACAACACAAGGATCCTAGCGAGAAAAGGCGCTAAAGTAACTGGGATAGACTTTTCAGAAAAACTGATAGAACTAGCAAAACGAGAAGAAACAAAAGAGAAGCTGGGCATATGCTACTCCGTTTTGGACGCTACTGATCTAAAAGAGTTTTCAAGCAACCATTTTGACGTCGTAGCTTGTTTCATGTCTCTTCAAGACATAGAAAATTATGAGAAGGCAATATATGAAGTGGCAAGGGTTTTGAAGAATCTGGGTCGATTTGTTTTTTCAGTTCCTCATCCGTGTTTCGGAACAATAATTGTTGATGGAAAGAGAACAAGCGCAACAAGAAGATATTTTGGAGCAGTCAAGTATCCTGTTCAATGGAAAATGGAGAGACTCGCAAAGCCGTTTAGAACTACAAGTTTCCACAGAACGTTGACAAACTATTTTGATGCACTCTTCAGGAGTAGGCTGTTTGTGTCAAGGCTTGTCGAGCCAAGACCTACACGAAAAGGATTGCAGAAATATTCCCCGCTCAGAGAAGTCTTGGTGAGGCCACAATCAATAATCATCGAATCTATAAAGTGTGAGCGCTCCGAAGATTTTTCAAAACCATAGAAATAGGAAGACGTACGTATTGTTGTTACTGGGGCTTCTTGTTCAGGAAGATCGTCTGTGTTGGGAACGCCATTTCTATGCCTTCCTTCTCGAAAGCTTCTATTACAGCGAAGTTGATCTCCTGCTGCGTGTCCATGTACTTAACGTAGTCTCCTACTTTCATGTAGTATACTACCTCAAAGCTAAGACTAAAATCTCCAATCTTTTTGAAATGTACTCTGTCCAACTCAGCTAATTCCATCTTTTTTATTATCTTTGATATTATTTCAGGAATTTTTTTGAGTTTTTCGAGCGGTGTGTCACAGGTTACGCCAAAGGTAAAGACTATCCTGCGTTTTTTCAGCTTCTTAAAGTTTCTCACGCTGGTTGTGGTAAGCTCCTTATTTGATATAATCAGTTCCTCACCCTGTAACAGCTGCAATCTCGTAGATTTTATCCCTATTTGCTCTACAGTTCCAGAATAGTCACCTACAACGATAAAGTCGCCAATTTCAAACGGTTTGTCAAAATAGATAGAGAACGCGCTGAAAGCATCGCTTAGAATTGTTTGCAATGCCAAAGCAATAGCTATGCCGCCAACGCCAAGACCAACAATTACACCTGAAAGATCGATTCTAAAAACGGCTAAAACAGCCAAAAACGCGAATACGTAAACAACTATCTGAATGATCTTCTTAAAAAGAAAGAGAATGTGTTCACTTCTCCTCTTTCCGCGCTTTGCACTCTTCTCGGCATACCAACTTATGAGAACATTGATGACCCTGCTTATTATGAAGGTAATTAACAGAATTTCAGCGATGGTAAACATCGCCGTCAAAAGTCCTGAGTATGGGTCAAGAAAAGTGAGAGACTCCAAACCGTAGTATGCGCCAACAAGGATGACAAAAAGATAAATTGGTGCTTTAACATTGCGCAGTATGGCGTCATCTATCTTCGTTCTTGTCTTTTTTGCCCATCTGGTAAAATACCTCTCAAAAATGAAGTACACTGCCCAACCAACGACAATGGCAAACGCGAACACAATCACTGAAGCAGCAATCTCGCTTGCCAATTGACTTAGATTAAAGTATTCGCGTATTAACTCTGCTAAACTTGCCATTGCAATGTTCATATTCGATCATTCCTAAAAACAACAATTCTATGCTTTAAGTGTTTTATGAGTTCTCCACTTATTTCTGCATTGCAATTTCTGTTGCAACTCCATTTTTACCCTAGGGAGTTTTGAGTGGAAAAGAGCATGTGTCAAATCGTTAATTTTTTAAGGGAGAACAGTTATTGTGGAAGAGGATTCGCATGTATTATAGAAACTTCCTGAAAGTAAAACAAAAGTTAATCGGTGAGGGTATAAGAATTGAAAACAGAGGACGAGCCACGTTTCGGCTTCATGACACGCAACTATTTAGTGTTAACCCTCACATCAACTCTATGGGGAATCCCTACAAGCATCTGTAGCACCTACTTCTCTCTATACGTCTTCGGATTAGGCGGAACAGAAATAAGCATAGGCTTAATAGCAGCCTTTGGAAGCGCTACTTTTGTCATATTCGCAATCATAGGCGGTCACATAGCCGACTTGTACGGGAGAAAGAAATTAATCGGCTGGATGACTGTGCTGCTTGGGTTAAGTCAATTCCTAGTGGCTTTTGCACCTGACTGGGAATTCCTAATTTTGGCTGTCATTTTAATCAACATGTGCTGGATATTTGAACCTGCATTCTGGGCGATACTGGCGGACTCGATAAACGAACGGAAAAGAGGAACAGCCTTCGCATTTTACAGTTGCTTAAGTTTTCTTCCGTGGGCCATAATGCCTTCCATCGGCGGTTACCTAATCGACGTTTATGGCATTCTAGTTCCAATGAGATGGGCTTATATTGGCTTAGCCATAGTAGGTGTAACTGCTGGAATAATCCGATTATCCATGCTTACAGAAACGATTTCTCCTCAGAACAGACAAGCTGGTCAACGATATAGCCCTAAAGAATTAGGCAAGCTCATAAAAGATGCCTTCAAAGAGCACTTGCAAACATGGTCTTGGATGCCCAGCTCAGCACTCGCTCTAGCAGCTATTTACATTCTATGGGCATTCGAATACGGCTTGGTTGAACCGTACTGGATAGTTTATGCAAAAGAAATAATTGGTGTCACAACGACGCAATGGGGCATCATCACAGCTACAGGTAGCACAATCAGCATCGTGTCAAAGAGCCTCATAGTCGGCAAACTACTGGACAGATTCAGTCGCAGAAAAATTTTGCTAGCAACAACAGCTTTAGATGCATTCACCTATCTCCTCTTCATCCGTTGCGGCATGTTCACACAAGTTCTAACCCTCTGGATCGTAGGCTCCTTCATATGGTCTTTTTATGAGCCGACATATTCCTCTCTAGAGGCAGACTTGATCCCGGGGGAAAGAAGAGGAAGAGTATTCGCTGCTTTTGGTGTCGCTTGGTCAGCCTTCACTGTTCCAGCAAGTCTCATCGGAGGATTCGTTTACGAGAGAGTCAATCCTGAATTATCATTCATCATGGCATCAATCGGCATTGTATTATGCTTCATTTTAACAGCACTATTCATTAAACAACCAGAATGCAATAAACAGTAAGAAATGATGTAGATGCGTCCCAAACTTGTTCTAGAAGAAAGCTAAACAGCGTTCAACGCTGCCTCCAATCCCAACCTTCTAAAACGTGACATTCTATCATCACCGCGGTATCTTTTCAAAAGCCTTTCAGCTGTTTTGCTGGCGTGTCTCAACTCGGCTTGTGCAGAAGGTGTGTCTATCCCAGAAAGAGTTAGCAACATATAGTAGAAAGGAAAGCCGTGCCACCTGCCATCAGATGTCCGTCCCTGTTTTATTCTGTTTAGACCTTTTTCAAGAATTCTATCCCACTTATCAGGCTTAGTCGCCACTAGTGTCCTGAGGAAAGCCGTGGTGCATGTGTAGCAACACCAACTCCCACTTTCTGCTCCCGCTTTCAGGAGATCGTTAAAGCTTTTCAGCGCTCGTTTTACAGCCGAAGACGATCCAAGTTTCCAAACAATAACTGTTCGAAGAGCCTCTTCGCCGAGAACATGTCGAGTACCCGCGTTAGACAACATTCGTTCACCTGTTAGTAAGCGTACGCCTTGAGAAAGATCCTGATTCGTTGGCATGAACAAATTGAAATAGGATCCATGCAGCCCCTGTCTTGACAGAACCCACTCAAGTGCTTCTTGCACGTGAGCAGCTGATTTGCTTCTAAATCCCTGATGCACTTCTTCCAAACGCCAAAGTGTCTCTTGCAGAGATTCTGGAACGAGTATTTTCGTCGTTTCCACCATACATAGGTCTCTCCGCATTGGCAAATAACTACTCTATTTTCATTTGCCCAAGTGAATATTTAAGCTAGTGTATACGAAGAAATGCTTGCAATGTAAAACCACTACTTTATTAACGTTTGATTTATAGTAAATAGTTAGACGTACAAGTCATTTGCTTAGAAGTATGCTAGTTAGAAGGTGACAGCTTGATTTCAATCAATGCTCCACAAATTGGCGAAGAAGAGATCAAAGCAGTTGTTAAAGTGATGAAAAGTGGCGTGTTGACGCATGGATTAGGCGCTGGACCCACGGTCACAAAGTTTGAAAAAAAATTCGCGAAATTTATGAAAGCAAAACATGCGATAGCGGTGAACACAGGAACATCTGCTCTGCATCTGGCAATTGCAGGCACAGGAATTAAGCGAGGTCATGAGGTAATTCTGCCAAGCTTCACGTTCGTTGCAACAGCCGAAGTCATTGCAATGGCTGGAGCCAAACCAGTTTTTGTGGACATAAACCCTGAAACATACAACATCTCTCCGGAAAAGATTGAAAAAGCCATAACGAAAAAGACCAAGGCAATAATGCCCGTAGACTTGTATGGTTTGCCCGCTGACATGCAACCGATAAGAGAAATCGCTGACAAACATGCACTGACAATTATCGAAGATTCATGTCAAGCCCACGGTGCAAGTTACAAAGGAAAACCGCCGGGAGCCTTCGCTGATGCTGCATGCTGGAGCTTTTACGCAAGCAAAAACATGACGACTGGTGAAGGCGGAATGATAACAACAAACGATGATGAACTTGCGGAGAAGATGCGGTTCATGAGAAGCCACGGAGAAAAAGAGAAGTACCAGTCACTCACACTTGGGCATAACTATCACATGCCAGAAATACAAGCAGCAATAGGCTGCATACAATTAAAGAAGCTGCCGAAATTCTCAGCCAAAAGACGCGAAAACGCTGAAAGATTAACAGCAAAACTTAGAAAAGCAGAGAGCTTACAGCTGCCAAAAGAACCCAGAGGCTACAAGCACAGCTGGTATCTTTACACTGTCAGATTAAAAGATGCAAAACGAAAGAAAAGAGACAAAATAGTTGAAGCACTGAGACAAAAAAGCATCGGCGCAGAAGTCTATTATGTCAACCCTATACACCTCATGCCCTATTACAGAAAATTTGGAAAATACAGGCTTCAAGAAACAGAGAAAACCGCTAGACAGGTGTTTTCGCTACCAGTACATCCTGGCGTTACGGCAAAACAGATAGACTTCATAGGTGAATCTGTTCTACATGCCATAGCGTAAATTTTTTCACTTAAGGTTTATATGGGGTAAATTAAAGTAATATCGAATCTATCGTTTGTTTGAGATTTTGGAGATGAACCACACATGCAAAAAATCAAGGTTATTATAATGGGCGCAGCAGGCAGAGACTTCCACAACTTCAACGTCTACTTCAGAAACAACGACGCCTATAATGTTGTAGCTTTCACAGCTACACAGATTCCAGGCATAGCAGAAAGAGGTTACCCACCTGAACTTGCAGGTCCAAACTATCCAAATGGCATACCGATCTATCCTGAAGAGGAACTGCCTAACCTAATAAAGCAGCATGATGTTGACCAAGTCGTTTTCGCGTACAGCGACGTTCCCCACGAGTACGTTATGCATAAGGCTTCCATGGTGCTCGCGAACGGTGCAGACTTCCGGTTAATGGGTCCTAAAACAACGATGCTTGAAGCTAAGGTTCCGTTGGTTTCAGTGTGCGCTGTTAGAACTGGTTCAGGTAAAAGCCAAACATCACGCCAAATCGCAAAAATCTTGAAAGACAAGGGGTTAAGGGTTGTTGCCATACGACATCCAATGCCCTACGGAGACTTAAGGAAGCAGATTTGGCAGCGTTTTGCCACTTATGAGGATTTAGATAAACATGAATGCACGATTGAGGAGAGGGAAGAATACGAGCCGCACATTGACAACGGCATAATCATTTACGCAGGAGTCGACTACGAGAAAATTTTGAGAGAAGCGGAAAAAGAAGCAGATGTTATCGTTTGGGATGGAGGTAACAACGACTTATCTTTCTACAAGTCTGACCTGCACATTGTTGTAGCTGACCCACACAGGGCTGGAAACGAACTCACTTACTATCCCGGAGAGACTAACCTAAGAATGGCAGATGTCGTAATAATCAACAAAGTTGACACAGCGGATCCGAAAAATGTTGAGAAAGTTAAGAAAAACATCGAGAAGGTTAATCCGAAAGCAAGAGTGTTGGAGGCAGCTTCACCCGTAACAGTTGATAAACCTGAATTGATTAAGGGAAATCGAGTTTTAGTCATTGAGGACGGCCCAACATTAACCCATGGCAACATGCCATATGGGGCTGGAGCAGTAATAGCCAAAAAGCTTGGAGCAAGAGAAATGGTTGACCCTAGACCTTACGCTGTTGGTTCTATAAAGGAAACTTACGAGAAATACACGCACTTAGGCGCGATTCTTCCAGCAGTCGGTTATGGTGATAAGCAGATAGCTGAACTTAAAGCGACCATTGACCGTACACCATGCGACGCTGTAGTGATCGGAACTCCAATTGACTTAAGAAGGGTAATGACTATTGACAAGCCGACTGTAAGGGCGAAATATGAACTCAAAGTGTTAGGACCAGTAACGCTAGAAGAGATTTTGGAAGAATTTCTTCAAAGAAGTGAAAAAGGATGAATAGCGAAGAAACTGAAATCTCACGTGTAAAAATAAAATTCGTAATTGACGATTTGGGGGAAGCCGAAGGAGAGCTTGTACGTCATTTGGCACCAAGAACTATAGACATGATTGTTAGGAAACTACCGCTGGAGGGTAGAACGGCTCTATGGAAGGAAGAAGTCTACTTCGAAATACCAGTGAAAATGGGAGAGGAAAAAGCAAAAAGCACGGTGGAAAAGGGAACGATAGCCTTCTGGCCTATGGGAAGTGCCATATGCATATTCCACGGAGAAACTCAACCATACAGTCCCGTGAACGTTCTTGGCACGATAACAAAGAATCTTGAATTGTTTAGCAGAGTGAAAAGCGGGACTAAAATAAGAGTGGAAAAATGTTAGGCCTAAGCTTAAGCAGTTCCTTCTTTGCCATTATTTTCTATATCTTTTTTGGCGCGCGAACCAATGAGAAAACACCATAATTTTTAATAACAACACGAAGGGAATCAATCTTTCATTCAGATGTGAAGAAGGCATGACAAAAAATTCAGGCGTAAAAGTGGTTTTGACGGCTTCTGCCACTGAAATGAGCGACTTTTTTGACAATCCCTTCGTCGCGTTCGTAGCAGGATTCCCCAAAGGACCTGTACCGTTATGGCTTTTGAGGAAAAAGCTCTATCCGCCAGTGGAACGCAACAGTGATGGAAGAGCTAAATACGCGCCTTACGGCTTGAGAAAAGTGGAAGCTCTTCTTTTGGAAAGCGGGTTCGACGAGTCAGAAGTAATGGTTGTCCATCCCTTCGATCTTGATGCCTTCGTAGGACCAGACACAAAAGTAGTAGGCATATCCTCTATGGATCCAACGGGGATGGGATTCGTCAGTAAAACTTATTCTTCACTCGTTGGCGGTGGGGAACCCATGAACGCCATCGAGTTCAGAGAGTTAATAACGCATCAGAACATTCCAAGGTATAAGCCTAAAGTGATTGTTGGTGGTTTTGGAGCGTGGCAGCTGGAACGTAAAGGAGTGGCGGAGAGTTACGGAATAGATTGTGTGATCATTGGAGAAGCTGAAACAGTAGTACCACAAGTCTTCAGAAAAGCAGTAAACGGTGAACCACTTCCACGCGTAGTTCGAGTTAAAAGAAGCCCAGAGACCGAAGATGTGCCCACTATTAGACACGCGTCTATCCACGGGGGTGTGGAGATTTCTCGGGGTTGCGGTCGCAACTGCCAGTTTTGTACACCTACGATGCAGAAAAAACGTGATGTCCCCCTTGAGAGAATTATGAAAGAAGTGGAGATCACTATCAGGGAAGGTGGTTCGCAGATTACGTTGATCACCGAAGACCTCTTCCTTTATGGTGGGAAGAACAAGCGTTTCATCCCTAACAAGAAGGCAGTTTTGAAACTAATTGAGAGCGTAGCGTCCTACCCCGGAGTTAAGGCTATACAACCTACGCATATGTCCTTGGCTCCAGTTGTTTGCGATCCCGGGATGATTCAAGAATTGGCTGAAATCTTAATCCAATATCATTGGTATAGTCATGGAAAGAAGCCAATAGTGACTTCTGAAACGGGCGTAGAAACTGGAAGTGTTAGGCTTATGCGAAAGTATATGGCTGGAAAATCGCTTCCTTTCAAGCCTGAGCAATGGAAAGAAATTGTTGCTCAAGCTTTTGGAATATTGAATGACAATGATTGGTATCCGCTTGCCACTTTAATAATTGGGCTTCCAGACGAAAAGGAAGAGGATGTGTTGGAAACACTTGAGTTGATGGACGACTTGAAAGATTACTACGCCTTCTTCGTTCCGTTGCTTTTCGTTCCGTTGGAAAACTGTCTACTGATGAACAAACGTGGAGCAGAACTCGATTCTCTTTCAATGGCTCGCTGGGAATTCCTCATCCGATGCTGGGAATATAATATTAGAGTCTGGCGGGACTCCTTCTTAGAATACAGAATCCATAACCCGCTACTTTACAAGATTGTTAAGCGAATGGTAATTCCATCGGTGGGAAAATTAGCAGGAATCTATTACGGAGCGAAACATGGTGAAATGATGAAAACCGCCATATGGAAAATGGCGAGTGCTTAAACATTTGTTTCCGAATTTTTGACATCGCCAAACGGCCACGTTAACTGAAACCTTGTCACAATCTGTATCTAGGAAATATTGATGATACGCTTTTCATAAATCAACATGTCTGATCTTGTAGAATGTGGCGCCGAATATTCCTGATTGAAACTTAATCTTTAAGCTTGTGGTCATCAGAGAAACACGCTTTCTCTCCAGCTTTTTAAAAGTCTTTCACATTCTTCTTTTACCTGTTTGTTTCGGCTTTTCTTTTTCAACACTTCAAGGAATTCTATGCGTTTTTGAACCGAACGCGTTTCTGCTGCACCGCCAAAGTACAGCTTGCCTTCAACGTATTCTTTCATGTGATTTGCTTTTTGAATGAAGAGACTGGCTGCGTCCACTGGATTTTGCACAGCGTACTTATTTGCCCAGATTGAAGCGTCTGCTTGGCGGAGTTGGGTCAAACCATCTATTTCCACTATGCTTCGGATGTACGTTCTCAAAAAAATGTAACAATCTGCAGTTTTGATAAGTTTCAATGCTTGTCTGACTTTTTGTTTGAAGATTAGGCTTCCCTTAACTCTTAAACGATGTTTGTAACCTTTCTTGATGAGTTCTTGGGCTGCTTTTACCTCCTTGGTTGTGTAGATTCTCTTGGGAAATTCCAATTGGATTTTGACCCCTAGCAGTTGATAAAGAAAGGTTGGGCAAAATGGATTTTTGAGTTAGTCTGCTGTTTTGTAGATTTTTAGGGTGTGGTTTCCTGAAACCATTTTAACCACGCCGCGTTTTTCTAGCTGCTCAAGGAAGTCTTTCGCTGCGCTTATTCTCACGTTCAAACGTGAAGCCACAGCGTATGGTGTTAGAACCCGCATTTTTTTCAGTTCGCCCATTATCTTTTCGTTTTCTGGGTCTGGCGGAACAATGCCAGATGCTTTCTTTTCTTTGAGCCCTGATGTTTTCTCCTTTTTCTTTTTCTCCTGTTTGTCTTTCCTCGTTTGCATGCGTTCTACTTGCTTTAAACTGAGTTTCTTTTTCCCACCCATAGATTGGTTCCTCGTCTTGTGAAAGTGAGAAACGCTACTTATAGGATTTTCTTATGCGTAGACGCGTTTTTGGTGTACGGATAAAAAGAGAGAAAGTGAAAGAGTTTATTTGCGCATAGTTTTTTCAGCTGCGAATTCTATGTCTTTAGCTTTTATTGTTTTTCTTCCAGCGTACATGGCTAAGTCCAAGGCTTCTTTTGCAATTTTTATTCCTATTTTTTCCAATTCTTTTGCAAGTTCTTTTGCTGCTGCTTCGCTTACTCTTTCAGCTCCAGCTTTTTTGCATAATCTGTGCATTGGAGCAACCGCTAATTCTAAACCAGCCATAAAGACTCCTCTGTAACCTCTTTTTCTATTTAAAGCAATATTTAACGTTTATTGTTCTCTATTTGCCAAAATCTTCCATTAAAGCTTAGTAGTATTCAGATAAAAGGGGAAATTATAAAAGGAAAACTAACGTAGTCTAGCGAAAGCGTGATTCAAGATGAAGTTTGTTGACGCTCATGTACATCTTTCAGACAAGGAATATGCTGGGGATATAGACGAGATAATTGCTGAAGCAAAGGATTCCAATATCGTTGCTTTGGTTTCGAACTCGATGGATTACGAAACAAGTGTTGGGAGCCTAAGACTGGCTGAAACGTATCCAAGGATGGTTTATGCTGCCTTGGGCATTCATCCGTGGAATGTAAAGGCTTTGACAGAGGATGACCTTCAGCAGACGTTGGGGTTGATTTCAACGCAGAAGCAGAATAAAGCTTTAGTGGCTATTGGAGAGATAGGCTTAGACTATAAATATACAAAGATTTGGGATAAGCAACTGATGGTTTTTGATAGAATGCTCAAGTTGGCTGAAAATCTTGGGTTGCCAGCCATAATTCACTCGCGGGGCACGACAGCCCAGATTGTTGATATGCTTCCCTCATATAACCTTAGAAAGGTGTTGCTGCACTGGTTCAGTAGACCAGTCAGCGCGTTAACTAAAGCTGTGGAATATGGGTATTACATTACTGAGGGGGCGCCGACGGCTTATTCAAGTGGTATTCGTGACATTGTTAGGCGAACACCGCTAACTAATTTGTTGACTGAAACGGATGGGCCAGTTCGTTTTTATAAAAGTCCGTTTAAGGGTAAAAGGACAACCCCAGCTTTCATTCCAACAGTTGTTGAGGCAATAGCTGAAGTCAAAAGCATGGATGTTGAAGATGTTGCTGCACAAATAATCAAAAATTTCGAAGAATTCTTCGGAGTAAAGTTAAATTAGTCACATCGTTTCACGAGTGCGCGCAGAACCACGCCAAAAGTGAGAAACCAGATCGCAGAATACATAACACGCGTTTTTGCTGGAACTCAAACAGCATCCCCAAACGAAAGCATTGAAGAAGGCGAGTAACCTTTTAAAACAAGTTCAATTTCTAACAGATGTGACAAAAGGCGAAAATTGATGATGGACGATTATAGGAGAGGCTGGGCGCTACGGTATTTACGTGAAGCAAAAGCAGAACTTGAAGCCGCCAGAAAAATGCCCTACATAGCGCCAAGCCTAGTTTTAGAAGCCGTAAGAAAAGCTCGAAACGCCATATACTACAGCCTCGGAGAACCAGCATTCATAGAAAACATCATCAAAGAAACATCAGAAAAAACACAGACAATAAGTGACCCAGTTTTAAGATGCCTCATTGGAATCGAAGAAACAGTACAAGAACTAAATCAGATGAAACAGGCAGATGGAGAAACAACCATGAAACAAGCAGACAATTTAATAGAACTGGCCTCGGACATAGTTGAAACCTTAACTGGAGAAACAGTAAAAGACTAAGAGTTGGAGGTTTTTAACCGCTTCAGCTTTGTGATCTAGAGCCTTCTTAACCTTTCAATCAGTTTTCCGATAGAGCAAAATGTTCTACGAGATTTCTGAAGCCAACTTTTCGACGTGCACTCCCAAAAAAGGGTCCCGGCTAAAGTTTTTCTCCCAATGAAAGGTCCATCATCGTGAAACCTGAAACCATTTTCGGATAGAAATCCGTGGATTTTTCAGGCATCCTTTCATGTTTCCGTGCCATTTTCAAAACCGTTTCCGGAGTTGTTGAATTGACTAAGAATGCCAGCTTAGCTTCTCCTTTGTCCACTTTTTCCATGGCGTTCTTTATCCACCTTACGTAGAGTATGTCCTCATCAATTTTTAGTTCACCAGTTTTCATGATGGCTTCGAAAATAACGTTTTTCAATATTGTTACGTCAAGAGAACGATACTCATCTGACCAAGCAACATCCATGAACTCTGAAACGGTTTTTTCATCTTTTAACAGCAAGCCATAAGCCTTTTTTCCATCATAAACGCAGAAAGCATGCTTCTTGTGGCTCTCCAGAAAACTTCTAAGAGCTTCAGGGTTGGCATCAATTTCTGACACCGCGAAGAATTTCTTGAACTCCTGTACAGTTTTGTCGGTTAGCTTGCCTTTTTTCAGAAGGCGATGTGTTGGCAAAACAATTAATCCTTCATCTTGAATAGGAACCATGTAACTCATCCGAAAATTGAACGCTGAATCTTTTGCCCATTCTTCTTGTCTGCGTCTTTCATTCCTGTAGGCAATAGCAGTTTCGTATCTATGATGACCGTCAGCAATCACAAACTGCTTATTCATCACTGCTTCTTGAACCAACTTTATTTTTTCGAGATCTGTTAATCTCCAGATAAGGTTTCTAACTCCTAAAGAATCCAAGGCATCTATTAGTGGCCGAGTTTTTGCGATTTTCGCGAAAAGATTAATGGTTATTTTTTCTGGGTCGGGATATAGCAGAAATCCAGTTTCGAGGTTCTTTTGGGTTGCTCGCAACATGTTTAACCGATCAATTTTTGGTCCTTTATGTGTAATTTCGTGAGGCAGAACCTTATTTTCCTCATAGGGATGTAAGCGTAAAGCAGCGATGAAACCTGTGCGCATGTAGGTTTTTTCGAAGAGCCTAAATTCTTGTCTGTAGATAAAAATTGCGGGTTCTTCATCCTTCTTTAGTATTCCTTCATTCATCCATTGGCTTATTCGCTGTTTGGATATTTCATATCTGTTTTCTTCAATTGGCAGAGTTAGTCGGCAATAATTATACTCAGACTTTTTATAGTATTCCTTCTGCATGTTCTGATCGATTTTGTCGTAGGGTTGCGCGATTAGATTTTCGTAGTCGCCTGCTTTTTCAGTGTATCGGATGGCTCTGAATGGCCTAATTTCGACCATGCAGCCCGACTCACTTGAGCTTCTCTAGTTCTTCAATCACTCTTTCAGCTACTTGCACACCCGCCCTTAGCTGCGCTTCTTTGGTTTGAGCCCCAATATGAGGTGTGGCGTCAACATTTTCAAGCGTAAGCAGCTTATGCTTTCCAGGTGGTTCTTCTTCAAAAACGTCTACTGCTGCGGCTTTGACTTTGCCTGAAACAAGAGCTTTGTACAGTGCTTCTTGGTCAACTACTCCGCCGCGTGAACAGTCGATTATTACGACTCCGTCTTTCATCATATTGAATTCTCTTGTTGACAGCATGTGTTTGGTTTGTTGAGTCAGTGGAATATGTATTGAGATGAAGTCGGCTTTCGGAAGCATCTCTTCCACAGAAACAAATCGGTCGTAGACTCGGCTTCTCACTACAATCACTTTCATGCCTAGGGCTAGCGCCAGTTTTTCAACGATTTTCGCAATGTTTCCGTAACCTATTAACCCAAGGGTTTTCCCATAGACCTCTACACCCTTAAGTTCTTTTTTTGCCCATTTTCCGTCGCGAAGAGTGACCGTTCCTTTCACTATGCCTCTTGCAAGTGCCAGCAAGTGACCAATTGCCAACTCAGCGACACTGGTTGCGGATGCTTGTGGAGTGTTCACCACAGTGATGCCCATTTCTTTTGCCTTTTCTAAATCGATGTTGTCTAAGCCTATGCCCGCTCGTCCAATGACTTTCGTGTTTTTTGCATTAGCGATTAAGTTGCCTTTGACTTCGGTGGCTGATCGAACAACAAGCGCGTCGTATTCACCTACGATTTTAGGAAGTTCGTCTTTAGGCATGTCCCATGCTTTCTTGACTTCGTAGCCTTTCTCTTCAAGCAGTTTTATGCCTTCATCAGCGATTTTGTCGCAAATTAAGACTCTAAATGTCACTTCCCTAACCCCCAGATGTCATCAATATGCCAGAGAACCTCTTTAATCCCTCCGAGGTCCCATTCGCCCATGTGGCCGATGCGGAAGGTTTGTTCAGCTAGTTTGCCATAACCATCAGAAATCATGAAATGTCTTTCTGCCAATTTCTCATTTAGTTCTTTCACGCTTTTTCCCATAGTGTTCTTGACGCAAGTAACTGTAACTGATTCGTATCCTGGTTCAGCAAACAACGCGAAATGTCTCTTTGCCCATTTTTGCGTGTATTCCGCCATGGCTTTGTGCCTCTGATATACGCCCTCAGGTGTTTCCTCCAGCAATAAATCCATTCGTTTGTCAAGTGCATACAGAAGCGAGATGTTTGGAGTAGACGGTGTCTGATGCTTTCGCTCATAATAGTCTAAAATGCTAACCAGATTTGTATACATACCTCGGTTAGGCACTTCCCTAGCCCTTTCTAAGGCTCTATTGCTTGCGAGTCCTACTGCTAACCCTGGAGGCAAAGCGAAACACTTCTGCGTTGAAGCAAAGATGACGTCGCAGCCGATTTCTGACGGCAACAGTTTGTCGCCTACCATTCCGGAAATGCTGTCAATTGCAAGCATTACGTTGGGGTAGTCTCTTCTCATCATTTTTCCAATTTCGTAAATTGGGTTTCGTACTCCAGTTGACGTTTCGTTGTGGCAAATAGCTAGTGTGTCATATTCTCCTGAACCAAGTTTCTCCATGACCATGTCTGGCTTAACCGCTTTCCCCCACTCTACCTCGAGAAAGTCAACTTTTTTTCCGCAGGCTTGTATAGCTTTTCCAAATCTTTCTGAGAAGGCTCCGTTGGCGCAAGCGAGGGCTTTCTCCTTTACAATGCTTCTGCCAACTATGTCGAACCACAGTGTTCCCGAGGACGTAGTAACAGTAGCTTTATAGCTGTTTGGCAACTGAAAGAACTTATTCAATTTCTCGATGATCCCTGTATATAATTCTGAAAACTCTTTACCTCGATGCCCAATCAGGAAGCGAGCTTGTTCGCGGAGTATTTCTGCGCTTACTTCGGTTGGTCCGGGTATCAAGAGTCTTTTATGCATTTTCTCCACCATTTTATATATAGAGAGAATTTACAGAAAATACAGTATTTAACCATTTACACACAGTTTTTCACATTCAATGTCTAAAGAACAAATTTTAGCTTGGCTTTCGGATTTTTAGAACTTCTGGGTTCACTAGATTCGGCGGGATTGTCCCCTCAAAGAATGCAATCAAGTTTTCAGCAACCATCTCAGCCATTCTGGAACGAGTCTCATGGCTACTGCTTGATATGTGCGGAGCTACAACAACATTGTCGAGCATAAGCAACGGATTATCCAGCTGCGTGGGCTCTCGTTCAAAAACGTCTAATCCAGCCCCTGCAATCCATTCTTCTTTCAACGCTCGGTAAAGTGCCTTCTCATCTATTACCGAGCCTCTTGAATTATTTATGAGATAAGCTGTCTTTTTCATAAGCCTGAGCTTTTCCGTGTTTATCATGTGATAGGTCTGCTTTGCCAAGGGAACGTGAACACTGATGAAGTCTGATTCTTTGAAAAGTGTGTCCAAGTCCACGTTTTTCGCGCCTAATTCCTTCTCTACCTCGGGTCTGGGAACAACATCGTAGTAGAGTATTTTCATGTTGAAACCTTTCGCTCTCTTCGCCACAGAGGAACCTATCCTTCCAGCACCAACTATGCCTATTGTTGCACCGTGAACGTCTCTGCCTAACAACATGGTCGGGTGCCAGCTAACCTTCCATTTTCCAGTTCGCACATACCTGTCTGCTTCAACAACACACCTTGCAACAGCCATCAAAAGTGCCCAAGCAAAATCTGCAGTGGTTTCGGTTAAGACTTCAGGAGTGTTTGTCACATATATGCCTCTTTTCGTGGCCAGTTTCACGTCTATGTTGTCGAAGCCAACCGCCATCTGAGCAACAACCTTCAATTTACGTGCTGCACCAAAAACTTCTGCATCAATCTCGTCAGACAAAAGCGAAACAACAGCGTCAACATTCCCGACTTTCTCCACTATTACTTCTTTAGGAGGAGGCCCATATTCAGGCCAAACGTCAGCGTCGAAACGTTCCTTTATCATTTTCAAACCCCTTTCCGGAATCTCACGCGTAACGTAAACTTTTGGTTTCAAATGAAAACTCACCAATACATGGTTGCAGAATTCTTTATTAACGTTGATTTATTGCGCTTGTCCTACTTGACTCTTGAATTACTGTGCTTCAGCGCAAATATACTTTTTTTCTTTCAATTCGAGTGGGCATCCGCCCCCACAAACGGATAGCAGTTGACACTTCCTGCATTTTTCAGGTATGTATTCCCTTGCTCTTATGCTTTTACAGGTTTGATGATTCCAGATTTTTAACCACTCATCTTCAAGGATTTTTCCGACAACTGTAAAATAGCTTTGGCAAGGATAGACTTCGCCTTGGGGTCCTATGCACATGTTGATTCTAGCGGCGCTACATGATTTAACCCCTAATCCTAGGTTGACTGGGTCAAGTTGACAGTACTGGGTGGGTGTGTACCACATAAACTTCATTCCAAGTTCGTTAGCTTTTTCCTGAATTTTAGGCAAAAGTTCTTTCAATTTGTCGATTGTTAGAGCGAATTCATCGGCTATTTTGGGAGCACTTCCAGAGTAGATTAAGCTGTTGCACCCGAAAACTGTCACTCCTAAGTCGTGTAGAAATTCGATTGTTTTCAGGAATCCGTCTGCATTATGTTTGTTGAGTGTGGTGTTTGTTGTGGCGTAGATGGGTGTTGGGATCACGTTTTTTATTCCTTCTGCGGTTTCTTGCCAGCTTCCCTTAACAGATGTGATGAAGTCATGTATGGAAGGGTCATGCGATTCAATGGTTATCTGCACGAAGTCGAGTCCAGCGTCAACAAGTTTTTGCACATATTCTTTGTCTTTCAGTCGTCTTCCATTTGTGACTAGTCCTGTGACTGTGCCCTTTTCCTGTGCATAACGTAGTAGTTCTGGCAGGTCTTTGCGTAATGTTGGTTCGCCGCCTGTGAATGTGAAGATGAAAATGCCGATGCTGTGTAGTTTGTCGATTACGTTTTTCCATTGGTCAGTGTTTAGCTCTGGAGTTTCATGTGGTCCACCTGCGTAGCAGTGGATACAGTTGTTTTGGCATCTGTAGGTTAGAGCCAAGTCCATTCGTATGGGAGCAGATAGTTCTTGCGAAAAGGGTTCTATGCGTTCAACGTCAAGAAATGATATCGGACAGATCTCTTCTGTCTGAGCCAGCGTGCTTATGGTGTATATCATTCGTTCGTGATATTTTCGGGCGACAGTTTTCTTAACGCGGTAAATTCGCCTAATCTTTTCGACAGATTCATCAGTTGTCATGCCTTTCATGAAGAAGTAGGCGTGAGCAGTGGCTGTCTCATTGAGATACAATACCGTGTTAGCGTTGATAACCAACAAACCCGTCCCATCAGGTTCTACTCGTAACTGAAGAGCCATACCAGTGAATTCCCCCTTTCCACGATATGCGTACAGCCCAGCTGGAACTTTTGAAGCCCTAATCCCTTTTACCTTTCTAAAGAAACTCACGTCTTATTATCTCCCCTTGGCAATTCCTACTCCTCCAGATGCGCACGCACACGCACATGAAACGCAAGCACAAACACAAGCACATGAAGCACATGCACAAACACAGCTGGCTCCATCACGGGCTGGCTGTCTTGACGTGTGTTGAGAGGGAGGTGGTGCTGGAAGTATTGAATTTGCGAATTTTTCTGTGTTAGCGACTATGGTGTTGGCTGTTTTTTCAATGGACGTTACAATGTTGTTGGCGAATTCTGCGCCTGGAATTGTTGGAGGTGGCTTGGTAGTTGCTGGGAGAGGTTTGTAGGTGGGTTTGGGATAGTAATAAGTGTAGCCGTACCAGTACCACCACCAATCTGGCTCAGGTTTGAAAACCTTACCGCTGAATGCTCCTTTAGTTTGGGATTCAAAGTTTTTGTCCATAAGCAGCCATAACAGATTTTCGTTGTAAGCTTTGGATGCAATTTCCGGCGTTCCAGCCTGCCTTACTTGCTGCCACGCCTTTGCAACTATGTTTTTGTAATATGCTATGGTGTCTTGTCTACAGTAACCGCGAAGTTTAGCCTCAACAGTGTCACGTAACTGCATGATTGTTTCTGCAAGTTTCACCTCATCTAAAGTTCCGTTCTTTCTTATTGCTTTCAGAGAACTCTTTTCATAATAACGCAAAGGAGTTTCATATATTCCAGTCTTATCCTTAAATGGTTTCATAACTTCAAGTTTCAAAGCTGGAGCCGTGGCTTTAACCCAAACCGCCTTTTTCATCAAAAGACTATAAAGAATCTCGGTTACAATTTTTGTTGGCGGAAAATCAAGAAGGTACGAGGCTTCTACAGCTGTTAATCCGCGTCTCACGCCGAGAGTTTCAACTCGCAAGATGGGTTTCATGTACCCCCTCTTCCTGAACACTATAACTGCAGAGCATACGCCGATAGCTAAAACTCCAAGAAAGACCCAGCCCACAACTCTCCAATCTAAACCTCCGCGTACATCGTAATACTGAACAAACTCTTTAGGAAACGAAACGCCGCAAGGAAATTGTTCATCCGACTGCAGATTATGCTTTTCCCAATAGATTACGAGTCTGTTTTTCTCATCTGGGTCATTATAGGCATTATCCCAATTGGGAGTACATTTGACGTTTTCTGTAGTTACCCCTTCCGGCAAAACCACGGCAATTCTAAGCTCATCTACACGCGCATCCCAATAGCATGGTTTAAATTGCATGCCAACGTTTCCTGGGTTATCCTCATCCTCCCATATCATGTGCCCAACATTTGTTAACAATGTGAACCAAATACTTTGTCCAGCAGAAATAGGAGTATAGAGATTAACACGCACCCCGTAATATTCTCCGCTGCTTGCATCTGATGTACTTAAGATACGTCCTTCTTCGTCTTTAGCCGGTCCGATTGTGAAGCCGCCTTTTGGCTGCCCCACTCTAACATAGTGGATCACTCCTTGAGTGCATGTTATTGTTATGTTGTATAGAAGGTCGATAGTTCCATCTGTCTGGTTAATCCATATTTTTGCATACTTATTATTTAGATAGTATTCAATGTTTTGTGCTTCAACAGGTATTGAATTTAACATGATAGGCGTGACAGATAGAACAATTACTAAAACGAGTGCCGTTTGAATCAGTAGCTTTCTGGTCACCATTTCGGTTCCTCGGTAATCTCAAAAGTATGCCCACAATAAGGACACTTAACTAATGGTACACCATCCACAATTTTTATCTGATTCATATCCATCGAGGCTGAGCAGTTAGGACATTTTATCGCTTGAACCTTAATCCTTCCAGGCACCTCAAGTTTCTGCACTATCTGTGTAGGTTGCCGCTTCCAAACGAAAAATAACACTCCGAAGCCAGCCAGAAAAAGAAGAGCACTCACCCATATTCTCATAGGTGCATACGCAGAAGCAAGAGCAAAAAGCACCGCAAAAAATAGGAAAATCGCTGAAACACCATATCCAATCACTGTCTTCAGCATCATCTTTAATATCTCACATAACTATTGTCTAAAATATTCTTGTTTACACATATAAATCATTAAATCTTAACAAATGATGGGCTAGCTGAATGATAACAATAGAGAACAAAGAACAACTCGTCAAAAATGGGGTGACACAGCTCAATCGAAAAGCCAGAGCATTAGCCCTCAAAAGCCTAGAATCCGCGTTGAACGCCATCGACCCAAAACAATTAATGAAATCAAAACTTTCGCTGAAAAATTCCATACTCAAAGTAAACAGATATTCTTTTGATTTAAAAAAATTCGAGAATGTTTATGTTATTGGAGGCGGAAAAGCAAGTGGCTCAATGGCTGAAGCGTTAGAACAGATTCTAGGTCAATACATAACAAATGGACTTGTAAACATTCCACACGGTAGCGAACACAAAACGGAAATTATAAAGTTTCAAGAGGCAAGCCATCCAATCCCAGACAAGACGGGAGTGGAAGGAACACGTCGCATGTTACAGATTGCCGAACAAGCAAAAAAGGAAGACTTGGTCATCTGTTTGATTTCAGGTGGAGGTTCAAGCCTCATGCCTCTGCCTCGCAACGGAATAACTATAAAAGACAAGAGAGAACTTACGGATGCGTTGCTTAAGTGTGGTGCAACAATAAACGAGATTAACACTGTTAGGAAGCACATTTCAGATTTTAAGGGAGGATGGCTTGCAAAAAAGGCTTATCCAGCCACTGTTCTGAATCTTATACTTTCAGATGTTGTGGGAGACCCGTTAGATTTTATTGCTTCAGGCCCAACTGTTCCAGATTCAACAACGTTCAGCGACGCCATCAAAGTCTTCAAGAAATATGGTTTGTGGGACAAGGCTCCAGCATCTGTAAAGAAAGTTTTGTCAGACGGAGAAAAAAAACTAATTCCAGAAACACCTAAAGCAAACGACAAAGCATTCAAGAAAGTTTACAATGTTGTAATTGGAAACAATAAGTTCGCAAGCCTAGCAGTGTGTGAACAGTTAAGGTCTGCTGGGTTAAACACGCTTTTGCTGACCTCAACTCTAGAAGGAGAAGCCAGACACATCGGAGTCATGCTAGCATCAATAGCCCGTGAAGTTGCACTATCTGGAAATCCCGTTCCGAAACCAGCAGGCATAATTGCAGGTGGAGAAACAACGGTTACAGTGACTGGAAATGGTTTAGGAGGAAGAAATCAAGAAATAGCCTTGGCGGCTGCCTTAAAAGTGGGCGGTATGGATGGGGTTGTTATGGCTTCGTTGAGCACAGACGGTGTAGATGGTCTGACAGATGCGGCTGGAGCTATAGTCGATGGAAAAACCATAGCGAGAGCAGCAGAGATGGATTTGAATCCTGAGGAGTTCTTGGCTGAAAACGATTCTTACAATTTCTTTTCAAAGCTTGGTGACCTCATACTCACTGGTCCAACGGGCACGAATGTTAACGACGTTTCTGTCATAGTGGTTTTATAGTAAGAGGGGACAAAAAACGAACGTGACCATAAGGTTTTTCGGAGTTTTCCGCAGCATTACAAGCAAGAACAAAGTATCCATCGAGTTCAAAGACACAATTAGGTTAAAAGAAGTCATAAAAGAAATTGTTGAGGAAATGCCTAGGCTTAAGCGGACATTAGTTGACCCTGATCTGGAAGACCCTAGACCTAACACGCTTATACTGGTAAATGGAAAGGAAATCAGTGTCTTAAATGGTTTGGAAACTATGCTTAAAGATGGAGATGCGATAGTTTTTATTCCTGTTTTGCATGCTGGGTGAGAATTGTATGAGACTTTATGCTGTCAGAACAAGCATTATAAAAACTGGCGAAAACTTGGTCGAGGTGATTCTAGAATCGCTGAAGAGACAAAATCTACAACTGGAAAATGATGACATATTGGCTTTAGCCTCGAAAATTATAGCATATGCTGAGGGGCGTGTGACTAAGTTGAGCAACATTGAGTCTTCAGAAGAGGCGAAAGAGCTTGCCAAAAAGTTTTCGCTGCAACCGGAATTTGCAGAGCTAATCCTACATGAAGCAGACAAGATTTACGGAGGAGTAGAAAGAGCTGTTCTAACGCTTAAGAACGGAGTTTTGACGGCAAATGCTGGGATAGATAGCAAGAATGCGCCTGTCGGCTTCGTTGTCTTGTGGCCAAAAAACGTTGAAAAGCGAGCAAAAGACATTCGAGAAGAGATTATGCACAGAACTGGCAAGCACGTCGCTGTTTTGATCGTTGACAGTGGGCTGGTTCCTCTTAGATTAGGCACGAAGGGCTTGGCTTTGGCAGTCGCGGGATTCAAACCTGTTATGGACTTCAGAGGAGAAAAGGACATTTTTGGAAAACTGTTAATCATTACTAGGCATGCTGTTGCGGATGATTTGGCCTCTGCGGCACATTTGTTAATGGGTGAGGTAGCTGAAAAAACTCCGGTAGTTCTGATTAAGGACGCCCCAGTTGTTTTTGACGGAGGGGTTTACGGCTGTGAGGACATGATGATCTCGCCTGAAGAGTGCATATTCATGAACGCTTTTGAATGCAAATGAGCATTAGAAAATCTTTGGGGAAGCTAAAGCTCTAAACGTTTTCATTGTCTTTTGACTGGTTAAGGAAGGGCATTAGATTTGCGTGAATTAAAATTTTGTACAGAAACACTCCTACGAAGGTGGCGATTACTGCGATGATTATTCGTTCTATTGGATAAATCCATGTCACGACTTGCCACGTTGCCTTCCAAGCATCTACATTCGCTATGAAAATAGGCCAAGAAATGAGCTCAAAGACTAAGGAACCAGCAATTTGACCAGCCAATGTAGACGTCAGAAAAACTATGAAAAAGGCGGAGAAAAGCTTTGAACTATTGTTAGGGTTTCGCATGTTCTTTGAAGCCATGGATTGTAGAGGAGAGATTAAAACTAGAAAACCTGTTATCTGAAACCACATGAAGGGTGGATAGAGCCAAACTGGGCCGACGAAAGGATAGAATCCAAAAAAGAATAAAAGTGAGAAATACGTGAAGGCGGAAACGCTTCGTTTATTTTCGTATAGCGCGCCAGCGAAAACTGCTGTAACGATGCCAGCTACAAAACTCAGTGGAGAGAAATGTCCTGCGGAAAACGCTACTGCTCCGCCTAGAAGTGTGGATAACATACTTAGGTATGGTCCAAGAATTATTCCAATTATTGGTGCTGCAATTGCGGCTAGAGTTATGGCTTTGCTTGGTAAGCCGACTATTGGGAAGGTTGGTATGAAAGAGAAATACGTGTACAAAGCCGTAAAACATATGAGCAGAGCGATTTCTTTAGCCGTTAATTTTCTGCCTACTTGCATAGTTTGCAATCCTTCTGTGTAGCGCGTCTGGTTTTAGAGCTTATGGAATGATGTTGACTTATTTCGTTTTCCCTTTTTGATATGGTTTCCGAATAGAGAGTATTGTAGCGTAAAGCTTAAGATATGAGGCTGTTCAATAACAAGCACAGAGGGATGAGTTTGGGAAAAGCAGCTGTGGTTACGCCTCTGTACGTTTCTGTTGCTTGGATTTTAATGGTTAGTTACCAATTGTTCACTCAAACAGCAGTCATAACCGTTACGGATTCCATCAACTTGTTTTGGCCTTCAGTAGGCACTTGGCTGGTTTCTAGAATGGACATGCTAGTTTTTATTCATGCTTTCGCGTGGGTTTTTCTCTTATCTTCTGCCATACCGTCTGTTATTCTTGGAAAAGGAAGAGGTGTACTTGTCCAGTTCTTCGTTTGCCTAACCTTAACGTTCTCGGCTTTCATCGTTCAAGACATCATAACTACCTATGAAAACAGATCAATCGGTCAAATATTCAATCTAGAAGCCTTATTCCACAATCCTTTTCTCGCGTTAGGTTATTTGTCCTTGCCTTATCTCTTGATGCTTGCGTTTGACATTAACTCTAGGAGAAAACAAAAGAAGAAGGAAAAAATCGGAAACATTACAAATGCCTATCTAAATGATGCTGCTGAAGCGGACGAAAACGTGCAACAAGAAAAATGGGGTGAAGTAGAGGAAAACACACAAGAAGAAGAATACACTTATTGAAGCAAACATGCCAACCAAGATAATTACTCTAACAACAGATTTTGGACTAAAAGACCCATATGCGGCAGAGATGAAAGCCGTCATACTGAGTATAAGCCCAAAAACAAAAATTGTTGACATTACGCATAAGATAGAAAAATTCAACATGAGAATGGGCGCATACACACTAGCTGCTGCTTGCCCATATTTTCCGAAAGGCACAATTCACGTCGCTGTCATAGATCCTGGTGTGGGAACAAAACGTAAAGCCATAGTTATACAAACAAGAAATAGCTATTTTATTGGACCAGACAACGGCGTACTAGCCTTAGCAGCAAAAAGTCAAGGTATGAAGCACATTTACAAGATAGAGAACCCGAAGCTTATGCTTCCAAGAATTTCTAACACGTTTCACGGAAGAGATATTTTTGCTCCTGCAGCCGCTTACCTCACAAATGGGATATCACCTTCTGAGTTTGGACCCGAAATACCTGAAATTGTAACCCCGAAATTTGCGAAAATAACTAAGACAAAGACAACACTGACAGGCGAAATAATACATGTAGATGGATTCGGAAACATAATCACAAACCTCAGAGAGAAAGACCTTGAATTAATGGGCACAAAGAAAACAGTGAACCTTAAGCTTAAGGACACTAGGCTAAAGCTGAAACTCTGCAAAGCTTATTCAGAAGTCAAGGCGCAGCAACCACTAGCCATAATTGGAAGCCACAACTTTCTAGAGATATCTATGAACCAGGGCAATGCTGCAGAAACCTTTCAAACAAGAGTCGGAGACAAAGTTAGGCTTTATTATATTTAAGACAAAAAAGACAAATCTTCAAAGTGATAACCATATCTTATGGTAGTTCGTGGTGGAAAAGATGAAGACTTATGAATTCAAAAGAGCGTTATACGTAGGTCGATTTCAACCTTTTCACTTGGGTCATTTGAAAGCAATAAAAGATATTGTCGGCAAGGCTGAAGAGCTTGTGATTGCGATTGGAAGTGCTCAATACGGTTTTGATTTATTGAATCCTTTTACTGGTGGTGAACGATTGACTATGATAAGGTTGGCGTTGAACGAGGCTAAGGTAAATCCAGCTAAGTATCTGATTGTACCAGTACCTGATTTGCATCGGCCTCTTGTCTGGGTTTCGTGGGTTGTTTCGTTAGTAGGCTATTTTGATGTTGTCTTCTCTAATGAAGCCGTGACTGTTGAAGTCTTTAAGGAGAAAGGATATCGAGTAGAGTCTGTACCGCCTTATCGTCAAGAGTTGTATTCGGGTTCAGAAATCAGACGTAGAATTCGAGAAGACGAAGAATGGAGGGATCTTGTTCCGAAGAGTGTTGCATCTTACATTGAGAGTTTAGATGGTGTTGCACGTATTAAGGACTTGCATACTAATAGCAATCTCTGAAGAACCTCATCCTATCGCTAGACAATTTTGACCTTAGGTTTGCGATTTGGACAACGCTTGAACATGCTTCTTTATCATCTCTAGAGCAGCCTCAGACGCTTGGAACTTTATCTCTCCTCTCTTTCCGTTCAATCTGAATTCTTCACAAACAACACTTTCGTCGGATGCCAGACATATGTATACTAGTCCGACCGGCTTTTCAGGTGTACTGCCTCCTGGTCCAGCTATTCCAGTAACGGCTAATCCCAGATCACTTCCGCCAACTTGTTTGATTCCTTGCGCCATCTCTGTTGCCGTTTGACGGCTAACCGCTCCAAATTTTTTCAGAGTCTCAGGTGAGACATGAAGAATGTCTGTTTTGAATTGATTGCTGTAGGCTATGACGCTGCAATCATAGTAGTTGGAACTTCCGGGCACGTTTGTTATTCTGTGAGAGATGAGCCCGCCTGTGCATGACTCAGCTATTGAAATGGTCTTTTCATGTTTTCTCAAAAGTGTGCCAATCTGTTCTTCCAAAGCAGAACTTTCGCATATCATCATAGATCTCCGACCTATTTAGGGAAGAAGGAACTTAATATTTTGCAGTCTCTTCTAGATATATCTTCTCAATTCACAAATGCTCTGTGGCGTGTGCTTAGCGCACGTCGATTCTGATTGCAGATTTTTCTGCTCTTAGTCTTTTGGGACTTCAGTTCTTTCAAGCGCTCTCTTTGCTAGAATTTCTCCAAGTCTCTTGCAGGCTTTCAGATTCTCTTCACTCGGTTCTCCTTGGGAGACTACGCCGTCAGCCACTTTCTCCAGTCTGAAGGAGGAGATCATCCTTTCCAAGCTCAATAGAGCCGAGTTGCTTGACCCACCGCCTGAAGTGAAGGCCACACTTGGTTTGCCAGCGACTCTTTCTCTTATGCTTAGCGCTTTGTCAAAAAAGTCCTTCGTGACTCCAGCCATGTAACTGAAGTAGTTTGGAGATCCGAAGGCTACGGCATCACAAGAGATGAAGTCGTTAACAGTTGCATAGTCAACACGCTTCACTTTGGCTGAAGCTCCCTCAACACTTTCAACGCCTTCTACGATAGCTTTTGCCAAGGCTTCAGTTCTACCAGTCCTCGAATAATACAAAACCAACACTTCAACCACGTCAAATTCCCGCACGTCATACTTAGCTCACTGCCTAATAAAATTTTGACCCTAAACCAAAAAAGTGCAAAACATCCTACAATCATAGTTCATCTGAGTCCACTCGAAGACTTTTCTGATTGCTCTTTTCAGAAAACGCAAGTGAACAGCCCGAAAAACTAGTGTCTCACCAGCAGAATTGGTCTTTTATGGCTTTTAACAATCTAAAGTGGCGATATCTCCCGCAAACCCCCATTTTTCTGTCGCTTGTTCTTGGTGAACTTCTGAATATCTTGCACTTCAGTTAACAATGTAGTCAATTCCATTTCGCGCATTAGTTAGCTAATCCTTCCACAAGATCAACTATTTTTTCTTCACAACAACCAAAACTAACAGACTACCAAGAGTTCACTAGTCACTCTCCTCAGGGCACCGGACAACTACTTCCAAACACGTTCTAACCATCATGTTCACCCTTTTTGTGTCACAGGTCACCCTCATCATTAATCCTTCATAATTTGTTGTTGTAGACCTCCTCCCCCTATCAACAACAACACTCACACCAGTTCATGCCCAATTCCACGAGAAGCTTTCCACATGAATTCCAAGAAATTCCCCTTTAAAAAAGACAGTAAGAAAGGGGGTCTTTCGAAGACTAAAACAACGCTGCAACTACTATGCCATAAATCCTTGTATTATGTCACGAATCAAATCACAAGTTGAAATGGAGCCATCTCCCGTAAACCCTGTTTTTTGTCGAGTTTACCATTGAAATATTATTCATTCTAGTCACCATTCCATGGCTTGTATTACTGACAGCACACACAGAGGGAGAGACTGAAAGACCTCTGGATACTCTTCTTTGAAGGGTCGCCATAGAAGACAATTGAACCAGTGTTTCAACCTATATATAAAGGGGGTCTAGACACAACAGAGAAGCAAAGCTTTATCACTATTTGTCAAGTCTCAAAGCCTGTCAATTAAACATTTACTCTTCCCCAACCCGTTTCAACACCCGCTCAACAGGAAAAACCAAAAGCCCTCCACCACCAACAGCAATCTCTCGCTCAGAACCATAACCTCTACTTTCACGCCTCAAGATCCCAAGCTTCACAGCAACATTATCATAGCCACCACCATACCCACCCAACGTAAAGTCTGAACAAACAACCCGATGACAAGGAACAACCAACGGAAACGGATTCGAAGCCATAACACGACCAACAGCCCTAGGACCTCCACCAGCAGCTCGAGCAACAGAACCATAAGAAGCCACATAACCCACTGGAACCAAAAAAACAACCTCAATCACCCTTCTAGCATAGTCCGAAAGATTTTCTGTAACCAAGAAAAAATTATCGGAGTCACCTTTCCCGTCATAAATATTCTTCATTAAGCCAATCACACGCTTAGCGAAAACCGAGGTTTTTTCTGAATGTTGAAATGGAACATTAAAAGGAAGGCTCTTCAACAAACTCTGCAAAGTCCTTTCTTCGCTAAAAGTAAACGTTACGGCAAAAATCTTTTCTCTATCACAAGCAATCCCAAACCAGACACCTTCAATATTTTCCACGTAAAGACCTATCATTCTATATCCACCTTTCAAAATGCTATAGAAACAGCTCATTATTTAGCTATGCGGCAAAAGCAAAGCTCACCAACAATAAACAACATAAACTTAATAGGTTGTCTTACATATACCAACCAGAAAAGGTGAAACCACATGGAAAGACAAAGACAGCAATCTCAATACGCTTGGATTCCAGGCGCAACAACAGTTGGCGTAGTATGCCCAGACGGCGTCATCTTAGCTTCTGAAAAACGTGTTTCATACGGTTATCTCATCGTCAGCAAAGGCGGCAAGAAAGTTTTCAAACTCACCGACCGTATAGGTGCCGCTTGCGCCGGACTTGTTTCAGACATGCAAATCCTCGTCAGAGAGGTAGAAGCCTACGCAAACCTATACAGCCTAGATGTGAGCAGACCGATCTCTGTAAGGTCAGCAGCAAAACTCATGTCAACCCTGCTTTTCAACCGAAGACTTGCGCCGCTAATCACACAAACAATAGTAGGCGGACTAGACGAAGAAGGAGCAACACTTTACGCGCTGGACATCATGGGCTCAGTAATACCTGACAAGTATGCAGCTGTAGGCTCCGGAACACAGATCGCCATGGGATTACTCGAAGAAGGATACAAAGAAAACTTGACCATAGAAGAAGCAAAAAATCTAGTTACCAGATCCATAAAGTCAGCCATAAGCAGAGACATCATGAGCGGGGACGGAATAGACTTTCTAATAATAACAAAGGACGGAATACGCGAAGAGTCGATGAAATTCTAAGCCTAAAACTTTTTACACAGCTTAGTCCTCCTCTGAAATGCCCATCACTAACTGTTAAAGTGGGAAGATAGTAAATTGTCATTCCAACTGAACCTAGAAGAAGGGGAATTCCTCGTCAGACTGGCACGCAAAGCTGTGAAAGAGTATCTGGAAACCAGAAAACAAATCAAAGTTCCAGAAGACACTTCTCAAAAACTTTCACAACCTTGCGGAGTATTCGTTACAATAAACAGCATAAAATCCGGAGAGAAAAAATTAAGGGGGTGCATCGGCTATCCATATCCCACCATTCCACTGATCAAAGCAGTTATTGAATCTGCCATAAACTCAGCAACCCAAGACCCCCGCTTCTACCCGATTTCACTAAGCGAACTTGAAACCGTAGTTTTTGAAGTAAGCGTACTCACCCCACCTCAAATAATAAAAGTGGAAAAACCAAGCCAGTACCCTTCAAAAATTAAGGTTGGAGAAGACGGATTAATCGTTGAAAAAAACGTTTTTAAAGGATTGCTTCTTCCCCAAGTACCAGTTGAATGGAAATGGGACAACGAAGAATTCCTATGTCAATGTTGCATTAAAGCGGGTTTACCACCAGACTGCTGGCTGCTCAAAGACACCAAAATCTACAAGTTCCAAGCCATACTATTTGAGGAAGAAAAACCCAGAGGCGAAGTGAAACATAAACCCCTCGGCGGGAAATAGTCCATGCGAGTCTATTTTTCTCCATGCGGCATAGGCCTCGGACATGTTGGAAGATGCATTCCAATCGCCAGAAGACTTGGAGAGAAAAACATTGAAGTGATGTTCTCCACTTACAAAGAAGGAATATGTTACATTGAACGAGAGAAGTTTACGCTAGTTAAAGCTCCGCCAATCGGTTTTCAAGTCAAACCAGACGGAACAATAGATTTTAGACAAACAGCAGTCAATCCAGGTCCATTTTTCGCATCATTCACCTTTATGAAGCAAGTCAACGCTGAAATAGAAGCCATTGAAAGCTTCAAGCCAGACGTAGTTGTTTCAGACTCCCGCGCCTCACCTCTATTGGCGGCAAAAATCTTGGGAATCCCCAGAATATGCATCTTGAATCAGTTTCAGGTGATAATTCCACGGAAAAAACATTTTTTGCGTTTAGCAAGATTCGCAGATTCCATGACGCTCGCAATAATCGGAAAGATGTGGACAAGCGGAAACGTGGTGTTAATACCAGATTTTCCTCAACCGTACACGATAAGCACTGGCAACCTAAACGTTCCAAAATCCTACAGAAAAAAAGTAAGGTTGATAGGGCCAATTTTATCAAAACATCCAAACGAACTGCCAACTCAGAAAGAACTCCGCAAAAAACTAAAGTTGTCTTCGGACAAACCAGTTATCTTCGCGCCTATAAGCGGTCCTATTAGGGAGAGAGCCTTCTTAACAGGAATGTTAAGGAGAATCTTGCTCGAGTTTCCAGACGATTTCGATGTCGTTTTGTCGCTTGGCTACCCAAATGCTGACACTAAACCCATATCGCACGGTAATTTGAGAATTTACAATTGGATTCCAAACCGTTTTGAATACTTGAAAGCTTGTGATTTGGTTATAAGTCGTGCTGGACATGGAACCCTAACGCAGTGCATGTGCTACGGAAAACCCGTGATTCTAGTGCCAACACCTAGCCATACAGAGCAACTCAACAACGCAAAACAAGCTAAAGAATTAGGCGTCGCAAAGATAATTGAACAGGAAGAATTAAACAAACAAAAACTATTGGAAAGTGTCCACCAAATCTTGGAAAGCGAAATTCCCGAAAAGCTCAAACAAGTCCAAAAAGAAGTTAGGCAATACAACGGCTTAGAAAACGCCGTAAGAGCAATAATCGAAACAGCAGAAAAGCCTTCAAATATTAAAATAAAAGCGAACATTTTAAGTTAGACAACCGTAAGGTGAAAGTATGTTCTTACCACGAAAGATTCTGGAAGAAAAACTCCGAAACATTTTAGCCGAAGACATTGGACAAGGCGACATAACCACAGCATTAATTGTTCCCGCAGATAGCACTGCAGAAGCAGAGATAATATCAAAGGAGACAGGAGTCATAGCTGGAATGGAAGAAGCCGAAATATTAGTGGAAAGCCTAGGACTCAAAGCCAAAATTTTGGTTCCAGACGGAGAAAAAATCAAAGCGAAAAGCGTTTTGATGAAAATCTCTGGAGACACTCGAACAATGCTTTCGGTTGAACGTACACTTCTAAATATCATCTCCCGCATGAGCGGCATAGCAACAACCACAAGAAAGCTAATAGGGAAAATTCAGAAAGCCAAACTTAAAACTAGAGTTGCATGCACACGAAAAGTAGCGCCGGGTCTCCTCTATTTTGACAAAAAAGCTGTTTTAGTAGGCGGCGGCGACACGCATAGACTTCATTTAGATGACATGATTTTGATAAAGGACAACCACATCGCAGTTGCTGGGAGCATTGGAAAAGCGATAGAAAAAGTAAGGAAAGATGCTTCATTCAGCAAAAAAATCGAGGTTGAAGTAACAAAAGTTAAAGACGTTTTAGTTGCGGCAAGAGCTAGAACAGACATAATCATGCTGGACAATTTTTCCCCGGAACAAACAGAAAAGGCTGTTAAACTACTGAAAAAAGAACGGTTTTTTGGAAGGGTTTTGCTTGAGGCAAGCGGCGGAATCACTGCAGAGAACATTCTTGCCTATGCGTCAAAGGGAGTTGACATAGTAAGCCTAGGCGAAATAACACACAGCACGAAAGCGCTAGATGTAAGCCTAGAAATCACAAAAATCAACTGGAAAGGTTAGACGAAAAATCACTCAAAACCACCGAAATATGAAATTATAGCCATCTCCACGATTGCAGCTATTAGTAGCATTACTGCGCATATCGAGATCAATACGCAAGTGTTTACAAGTTCCTTTTTACCCTTATGTTGTATTATACGCCAAGTTAACCAGACGCTTTGAGCAAAAGCGATTGAATACGCCAGAAACTCCAGCCATGTAAATGGAAATGCAAAAAGAAAAGCGAAAACTAGGAGGGAGGGCAAACCTTCAGCTACGCTCGCTGCCGCAATTACAATGCCTGTATTATGCAGCACGTATGATCCAAAAATGGGTCCTGCAATAGGCACAAACATTACTAAGCATATCATGAAGTTGTTTCCAAAAATCAGCTGTGCATTTACGTTTTCCTGAATTTCTTCAAGTTCTTTTTCTATCTCACTTGCTTCTTCATGGCTAAGCGGGGTTAAAACACCCGCAACTGTTATGATTATGGATAAGAGGAAAAACGCTGCAATTGTTAGGATTCTTTTGATTTTTGTGGGAGCATTTCTCCAAAAGTTATATGCCAACCATAGGACCTCTTTTTAGTTCCGTGATCTTGGAGTTATTTTTAAGGCTCGGAAGCCTCTTGCAACTGGATTTAGCATTTCCGTGATATTAACTTTTTTTAAGATTTCTTTTTTGTCTTCTGCATAACCCCTGATGTCGTGCTCCGCCGCTATAAGCGAGTGAAGATATATTCTTTTTTCAGCTGGTCTGGGTTGGCATTTTGAGGGCAAACCAAGCAGAACTGTTTGGTTCTCTTTCAGGGCTTTATCACACGTATATAGTATCGCATGCGCTCCCGCTGTTAATTCTGCAATCCTCACCGGAACACTTTCTTTGCCAATGGCTAAAACTTCAACTCCATATCTTTGCCTAACTTCACCAGCAATCTTCCGAAGCCTAGGCAAAATTTTTAGAAGATGACGTCTTCCTTTGCTTGAAACTCTTATGTTAGAGAACTGAATTGGAGACAACTGCTCAAGCGGACGAGCACCCAAAGACATGTCGAGATGAACAACATCCGCTTTTACTTTTCCAAGAAGTTCTCTACAAAGCTCTGCTTCATGCACTATGACTTCATACCCTTTTGTTGCATCTGCAAAAATGGGTTCAGCAAAACAAGCGCTGAACTCTCTGTAAGGCGAGTTGACCAATACCGCTGCAGCTGCAACAATCGACTGGGGCTCAAATTTTTGGTCTAGTATGGCGGCGGATGAATCTGCTGCGATAACTTTCAAACAGTTCACCTTATCTTCCCTATTAGGGAACAACATAATTTATCTTTGCTGCTTCGGCACGCTGTTTGTATCAAATGCACTCCTAAAATGAATAATTCTGAGCTTTTAGGTCGGCTTGCCTTCGGTTTCACTATTCTGACAATCTCAAAATGTTGCTTCAATTCTTTAATAAAATCGTTAAGCATGTCTCCTTCGAAAACTTTTACGAAAAAATTTCCAGAAGCCTTGAGTGTTTTTAACGCTATTTTTAGTGCTTGTTGGGCTAGGTCTATTTGGCGGGCATGGTCCACCTCCCATATTCCAGATATGTTTGGCGAGGCATCCGAAATTACAGCGTCAGCCTTTCTTGGAAGGAACTCCAATATTTGCTCAAGTGTCTCTTCTTCTGTTATATCACCTATCATCGTTCGAACATTAAGCTGTGAGAAAGGTTCAATAGATTTTAGGTCAACGCCTAAAACAAAACCTTTGGTTCCCACAATTTTTCTTGCTGCTTGAACCCAACCGCCTGGTGCCGCACCCAAATCAACGACGACGTTACCGTTTTCTATAAAATGATACTTTTTCACGGCTTGAAACAGTTTGTAGGCTGCCCTAGAACGATATTTCTCTTCTTTCGCCTTTTTGTAGTAATGATCTCTTTTCCGCTCTCGTACCCATGCTTTGGGCAAAACTAGCTGTCACCTAATTCGCTGGATTCATTTTCGGTTAGAAATAGAAGCCATTCTGTCAGTTTTTCGCAGTTTTGCGGTGAAATATTGCTTGCCGAGCCGCATCTTGAGCTTTCCGGGCACATTAAACATGGGCAGTCGGATATAGAATCTATTGATGCTGGGAGCCTTTTTGGATAAAGCCTATAGGTCCATCTTCCGTTGCAGAGTTCCTTTTCTCTGCGAATCAGTTCCTTGCCCTCCAGTTTTAGAGCTATTCTTGAGCCTTCTCTACTGCTCCCCCCTAGTTTTCGCCATAGCTCCGACTGCAACACACCTTGACAACCGTTGTTTATTATGAATTGCAAGGCTTTTTGTTCCAATTCAGTGCGTTTCGGCATTTCCATCAGTTCCAAGCTTTGCACGTTAATATATGTGTGCTTACGAATAAAAATGTGTATGTTGAAGGACAGCAAAAATGAAGCGAAAAAAGACCAGCGAATCCTACTGTCTAGGAATCGAATCAACAGCTGATGACTTTAGCGTCGGAATATCAACATTTAACGGAAAGATATTGGCAAACACTATAAGCGCCTACATTCCTCCAGAGGGAGGAATACATCCACGAGAGGCAGCGAGACACCACGCAAAAGTGGCAAATAAAGTCCTAGAAGAAGCCTTTAAAAAGGCAGGTATAAAACCAAGGAATTTGTCTATCATAGCATTCTCTCAAGGTCCAGGTCTCGGTCCATGCCTCCGCACGGGCGCAACTGTGGCGAGAGCCCTAGCTTCTTATCTGGACATCCCTCTCGTGGGGGTTAACCACTGTGTTGCGCACATAGAAATAGGAAAACTTGAAACAGGGGTTGAGGACCCGGTTACGTTGTATGTTTCTGGGGGAAACACTATAGTTTCAGCGTTTGATTCTGGTCGCTACAGGGTTTTCGGCGAGACTTTAGATGTTGCCCTTGGAAACTGCTTAGATGTTTTTGCGAGAGAGGCTGGACTGCGTCAAAAGGTTGGTGAACCTTTTGGGGCTGTTGTTGAGAAACTTGCTGCCAATGGAAAGAAGCTGATTCATCTGCCTTACACGGTTAAGGGTATGGACATGTCCTTCAGCGGATTATTGACTGCCGTTATTAACCTACTCAAAAAGGGAGAGTACAAGCTTGAGGACTTATGCTACAGTCTTCAAGAAACAGTGTTCTCCATGGTTACTGAGGTTACTGAACGGGCTTTGGCACACACGGAGAAAAAGGAAGTGTTGTTGACTGGTGGAGTGGCAGCCAACAAAAGACTGCAATCGATGATTAAGGCTATAGCAGAAGAGCACGACGCTGAGTTTTCTGTTATGCCAAAGGAATTTGCAGTTGATAATGGAGCCATGATAGCATGGACAGGCGTATTAGCCTACAAGCATGGTGTTGTTACACCGATTGAGAAAAGCTTTGTGAAGTTGAGGTGGCGGCTTGATGAGGTTGAGGTCCCTTGGGTGAAATGAAAAAGCCGCTTTTAGTTAAGAAGGGTGCAGAAGCTAGTTTGTATCTTGCAGATTGGCACGGTAGAAAGGTGATGATGAAAAAGCGTTTGCCAAAGAAATATCGGTTGTCAGAACTAGATGAACAGATTAAAACCTATAGAACAACTCATGAACCGCAATTAATTCATAAAGCCAAGAAAACAGGAGTACCCACACCCACAATATTTTTGGTTGACGTTAAAAACGCCACAATCATAATGGAGTTCATAGAAGGGAAACAAGTAAAACAGTTGTTGAGCGAAGTTTCCAAAAGTGAAAGACAGCGTTTATGCTTTAGAATTGGAGAATTAATAGGTAGACTTCATAAAAACGGAATAATCCACGGCGATTTGACAACATCAAACATGATTCTCAATTCTGAAGGAAAAATTTTCTTCGTGGATTTCGGACTCGGCGAAAAATCAAAAGAACTTGAAGCCAGAGGAGTTGATTTACACCTCATGAAAAGGGCTCTACAAAGCACACATTTCCGATTCGTTGAAGAATGCTTTAACTCTGTGGTTGAGGGCTATTCCAAGGTGTTGGGCTCTGAAACTGCGAAAAACGTTTTAGATAAAATTAAGCAGATAGAGAAGAGAGGACGTTACATTGCTGAAAGAAAAGGTGACTGATAAATGATAAAAACTGTTTGGAGCATAACTTTTCATGTTTCAAATCTAGAAAAAGCGGCAAAATTCTATGAAGAAACATTGGGCCTAGAAAAGAAGTATGAATACTCAAGTTACGTTGGCTTTGAATGTGGTGGAGTGGAAATTGGATTAACGCCAAAACTTAAAGAAGGACAAAAAGTAAGTACAGCGTCGCCTTCCGTGGAGTTTCTTGTAGATGACGTGGAAAAGGTCTACATGGAACTGAAGAATAAAGGGGTACAGTTCATCAAAGAACTGCACGAAGAACCTTGGGGCGGAAAACAAGCAATCTTCACAGACCCAGATGGTAACATCCTAGGAATAACGCAGATAAACTGGAAAAAGTACTTCACCGTGTCAGCTGAAGGCGCTGACAGAAAGTCGTGAGGCAAAATGAATTTTCAACTAAAAGGAAAAGCCATATTTTTCGCAACAGACAACATCCACAAATTTGACGAAGCCCGCAAAGTGTTGACAGAGTATAAAATAGCAGTAGGTATGCTTAGAGCCAAAGCCTTAGAGATCCAAAGCGACAACCTAGAAGAAATCGCAAAAACAAGTGTTGTGGACGCATTTAAGCGATGCAATCTGCCCTTGATGGTGGAAGATGCAGGATTATCCATAGACACGTTAAACGGATTCCCAGGACCATACTCCGCTTACGCTTATAAAACCATAGGCAACAAGGGTTTGCTGAAACTTATGGAAAACATTGAAAACAGAAAGGCTAGATTCCATTCAGTAATAGCATACTATTCAGCAGAGTTAAAGTTGCCAATATGCTTCAAGGGGGAAGTTGCTGGAGAAATAGCAAGAGAGGAAAGAAGAGGAAAACGTGAGTCAGGGTTTGGTTTTGACCCTATATTCAAACCAGCAGAGAGCAACAAAACATTTGCAGAAATGACAACCGTGGAGAAAAACAAGTATTCCCATAGGGCTCAAGCTCTAAGAAAATTCGCCGAATGGTACCACAAATCGCCATGACAAAATCACAAAAAAATATTTGATCAATAATTTTAAATATCTGTCTTCACTCGCTCATACAGAGTTCAAAAGGGACAAGCAATGCCAAAGAAGAAAAAAGGAAGATCCCATTCAACAAGACCAGCCAGCAAACGCCCTCCAAGCTGGTGCAAATACCAGCCAGAAGAAGTAGAAGCCCTAGTCATTAAACTAGCAAAAGACGGACATCCTCCAAGCCGTATAGGAACAATCCTAAGAGACCAATATGCAATTCCACTCGTTAAGCCGTTTACTGGAAAAGCAATAACGCAAATACTTAAGGAGGCAGAACTTGCACCATCAATACCAGAAGACCTTGGAGACTTGCTGAAAAAGGCTGCAAGTCTCACCCCACACATAGAAAAAAACAAAAGAGACATTCACAACAAAAGATCTCTTCAAGTTGTCGAAGCAAAAATCCACAAACTCTCAAGATATTACAAACGCAAAGGCATTTTGCCGCCTAACTGGAAGTACCAAGCAAAAACAGCCATCATAGTCTAGTAAGTTGCTCAATAGGTTTCAATGTCGAAAACCTAGGGGGGTCTATCGTTTTTTGTTTGCGCGGAAAAATCGGAGTGTATAGTCATTCTTAAATAAAACAGACTCTCTAGCCTAACCGTGGTGTCTATGGCTTTAGACGAGAAGCAAATCACAGATTTCCTAGATTCAGCTTCACAGGCTGCTAAAACAATATTGGAAACTGTTAAGGAAAACGGGGTTATCCATGTTTTTTCGCATTTAGATGCTGATGGTCTTGCGGCTGCTGGAATCATTGGAAGAGCCTTGTTTAGGCTTGACGCAAGATTTCGCATCAGGATAACCCAGTGGATTAACGACAAGGCTATAGAGGAAATTCTGTCAGAAAAGCCGCAACTGATAGTTTTCACGGATTTGGGAAGCGGTTACATCGACCTGTTAAGTGAGAAGCTCTCGGATTTTAAAATCGTCATCTTAGACCACCATCAAGTAAGTGGAGAAAAAACAGCCAATATTGTGCATGTGAACCCGCATCTACATGAGATAGATGGAGCACGGGACATCAGCGGCTCAGGCGTTACTTATTTCGCAGCTAAAGCCATAGACAAGGCTAACATTGACTCGGCACCCATAGCTGTGGTTGGAGCCCTTGGAGACATGCAAGACAAATATGACCAGCGAATGCTTGGAGGGCTAAACGAAAAAATAGTTGAAGACGCAAAAAGCACGGGACTTTTAACTGTTGAAAAAGACCTGATATTTTTCGGCAGAGAAACACGTCCGATTCACAGAACATTGGCATCTACAACCAATCCGTTTATCCCGGGCATAAGCGGTGAAGAAGACAAGAGCCTAGCCTTTCTAGTAAGTCTAGACATCAAACCGAAGCATGGCGACAAGTGGCGAGCTTTGAGGGATCTTTCTGAGAATGAGAAGAAAAGGTTGTGCTCAGCCCTTGCAGACTATTTGTTGTCGAAAGGTTTACACTATGAAGTTTCAAATCTTATTGGACACGTTTACATTTTAAACCGTGAGGAACCTTGGACTCCGCTTAGAGACGCAAGGGAATTCTCTGTTTTACTTAATGGAACTGGACGCATGGATAAGCCAAGTCTCGGCGTAGCCGTGTGCATGGGCGACAGAGGCTCAGCCCTCGAAGAAGCAAACAAGGTGTTAAGAGAGTACAGAAGAACACTCGGCAAGTATCTTGGATGGGTTATGGAAAAACCTGAAAGAATGGAAGAGTTGCAGAACATTTATGTTGTTCACGGTGAAGACTTCCTAGAAGATAAAATAGTAGGGGCAATCTCATCCATTCTTTCATCAAGTCTTCCAAATCCTGAAAAACCGTTGATTATATACGCCAATGTGAAAGAGGAAGAAACAGCGAAGTTTTCGGCAAGAACAGTAGATATGGTAACCCATAAAGGAGTTAACCTCGGAAAAGTTATGCAGGTTGCTGCTGAAAAATTTCTAGGAAAAGGCGGAGGACACAACATAGCAGCAGGAGCACAAGTTCCCATACAGAACATCAACCCCTTCATAAAACTTGTTGATGAACTCGTTGGAAAACAGCTGAAAGGCGAGAAAAATGGAAGCTGAAATCACACTCAAGTATGAAGACGCTAAAGACGCAGAAGCCATTGCAAAAGCTGTTTCGCCAGACAACTTCAAAGCACCACCTAGTTTATCCATTGAAACAACAAGTAAAGAAAACAATGTTGTCACATACATAAGATGTAGAAGGAAGATTCCAACATTCATCGCCACAATCGACGACCTACTATTCTGCGTCTCAATAGCTGAAAAAACTCTTCTAACAGCAAAGAAGCTTAAGTGAAAACCACTCTTTAGCGAGCTTAATCGTAAGATTAAATAGACAATTTATTGTAAGCTTAGAAGGCTAACCGACAAACAAGCAGAAAATAAGTGATAAAATGCTGGACATTAAACTCATCCGTACAAGTCCGCAAGTCGTAAGGAATAATCTAGAGAAGAGGGGAGACCCTGAAAACCTGAGGATGCTAGATCAGCTTATTAGGCATGATAAGAGATGGCGACAACTCCTAACAAAATTGAATGAGCTTAGACATGAAAGAAGACTAATAACGACAGACATTGCGACATTAAAAAAGAAGGAAGAAGATGCCAAAGACAAAATCTCGAAGGCAAGAGAAATCGACAAAGAAATCACAACTTTGGAAAAGCAAGTAAATGTGTACGAAGAGAAAGTGCATTACTGCCTCATGCAGATTCCAAACCTCTTGCACGAATCAGTCCCAACAGGCAAAGATGAACATGATAATGTTCCAATGAGAAAATGGGGTGAAATACCAAAGTTCAGCTTTCCTGTTAAGAATCACATAGATTTGGGTTTAAACCTAGACATAATGGATATTGAAAGAGCTGGAAAAGTCGCCGGATCCAGATTCTTCTACTTAAAAAGAGAAGGCGTCTTGCTGGATATGGCTTTAATGAGCTTTGCTCTAGAGGAAATGATCAAGAAAGGTTACACGCCCATAGAGCCGCCCTTCCTCATGAGACGTAAACCATATGAAGGTGTCGTAGCACTAAGCGATTTCGAAAACGACTTGTATAAAATTGAAAATGAAGACTTGTACTTAATTGCAACTTCAGAGCATCCCATGGCAGCAATGTTCATGGATGAAGTATTGAAAGCACAAGACCTACCGCTTAAACTTGTTGGAGTAAGCACAAACTTTAGAAAGGAAGCTGGGGCACACGGCAAAGACACACGAGGAGTCTTTCGAACACATCAATTTAATAAAGTGGAGCAGTTTGTTTTCTGCAAACCTGAAGACTCTTGGAAGATTCATGAAGAACTGATACGAAACGCTGAAGAACTTGTTCAAAAACTTGGTCTAGCCTACCGCGTTGTCAATTGCTGCACAGGTGACATTGGAACAGTTGCAGCCAAAAAATACGATATAGAGACTTGGATGCCTGCCCAAAACGCTTATCGAGAGACAGGCTCATGCAGCAACTGTACAGATTACCAAGCCAGAAGACTGAACGTAAAGTATAGGGAAAAAGAGGGTGCACCACCAAAAGGGTTTGTGCATACTTTGAATTCGACGGCTTTAGCCACTGGCAGAACGATTGTTGCAATACTTGAGAATTACCAGCAAGAGGACGGCTCTGTTATTGTCCCGGAAGTCTTAAGGAAATATATAGGTGGCATGGAAAAGATAGAGCCGAAACGGTAAAGCTTTTAATACTATGATGTGAATTTTCAAGCTACATTTGGAGGCTAGACTTGTCTAAAAGAAGACGTGTAAGGGATAAATGGCGTGACAAATCATGGTACACAGTGCTGGCTCCATCATACTTCGGAAACGTTGAGTTAGGAGCGGTGCCAGCCTCCGAACCGGAAAAACTAGTTGGAAGAGTAATTGACTCCACATTATATGAGGTTACAAACGATTTTGCCCACCAATATTTGAAAATGCGATTCCAAATAATCGAAGTTGACGGTAAAACTGCCCACACAATGTTTAAGGGACATGAATACTCACATGACTATTTGCGAAGCCTAGTCAGAAGAAGAACAACTAAAGTTGAGGGGATATTCGATGTCACTACGAAAGATGGATACAACCTACTGGTGGCTGTTTGTGCCTTTACGCTTTCAAGGATTAAGACAACGCAGGAGCATGCCATGCGCGCCATAATGGAGAAAGTTATTAGAGAGAAGGCTTCAACACTTAGATTGGACCAGCTTGCCCAAGAAATGGTTCTTGGAAAGATAGCGTCAGACATTTACAATGAAGCTAAAAAAATAGCTCCACTACGCCATGTGGGAGTTAGGAAATCCAAGCTTCTAAATCCGTTAGAGCAGTTGTTGCAGTTGCAAGTGCAGGTGCAAGCCCAGAAGGCTTAGGAAGCTTCAGCTTTTCAGAAGGCTTTTCCCGTATTCGTAACCTTTTTCGAAGCCTGTAAGGTTTAATTCTATAAACGCTTTGGGAACATTACGCCTTATCGATTCTTTCAAATGCTCTACACCAAGCAGATTTGTTATTGCTGCAAAAGCCCCTATCATTACAACATTTGCAACTATTTTTTTGCCAAGTCCTTCAGCAATTTTTGTTGCCGGAACCTCGTACATCCTGACTTTTAGGTTCTCCCTTTGGTTTGGAACCAAGTCTGGATCCACTATGAGTACGCCGTTTTCTTTCAAGTCGTCAACATATTGTAGGTATGCTTCCTGAGACATGGCAACCAGAATGTCGGGATGCTCAACCTTTGGAAAATCTATGTCTTCATCAGAAATTATTACTTCTGATCTGCAGCGACCTCCTCTTGATTCTGGACCATACGATGCTGTTTGGATGGCGTTTTTGTCTCCGTAGACGCATGAAGCTGTAGCCAAAATCAAGCCGGTTCTTATGATTCCTTGTCCGCCGAAACCGCCAATACGTATTTCCACTCGCGTAATTTTAGCCTCCCATCACCTTTTTTTGAATCTTTAAGAATTGTTTCTGAAGTAGTTCTCCATACGTTGGTTTTTCAATGTCGATGAATTCGCCAACTATTATTTTTTCTTTTGTGATTTCAGCCTTTGCTGGGTCATAGCCATGTCTTATCTGCGATATTTGTCTATACTGTTTCATTATGTCAATAGATTTTCCAAGCTTGTTTCGTCTCCCGTAAATTTCTGGACATGGTGAAATGACTTCGATAAATTTGAAACCTTTCTTTTGGAGGGCCTTCTTAATGGATTCTGTAAGTCTTTTAACGTGTAGCGCAGTCCATCTAGCCACGTAAACTGCACCTGCAGCAGCGGCTAAATGCACAAGATTAAATGGGTGTTCAATATTGCCGTAGGGCGTTGTTGTTGTGTAAGAATCTAAGGGAGTTGTTGGTCCAAACTGGCCACCAGTCATTCCATAGTTGAAGTTGTTTGAGCATATCACTGTCATGTCCACATTTCGTCTGGCAGCATGGATGAAGTGGTTTCCACCGATTGCGAATAAGTCTCCGTCGCCGCTGATAACAGCGATTGTCAATTTCGGATTTGCAAGTTTTATTCCAGTTGCCAAAGCTATGGGGCGACCATGGGTCGTGTGAAAAGAATCACATTTTATATAGCCTGCAACTCGTCCTATGCAGCCTATTCCTGAAACAACCACAAACTTGTCCACATTTATACCTAAATCGTCAAGGGCCTTTACAAAACAGTTAAGGATTATTCCGTCTCCACAGCCTTCACACCATATGTGCGGAAATCTTTCCAACCGAAGATACTTGGCTAGTGGGTGCTTTGCAAATTCTTGTATGACAGTCATGCTTCTGCAGCTCTCCTTATAACTTCAAAGATTTCAGAAGGCTTGTGTGGTTCTCCGCCAAGTTTGGCCAGAAAATGCACGGGTGTTTCTTTGGCGGCTCTTTCAACTTCTCTCACGATTTGTCCATAGTTCATTTCTGGAACCACTATTGCTTTCACACGGTTGGCTAATTCTTCAACCTGTTTTTCTGGGAAGGGCCAAACTGTTACGAGTCTTAGCAGTCCAGCTTTTATTCCGGATTCTCGGGCTCCTTTCACGGCGCTTAATGAGGCCCTTGAAGGAATACCATAGGCAATGACTGCGACTTCCGCGTCTTCGAGCACGAATTCGTGAGTTCTAATTATTTTACCAGCGTTTTTTCTTATCTTTTCGCAAAGCCTCTGCACAAGCTCGTGTTGCGTTTTAGGATCGACTGTTTTTGGATAGCCGCGCTCATCATGAGTTAAGCCAGTGACGTGCATATGGTATCCTTCCCCAAAACTTGCCATAGGAGGAACCAAATCGTCGTCGGGTTTGAATGGCATGTACTCGTCTGGGGGAACTGTTGGTTTTTTGCGTTCGACAGTTTTAATCTCTTCAGGTGGAGGAATTATAACGCGTTCCCATAAGTGGGCTGTAAAGCCATCCGCTAAAAGGAAAGTTGGGACACGATATGTTTCTGACATGTTGAAACATTCAATTGTTAAGTCGAACATTTCCTGAACGGAGGCTGGAGCCAAGGCAATCGTTTCATAGTCTCCATGGGAACCCCATTTCGACTGCATGACATCTTGTTGTGCCCCTTCTGTGGGCTGACCAGTGCTTGGGGCTCCTCGCATTATGTCTACGACGACGCATGGCGTTTCGGTCATAACTGCTAGGCCAATGTTTTCCTGCATTAGGCTGAATCCCGGTCCGGAAGTGGCTGTCATGGATTTGGCTCCAGCCCAGCTTGCCCCAATTATTGCAGCCATTGAAGCTAGTTCGTCTTCCATCTGGACGTATATTCCGTCGACTTCAACTAGTCTTCTTGCCATTCTTTCAGCTATTTCTGTTGCTGGTGTTATTGGATAGCCTGCAAAAAATTTGCAGCCAGCTGCGATTGCCCCTTCTGCGCATGCAACATCACCATTCATGAAATGCGTGCCGGTCAGTACTCTTTTTTCTTCACCCATACTTAGCATCCATCCTTACATTGTTTTTCAACAACGAAAATTGCAAAATCTGGACAAACTGATGTGCAAAAGCTGCAGAGAACACATTTGCTCTCATCAACGACCCTTGGAGGATGAACTCCTCGCTCATTTATTTCTTCCGATTCTTCGAGCACTTTTTTCGGACAAAAATGTATGCAAAAGCCGCATCCTTTACACTGATTTTTAATTATGTGGATTTCCGCTTTTGGACGTTTTACCTTTTCAATGTCCAGTGGTGTGCGCCAAATTCTCACAGGCATAGTTAAACCCCACCCAAAGCCTTTTCAAAAACCCTTTTAGCCGTCTCTATTTCCTCTGGCGCAACTTTTTCTACTATTCCTTGCATTTCCCGTATTTTTGAAGCGAATCTTTCGCCTTCCGCCGCTGAGACCCATAGCAATTGCAGTCTTTCCTCGTTTAATCCATTCTGTTCCATTTTCTTCCAAAAACGTTCCACACGCTTTTGCGTATGTTCATTGGCATTTATGTAATGGCAGTCTCCTGGGTAGCAACCTGCTACCAAAACCATTGCAGCTCCTCTTGCAAATGCTCGCTCGATGAATTTCGGACTTACACGTCCAGAACACATGGTTCTTATTATGCGCACGTTTGGCGGATACTGCATCCTGCCAACTCCTGCAAAGTCCGCGCCAGCATAAGCACACCAGTTGCAACAAAAAGCAACAATCTTCTTTTCTGCATCATGCTCTGTTACAGCGTCTATTTGTGCGAAGATTTGTTTATCGGTGAAATGGTTTTGGGTTAAAGCGTCGAAAGGACATTCTGCCGCGCATGTTCCACATCCTACGCACGCAGCCTCTATAATCTCGATTCGCTTTAATTCCTCGTTTAAGGTTATGGCGTTGTAAGGGCAAACTTTTACGCAAAGTCCACAAGCCTTACACTTTTCAAGGTCAAAAATGGGTGTGATGGCTTCAACGGTTACTTTTCCCTTAGCCATCAATATGCCCGCGCGGGCTGCGGCTGCACTTGCTTGCGTTACACTGTCCTTTATATCTTTAGGACCTTCAGCACAGCCAGCAAAGAATATTCCACCTGTGGCAGCATCTACTGGTCTTAGTTTTGGATGTGCTTCCATGAAAAATCCATCTTGTGTTCTGGAAAGTGTTAGCAAACGCTGTATGATTTTGCTGTCTTTTCTCGGCTCTAGGCCTATGGAAAGGATCGCCATGTCAACGTTTACTTTGTACAATTCCTTTTGGAGAGTGTTCTCTCCAATAAGCCAGAGATTACACGTTTTTCTGTCCTCTATTATTTCTGCTGGAAGCCCTCGGATGAACTTGACGCCTTCTTTTCTTGCTCTTATGTAGAGGTCTTCGAAGCCTTTTCCATACGCTCGTATGTCAATGTAGAAAACGTGGATTTCGGTTTCATGCCAGTGCTCCTTAATCAGCAAGCTATCTTTGATTGTGTTCATGCAGCAAACGTTACTGCAGTATAATCTTCCGCTTTTTTCGGAGCGAGAACCCACACATTGGATGAATGCGACGCGTTTGGGGATCTGCATGTCACTAGGTCTTATCAGGTGTCCACCTGAAGGCCCGCCAGCGTTGATTAGTCTTTCAAATTCAAGTGATGTGATTACGTTTGGATATTTACCATATCGATATTTTGGTAGCGATGAAGGGTCGAATACGTCTGCGCCTGTTGCCACTATTACTGTGCCTACTTCAAGTTCCATAGTTTCTGGTTTCATTTCGAACTTTATGGCTTGCCTTTCGCATGCTTTTAAGCATTTGTCGCAGACGATTATTTTTTCTTTGTTAAGGCATAGGTCCATATCGATTATGTATGCGGATGGAACTGCTTGAGCGAAGGGTGTGTATATGGCGTGTCTTATGGCTAAGCCTACATCAAACTCGTTTGGAGCAATGACTGGACAGACTTCTACACATTCCCCACAAGCAGTGCAGTCGTCTGTGACGTAACGTGGTTTTTTCAATACTTTAACATGAAAATTGCCAATGTATCCTTTCACGTCAACGACTTCGCTGTTGGTTAATAGTTCAATGTTTGGATGGTGTCCCACATCAGACATTTTAGGAGCAAGGATGCAGATGGAACAGTCCATTGTTGGAAAGGTTTTGTCTATTTGGGCCATTCTTCCGCCAATGCTTGGTTCCTTCTCAACCAAATACACTTTGTAACCAGTGTCGGCGAGGTCTAAAGCGGCTTGAATGCCCGCTACTCCACCTCCTATGACTAGTGCTTTGCGAATTACCGGCACTTCAATTTCTTCTGCGGGCTCGAGCAAGGCAGCTTTGGCTACTGCCATTTTCACAAGGTCTTTCGCTTTTTCCGTGGCTGCTTTTCGGTCGTATAGATGAACCCAGCTGCACTGTTCGCGTATATTTGCCATTTCGAAGAGGTACTTGTTTAGTCCAGCTTCTTCGCATGCTTTTCTGAATGTTGGTTCATGAAGCCTTGGGGAACAGGATGCGACTACTACGCGGTTGAGTTCATGTTCTTTGATGTCGTTTTTTATCAGCTCTTGTCCTTGGTCCGAGCATGTGTATCGGTTGTCTTTGGCTAAAACAACATGGGGAAGGGTCTCAGCGAATTTTGCAACTTCTTCGCAGTCTACAGAACCAGCAATGTTTAAACCACAGTGGCAAACATAAACTCCGATACGGATTTCTTCACTTTCTCTAGATTCTAAAGCTTTCTTCTCCGTCATTGTGTCATCCTCCTGAAGATTTTAAGTAGTTTTCAATTGATTCTGCAGCGCGTTTTCCACCCTGGATTGCTTCAATCACTGTTGCCGATCCTGTTACGGCGTCTCCTCCTGCAAAAACTCCTTGCAGGCTTGTTTCCATAGTTATTGGATTAACCCAGACTGTGCCACTTTCATTTAACTCGATTTCTTTCGGTAAAAAATCTAGGTTTGGGACTTCGCCTATTGCAAGTATCACCATGTCTGTTTCTCGCGTAAATTCTGAGCCTTCCCTCGGGATTGGTTTTCTTCTTCCAGTCTCGTCCAGTTCACCTAATTCCATGCGGACACATTCAATGCCGGAAGCTTTTCCATTTTGTCCCAAAATCTTTTTGGGCGCAACCAAAAATTCGATTTTTACACCTTCATCTTCTGTCTCTTTAACTTCCCACGGGTTTGCAGGCATCTCCTCCCTTGACCTACGATATAAAACAGTTACTTCGTTTCCTCCGAGTCTCAAAGCGGTTTTTGCAGCATCTAATGCGACGTTTCCACCGCCAATTACAAGAATGTTTTTTCCAATCTCCATTGTTTTGCCACAATTTACATTCCACAAGAAGTCTAGGGCGTGAACTACACCCTTCAAATCTCCGCCCTCAATTTTTAGTTTCTGGCTTTTGTGGGCGCCTGCACCGATGAAAATGGCTTTGTGCTCTTCCTTCAATAAATCGTTTAAATTCAGGTCTTTGCCAACTGTCATGTTAGTTTTTATTTTTGCGCCCAAGTCTTTTATGGCTTGAATTTCTTTGTTTAAAACCTGTTTCGGTAGGCGATGTTCTGGTATGCATTTTCTTAACATTCCGCCTGGTTCTGGGAGGGCTTCAAAAATTGTGACGTCATATCCTTTCCGGCTTAATTCATGCGCAACCGTGAGCCCGGCTGGTCCAGAACCTATAATTGCAACTTTTCCCTCGACACTCTTTACGGGCATCCTTCCTTTTTTCGCCTTTGAAAGCTTTTCACGTATCTGTTCGATTTTCTCTAATACCTTTTCCTTGTCTACTCCGGCACGTTCAGGATGGAAGCAAACTAATGTGGTTACTAGTGGGAGGGGAATATTTTCCACAATTTTTTGCAGAGCTTCTTCAAATGGCTGTGTGTATCCGTGTTCTTTGGCGATTTTTCGCATGAACAGAAATATTTCAGGGAGTTTTAGGGCTTGGGGGCAGCGTTTATGGCAGCGATAACACCAAGCGCAGAGCCAAAGCTCGTCTGAAGCCAAAACGTTCTCCGGGTTTAAGAAGATCTTTTCGAGGAGTCCCCTTGGATTGTAGTCCTTGCCCAATAATTCTGTTATTGGGCAGCTTGCTGTGCAGATACCACATTCATAACAGTATTTGAGTTTTTCAACATCTAGAAGTCTTTCAAGAACTTCCTTGGAGATTATGGTTTTCGGGTGCTGCAAGCTTCCAGCCCTCCCTAATATTGGAGTTGCTCCCAGATATAAAAGTTTACAAACGTAAAGATTTCTAACAGACACACAAATCAACTTCTAAAATAAAGTCTGAAGGCGACTATTTCATAGGAGTCCGTGGTTTGAACCCCAATCCCCCATTGGAAGCCGCGTGAACAGGACCTTATGAGAGGATTTGTTTGGCGATTTCCATTCCGTATTGCTGGCACATTTCGCTGACTTCTTCCTCTCTATCTCCTGATGACCTTATGATTCCGGGCTCCATCTTTAACTTATGATGGAAGCCAAGCGTTAACTCCAACATTCTAATGCAATCTTTGCCATCCCTGCGTGTTCCTGAAGATGTAAAGCATCCACCAACCTTGCCCCTCAGTTGATTCTCCTTTCTGTATAGGGCTATTGACTCGTCAATGAGCTTCTTCACTTGCCACGCCACATTGCTGAAGTATGTAGGAGAACCTATCACGATTCCGTCAGCTTCAGCCAAGTCGCTAAGCGCACATTCCTCAACGCTTTTTGTCTGCACATTAACTCCTAACTGTTCAGCTCCTTTACCGATTTCCTCAGCCATCCTTTTTGTATTGCCAGTTCCAGTGTAATATACAACAAGTAACCGCTTCGTAGCCAACTCATTCACCTACCTCAAGATATACATGAATCTATGTTCATGCTAGCTATAGCTTTTTTTGTATCTGCCATCATCGTTTTTCATGCTTGTAAGCAACATTACAAAAGACGTTTTAATAAAGCCAAATACAATAAAGATGAAAGCAGAAGGAAAGACCTAGAATGAGAAAAGTGAAGGTTGCCTTGTATGGTGTTGGAGCCGTTGGCAGCTTAATTGCTAAGTTCCTATTGGAAAAAGAAGGAGTGAACATAGTCGGCGCGATTGACATAGCTAAAGACAAAGTTGGCAAAGATTTAGGTGAAGTCTTAGACTTAAACAGAGAACTCGGAGTACAAGTTTCAGACAACATTGATTCAGTGCTTCCAAAGGTTAAAGCGGACATTGCTGTTCATGCAACTTCATCCTTTCTTAAAGACACTTATCCGCAGATAGCCTCAATCGTGAAACACGGCGTAAACGTTGTATCCACATGTGAAGAACTCTCGTATCCATACCTTACTGAACCTAAACTTGCAAAGGAGCTTGACGCGCTTGCCAAAAAACACAATGTAACAGTTTTAGGAACAGGCATAAACCCAGGCTTCTTAATGGACACTCTTGTAATCACACTTACTGCGGTCTGTCAAAAAATCGAAAAAATTAAGGCTATAAGGGTTATGAACGCCGCCACAAGACGTTTACCATTCCAGAAGAAAATAGGTGCTGGTTTGACGGTTGAAGAGTTTAAGCGGAGAATTAGAACTAAACAAATCACTGGGCACGTCGGACTTAAACAATCCATTGCGATGATTGCTGACGCTTTAAAATGGAATCTTGATAAAATAACTGCTGAAAACGTTGAGCCTGTGGTTGCCAAGAAAACAGTTGAAAGCACAAATATGAAAGTTAGAGCTGGAGAAGTTGCAGGTTTAAGACAGAAAGCCAAAGGAATAATGAAAAATAAAGAAGTCATTGTTTTAGATTTTCAAGCGTACATTGGTGCAGAAGAAGAATATGACGCTGTAACGATTGAAGGTGTTCCAAATGTTAAGCAGAGAATTCAGCCATGTGTTCACGGTGACAAAGGCACAGTAGCAATGATTGTTAATTCAATCCCAAAAGTCATCAATGCTCCAGCAGGCTTACTTACAATGAAAGATTTGCCAGTTCCATCAGCAGCCTTGGAAGACATGCGTAAATACGTAAAAACGTGAAAACGCTCGCGTGGCGTGTTGACAATTGACAAAATATCGAGTAGCCATAGACATTGGTGGAACCTTTACGGATTTGGTTGCTCTAAATGAGAAACGTGGAGAAATTCTAAACATAAAAGTGTCTTCAACCCCAAGGGAACCAGCAGAAGCCGTTATCAAAGCTTTTCAAGAATTTCTAAGAAAAACAAACAACGCCGAAGTTTCAGTTATTATTCACGCCACAACCATAGCTACAAACGCTTTGCTTGGACAACTAAACTTAGAATTACGGAAAACAGCACTCATAACAACGAAAGGATTCCGCGACATAATTGAAATTGGCAGACAACGCCGCCACGAACTCTACAATCTTTTCATACAAAAACCACGAACACTCATCCCACGAAGACTCCGCTTTGAAGTTGAAGAACGCACAGGACCGAAAGGTGAAATTCTGACACCGCTCAACAAGAATCAAATAGAAAGTTTGGCGAAACAACTAGAAAACGAAAATGTCAGGTCTGTCGCAGTTGCTCTACTTTTCTCCTACATAAACCAAAAACACGAACACGAAATCGGAAAAATACTAAAGAAATCATTGCCGAAAATTTACGTTTCTCTTTCATCAGAAATCGCGCCAGAATACAGAGAATACGAGCGAACAAGCACAGCGGTTGTTAATGCAGTTTTGATGCCCATAGTATCCAGCTACCTCGATGATTTGCAACGAAAAATCAGAAAACTAAGGGTAAAGGCTCCACTGTGCATGATGCAATCAGACGGAGGAATAGCCACAAAAAACGTTGTCTCAAAAAAGCCCGTAAGCATGGTTGAATCCGGCCCAGCAGCAGGAATCATAGCCTCAGCCTTTTATGGAAAACTCCTTGAAATTGAGAACATCTTAAGTTTTGACATGGGCGGAACCACAGCCAAAGCCGGAGCCATAAAAGAAGCAACACCAGAAGTTGTAAGCGAATACGAAGTCGCCGGAAAAGTTCACAGCGGAAGAATAGTAAAAGGAAGCGGCTACCCAGTAAGATACCCCTTCATAGACCTAGCGGAATGCAGCGCCGGTGGAGGAACAGTAGCTTGGGTAGATCAAGGCAAAGCACTACAAGTTGGCCCCATTAGTGCAGGCGCAGAACCGGGCCCAGCATGCTACGGCAGAAGCGGAAAACAACCAACTATAACAGACGCCAACATTGTGCTCGGAAGACTTAACCCCAAATACATGCTCGGAGGCACAATGAAAATTTATCCAAAACTTTCAGAAAAAGCTATTTCAAAAGAGATTTGCAGAAAAATCCAGTTAGAATTGACTGAAGCAGCATCTGGCATAATCAAAATCGCGAACTCAGCCATGGCGAAAATTTTGAGAATTGTGTCCGTAGAGCGAGGCCACGACCCAAGAGATTTCGTTTTAATGTGTTTTGGCGGAGCCGGCCCAATGCATGGTTGCGCACTAGCCGAAGAGCTAAAAATTGCGAAAATAGTTGTTCCCCATAATCCAGGTTTGTTCTCTGCTCACGGGTTGTTAGCCGCTGATTTCAGAAACAACCTCGCAAAGGCAATTATGAAGTTAACGGATGAAGTTGAAGTAAAGAAGGTTGAAGCCGTTTTTCAGAAGCTAGAGCTTGAAGGAGCCGAGTTACTGGAAAAGCAACGTGTTCCGAAAGTGAATACGCATTTTATCCGTCAGATGGATTTAAGATATTTTGGGCAGAGCTATGAACTAACAATTTCAACATCTAAGCCATTTACCGAAAAAGTTCTTCATCAAACAGTTGAAAACTTCCACAAAAAGCACTGGGCAATTTATGGTTACGCAGTAAAGAGTGAACCAGTGGAATTAGTGAACGTTAAGCTCATCGCAGTTGGCCTTGTTGAAAAAACAAAACTTAAGGAACAGCCTCTACATGGAAAAAAACAGTTAAAACAGGCGGTAATTGCAAAACGAAAAGTCTTTTTTGAGCAGGATAACGGTTACGTTGAAACTTCAGTTTATAGGCGGGAAAGACTGAAAGCTGGAAACGTGATTAACGGTCCAGCAGTTATTGAGCAATACGATGCTACAACGGTTGTTTATCCATGTTGGACTGCTTCTGTGGATAGATTTGGCAACGTTGTACTTTCAATTGGGAATGGAGGGAATTAGAATTGTCATTAGATTCGATAACGGTTGAGGTCATAAAGGGAGCTTTGACCTATGCAGCAGAAGAAATGGGAATAGTTCTGCGAAACTCAGCATACTCGCCTAACATTAAGGAGCGAATGGACTTTTCATGCACCCTCTTCGACCACAAAAAACGTTTGGCAGCGCAAGCAGAACACATTCCAGTTCACTTAGGTTCAATGCAACTAGCCATCCAAAAAGGCCTAGAAAAGTTTAAAGGAAAACTTGAAAACGGTGACATGATACTATTCAATGATCCATACATCAGCGGAACCCACCTGCCAGACTTAACCCTAATCTGCCCAATTTTCCATGAACACAAAATTGTCGCGTATTCAGCGAATAAAGCTCATCATTCAGATGTTGGTGGAAAGGCTCCTGGAAGCATGGCTGGAGACGCCGCCGAAATATATCAAGAAGGCATCATCATTCCGCCAGTGAAGTTCGTTAAAAGGAAAAGCATTGACGAGGAAATCGCAAGTATACTTCTAAGCAATGTCAGGACGCCTGAAATTAGATTAGGCGATTTAAGAGCGCAGATGGCTGCGAATCTGCTCGGCAAAAAACGTGTTCTAGAACTTGTTGATAGATATGGCGTGGAGACTTTGCATAGAGCCATGGAAGAAATTATGAATTATTCTGAACGGCGAATGCGAATTGAGATAAGTAAAATGCCTAAGGGAAGCTTTTCAGCGGAAGACTACCTTGAAAACACGGGAACAAGCAACAAGAAAGTCAAGATGAAAGTCAAAGTAACCATCAAGAAAAACCAGGTGATCATTGACTACACGGGAACCGACAGGCAAGTAAACGGTCCAGTCAACGCTGTTCTGGGCGTAACCTTGTCTGGAGTACACTATGTTCTAAGATGTTTGACAGATCCGACCATACCAATGAACGACGGATGCTACAGACCAGTTGAAATTCACGTACCCGAAGGAACATTAATGAACCCTACTCCACCAGCACCAGTAGCTGGAGGCAACGTGGAAACTTCTCAAAGAAACGTGGACGTACTGCTGAAAGCCTTTGCCCAAATACTTCCAGAAAAAGTTTGCGCTGCATGCCAGGGAACAATGAATAACATCGCGGTGGGCGGAATGAACCCGGAAAACCGTAAGCATTGGACGTTTTATGAAACAATAGCTGGAGGGTTCGGAGGTAGAAAAGGAATCGACGGGGTAGACGCGATACATACGCATATGACGAATACTATGAACACGCCGGTTGAAGCAATAGAAACCATCTATCCGATACGCTTTCTCAAATATGAATTACGTGAAAACAGCGGAGGCGCGGGAAAGTGGAGAGGCGGAGTGGGCTTAGAAAGAAGTTGGATGTTGCTGTCTTCTTCAGCTACTCTTTCAGTGCTTGCCGAGAGAACAAAGATATCGCCATGGGGATTATACGGAGGAAAAAGCGGAGCCAAAGGGGAATACTACATCATAAAGCCGAACGGAAAGCGAATGAAGCTAAAGTCCAAATGCACAGTCAAAGTTGAGAAAGGTGACATTTTCGTTGTAAAGACCCCGGGTGGGGGAGGTTATGGAAATCCGATGGAAAGAGAACCAAAACTTGTGCTTCACGATGTGTTAAATGAACTTGTTCCCTTGGATGCAGCTAAAAAAGATTATGGAGTAACGATAGACCCCGTCACCATGAAGATTAATCAGAAATCCACCCAACTACTTAGAGCAAAACAGAAAACATAGTAACTTAATTAGAGAGCTTACATTACAATCTGTAAAGTGTTATAAGGTATTGCATGAAAATAAGATAGGAAGGGAGATGAAGAGCTTGGAAAAGAAAAGCTATACATGGTTTGAAAGACGAAGAAGAACAAAAGCGTTGGATTTAGCTCAAAAACAAATAACAAAAGCCCTAGACACAGTCACCTTACTTCACGACGCAGTACAAAACATGTCAAAAGCAAAGAAAAAAGAAGCGATGCGACACGTTGATAACATCTTTAAAACAGAAAAAGAAGTTGACAGACTACGAACAGAAGTTTTTAGAGAGTTATCGAAGGGCGCAGCCTTATTTGCGGAATACCGTGAGGATTTGATGCATCTTGTGAAGCGGCTTGATACACTTGCAGATCATGTAAAGGATGCGGCAAGATGCGCGAAAATGCTTGCGGACGCCGAAATCCCGAAAGAACTGTGGGAAAAAACCGTCCACATGGTTTCCACCCTCGTGGAATGTGCTCAGGCTCTTCGGGGGAGTATTGAAAAAATTGCTGTAGATTCAGCAGCAGCCGTAAAAGGAGCCAAAAAAGTCGAACAAATTGAAGACAAAATCGACGAAGAATACCTTGAAACCAAATCTTTATTCATCAAATATGGCGATCAGATAAACAGTGGCACCATGGTAATATTTGACGATTTAGTTGAATTTATTGAACATGCTGCAGACATGTGCGCTGACACAGCTGACTATATTGTAATACTTGCAAGTAGAGAATAAAATACGCTAGAATGGAATGTCACTAATTCGGGTTAGGCATCTCCACTGCAAGCTGTACCAGTTGGACTTGGATATTCAAACAGGGTTTCCTTCACGTTCTCTAAATGGCAGAGCAAAAATCCCTCGCTATGATTTCTCACTCATGCTTAATTTCCCTCAGCCGCAACATTATCTTTCCATGTAGGTTGTTCGTTTTTTCGCATTTCTGCTTTTGTTATTGTTAGGCTTGTAGTCCTTATGGCAACCTGCTGAACGCTTAGCGCGCGCGAATGCAACCGTTGACATGATTAAGAAATATGGGGAAACTTCTCCAGCACTGATCATTAAAGTAGTGAAACATTCGAAGTAAGCAAAAAGCAGAACATCCCGAGAAAACAAATTAAGGGCGTTGTCAACAAATTTGCGAAAGGTGTTCACATGATAAATTTCGAGAAAACAGTCAAAAAAACTAGGATTTTAAATCCGCTAAAGTGTTTTGAAGAAGACACAATAACATTTGAATATAGAACCGACCCGTTAACAGGTCGCAACACGACTGTCATAAAGGGAATGTTAGACTATATCAGTAAATTTTTAGTATCAGACGGCGAATTGCTTAACTCTCTAGTTGCGAAGACAAGAGTTAATTGCCCATTTTGCCCAGAAAACGTAAAAACCAAAACACCAATGTTCACAGAAGACTTCCTAAAAGAGGGAAGGATTTTCGTCGGTGACACTGTTGTCATCCCGAACCTGTTGGGTCATGCCGAACGAAGCGTCTTAGTGGTTCTGTCAAAGGAACATCATTTGAAACTTGAGGATTTCACGCCTAAACTGATCCGTGACGGTTTCAAAGGAGGAGTAGCCTATCTTAAAACATTAAGCGAGGTTGAACCTCTCACACGATTTCCAGTCTTCATCTTCAACTACTTGCCTCCTGCAGGCTCATCCATATTTCATCCTCACATGCAAGTATTGGTGAGAGATAGACCCTTCTACTTGGTGAATTTGCTGCTTGAGAAGAGCAAAATCTACTATAGAAGCAACGCGTCAAGCTACTGGTCAGACCTAATATCAACGGAAAAGAAAGATGAAGAGAGATATCTGTTTGAAATTAACGGTGTGGAGTGGCTTGTTCCATTTGCACCCTTGAGGGGCTTGAATGAAGTTCAAGCGATAGTTAAGGGCAGGTCTAATTTGTTGGAGTTAAGTGATAATGAGTGGGGTGGATTGGCTGAAGGTTTATCGAAAATTCTGCAATTTTATCATAAACAGGGATACATTAGTTTTAACGTCATGATCGTTTCAGGACCAATGAACGAGCATTTAGACTATTTTGACGTAAACCTAAGGGTGATAAGCAGACCGGGAATACAAGCCTTAAGCTTCACGGATGCTTGGGCGCTCCCATACTTGTTGTGGGATGGAGAAGCAGTGGAAGAACCTGAACTATTAGCAAAGAAAATCAGGAAATTCGTTAGGGCAGATGTGTAGCAGAAACGAATAATAAGACTGTAACTTTAGTGTAAGCGTAAAGAGGTGGAAATTTGGCTGTTTCAAAGGAAGAACTGGTAAGAATTATAGATTCTACGAATGTTAAGGCTACGGCAACCAAAGGCGATGTTGAAAAATTGTGTAAAGAAGCTGTAGAGTATGGTTTTGGATGCGTGTGTGTTAATCCAGTTTATGTGAAGTTGGCTGCAACACTTTTGGAAGGCTCAAAAGTTAGGGTTTGCTCAACGATAGGCTTTCCATTTGGGGTTACGCTTTCGGAGATAAAGGCTTTGGAGGCTGTTAAAGCCGTGGAAAACGGAGCAGAGGAACTGGATATGGTTATTAATTTGAGTGCGTTGAAATCGGGTGATTACGAAGCCGTGAAGCGGGATGTTGCGGCTGTTGTTGATGTTAAACGGTTGTCGAAGGAAATAGTTGTCAAGGTTATCATTGAAACAGCATGTTTGACAAAAGAGGAGAAAGTAATAGCTTGCAGGCTTGTTAAAGAGGCTGGAGCAGATTTTGTGAAAACTTCAACTGGGTTTTTTGGGAAGGGAGCATCTGTTAAAGATGTTAGGTTGATGCGGCAGACTGTGGGCAGTGATTTTGGTGTTAAGGCAGCGGGTGGCATAAGAACGTACGCTGATGCGGTGGCTATGATTGAAGCTGGAGCGAACAGAATTGGAACAAGCACGGCAGCCGCAATAATTAAGGCTGCTCCATAACCTTACATTCGTTCAGGTGCCACTATACCAATTAGGTTAAGCGCGCTTCTCAGCACTATTCTCACAGCGTCAACTAAGGCGAGTCTCGCGTCGCTGAGTTCTTGCGGCTGAGCTTTTATGACTGGCAGGGCATTGTAGAATGTGTTGAATTTGTCGGCTAAAACGTTAGCGAAGTCAGCGATTAGGTTGGGCTTGAGAAGTTCTGCGGCTTCGATGAAGATGTCTGGAAAACTTGATATGGCTAGGATTATTTCATGCTCCAATTTTTCTTTTAGTAGGTTGTATGCTGGTTTTTCTGGTTTTCTTTGGGCTTTTCTTAGGATGCTGCATGCTCTTGCATGAGAATATTGGATGTATGGTGCGCTGTTTGTTTCGAAGTTTAGTACTCTGTCCCATGTGAACACGACGGGTTTGGAGGGGTCAACTTCTACGAGGGCGTATCGTACTGCACCCATGCCAACGAAGTTTGCAATTTTCTGTTTTTGCTCTTCTGATAGTTGTGGGGAACGCTTCGAAACTTCTTCGTATGCCCGTTTTACTGCTTCGTCCATGACTTCGTCAAATGTGATGTAGCGTCCAGTTCGGCTTGACATTTTATAGCCTGGAAGATTTACGAGGTTGTAGGCGAAGTGAATTAGGTTGTCTGCGTAGTTGCTATAGCCTAAGGCGTGCAGGGCTATTTTCAATTGTAGTTGAGCTAGCTTTTGCTCCATCCCAATAACATTAATGACTTTCTCGGCTCTTTCAAACTTCCACAAGGTGTAGGCGATGTCTCGTGTAGGATAAAGCGTGGTGCCGTCTGCACGGACAAGCGTTAGCGAGGGAACTTCATAAGATTCTCTTAAGTTGAGTTTTTTCTTTAGTTTGAGTTCTTGAGTTGCTTTTTCTGCGTCGAATTCTAAAACTCCGCTCGGAGCGGAAACGTATGGTGTTCTCTTTAGTTTTTCCAGAACAGTTTGCACTCGGCTGCTCCACACTATTTCGCTTTCCCAGTCCCATGAGTCATAGAATACTTCCGCGCAACTCAGGGTTTCCTTGAAACCTTGTAAGCAGAGTTCACTAACTTCTCTTATCAGTTGCTTAGCGTGCTTATCTCCGCGTTCATATGCTTTATTTAATTCGTTAATTGTAGTTTCGGGGTCTTTGTCTTTGCCTATTTTTTCCAAAAGTGCTTCGAAAAGCTCTCGGTACTTTTCTTTAAGCTCAGCAGCTACAGATATCCAATCATCCAGTTCCCTGTTCAATTTCATAATCTCTTCTGTTGCTGAAACTGCTTTTGCTCGTTCAAGTTCTTTTTTCAAACGGTTGATTTCAACTAGGCAACTTGTTGTTGTGTATATTTTTCCGAAGAAGTGGTCTGGTTTTCCTTCTGGTTTGGGTTTGCCAAGCTTTTCGTATCCGTAGGCTAGTACTGCTGATTGGCGACCCACATCATCTATGTAATAATGGCGGTACACGTTGTGTCCTCTCGATTTTAGCGTTCGGGTTATGGCATCACCAAGCATAGGGTTTCTAGCGTGTCCAATGTGTATTGGACTAAGCGGGTTTGCACTTGTGTGTTCAACAATGATTTTCAATGGGTTATCAGTTTTGACGAAGCCGTATTCTGTGTCAAAATGTCTAACGGAATCAATGGTTAAGGCTGAAAACTTCGCAAAGTCTACATGAAAGTTTACGTAGCCTCCTCCAGCGGCTATAACGTGCTCAATCAAGGAAAACTTTGACTTGTCTAGGGTTTCAACTAAGCGTTTAGCTAATGCGAGGGGTTTTTCGCCTAGTTGTTTGGCAAGCTCAAAACACAGCGATGAAGCAAGTTGACCGAACTCTGGATTAGGTGGTTTCTCTAATGATGAGCGTGTAATTTGTTTTTTGGGAAAAAGTTTTTGGAGTGTGTCTGCTAAGCTGTTTTCGCATTCTAGGCGGAACTCGGCGAGGGGGTTTTGGGAGTCCATTAACGTTTTTCTCCATCTTTTGCGAGTTATCTGAGTCTTTTAGGGTTGACGTTATATTTTAACTTGAAATCACCTAGCAAGGGCAAAACGCTATATTCCTTGTTTAATAAGGGTTTTTGGGAACTGATATGAAGATAGTTTTCTCAGAGAAATGCTTAGAGTATGGGTCTTGGCACATAGAGGGCCCTGAAAGGGTTAGAAGGGCTTATGAGATTTTGAAGGAGAAGGGTTACGAGTTTTTAGCGCCTGGACTAGCGTCAGAACACGATGTTCTTAGAGTGCATGATGCTGATTATGTTCGGAGGCTTAAAGACGGCTTAGTTGAGGATGCGGATACTCCGGCTTATGAGAATATTTACGAGTATGCGAGGCTTGCGGCTGGAGGAGCCATCTTAGCAGCTAGAGTTAAAGGATTTTCTTTGATGAGACCTCCTGGTCACCATGCTGGAAGAAGGGGCTTAGCTTTAGGGGTTAGGACTAGGGGATTTTGTTATCTGAATAATATAGCGATAGCTGTGAAGTACCTAGGTAAGCCAGCTTTGATTTTGGACGTGGATGGTCATCATGGTAATGGGACTCAGGAGATTTTCTTGGGAGATGAAAGTGTGACGTATGTTGGGTTGCACCGGTATCCGCATTATCCTGGTACGGGCTACAGTTCTGAGGGTAATTGCTTAAACTTTCCTTTAAGCGGTGATTGTGGAGATGAGGTTTACTTGAAGACTTTGGATGAAGCCTTAAGCAAAGTTGACCTTGATAAGTTTGAGGTTGTTGCAGTTTCAGCTGGATTTGACGCTCACGCTGGAGACTTAGCCTCTCTGGGTTTGACCGAACTAGGCTTCAATAAGATAGGAAAAAAGATAGCATCATTAAGGAAGCATACGTTTTTTGTTTTGGAAGGTGGATATTCCGGCGAGAACAACGGAAAAGACATTGACGAGCTGTTGAAAAGCTTTGAACTTTAGTCTAAAAGTGACAGGCTGATGGAGAGAATGGAAAGAGGTTTAAGGTTTGTGCGAGGAAAGATGAAGCGTGGTTGTTTGTGATTCGTTTACGGTTTGACAAGGGTACTCTTCTGTTACGTGGGGAAGTTGGAACTCCCTATGGCAAGTGGGATCCTAGGGTTGGGTGTTACAGGGCTAAGGCTATGCATTACAGAGATGTGTTGACTTACTTGGAGGAGAGCGGGGTTCCGTATCGAGATGAGGTCCCTGATTTTCCTCCTGTTGAAGGTATGAAGTGTTCTGTTGAGTTGCGTTCTTATCAGCGGAAAAGTCTGGATAGGTGGCGCCGCGCTGGTTTGAGGGGGTTTGTTGTTTTGCCGACGGCGGCTGGTAAAACCTACATTGCGTTGAAGGCGATTAGCCTGTTGAGGACACAGACTTTGATTGTTGTTCCGACGCTGGATCTTGTGGATCAATGGAGGAGGAGGGTTGCGGATTATCTTAATGTGGAGGCTGGGGCTGTCGGTGGAGGCGAAAACGTGGTGAAGATGGTGACTGTTTCCACGTATGACTCGGCTTATTTGAAGGCTGAAGTGTTGGGTAACAAGTTTATGTTTTTGGTTTTTGATGAGGTTCATCATTTGGCTTCTCCGAGCTACATGCAGATCGCTGAGATGTACGTTGCTCCTTATCGTTTGGGTTTAACCGCTACGTACGAGAGAGCTGATGGAAGACATGCGCTGCTTCCACGCCTTGTGGGCGATCTAGTTCACACGATGGAAGTTGAAGAACTAGCCGGGAAACATCTTTCGTCCTACGACCACGAGAAGATCTATGTTGAATTGACTCCTGAGGAGCAGCGTGTTTACGATAGAGAGATGAGCGTCTTCAGGCGTTACTTGAGAGTGAAAGGAATTGTTCTGAAGAGCGTTGAGGATTTTCACAGGTTTATTATGAGGACGGGAAGAGACCGCAATGCGCGAAAGGCGCTTCTGGCTAGAAACCGCGCGTTGAAGATTGCTTTGAATTCTGAAGCTAAGCTGGACACGTTGGCGAAGATGCTTGAAGCCTACGGGAACAAGAAGATTTTGATATTCACGTTGCATGATGATCTCGTGTATAGAATCAGCCGCAGGTTTCTGGTGCCAGCCGTTACTTATCAGACGCCTAGGGATGAACGTCGCAAGACTTTGGAGAATTTTAGGAGCGGCGAGTACAAGGCTGTCGTTACTTCTCAGGTTCTCGACGAGGGTGTTGATGTTCCAGATGCTTCTGTGGGCTTTGTTTTGAGCGGGACTGGAAGCACAAGAGAGTACATCCAAAGGCTGGGCAGACTGCTCAGAAAAGTGGAAGGCAAAAGGGCTAAGCTTGTGGAAATCGTGTCTAAAGAGACTGTTGAAGTGGGGATAAGCCGTAGGCGGCGCCGAAAGAGAAAGACGGGTAAGGGGGAATGAGGTGTGCTTCCTAGTGAGCTTCTTTTGGTGCGGAGGAGGAGCGGTAGAATTTGGCCTCGATACGCTAAGCTTTCCGGTGAGAACTTGGAGGTTGCCAACCTTCTTATTCAGGCGTACAGTCGTCATATAGGCGAAAAGAAGAATGTTCTGAAGGAGTTTGTCGGTGAACTTGAGAACATGGGTTATGACTACCGTTTTGTTAGAGGCTTGTCCGTTCTTCTTGACAGAAGAAGCGTGTTCAAGTGCAATGTTAAAGTTGACCCGGTGGATTTGAGGAGAAGGCTTTTTCAGGCGACTGGAAGGTTTGGGTTGCCGACCACACCTGAACAAAGAACTAGAATAGTCGAGTCTGTCGCTTCGGAAATGAAGTTGACCGCTGAGATGGTGGAGGAAGCTTTGTACGCTGACTTGGACAGTGAACTGGTTCTGGCGGAGTTCAATCCGTTGTCTCCGCAGTCTTTGCTTAAAGATTATAATGTTAGCTTGACTCAGACGCTTCTGTTTAACTCGACGGAACTGGACTTCACGGCTTCTGGGAATTGGCAGAGAATTTTCTATACGGTAAAGAGATTGGGCTTGATTTATGAGGCATACAGGAGGGGCGGTTTCTGGGTGAAGATAGATGGGCCAGCCAGCCTTTTTAAGCTAACTAGGAGGTATGGAACGGCCTTGGCGAAGCTTTTGCCAGCTGTTATTGCTAATCCGGGGTGGACTGTTGAGGCGAAGATCCTCTGGAAATACACGAACGAGATATGCGATTTCAAAATTGAAAGCGGCAGGCACGGCGGAATACTAAGGAAGCCTGAGCCCTCAGCTGTTTCCTACGACAGTGTTGTTGAGCAGAATTTCGCTGTGCGTTTTGAGGCTTTGGATTCTGGTTGGGTTTTGAGGAGGGAGCCTGAGCCTGTTCCGGCTGGTCGCTTTGTGATTATTCCAGATTTTTCTTTTGAGAGGGAAGGGGTTAGGGTGTTTATGGAGGTTGTTGGGTTTTGGACGGCTGAGTATCTGAGACGGAAGGTCGAGAAGTTGAAGAAGATTGAAGTGAACATGCTTATAGCGGTGGACGAAGCCCTAGCGTGTGAGAAACTGGCGAAACTAGAGAAACACGCGAAGCTGAACATTGTGTATTATCGGAACAAGGTTCCGTTACCTCCGATTCTCCGTTACTTGGAAGAAGCGTTTCAGCATGTTAAAGAGAAACAAGCACAGTTTGTCAGGAGCCTTCCAGTAACATTCGTGGAGCCCGTTGTGAATTATGAAGAATTTGCCGCAAGAATCGGCGTGTCCACCGAATCCGTAAGAACGGCGCTAACCGAGAAGCCTCCACAAGGCTATGTGGTGTTACCGAACAGTCTTGTTAAGAAAGACAAACTGGAAGAAATAGGGAAGACACTTGAAGAACAGATGAGCCAAACAGGTCGACTGCTCCTGCCTGAGGCTGCGAGAATTATCGAGACAGAAGGAGCCAAAGACTCATCAAACGTTCTGAAGGCTCTGGGTTATAAAATCAAGTGGCAAGGAATCAGCCCCGAAACAGCGGAAGTGATCATGCCGGAAAGCAAACAGACAGAAAAAGACTCTTGAATTTAGTGTTATTGGTGCTTGAATTTTGTTGGGTCTATTCTTCTGATCAACTCTACTTTGCCGAGTTCTTTGTCGGCTGAAATCATGTCTGTAATGTTGTTTTCAGCTGCGAGAACGATGTGGATTCCGTCGTAGGGTGTGATGCCGTAGTCTCGGGCGTATTCGGCTGCTACTCTAATTGTGTCTGGATGAACGATGTAGATGTCAATGGTGTAGGAGAGTATGGCGTTGAGTTGAGATGTAGTATCTTTCACCTTGTACTTGTTGTACAAGACCCCTGCAACCTCGCCGAGAACTTGGGTTGAAATAGCTGCCTCCAGCTTCTTGGCTTCGATCTTCTTCAAGATTAGCGAGAGAGAGAGAAGCAGCTATGAGAGCCACGAGAGAGGTTTACGAGAAAAGCTCAAGAACCACAAGAGTCTCTACAAGAACAGGCGCGCGCTAAAAGCACTTGGGGGATGAATTTGAGTTGGGTTATGATAAACAGAAAAATTCAACAATGCAAGAGGCTGCCAACCAGCATTGCGAGGCTGGACTGTCTAAGGAAACTGTATAATGAAGTCAAGGATGGGATGGTGGCGTATGCTATGGCCGAGGAATATGAGGGTCAAGGCCGGTTCGCAGAAGCACTGAAATATTACCAAGAAGCTAAAGAAAGATTTCCCCTTCCAAAATACAAGTTGAACGCTGAGAATTCTATAATCAGAGTCAGAATGAAAGGACAGATGCATAGACGAACTGTAGCGCCATCTCCGGCTGCTACGTCGATCAATGCCATGGGCACGCGTGCAACTCATCGAAGAGAAGGAGAGAGAATTGACAATTGGGTCGCAACAGTCATTCTTCAATCAAGTGGGCAGTATTCCAATGACAGCCGGCATGAAGCAATGTTTCAAGCTGTTGATTTTGTCTCGGATAGAACCCAAGGTAATGGTGTAGTTCTATTCCCCGGTGGCTGGTTGAGTGCAAATGAAGAGGAACCGCGGGAGCTTTATAAATGGGCGGAAAAGAGTGTTAGCCAATTCCTCAGTAGATACCGCAGGAAAATCACGGTTTCTCTGGGGATTGACGGAAGATTTTCTCGAGACCAGCTTGTAGTTTCCTACAGCAAGGCTGGCATTGAAGCTATTGGAAGAAAATTCTATCCAGCGCCAAGAGAGAAGGGTTTCGTTGAGCTTGCAAGCAATCATTTGACCGAAGAGGATGGCAGATCTCGGATTTTTGAGCTCAACGGAAGAAAATATTTTTTGTGTGCTTGCTATGACAGCTTTGGAATAAGGAAAGAAAGAATACAGAATCCAGGTATTGACGTTATCCTAGATCATGTCCACGGCTTTTATCCACCCGGCAAGGGTATGTCAGGAAACGTCTATTTTGCGAAACATGGCTTTGCTGGTGCATCAAAACAATGGAGATGCTTGGTCTTCGGTGCAGTGGTGTTCTACAAGCGCAAGATACCAAGGCGATGGCCATCATGCGTGTATTGGAACCAAGGGGCAAAAAGCACACAGAGATGGCGATACACTGACAATCCTATAAATCCGAGGATTGAATTTGGAGCCACGACAAAAGAAGGAATGGCTCTGGTTAGAATCTATGACTTGTAAATGTTCACTTCTTCAGAGGGTTCGAGCATTGGTGGTGGATCGCTGGGATTTCGCACCCTACCACATTTTGGTGTCTAAATCTACATATGCGTCCTGCGCCAGTGCATTTTTGGTAGCCAGGGAGAGGCCGTTCCTAAACTGTAATTTATACCAAAATCCCCTTTTTCTTTTCGTTTCGCGGACGAAACCAGTAAGTTGACGATTTGTGTTGTCTTGTGTTTTGGATGAAATATGGCAATTCCACTAAAAGCCTAAGAGGGGTGAACCCTTGAATAGAAATCAAAATGTGTTCCTCTCCGCGTCTGCCAGAAGGAATGGGGGGGCGCAGGAAATGCAGCGAGCAATCGAGTTCTCAAATCAGGCATGGAGTGGATGACTCAACTACCTTGGGTAACCAACTCCGAACAGACTTTGACGCGAAAACGGACAGAAAAAAGAAGGGGTTATTGGGTTTCCTATTTCTTCTTTGCCATGGCGATGAAGTTGTCTATTGATATGGCTGGTAGAGTTGTGATCTTCACTGTTCCGCGGGATCCAAGCTCCAGAGAGACACGAGCAATTGCCTCGTTGTCAGGCGCCTCCACAACGTTAACGAAGTCGTAGGATCCCAACACTGCATATTGTGATACAACTTTGGCGCCGAAGGCTTCAATTTCCTTGTTGACCTCGCGAATCCTGTCAGGCTTTCCCTTGATCGTCTTCCTTCCCTCAGCTGTAAGGGTTGAAAGAAGAATATATGTTGGCATGCATTCAACCTCGAAACAACATTTCGCGCTCTGGCAATTTGTATTTTTCGCACACATAGAGACTGGCGTGTGCTATTTCTGTCAATTCTCCAACTCTATCATATATATACAAAGGCTTCAACAATCTAGTTAGCTGGCTGGATGAGACACAGATGACTTACCGCAACTCAATTAATGAAAAAGGGCACCCAAAAATTGTCGTGTCAAAGTTTGGTGACGTTGAGAATCGAGAAATACATTATATCCTTGCGGTCGTGGAAGAGTGTTATGGTCAACTGGAACCCCATGAGGTTGATCTAATGGACCTGTACGTTTTTGAAAAGTCCTCATCTATGGACGCCTTTATGGCAAAAGAATCTGAGGAAGTTGGCGTGGTTTCCGCGTCCTTCAGCGAGCTGTTTTTCGCCATGCACGATGCTTTTCGAGGAACAAGCCGCATCATTCTCTGCTTGGAAAGGATGAAAAAGTTGCCGAAGCTGGTTCAAGATGGAGGAATCCGACATGAGGTGGGTCATTCAGTTTTGCACGGCAGCCTACTCTATTACCTTCTTCCGCTTCCACCAGCACTCTCAGACATTGTGGACCGTTTCAACATTTCCAGAGAGTATGCAACCAACCTGCTTTACCTAATATCCATCTCGGTGAAAGACTACGAAGTCTCTCGCCTTCTCTACAGTCGAGGCTACGTTGAAGACCAAATAGCCTACGCGAAGCACCTTCTCAAGGTCACAGAAAGCGACAGACTCTCTTGGGAAATGTCAAGGGGAAAACCGTCAGCAGAGATCTTATGTTTGGTTTCAAGCCTGAAAACGGCAGGATGTGCTGCACCCCTCTTGTTGGACAAAATGTTCGGTGAAGAATTGAAGAGGCTTATCGCGGAGGGCCTGTCTCATCTGCGCACAGACTTTTCAACGTCACTACTTGACATGATTTTTAATGACTTCCCATCCTTGGGGATCGACACCATCAGCAACATCAACCAAGTGGCTGATCTAGTCGTGGAAAGCATAGTCAAACCCCTTCTTCTAAGCTAAAGCTCCGTTCGCGAAAACAAGTGGTCATCAACGAAAAATAGTAACACAAACAGTGACCGAAGAAAATATCAAAATTAAAAAAGACAGGTCAATAATAGAAATACTTTTCAGTAGACACACATCTTGAAGGAAATCAACAATGGGATTTGAGACTATGATTTACGAGAAGATTGTTAGCAGGAGAACGATACGAAAATATTTGCAGAAAGATGTTCCCAAAGAAGTCTTGACAAGCTGTGTAGATGCAGCAAGGCTTTCTCATTCCGGGGCTAACCGTCAATCACTAAAATACGTCATCATTGATGACGAGAATCTTCTGAAAGAAGTATTCGGGTCATTGAGTTGGGCTGGATATTTGCCAGATTATAAGCCCAGTGAAGAAGAAATACTCAACAGAGCTTCTTTATCACCGCGTGCGCTCATTCGCTCATCTATTTTTAGAATATCCAAAATTTGAAATTGGTTGATTGTTCTCGTGTGTTTTCGCAATCCGAGCAATGTTTGAATCAACACATCAGATTCAGATGTCTTTTTAGGGGACGCTTTGTTAAGCTTTCTTGGGGGATCAGCGTGAACGTCGAGCCGATTGAATTAGTGATGAGGAGGATTATAGATCAGTATAACAAGAAGCCAGAAGGTTGGAGTGTTCTAACCGACCACAAGGGAAACGTACTGGTTCTAGGCTCAAGGATGGGTTACAGGCTGAAGCTGATAGCCCTTAACCCACAAGAATACACAGGAGTTGGCGTAAGGATAGGTGGCGTAAAGGAAATGCGAAAGGTTGTGGAGGGAGTTCCATCCTACGGGTTCAGACCCCTATCAGGCGTGGAAACAAAAAAACTGCTTAACACCATCCACCAAAGGGGTGCCGTCCAGAATGGATTAATCAAGAAACTTCTGGGGATGAAGCCTGTACCTACATGGGAGCTGCAGAAGAAGGAGACAAAGACCGTCTTAGGCGGCCCGGTCATAACCCTCCCAAACCTAAGCGCTATCTCAAAAAGCCAACGGGAACTGGAAGTGAAGCTTGCCGTGGAGGCAGACAAGCTCTTCAGAAAGAAATATCCTGGAAGGGCTGCAATTTACCGTTAACTATATTCTTCATGTTGGACAGCTACTTTGATGGCAATCTCTCTTCAGGAAATGGAACCTAAGAAGTAATGGATTCGTGTGCAAGAACGATAAATCTTAAACCGGTTTCTATAAGATAGTGGCAATTGGTATGTAGAATGAGAGATGTGAAAAGAGTAGCTGATGATCTTTACTTAGTAAAGCATCCTTCTGAAGATGGTTTTGTTGGAGTGATTGTTGTTCTTGGGAAGTGTAAAATAGGGTTAGTTGATACTGGTTTCGCGCGCGCTATTTTGATCGATACTACCTTCGCTCAATTATTTTCATGTAGGCAAACGTGGCTGTCGTGGCGAAGATTGTTGAGAAGACAACTAGGTTTCTTATCATGTTTAACGTAAAAGGCGGGGTGCCTAGGAGGAAGGACCTGATGAGATCTGCGCCGCTGCTTAGAGGGTTAAGCTCAGCCAACGCTACTATGGGCTGCGGCATTACACCCTCCTGGCCTAGGGTCTGTATAAGCGATAGCGGATAAAAGATGCTGCTGCAGAAAAAGAGCACGTAATAAACCAAGCCTCTTGCGGTAACGAATTTTTCGAAGCTTGTTGTGGAAACTGCAGTGGCTATGCTCAGACCTGAGATTCCTGTTGCTAGTAAGAAGAGAGCGCCTAAGATTATGAAGAACTGTGGAAGTGACGGGAAGCCGAGGAAGAGAAATGTTGTCAAGAGCAGTGGTGACATGTACACCATTCCTCTGAGTCCGCCTGCAAGCAATCTGCCCACGGCAAGTTCCAAACGTGTAATGGGAAGGCTGAGCATATAGTGGTGAATTTGGCGGCGTACTTCCATGTTTATTTCTCGACCGATCATGAAGGCGGAGGCAAACAAGCCTACTACTGTGACGCCTGGGGCGAAGAAGTTGAAGTAGCTTTTGGTCAGTTCAGTTATTTCTGGGCTCACCATCTGGTTGTATACCACTGCCATTATCAGCAGATCTGCAAGGTTCATGCTTATGAGACCCACCAACCACCATTTGTAGCGGAAAAAATTTCTGAAATCGTATTCAATCATGTGCAGAATTGCTTTCACCTATTGCCAACCTCCACCTTCAAGCCGTTTCTCGTAGATTGTGACACCAACAAACGTAAAAGCGAAGAAAAATATGACAATGCCTATTATCGCTGCTAAGGGCATGGGATCCATGGTTAGGTACCTCTCGATGCCTGTGCCCCAACGAAACAGATCAGAAGCGAAAGTGAGCGGATTGAATTTTGAAAATGTTGCGTATACTTCGCTTGCGTCTTGAACGTAAGCTTGAGGATACATTGTTGTGCTCAGTCGAACTATTAAGGCGTTTAGAACTCCCATAAAGATGTCAAAGCGGTCACCCGACTTCAGCATAACCGCAATCGTAATGCTCATTCCGGAAACACCAAAAGCGAACAAGAAAAGGGCTGAAAAGGCGATTAGAAGATTGAGTGGATTTGCAAATCCAATCACAAATAGCGTTATTGCAATTATCGGTCCTACAAGGATGAAGCTGCGTATTCCGCCTCCAATAGATCTTCCAAGGACGAGTTCCTTTCTGGAGATGGGAAGGCTAAGCAGATACTCGAAAACTCCATGTTCAGCCTCTTCATTGATGTCGTATCCGATGAAAACTGAAGCGGAGTAGAGCATCATTATCACGACGCCGGCGACGTAGAATTCAAAATAGATGTCTGCCAGTTCAGGCACAACCATGCGAGACGCGATTAAGCCAAAGAAGGCAACTTGCGCGGCGAACCATATCGTTCGCATGATCATGATGAATTTGTATTGTAGGAACATTCGCAGGTCTCTTTCAACAACCAGCAACAGTTTCTTCGTCTTTTTCACCTCGAGGTGATCTCTTTCTCGGCTTCCTCAATAGTTAGGCCTGTGTAATGTACAAACACGTCGTCAAGCGATGGTTCGCTCATGCGAATCGACGAGATGGGAAAGCCATTTTTCAGGAACAGGTTCACGATTTGGGGAACAATTTCTTCTACCTTATTCAGATGGATTCTTAGGTCATTAGGCTTCAACATGACGACGTCTACAACTTCTCGGAAGCTCTTCAGTTCTTCTATAGCGTTCCCATTCACTTCTTTTTCAAGCTGAACGTCGACAATATCCCCTCCAAGGATGCTGTCTTTCAACGTTTTAGGCGTGTCACACACTAGCATCTTGCCTTTGTGCATTATGCCAACGCGGTCGGAAAGCATGTCTGCCTCGAAGAGCTCGTTGGTCGCTAGGATTATGGTTGAGCCTTCGTCTCGAAGTTCTCGAATCATGTTCCAAATCTTATGTTTGCCTACAACGTCTATTTGAGCCGTAGGTTCGTCAATGAAGGCAATTTTGGGTCTTTGAATCAAGATCTTGGCGACTTCAACGCGTTTCTTCATTCCGCCGGAAAGACCGTGGACTTTTTTTCGTCTATCATCCCACATGTTTACGTCTTCCAACACTTGCTTAACTCTTCTTTTTCGCTCTTGCGTTGAAAGACCGCAGACCTTTGCATGCCAATTCAAAACATCCCAAGGTGTGCTGACCCAGAGAAGCTTTGGTTCTTGAAAACAAATGCCAATTAGCTTTCTTACATCGTCCGGGTGTTTTTTAATGTCGTACTCACCGACGATTGCGGTTCCGTCGGTTGGCTTAATCACAGTGGAAAGCATGAGAACAGCAGTTGTTTTTCCTGCCCCGTTAGGGCCCAATAACCCAAAGATTTCTCCATCATCAATGCTCAAGTTGAGATGGTCCACTGCAACCAAGTCTTTGAAACGTTTCGTCAAATCAATCGTTTTAATGATAGACACGAGCACACCTTCATCAATCTGCGAGTTTTTTGGGGTAGGGATAATGAAAGGTTTTGGTAGATAAGCATATCGTCACACGCATGGTGGTTGAATTAGGCGAATATTCCCCACGCACGAAAGAGAATGACCGAATCCCTTTGTTGCAGTTGGCGGGCCCGCTGGGATTTGAACCCAGGATCTCCGGCTCCGCAGGCCAGCGTCCTAATCCATACTAGACCACGGGCCCTCAGGGATAGATCAGGTACCAAGATATGAGGTTTTCATCTTGCGGAACAGCTTGCAGTCATCAATGTCGGTTATGTACTCGAATCCAGCCTGTATCAGGTCTTTGTCCCCTTCAACGTTTTTCGCTACGTTACAGATATATTCTTCGTTTTGTGGGAGTGCAATTAACTGCGTGTATTGAAGAGTGGTCTTTAGGTTTTTGTGACCGAGGAGTTTTTGGACGTAAAGAATGTCCTTGGTTTTTGCGTATTCTGTGGTTGCTTTCCAGTGGTGGCTAAGGAAGACATGTGATAGAGGTTTTTTGACAGTTATGTGGAAATTGGCTTAAGTGTTGTTGTTGATAGGGGGAGGGGGTCTACAACAACAAATCATGAAGGTTTAACAATGATGGTGACTTGCCACTCAAAAATAGGTCAACAAGGTAATTAGAATAGAATTGGAAGTAGTACAGTGCCCTAGGGAAAGTGACTACTACTTCTGAACTCTTGGCAGTTCGTTAGTTTTGCTTGTCGCAATGAAAATTAAGCTAATCTTATGGAAGGATGAAGATAATTGTCGATGGTAGAAGAGTTGGAAATGGAGATGAAGCTAATTATGCGCGCGCGCTAATCGGAAATCAGCTCCATTGTTCGTGTTTCAATTCCCTTGGGTTTGAAAGGACAATACTGTGGGCCCTCATCTATTATGACAGCTAGATTAAGCCGTTCCTTCCCCTCCATCAGCGCGTGCGCGTCTGGAGTGATCCTCGCATATTTCGTGTCCATCAACTTCTTTATCAGAACAGAAAATAGGGGACTAGTGAGAGGTCAAGTGCGCGCGCGGCTCAAACTGGAAAGGAAAACAAAAAATGAATCTGTGTCCTGTGTCATTAACAAATACGGGATACAGGCTGAAAATATGCTAGAGACGGATGCGATAAAAGGGTATGAAAAACAGGCAATGCATGCATGGTAAAAAATGTGAAGACTCTTCGTCGCGCGCGCTTGGTGATTAGATCTCAATTCTCTTTTTCTTCTAATTAAATGCGGTTGAAAGGGCTGTATTAAAGAGGGTGGTTATGTAACTGTCGTTGATTGTACGCCTACCTTTTATTCTGTCTTTATATTGGAATAATATGTGGTGTTGTTTTGCGAAGTCGGGTATTGATAGGTTTAGACCTGACAAGTCTTTGACCGAGGTCCATTCTGTTACTGAAATGGTGTAGGCGTCGAGGGTTACTTTATCGTTTTTGAGTTTTGGTTGTATCTCGTTTTTCAGGTGTTTGTAGAGTGAAAGTTTTTGTTCGTCTTTTTCTTGGTCGAATTCTATGTGCGTTAAGCCTTTTGGGTCGATGAATAATATTTTTTGTTCGTCTTGGTTTTTGATCCACATTATGAAATCGGGGTAGAAGGAGTGTTCTGCATAAAATCCTATTCCTTTGCTTTTTGTCGAGTTGCGGAGAAGGTAGATTTCTCTTCCGTTTATGGGGTTTTGATTTAGGTATTTGGTGAGGTCGTCAACGAATTTTGCTTCTCCTTCGTTTAAGCCGCTGGGGATTAATGTGATGTCTTTGTTTTGGTTTATTAGTAATGGTTGGTAGAGGTGGTTTTCGTAGTAGGCATTTCTGAATTTGGCGGGGTTTTTCATTATATATGTTCTGAGGTCTCCGGGGAGATGGATTTGTTTTGATGATTTGTAGATTTGTTCGGTTTCTACAAGTTTTTCGATGTAGTTGATTATGTTTTTGTCGTGAGTCCGTATTTGGAGCAGGTATTTTTTCTCTATATTTGGGTCTTCTTGTTTGATGGGAACAAGCTGGATGCGCGCGCGAAGCGACGAACCTGCGGGGTGTTTAATACTATTTCAAGTACCGATTTAGAACAAATAACAGAAAGGAGGTTATAGTTTCTGCATCATGCAGGTATGCAATAGTGCAATTAATAATCGAGTGGCTTCTTGCTAGGTGAGAAATATCCATAAAGAGCTAGCCAAAATCCAGCGAAAATCCAGACTATAAGAATAGAAGGCACTGCTACTTGAATAGAGTCACTAAGCCATTCCAGATTAGGATTCTCAAAGGTCCTATTGAGTATTAGGTTTAACCATAACACAATACCCGAAGTAAACATAAAAAGACCGACAAAAATCCACTTCAGACAACGGCCTCCTTTTTTCACAGATTCTTCTCTATTTGACAATCTCTTCACCAGACCAGCTTATATGTAACTGAGCTTATTTTATTTGTCCCAAATTCGTTACGCTTAATTGCGAAAGAATAAAAAGCCTCTAATAGATTTGTACAATTCAAAGGTAGAGTGATTCACATGAAAGTTCTTACAAAGAATAACATAAGAAAGCGCGGCAAAAGTCTGATAAAACCTTTTGATGGCGAGTCTTGCCTGACAGATGTAGGTTATGACTTGAGAGTAGGCGAGAAGATATACTTTCTGAATCTTGGGAAAGAAAAAAGACTAAAAGAGGAAGAACTTGTGGAGATTCCACCAAGAGAGAGATTTGCTGTCGAAAGCTTGGAAAAAGTAACGATGAAAAGTAATATGTTTGCCTTGATAGCGACGAGAATAAGTCTTCTCTGGCAGGGATTGACAAGTCTTGGAACGAAAGTTGACCCAATGTTTCAAGATAAACTGATACTAATATTCTCGAATGATTCTGACACTCCTTTGACACTCGAATATGGACAGCGAATTTGCAACATAATCTTTTTTGAATACGAGGACCCCCCTGAAGACATTGAGATACGTAAGAGACCAAGCTTCCTACCTCCACCGCGAACAGAAAGAATAGAGGACCCTATTAACATTGAGAAGATACGACAGAAATATGGGTCAGGAATCGCCTCCGTAATTCAATATTTGAAACCTCGACTACTTTCGCACGACAAGAGGCTGAAGGGTCTGGAAAAATTCAAGATCGCCATCACTACGCTTGCAGTTGCAGGTCTCTCATCTATTATTATAGGCCTAATTACTTGGCTTATCACAAAATAAGCATCCTCCGAAGTAGCCACAATCTTGCAATATGCATTCGTGGGCATTGGGTATGGTGCGCTCAATATGTACGATTGGAGTTTTTCACTGAAAGAGAGAAAGTGATTTTAGACGGGATTGCTAGTGTAGAACTGGAGAGGACAAACACGAGTGCAGAAAGATTCATGGTACTAGTCATTCGGTATAAAGAAACGCATGAGATTCTGGTCGATAAATTTCTCAAAGAGATGGAGAAAAAAATCATTAAGAATCATGGTGAAGTCCGACGCAGTTATCATGGTTCAGATGACCGCATCGTATCTGCCCTTGAAAAAGTATTAGACTTGGCTGATGAGCCATGAGCTCTTTGAATTCTTACCCTTACTGAACCTGAATTCATACCTGCACCTTTAGCCAGAAGTCAACGGCACGTTCTCGTGGTTGGTTGGATTAAATTTTAATCCCACACATAAGTATAACCAAAAAAACACCAATTTCTGTTTTTTCATTTAGCTCAGAATGCCTTTTATTGGAGACTCAACTTCATAACTTCATATGATAGAAAAATCTGCATCAACCCTAAAGTTGAAGCAAGCTTTTACGCAATCGATTCCGATGTTAACACAGATATCTGGTTTCGCTCTCGTGCTTACGGTTCTTGTCGGATTATATTTGATATTTTCAGCAATACCGTGGAGTCTTACTCTTCTTATGGTTGGCAGGCTGACCGGACCTATTCAACTAGGACCTATTTCACTTCTCTTGTGTTTGGTTTTGGGTCTGCTCGTTCTGCTCTCAGCACTAGTATCGGAAGTTTCGTTTCAAGTTTCGAAGAAATTGGTCAAAAATGGAAGTAGGTTGGTTATTCTCAACCTAATCGTATCCTTGATTATTGTCTTCTTGGTTATATCATTGTTTTCGCTGGCCTTCATGTCACAAGCGTCACAAACTGGCAAAAAAATCGACACATTTATCGCCGAGAACGCAAACTTGGGTTTTCAAGACTACGTTAATAATGTCTCGTCCTTTCTGAATAACAACGTTAAAAATGCTTACCAGAAGCCTGAAGCAATCTTCAAAATTGATAGCTTAATTAGTAGAACATTTCTTGACCCTCACATAATGCAAATCTGGGGCGTCACTAGGGGCAACGTGATAATTTATCAGGGGTGGGGAACTTGTGAACAAGCCGCATTATTGATAGAAGAGCTACTGCGACGCGCCGAATATCAGACGAGACTGGCTCGGTTCATAGGCATAGACCATGAATGGACAGAAGTAAAGTACAACGGAACATGGTTGATTGTTGACCCATGGTACATAGGAAATTTCGCAGAAACCCAAAATTTAAAGTATAATAGAACTGCGTTTCAGAATGCATCAGGTGTGGAAGTTCAATATCCTAGTGGAACTTGGATTGATGCAAGCCACGAGCATGGATATTGATTTTTTTGGTTGGTTGGATTAAATTTTAATTCCTTCCTTAATTTTGATGATTATGATATACTGTAACATTCCTCTCAACTAGAAACTAGAAAGTTAAAAAAGTTGGAAGTTCATTCTATGTGTGAAGTTTATCCCTAATACATGGCGGTGAGATGAATGAGTAATCTTTCTGATTTTCTTGGAAAAATTAGAAACATACAGAGCCTGATGGTTCAAGTTTCAACTGGTAAAGCTAACATAGAACAAAAGGAACCGGAATACCAAAAATTGCGTGAAGATCTCACGAAATATTATTCGAAGTTCAGAATATCTGACCCAAACAATTTTGTGTCTCTACGAGATTTTTATGGATACTGGCGTACTAAACTCCCTACATACCAAGCAAGACGTGTTTTCATTAGTAACATGTATGAGAAATTAGAGAACTCGGTTCAATCTGCAATTGATGGAAGGGGAGGCACAAGAATTATTCAACTTCCTTCAAAGAATTCTGAATTCGTGTTGTGCAATCCAATATTTAAGGGTCGCAATTTCGAACTGGAAAAAGATCTTTGCTTTGTATTGATGCCGTTCAGACCAAACTTCAAGAGATTATATGAAGAGCATATAAGACCCATACTTGAGAAAGCTGGCTTCAGAATCCTGAAGGCGGATGATTTGTACACAACTTCAGCTATAGTTGAAGATATTTGGGAGTACATCAACAAAGCTCGTCTTATTATTGCTGATGTAACTTCGCGAAATCCTAATGTGTTCTATGAGTTGGGAATTGCTCATACTCTGGGAAAAGAAACCGTGATTTTAACTCAAAATGAAAAAGATATACCCTTCAACCTCAGTCATCTACGACATTTCAAATATGATGATAATGAGGTTGGATGGAAATTGTTAAGGAAAGACTTACAAGAGATAGTCACTTTCATCAAAAGTAAACCTGTGCCTATTGGGCAAAACACGAAAGAGAGCGTCTTGTTGAAACGTATAAAAGATGACCTCATACTTCTTAAGAAAGAGATAACTCTCGATTTAGAAAATGAAGCCTTTCAAAGGCGAGCATTCCCCATTGACATTTTCAAAAGCTTACGGCAAGACCTGATTCGTGACGTAAACACAAGTAAGTTTAGAGCCATTCAAGAGACCTACACCAAGATTAACCAGTTGCGTTATCCTTCCACCTTGCAAGATGACAACATGAGGAGATATAAAGAAGCAATTGAGGCAATAAACAAAACATTGAGGATGCTAGAGTAGCACGCGCGTTATACTGCTAGCGTAGGCGCGTTCACTTCTTCTCGGCACTATCAATTAGGACGTTAAGGCTATTAGTTGATTTCGTCGTTCTGAACATGGGGAAACGGAACGTGGATAAGATGAATTTTAAAGTCATTTCTGTTGTCTCCAAACACAGAGTCCACGTTTCGCCCTAAAAGCGCGCGCGACATTCAGTTGATTTCATCATGCTTAAATGAATCTTTCTTCGAAACAAGTTTTCGTACATAGAAATGAATGGTTTATCTTATTGCTTTTTTCATATGACGCGCCAGTAATTCTTGAATCTTGTCTATGTCTAAAAACGAAATGCCCCTTTGACTTACTTTCTTAAGTATTTTTTCTTTCGCATTGTCCGAGAACCTTCCAGAAATGGCGATAACGAGAAGGGAAATGAATCTTTCTTCTCTGCTTGCCGTATCTATGTATGACATTGGAAACGCATCTCCAATTTGTGCAATTATTTTATCAATTTTAGCGCCAGCTTCTCCAGATAAATCACCTGACTTAGCCTGCACACCATAGTTTCGTCTCACACCAAACTTGTCAATTTCGGAAAAGAGTATATCTTTACCAAACTCGCGCTTCCCGTGATTATATTTAACGTCCAAGAAACCCATGTGTCGAAAAAGCGGCAAAAGCACTTCAAGAGCAAACTTCCTCTCGTCTTTGAGGGTTTCAACTGATATTTCCTCTCCTTCTAGAATTCTTTCGGTATGACCTTCTATCTCTTTCATAATTTCTTGATATTTTTGGTATGCTTCCTCAATTGGCAAGTCGTGGAAGAAGAAAATTCTATACTCGAGAGTAATTTGAGCTTCCTTATGATTAACATATACGGAGTCAACGTCCCCAACAGCTTTTTTTCGTAGCTCAATAGCTTCTTTCATTACATGAACATAGGCGTCAGGTCCAAATCTGTGGTCCCAATACTCACGATAAATAGGGATTTCTACGTCTGCAGTTCCATAATATTTGTCCTTACGTAATAATGATGATGAAACTCCATAAAAGCTAATGAAATTCTCTTCGATAAGTGCGAGCCAAAAACCATCGGGTATTGAACTTATTTTGAAACCCTTTAGGTCCTCTCTTTCAACTTCAACACGCCCATTGTCAGCATAAAACGCCTTATCATTAACTATGAAACCTTTGACAACGCCTTCTTCTTTGATAAGTGAGACCTTGTCCTTCAAAAGAGTTCACCTTCTACGACATAAACTATCCACATTTGTCACAATTAACTTTTCAGTTGCGAGCATCAGCAAGCCATCCTACGCTGACGCTGATTACCACCATTTTAGCGCGCGCGCTTCAAACCAATCATGGCTGATTTCCAAAAAAGGGATTTTGCGGGAGACATCTCCATAATCACAAGTTGTGACTACAATAACGCATTTTTAACATTTCTCTATTTTAAATTTCTTTACAATGTATATTCTTTTCCATATTTTATTGTCTGAACGTTTTTGCTTATCTTCCTGAACAATTGCTGGTTTTCCGTGTGTATCGGAAAAATTTTCTTCGGCTTAACATAGTTGACTAGACCCGTTATTTGCTGTCTGTTCATGTGTCCAGAAGCGTGAAGTTGATGAAACCGCATTTTAAAGTGATCCAACCAGTTATGCATAACCTCATCTTCAATATCCTCTTCACTGAACGGTTCACTCATACTATGAATAAAATGGCTGCCGCGATCTGGCTTAATGTCGATCAATTCTGCAAACTGATAAAAATCCAAGTCCATGACCAGCTTGCTTTGATTTTCATGCACAAACTCATGCGTCACCATTTTATCCATGAACTGTCGCTCCCAAACATAATAGTCCTTTTCATTGAACCCTCCAGACTTTTTCCGTTTATAATAAACCAGAATATCTTCATCCTTCAACGGGTCAGGAAGATCAAGACGTTTGTCCTCCACAAGCTTGCCAAGCAAATAAGCGGTTTTCGGAGAAACCACAATTTTTCTACCATTATTTCGAGCCACATTATAAAAGCTTCTAAACCGGTCCATATCCCGACTGTAACGAGTAACAAACACAATCTTACCGGTTGAAGAAACCACCTTGTCACTTAACCGTTCAACCTCATCTTCAGAATAATTCTTTCGCCTTTCCTCCTCAACCATCCTAGTACCTTCACAAATCATAGCCACAGGCTCACACTCACGCGCTCTCTCAGCAAACTCCTCAGTCATATCCCGCCTAGAACCATGACTCCTAAGATCCCCAGTATACACAATCACGCCTTCAGACGTATGAATCAAAAACCCGTAAGCAGCAGGAATCGAATGATCAACATGAACAGGCTCCACCACCAAATCACCAACCTTAACCTTGTCCCCAGTCCGAAACGTCCGAAACACATGCTCCCCATAACTACAAAAACCACTAGTCTTCTCCATAGCCTCCAAAAACAACTTAGTACCCACACCAAGAAACACCGGAATCTCCCGATCCAAAAATTGAATATGATTCACATGGTCAAAATGAGCATGAGACAAAAACACCCCATCAAACCGAGGATTCACATAAGAAACATCCGTAAACCGCAGCTGCTCCTCCGCATACAAACCCTTCAACTTCGGCAGCAAACCAAACTCAAAATAATCCCCCAAACCATTAATCGCCCTAGGAGACAACCAACCCGTAAAAAAGTCACAACCCATAGTAAAAGATTGACCGAAATCAAAGAAAACCCGCACATCACCATCTTCCAACAAAACCTTATTTCCACCGATCTCATTTACGCCGCCATAAAACGTCAAACTCACCATCCCAAACAACCCACCATCAATTCTCACCCACTACACTTTTCAGACAACTAGAACAATAGTTTAACATTTCTGAACTTAAAATCTTAATTCAAAAGCAACCGACTTAGAAGGGTAAATATCAAAAACCATGTTCAGCTTCATAATCAAGTTCATCTATCTCTATCTCGCGGCACTCTTCGCACAAGCCACCGTAAGTTTCATACTCTTCCTCACTAATCTGTCGCCCGCAAGCAGAACAATAACACTTCTCGTCCTTCTCGTTCTCCTCAGATGCACCAACCTCTTTGTCTTCACGTTCTTTCAAACACACCACCACAACATATTAACACGCACAAGGGAATTCGTTACATTCATTCAGAGAACAAAGGCTTTTTAAAGCTCTCTTTATACTCCAATCGTCTCAGTCTCAGATTCACTCTACACCAGTCTTGCCTGAGTTTCTTCAACCTTGTCTGCTCTTGTGCAACAGCCTCTTTAATATCCCGAATGGCTTTTTCCAATTTCTTTTCCAGCCTCCCCATTTCCGTAATGCTCATTCCTTTCAGTCTCATGTCTGTTTCGCTCCATTTGTCCTAATATTTTTATCGTTCATTTTGTTTATGAATTTGATATACAGAGGACCAGCATAACGCGCGGGCGGAACCCTTGTTACGTGTGGTGGATAAAGGTGAAAGGTTTTTATAGTGTGTTTAGTCATATCATTTGTTTGACTATATAATTTAGTCAATCTATTAGGTTGACTATTTCAGGTGGTTGATACCGTGAAGTGGATTCCAAACTGGTTAGCAAAGAACTATTCGTTGATTTACATAATCAAAGAAGTTGATGCTTTTGATTTTAAGGAAGCTAAGAAGCTCCTTGGAATTGAGGATAAACGTAGGGTTTCGATTGTTTTGGCTCAGTTGAGGAACAGGGGGTTCTTGATTTCTTGGAGGGATTCTGTGGATCCGAGGAGGAAGTTCTTCAGGTTGATTTCTCCAAAGGACGCTATGTTTGCGTTTGGAATCCAAAATTCCGCTAAGGAAAGATCTGTTTCAGGCAAGCTTCAGGAAGCACTGAAACGTCTTGAATATGTTGTCGCGGGGGCTTATGCCTCTTTCAAATATCATGGTTACACCGCACCTGGCAAGGTTGATCTTCACGTAAAAAGAAAGGATTCAGATAAATGGGTGGCACTTCTCGCCGACCGTGAAGTCGCAGTTTCCATTGATAGCCTCCCAGCTGAGAAGACCAGAAAGGAGAATGTTCACATCCATTCGGACCTGACAGAGGATATGATTCAGGAATCAGTTGTAATTGATGAGATTCGATATCTTAAGCCTGAGGTTTTGGTTGTTGAGGGATTGAAGGGTGAAGACAGATTCAGTTTGATAGATGCCTTTGCAATTCTAATTTCCAAAAGAAAAGAGCTAGAGTGGCAGAAGCTTATCCATCTAGCTAAAAGAGAAGGCATTGTGAGAAGATTAGGATGCACGTTAGAAATAATCAATTACGAGGCTAAACGAAAGATTTTTCCCAAAACAAAAGTAGAGCAAATAAGGAAAAAAGCTGATCTTTCCTATTCGATAACGTTTCCAAAAAAAGTGGAAGCCACCCCCTTCAGAAGAGAAGAAAAAGAGCACTACGCACTTTTGGGAAAAAGATGGAACATGAAAATCTATCTTAGTAAGGCATTTGTGTCAAAAATCGTCACGGATTTGGTGAGATGAAGAAATGAACGAAGCTGAGCTGGAAATCGAAAGCCTAAAGGATTTGAAAAACATTATTGAAGAAGCAGAGAAATGGAAAATAAAGCTTGTCCTTATCGGTGGGTACGCAGTAAGAGCTTACACTAAAGGTCACCGTTTTACTAAAGACATCGACCTCGCTACCACCAGGGAGGCCCTGGGAAATCTCAAGGCGTTGCTAAAGTTTTTAGGCTATTCCTCTCGGGACACTGAATTCAGAGTTGCTGGAAGCAAAAAGTTCAACGAAGGTTTTATAGACATGCATATTAGTGTTGGAAGTATCTTTGACATGTCAACAGGCCTTACCTATCCAGTAACCGACAACTTATTCTTTAATGCAAAAAAACTGAAGATAACGGGTTATCATAAGGCTTCGGAGCAACATGCCTGTATGGCACCCGTTGTAGACCTTGAAACTCTACTGGTTCTCAAATCAATTCCGACTGGCAGAATAAAAGATACAATTGACGTGCTCGCCCTTTTACTAGATAAGGGTGAAGAAATCAATCCAGCCGTTTTGATAAGCAGAATACCCGAAGAGGTAGGTTTTAGAGAGCACTTAGTTTCGCAACTAAGGATTTACGCAGATTTTGTTAGGAAAGGCGAAGCCGACAAATTATGGTTTAACACCACTGGCTCACGACTCCCATCAACGGAAAAAAGAAAGATTCTAAGATTAATACGAGAAACTGTTAATACCTTGAAATATTCTGCCCAATAAACACTCTTAAAACCTGCATACGATCGCGCAATATGATGAGCAAAGCAACAATATAATACCTTAAAAAAAATCTGAAGACAGCTACGCTAATAGATAAGAAACAAAAAATTTCAGAGCTAACGATCACCTGCTTCGGATCCTTTTGCTAACCTCGCAAACAACTTAAGGGGCGTCAAGCACTTAAGGGGCATGCCAACACCGAAGCTATGACTTACCTTTGATTTTTGAAAAGAAAAGAAGGGAATTTTGCGGGAGAAATCGCCAGCTCTTACAGCTTATTGAAATAGTTTCACGTAGCAGTTGTTTCGTTAATAGCGAAACTATCGAGTCGAGCGAAACAGGTTTTCAAAATCTCTTTAACCCTTCTGGGACCCCCACTCTTTCTCTAGTGCTCTGAGCACTATTTCAGCATCTTCCTCTCCTCGGACTGGATAGTTGAAAAGATCTATGTATAATTGGACTTTGCTTACGACGTCAATCCACCAACTTGGTTTGCTCCATAGAAGACTCCTTTATCATACGGCAGAACCATAGATACGTTTCCTCCCTTTTCCACAAGTTTTAGGTTCAGTAGTCCAACCCAAATCTCAGCTTTGTGCAAGAAGGTTATCTACGTGAAGATGAAGAAGGAAAGGACATAATCATCATGAGCAAGTTTCTTCATACCCACTGATTTGAGGCAATCACAAAGGCACATTAATTTCTTCCACAAATCATAAAAACTGAAGCAGATATACCAATAATTGAGGTTATCGATTTGAGCAAAAGCAAATTCATTGTCGTGACGACACCTACTGTGGCTGGATACAAAATCAAGAAAGTTTTGGGTTTGGTTACGGGTCTCACTCCCAGAACCAGAGGAGTTGGTGGAACGTTTAAGGCTGCCTTTCAGACGATCAAGGGCGGAGAGATCAAGGCTTTCACGTCTGAGATAGAGAAAGCCAGAGTTCAAGCAATAGAAAGGACGATAGAAAAAGCGAAAGAGATCGGAGCGAACGCGATCATTGGCATGGACATAGAAACATCTAACATGGGGGAAACAATCATGATGATATCCGCAACAGGTACCGCAGTCATAATAGAGCCCGAATAGAAATATTGATTCCGTTTAACTATCTCTTTTTTCCCTCGTTCAGCAATTTTGTTATAATGTCACTTATCATATGGGTGTGGAAATTTTAATCAACTGATTAAGAAGTAGAAGGATGCAGTAAGGCTTAAATCTTGACTGGGTTAGACTAACTTGGAAGGAGGATATCATAATAGATTTAGTATTAGTGTTAATAGCGTTGGTAGTGTTAGCAGTCTTAGCAGTTTCAGTGTTGGTAGTAGTAAGAAAGAAACCAAGGAAAAAAGGCTCATATACTGTTCAGGGCTTGGGTGCTGGTACTGGAATAGGTATTGCAATAGGTGTTGCACTGTATTCTTCTGGGGTTCGATGGGGGATTCTTATTGGTATCGTACTTTGTGCTGGAATTGGAGGGATTTCGGGTATAATCTTGGATGCACAAGCCAAGAAATCCCAGAAGGAACCTTGAATATCCATTGACTACTAGAAGCCGTAGCCTACAAATTAATGGAGAAATAATCCAGTAATCTAAATCTTTAGTCTCTCAAATTTTCTAATCAATTGATTAACCTTTAGAAGCCTCTAAAAACCCGCCGCCTTTGCGTTTTCTTCGCCTTGCTGAGGGAAGTTGTTAATTATGTTTCGTTATTTTATTTTTTTGGGGGGGATATGTGCGTTCTCGGCAGCCTCTGTGTCAAAATCATATTCTAGGTGAGCCTTTCCGAAACCCAACTTCTTAATTGATATAACATCAAAGTCAAGGTGTTATCAGCAGATATCTCCATTTGTCCGGGGTTCAAATCCCCGCGGCCCACTGATTCTCCTAGCCCATTTCTGGTGGTATTCATATACATGTTTTTTCAGGAGCTTTGTGTCCTGCGTCTTCTCATGTACTTGTAGCACTGTTGGTTGCAGGAGTCGATATTGAATAAGTTATCCTGCTTTTCGTCCCTTCCAGAGATAGTAGACCAACGAAATCGCAAAGAGAAAGAAACCTCCTAGATGAATAGCGGTAGAAGTCCACCACTCAACCACGAAGCTCTCTGGGGGCGTCACCCAAATACCCAAGGGAATTCCTAAAACCAGCTTCCAGATTATTCCGACTATGAATAAGATAAACCCCACTATAGTTAGTTTTCCTGAAATATGCAGACTCTTTCCCTCATATATTATTCATAATGTTTTATGTCGATCAGGTATCCCTTATAATGTTTTTCCTAAGCCGCGCATGCAGACAGAATGCGAAAAACGGGAGGTTGCGGGGACGAAATCGGGAGACATCACCAGCGTTTGAAGCTTATTTGACTAGGCAAATCAGGACACTCGCATAAAAAGTCAATTTTTATTTCCAGCTTGTTCCTTTTCGGGGCTGTGCGCGCGCTATTGAGATAGTAAGATAAAGTAAAAACACTTCACATTCCACCTTTTTTTGTTTGTGCAGAAGACGTGCATCTTTTAAAAAGTCCCTTTGGTTAACATGGCAAAACTTTAATCATTCAAGTCCCTTTAAGTTAACAGAACCAGGAAAAGCAAAACATAAATGTTTTTGTAATTACTTAGTATGATATATCATTATAATAATAGAGTGGAATCTTAGGATTATGCTCCAGCTGTGCCGAGCTTTGAGAAGCTGAAATAGACCTAGAAGCCATGGAAGCTGCGGCTAAGCATCCTAAAGCACAATTCAGATTAACTTTAAATTCTACTTACGACCCCAGTGGACCCAAGAGAACAGCATTGTTCTTCTCTCGAATGATGAAAGCGGTTGAGGATATGCGCAAGAATCCAAACAAAGCCGTCAATACCGGATAGGAAATCTATAAGAAATACTCTTAGACAAAGCGCCCATTTACGACGAAAGAAACGTTAAAGGCAAGAAGTTAATTTAAATCGTAGTTCGAAGCTCCCCGGGTTTTTTCCTGTCAAAAAGTAGGAACTACAGTGCACGCGCTAGAAAAGTATTTATTTATTAACCTACATTATTTTATTAGAAGTACTAGATTAGGAGAGGTAATCACCAAAAAAATAGAGGTGATTTGAATGAAAGAAAGCGTTATTGAAGAGGTATTTTCAAAGTACCCAGGATTAATAGAGGAAGGGTTAGAGATAATTGGAAAAGAAGTAGCAATTAATGATTCTAAAATAGACTTGCTATTTCTGGATAAAAACAAAAGATATCTAATCATTGAGATAAAGAGCGTCCCAGTTTCATTTGACATCTTCGACCAAGTAATCAAATATAAGTTTTTATTGTCCAAGGAAAAGGGGTTAGATCCGTCCTCAATAAGATGTATGGTACTTTCACCTGAAATGAGAGAGGAGGCAAAGGAAGCATGTAGGTTCTATAACATCGAATATAGGAGAATTTTTTGTACAGATGATTTAACACAGATTCCTCATCCCCAGCTAAAAAGGCCTTTGAATAGAACGATTATCCCAATATTAACAAAATATGCACGTTCAATGTACTACTTAACTACAGAGGACAGCAAAACACTTGTATTGATGCCGGTAGCTGAAAAAATACCTGAGATAAAGAGAATAAGGGATGAATTGCCGAAGTTAAAAGAAGAATACGGGATCGATGTTAAAATTGAGCTGATTACCACTAAAGAAATAGGAGTCGTAGAATTAAAAGAAGCGGGGAGGAAAAGTCTTTCTGCAAGAGAGGCGAGAATCCTGTCAGACCTCAGCTACAGGGGTAAAGGAATCTTTACCCTTGAGGATGTCAAAGAATATGATAAAAAACCTAAAAAACTTCTGTACAACCTTTCCAAAAAGAACTGGATTCTAAAGATAAAGAAGGGATTGTACATGATAGCTCCTTTGGAAGCCGGTGAGTTGGGAGCAAGAAGTTATACTGTCCACAGCTTCGTGATAGCATCGCATCTGGTCGATCCTTACTACATAAGTCATTGGAGCGCGTTGAACTATCATGGACTCACTGAACAAACCCCTCCTGCAGTCTACATAACGACAACAAAACCAAGGAATAGAAAAAATATTCTCGATATAGAATTCGTTTTTGTAACAGTTCATGAGAGGAAGATGTTCGGCACTACCGAGGTCAAGGTCGAAAACAGTCCTGTCAAGATATCAACTCCAGAAAAGACAATAGTTGACTGCTTGGACCATCCCGAACACTCTGGGGGGATAGAGGAAGTTGCAAAGGCCATCTACTTCGAACACAAAAACCTAGACTTCAAGAAAATCGTGGACATGGCGAGGAAAATGGGAAACAGAACGATAATAAAGAGACTTGGCTACCTGTTAGAGAGACTAGGACTCCATGAATACGATAATCTTTTGACTGGACTTAAAATTTCAAAGGGATACTCGTGCTTAGACCCTAAACTTCCTAAAAAAGGTAAGATCAACGAGAGATGGAAGTTACGTGTGAACATAAAAACAGATCCTGAACAGTGGGCAAGATGATTTCGCTACCTGAACTGAGAAAGATATCTAGGGAGAGAGAATTAGCACTTGACCTAATAGAAAAAGATTATGCAATTGGCTGGATTCTCTTTGGAATCTCTTCGAGCTCACTTTCCGATGAACTCGTCTTTAAGGGTGGAACTGCGCTGTCAAAGGTTTACTTTCCTTTAGGTTGGAGGCTTTCGGAAGACTTGGATTTCACGATCTCTGAACGTTCTGACTTGGGAAATATTTCCGTTAAATTAATAGAGGAACTTCTGGGTATCGTCGAGAAAGCAAGTGGCGGGTTGCTTCTGAACTTCAAAGACAAACCCTTCATAAATCCAAGTTACTTACAGGTTAGAGTACAATATACTGGTCTGCTCGGTAAGAACTCGATCAAGATAGAGGTTTCGAAAGAAAGCTTCATCGGTGCCGTTAGAAAAGTTAAAGTTCCCAAAACATACGATTATCCAGAATTTAGCATCCTCACATACACTCTTGAGAATATCTTGGCAGAGAAGATGAGGTCGATTCTCGAAAGAAAAAGAATCAGAGATTACTATGATGTGTGGAAACTTTTGAAGGTTGGTGCTATTGATGTTAAAAAAACCAAAGAACTCTTCATTAAAAAATGTGAGACCAAAGGAATAACGTTTCGTGATGTAGAACAGTTCTTTCCCGAAGATATCATCAAGACTCTGGAAGCATTCCTGCGAATAGGACTTACAAGGCTAAGTTCAGAACCAACACCATCTTTAAAACAAATGATCGAAGAAATGAGAATCAGTCTTACCGCAATGTTTGCTTGAAAGGACTTCGGTCTTCACATTTCAATAATAAATTCTCACTCACCATCATCACTTCAAATTGTCAAATGCGTAAACTGCGGAGAAGAAATCCCTGAAGACCACATCGTATACTGCGACATGTGTGGAGCTCCACTCTGCGAAGAATGCGGAACCACTGGGCTGTGCTCCAAATGCACGGAACTTTGGATAGCTGAAATAGACCTAGAAGACTTGGAAGCAGAAGAAGACTCATAATACCAGTCATATGAATGGAAAAAATTGTTGTTGATTGCCTAGGGATACCCACCACAACATAATCCCGCGCGCACGGAGGATTCCATCAAATTCATTCAGAGAACAAAGACTTCTTTAAGCTTTCTTCGCGACCGGAGATATCAAAGCGGGGGGGAGCCTATAAAGATTCACAAATGTGCCAATCTATATAAGTGAGGTTGAGAATACTGCGATATTCCTATGATTTGTGATTTTGAAACATGATAATTACGTTAAAATGCAGAGTGGAAATGATTGGATGCTGAAAAAAGTTTGGAGAGGTAGAGGTAGACTTCCTAAAAGCATGCATTCGTACAAAGATAGAAGGACTCTGGATTACCTTGCCAGAATAGTTATGACGTATAAGGTTGATTCGAGTGGGTTTTTTGACTGCATTGTGGAAGCTTGGAATCATAAAGAATCAGAATGCAAGCAGTTGGTGATAAGGTGTCGTAAGAAGACGAAGGATTCAGCGATTTTTCTCTTCACCAATGTCCAAAAGGTTGTAGCTCAATTTTCGATACCGACTGCAATCCTATTAGGAAGTAATCAACTTGAAAGCTATATGAGAACAATACAGCCCAGAAGAGTTTCTTCAGCTAAGAGCTATGAGGGCGCAAACCCTACGATCAAGAACCTGAAAGCTGGAATGAAACGGATCAATGTGAAGGCGAGAGTGCTTGAGATCCCAAAATCGAAAATGGTATACACTAGATTTGGCACGATGGCTTCTGTATCGAATGCACTTGTCGCCGACGAAACTGGTTCAATCAGAATTGGTTTATGGAACCAGCAGATCAGCAATATTTCTGAGGGCGACTTAATTAACATTAAAAATGGCAAAGTAGCTAGGTTTAGGGGTGAACGCCAGTTAAGAATAGGGAGGCACGGAAGCTTAAGCGTCATCGAATGAATTGTCTATCACCTTTTTCTTGGTCTGTTGATTTGTTTAGGAACTGAAAAAAAGAGAGTTGCGGGTGATATCTCCACTTGGTAGGGGGTTCAAATCCACCCTGTGCTTTCTGGACAGAAAAAAGAAGGGGTTATTGGGGTTCCTATTTCTTCTTTGCCATGGCGATGAAGTTGTCTATTGGTATGGCTGGTAGAGTTGTGATTTTCACTGTTCCGCGGGATCCAAGCTCCAGAGAGACACGGGCAATTGCCTCGTTGTCAGGCGCCTCGACAACGTTGACGAAGTCGTAGGGTCCTAATACCGAGTATTGGGAGACAACCTTGGCGCCGAAGGCTTCAATTTCCTTGTTGACCTCTCGAATCCTGTCAGGCTTTTCCTTGATCGTTTTCCTTCCCTCAGCTGTAAGGGTTGAAAGAAGAATGTATGTAGGCATGCATTCAACCTCGAAACAATAATTCGCGCTCTAGCAATTTGTGTTTTTCGCTAACATGGAGACCGATATGCTGGGAATGAAACTGGCGAAATGAGGAACTTTGAAAAAGGGGGATTCTGGTATAAATTACAGTTCACGCACGGTCTCTCCCGGGCTACCATTCCGTACGTCATTAACATTCTACAAAAAGAAGACTACGGAATTCATGTTCGTTATCTGGATAATTGACTATCCCATTCGCCAATTCCTCGCGCTCAATGGAAGAAAAGCGTGTGCCAAAAGCAAAATGTTTATACCATAGTTTTGGGAGAGGGCGTGAAGAACATAGGGAAAGTGGAGAAATGAAGAACAAGCGAAAGTATAATCGAAATTCCAAAGTCGAACTTCCAAAAAGGTACAGGAAGAACAAGAAATAATCGTATGCACCTAGCAGCTTTTTTAGCGTCTGTTCTTTGTAGTGCACGCTATTGATGCTAGCAAGTGCCATGACAGAATTCAGGTAAAAAAATGAGGATGTGCGGGTGATATCTCCATTTGTCGCGGGTTCAAACCCGGCCCTCGGCACCTTAATGGACTTTTGGAATAAGCCAGCGACACTTCACTTTCTCTTTCTGAAGAACTTGAGGCTGTCCAGTTGATTTGAGATCTTCAGAAGCTTATAATATTCTGTTTTGATTATAAGGTGAAAAGGGAAACATCGGTTTCAAGCTTTCATGGTGATGAAAATGAGAATAAGAATGAAGAAGGCATTGAACAATCTTATAGCAAACAATTTCGCCATTCATTTTGCAAAGAGCAGTGAAGTTGCCTGCAAAATTATACTAGATATGATTTCAAAAGATGTTGTAGTCGGCATTGGAGATTCTGCGACAGTTCGGCAGATTGGAATCCTTAAAAAGTTAGAAAAGGCAAGAATAAAGATTCTTAACCCATTCTCTCGGAAGTTGACCACTGATCCAAGCAAACGTGAGATGCGTTATAAAATATCAAGAGAGATTTTCACTAGTGACGTACTGATTACTGGAACTAACGCAGTTACTGTTGATGGAAAACTTGTCAACATGGATGCTGTTGGAAACCGTGTTGCCGCAATGATTTTTGGACCCAAGAAAGTTATTATCGCCATAGGCAGAAACAAAATAGTAAAAGACGTTGAAGAAGCCCTTCACCGCATAAAGAATGTTATAGCACCTCATCACGCAAGAACCAAAGATTTTGGAACACCCTGTGTCCAAACTGGAAAATGCAGCGATTGCAGTTCAAAACACAGAATCTGCAACGTAACCACTATCATAGAAAAAAGACCTTGGCAAACTGACATAACAATCATAGTTATTGATGAAGATCTAGGACTAAGTTGGGATGAAAAATGGCAAGATGACCGCATTGGCAAGATAAGATCAAACTATGAAAAAGTCACATGGGTTTTTGCCAGTTCATTCCAACCTAAATAAAACAGATGTGTTGACACTCATGTCAAGGCGCGCACGCTAAATTAAAGTAGAAGAAATGGGGTTTGCGGGAGATATCTCCACTGCGTTGCCGGTCCATACTAGACCGCGGGTCCCTACATGACGCGTATAATACACCTTCTAAAGGGTTCATCCACTCATAAAGAGAAGAGGTTGAATACGCTATTGATCTTAACAGGCAAACACATAGAGAAAACCTTAAGACCCCTATAAATAAGGGGATAGGCAATTTACACAAGATTTAAGACATAAACTTGCCAAGCTAGAATCGTGAATGTAACATGTCTAAAGAAGACAAAATGCTGGAAGAATTAAGAAGAATAAGAGAACTCCTAGAACCCAAACCAGCACCACCCCCACCAAAAGGCATATGGAACGAGTTCACAGATTTTCTCTCAAAATACAAAGTCATGGGCCTCGCCGTAGCCTTCATCATGGGCATATACCTCGGTGACCTAGTAAAAGCACTTGTTGACGACCTAATCATGCCCATAGTCACTCTTGCCATGCCCGGCATCGAATGGGAAACCATCGTAGCTGGACCTTTCCGCGTTGGACACTTCATTGGTGCATTAATAACGTTTCTCATCATAGCCTTCGTAGTCTTCCTCCTAATAAAAATCACCAAAAAATGGGGCATAGAATAACCCTCTCCCTTTTTTCTAAAGCAAACAAAACTGGAAAAACCAGCTTGTTTACGCCTAAAATTTTAGTAGGATTTCGGCAAGCCCAAAACATGTTCGCCTATGAAAGCCAAAGCCATCTGATGAGTCACAGGCGCAAGCCTAATCAGGTTTACCTCTCTCCACCAACGCTCCACATCATACTCAACAGCATAACCATATCCACCAAAAGTCTGCATAGCATGATAAACAGCTTCAGTACCAGCCTCAACAGCAGCAACCTTAGCCATGTTAGCCTCAGCACCACAACGTTCGCCTTTATCGTAAAGCCAAGCAGCCTTGTAATTCAATAGTCTAGCAGCCTCAATCTTCGCCTTAGCCTCAGCGAGTGGAAACTGAAGAGCCTGATGCGAACCAATAGGCGCACGAAAAACCTTTCTTTCTTTAGCATAGTCAACAGCCTTCCCAATAGCCAGAAGCCCAAGCCCACAAGCAGCCGCCGAAAAGGACATTCTCTCAGGATTTAAAGTGTCCAAAACAAGATACCAACCCTTATCCACCTCACCCAACAGGCTTTCCTCAGAAACCTTCAAGTCACTAATGTAAACCTCAAAAGTCTTCGAATAATTAATCCCATGCTTCTCAATGGGAATGATCTCAACCGCCGGATCAGGCAAATCCACAACAAACAAGCTCAAACCCAAAGTTCTCTTAGCAACCTTCTCCAAAGCAGTCGTCCTTGTCACGAGCAACATTCCCTTAGCCCGGTCAGCCCCTGAAATAAACATTTTCTGTCCGTTAATCACGTATTCGTCTCCTTTTTTGACAGCCATGGTCCGAGTGTTCAAAGTATTCGTTCCAGCATCAGCCTCGGTTAAAGCCAAACAAAACTCCAAACCCTTGGCAATCTTCGGCAAATACGTCTCCTTTTGACTCTCATCCCCATGTTTCACAATGGACAAGCCGCCGAACACAGAAGACAAGCACAGAAACCATTCACCACCCAACCCGCAACCCTCAGAAACCAAAGTCTCCATAGCCAAAATCATATCAAACATTCCCATACCGCCTCCACCATACTTTTCGGGGATGATTATGCCTGGAAAACCAGCCTCAATCAAAGTCTTCCAAAAATCTTCAGGAAACTCGTGATTCTTGTCTTTCTCCCTCCAATATTCTGGACCAAAATCCTTAGCTATGTCAGCAGCTGCCTCAACAACCATCTTCTCCTCTTCAGTCAACTCAAAATCCAAAGCTTTTCCCTCGACCCAAGTTTTATTGCGAAAATATCTCTAAACTAGGAATATAAATTCTTTCACGAAGAAAAGCGTAAAGTCTATGCTATCTTATTGGTTGCTTAATGCGTTTTGCAGAGCGTTAATCACGTTTTGTCTTCCCATAGTAAGTATGTAAGGACCCAGTCTTGGTCCGCGTGGCACACCTATAAGAATCATATACAACGTTTTGAAGAGCCTTGCAGGTTTCAGGTTATGTTTTTTGGCAGTGTTAAATATGGCGTTTTGTATTTTTTCAGCTTCATCTTCAACCTTTAGCACTTCAATCAATTCTTTTGTCGCTTGTCTCTCTTCCACGATTAGGCTTATGATGGTTTCTTTTATCGCTTCAAAATCCCTTACCCAATTAAACGCAAATTCAATTCGCTTCTTCAAGTCTTCATCAAGCGTTTCGTCTTTCTGCAAATATCCGTAACTTCGAAGCTTTTCAGCTATGAACTCTTCTTCGCGTCCTTTCGGAGCCATCTTAGCCAAGAAAGCCAGCAGGTTATACGGCACATGAATGCTTGGTTTTTCAGGCGGCTTTAACGCCCAACAGTACGCATATAAACCCTGAAGCTTAGCCCGTTCCTTCTCGTCTCTTATTGGTTTCTTTCCAAAGTATACATCCTCTAAATGGTCCAGTTCGTTCATGTAGAATGGAATGTCTGTCACGTCTAGTGTACGGGTTCCAACGAATCTTTTCAGCATAAGCACGAGCAAAGACTGCGGTGAGCCGTAACGAAACCAGACTTGAGGAGTCAGAACATTTCCCACGGAACTGGCGATTTTTCTTCCAGCCTTGTCAAGAAACATTTCGTAACGCGCGTGCATAGGCGGTTCAAACCCTAAGATTTCTCGGCATATCCTGTCGTTTATTCTAACAGAATCCTCTATGTCTTTCCCGTATGGTTCAAATCTCACGTCCAAGGCTTTCCATCTGGCTGCAAATTCACCTTTCCAGCTGAGTTTACCTTCGCCTTTAGCGACGTCTGCCTCCCCTTTGTAGCCGCAACCTTCTATCCAACGTCCCTTTATTTCCATGCCCTCGCAAGCATACAAGACTTTGTTTTCCTCTGATAAGAACTCAGTGGCTTTTGTGGTGTATATGCGCCCGCAGTTTTTGCACACTGGAAAATAAGGCAATACTTCCATGTAACGTTCCTGTCCAACTTCCTCCTTGACTATCTCTCCAACTCTCTTCGCGTTAACAAGCAGTGTTCTAATTTCTTCGTTCAATAATCCAGTTTCATATGCTTCTTTGCCAGACATGTGCTTGTATTCTATTCCACACTTGTCTAATGCTTCCAATAATAACGAACTCATGTGCTCGCCGTAGCTTTGATGGCAACCGAAGGGATCTGGAACGGCTGTTACTGGAAAGCCCAAATATTTTTCTAGAGATTTCGGGAGTCCAGCGGGGGCTTTGCGTAAACCATCCATGTCGTCACAGAAGGCAATCAATTCTGAATTATAGTCTTGCCCTTGGATAGCTAGGGTAACGGCGTAAGAACGGGCAGCATCGCCTAAGTTGCCAACGTGTGGGAGCCCTGAAGCGCCAAGTCCCATTTCAGTTCTAATCAAGTCTAAGCTTCTGCCCAGCTTCCGCTCTCTTTCAATTATTTTGGCAGCCATTTTGTCGTACCATGTGCCACGGCCAATTATTTTGTCACTCATACGATGCCTAGCCTCTACATGCATTAACTAGTCTGTGAATAAAAAATGTTTAGAAAAAGCGAAGGATTATTTTCTTTTCAAGGCGGCAGCAATTGCTAAAACGCCCAGCACGAGCAGTATTGTCGCCAAGGAATAAAGTGGCTCAATTGAGTACATAAACCATGCTCCGCCAATCGCTATCAGTATTAGACCTAAAGCAAATGTGCTGAATGGACCACGCTCGTATTTATGTGGGGTTGAAGTTCTCATTCCAGCTAACGCTATTGTCCAGCAACCGTATAACGCAAGTATTAATGGTGGAATCAAGAACCAGTCAATTAGACCCAATGGCGTATAGAGGATTATGGAAACCACTAGGATCATGAAGAAAATGCCTATGGATAATAGTCCCCGATTTCCGTCTTCACTCATCTGGTTGCCTCTCACTCTATTTTGGTTCCACAGTCTGGACAGAACTTTGAGGTTGAAGGAATAAGCTTTCCACATTTTGGACATTTAATTGTTCCAGCACTTGGGGGAGTAAGCTGTGTTCCGCATTCAGGACAGAACTTCGAAGTAGCTGGGACTTTCGCAGCGCATTTTGGACAAATCACCAAGGCAGCAGCTGGTGCCTGCGCTGGACCCGTAGGCGTCATAACTTGCGGTATAAGCACCATGCCAGTTCCCAAGCCAGCTCCAGATGATTTTCCAAGCTCTTCAGCAGCCTTCTTCACAGTCTCCATTCGCAGCACTTCTTCTGGTCTAGCCCCTCCAGTTCTAAGCCAGAAAAGTCGCTCACGATATTCCGGTGTCGTGTCTATCCCTTCAAATCGCAGGTCTGTCAATTCCAAGCCTATTCGCTTAAAGTAGTCTAAAATGGCGTTTTTCACGACCATCGATGTCTCGTCAAGTCTTGTAAAAACAGTGATCAAATCATAATGAGAAAGCTCGTCAATCATTTTCTCATTTAAGAAACCACGCAGATAATTGTTAACGTCCTCGGTTGAGTAGGCCTTTTGTCCACCGACAACCTCGTTCACGAAGAGCTGCGGATTTTCAACCTTGAACCAGAAAGAACCATGCACTTGCAATGGCGCAAGCTCAGTCGTTTGGGCTCGCGTTCCATATTTTCCAGCGAAAACCTTTGTTGAGACGAAAATTACTGTTGTTTTGAAAGGTTTTTCACCATATCCAGCAATTCGCGTCAGCAATCCAGTAATTAATGGCAAGTTCAGTGTTGTTAATGTGTGTCTTCCTGCACCGAAAACATCGTAGGATTTGCCGTCTCTGAAAAACACTGCAACCTCATACTCATGCACTATTAGCTGAGCGCCCCATGTGATTTCCTCGTTTGGATATCTCCACAGAATGTCTTCTGCACCTGGGTTTTTCCATTCTATAACCTGCGGCATCTTAACTCACTCCTAATATTACTTCGCCTCTCTTATCAAAAGTTTTCTCAAAAGCCTCCAACGTTTCAACCAAATGTTGTGTACGTTCTTTTGCCTTTTTGATTTCTTGTTTCATAACTTCCACTTTAAACGCTTCAACTTCATTGACTATTTTCTCTACGTCATCAACTAACTGGTTGTCAAAATCAATCATTCTGTCAAGATTCGCCTCTTCAACCTTCACTATGTCAAAGAAGCCAGCATACCCATAAGAAGCATGATCAATCTTTGCTGCCACACGGTCAAACTTTGCGACAAGACGGTCCACATCTGTCAAAACTTCAAATAAACGGCGGTCAGACAACTTCTGAAAAACATCTCTAAGGTCACTTTTCGCTTCAGACAACCTTCGACATAAATGGTTTCTGATAAGCCTATCAGATTCTCTACGCAACTCTTTTTCCTTATAACCGCGGAACCCTGGCATTGCTGCAAGGATACGCTCAGAAAGACGCATCTGCTTTTTTGCCTTTTCATAAAAATCTTTTTTCTCACTCAAGAACTGTCTCCTCACATTCATCTTTCAATTTTATAAATGCATAGTTGCCACATTTAAAGTTTAGTTTAAAAGCTTCTAGGAAGGGTTTAGACCAAACCGTGTTTTCTTTGGCGGACTTCATACGCGCGGGCGAATTAAATAATTAGTTTGGAATTGGTTTGTTTCTTCTTTTTGGGATAGTTGTGTTGTCTGCGGATGGCGTTACTGTTAGTTTCACGCTTCTTTCTAGATGGTGAAGATTTGTGCACC
>Ga0209979_1000082_pt1 | contig 162421 bp, 153 predicted proteins | sample AnhtaG_FD_183114 | JGI IMG/M metagenome (GOLD analysis project Ga0209979, IMG submission 183114) | Deep subsurface microbial communities from Anholt, Denmark to uncover new lineages of life (NeLLi) - Anholt_01485 metaG (SPAdes) (version 2) | ecosystem: Environmental > Aquatic > Marine >...
CCCGTCCGGCGGCTGACGCAGGTGGACAATACCTTCCAGCAAGCCATCGCCGCCGGTGAGCGGATCTTCGAACTGCTGGACGAACAACCAGAGATCCAAGACGCAGCGGACGCGGTGACACTGGATAAGGTCGAGGGGGACGTGGTGTTTGACCACGTTCACTTCGGCTACGGTGACGGTAGTGAAGTGCTGCATGACGTCGAATTCCAGGTTGGCCCTGGTGAGGTGGTGGCGCTAGTTGGTCCCAGCGGGGCGGGCAAGACCAGCATCGCCAACCTGTTGTGCCGCTTCTACGACCCTGTCCACGGGCGCATCCTCGTGGACGGCCATGACCTGCGGAGGGTGCAGATCTGCTCGCTGCGCCGACACGTGGCCGTGGTGCTACAAGATACCTTCCTGTTCAACACGACCGTGCGCGAGAACTTGCTCTACGGGAAGCCCGACGCCAGCGAGAACGAGATGCTTGCCGCCGCCAGGGCCGCCTACGCACACGAGTTCATCGAGCAATTGCCCCAGGGTTACGACACAGAGATCGGCGAGCGCGGGGTGAAACTCAGCGGCGGGCAGAAGCAGCGGCTAGCGCTGGCGCGCGCCATCCTGGCCGACCCGCGCATCCTTATCCTGGACGAGGCTACCTCGTCGGTGGACGCCGAAGCGGAGTACATAATCCAGCAGGCGCTGGAGGAGGTGATGAAGGGGCGCACGTCGCTGGTCATCGCCCACCGGCTGAGCACGATCCGCAACGCCGACAAGATCATCGCACTAGAGGAAGGACGTATCTGCGAGGTAGGCGACCACCAGGAGTTGCTAGCGCGGGGTGGCCTGTACAGTCAGTTGTACCAGCGACAGTTGGAACTGGCAGTGAGCGGGGTAGACGAGGCGCGCTGAGTACTATCATCGCGCCAGTGCTTCAAGTACCACCACCGCACCACAATCGGGAACAGTACGACGCGGATCCAGCCTGGGACGATGCCCGCTGTGCCCACCCTGACTGATCACTTGCCCGCTATGAACCCATCCCAGTAAGAACAGCTCCTTCCCAGTGAGGATGGTAGGGGGTATTGGTTCTCAGGAGGCAATTCCTGGCAGCAGGGAAAAGTCTTCGTCCGGCTCCTCTATCAATGCCTTCAAGTCGCTCAGGAACCGTGCTCCCTCGGCGCCGTCGAGCACCCGGTGATCCACGGAGAGGGTCAGACGTATCGTTGGCCTGGCCACCACCTCTCCCTTCTCCACCACCGGCCTCTCGGCGATGCGGCCTACGGCCAGAATCGCGCTCTGCGGAGGGTTGATGATGGCCCCGAACTCGTCAACCCCGAACATTCCCAGGTTTGTGAGGGTGAACGTCCCTCCCTCCAGTTCCTCCAGCCTTAGTCTGCCCTCGGCAGCCTTATCCGCCAGTTCCTTTCTCTCGCCTGCTATCTGGGCTAACCCCTTCTCATCCGCCCTCTTGATGACCGGGACGACCAACCCCTCTTCCACCGCCGTAGCCAGACCGATGTTTATCTCTTTGCATAGCCGGATGCGCCCCTCCTCCCAGGAAGCGTTAGCCAGGGGGTGATCTCTTAGAGCCTTAGCCACCAAGACGATCAAGATGTCGGTGAAGGTGAGCCGTACCCCCGCTTTCTCCTCGATGATGGGGCGGAGCCTCTCCCGTAACTCAACCAACTTTGTGGCGTTGACCTCTATGGTGAGATAGAAATGAGGGGTAGAAGTGAAACTCTTGGTCATCCGCTGGGCGGTGAGCCGCTGGATGGGGCCAGGAGTCAAAAGTTCTTGTGCGGCCAGGAAATCGAGGAGGTCTTTCTCCGTTATCCTTCCCTGGGGGCCAGTGCCTCGCACCGAGGAAAGGTCCACGCCTTTCTCCTGAGCCAGCCTTCGGGCCCGGGGGCTGGCCTTGACCCGCTCCGGAGCCATGACTTGAGGGGCCGGCTTCTCTTCTAGGAAGCGGAGGAGATCCTCCCTAGTGACCATGCCCCCTTCGCCAGAGCCTCTGACCTGAGCCAGGTCGATCCCCTTATCGCGAGCGAGCCGTCTGGCGGCCGGAGTGGCGAGAACTTTGGCCCCAGAGATCGGTTTCGCTGGTACAGCCTCAGCGACGGCTACGGGGATAGGCCACTCCTCCGGAGCCTCCTCGCCAGGCTCTAGGAGGTACGCTATCACCTGGACGACGGGCACGGTATCCCCCTCAGGGGTCAATATCTTGCCCAAGATGCCTGAAGCGGGGGCCTCTACCTCCATCACCACTTTGTCCGTCTGTACCTCGAAGAGGGGCTCCCCCTTCTCCACCTCTTCCCCTTCTCCCTTAAGCCAGCGGATGATGGTGCCCTCCTCCATGGTAAGCCCCAACTTGGGCATGATCACCTCTATCATCCAGCCTCCTTTGGAGCCGATTCTAACATAGTTGCGCTTCTTGTGCCAATATGGTCAAGTGGGCAAGGAGATTCGCTTGGGGCAAAGAATCTGCAAACTGGCGATGAGAAGGCTTCTTTCTGAAGTGGAAAAGATGGCTAGGGCATCGGCAGTCGGAGGAGCCGAAATGCGGGATGGGGCGCGCTGGCGACAACTGGGCCAGTTGTTGAGCCCAGAGACACTCCAACCGCTCCTCGGATTCAACCGCCCAGATCTCGATTGGGTTAGCATGGCAGCGCAGATAATCTATATGCCATCGGGGGCGCTTATCGGTCTGACGGTGGCGGGCCAAGCGGGCCCGAAGCCCACCGGGCCCCCTGGCGCTGCCTACGTAGAGGTAGTATCCCCGTGGAAAAAAGAGACTTCCCAGCGTTCCTATGATGATCTCTCTATCTTCTTCCAGCCGTAGAAGGAGCAGATAGGTGCCGGCCCCCTTCGTCATATTTGCCATGTCTAGATTATATGAACTCTTGGGGATGGGGCAAACTCCCTTAGTTGACAGATGCTTATGCCCAAGATATAATTTTGTAAGGCGAAATAATTGTGAGGCTAACTTTCTCATGGCTAGAAGAGAAGAGTCTATCGAGGCTCTGGAAAGGGTGCTGCACCAACTCACCTGGCTGGGGCGGAAGAGCCTGGCTCAGGAACTCTCCTACTATGAGGTGACGGTTCCTCAGTTTTACGCACTCCTATCCCTGGAAAAGCGTGGCCGAGCCTGCCCTATGAGCGAATTGGCCCAAGCCACGCAGCAGGCAAGAGCGACCATGACTGGTATCATAGATAGGCTGGTGAGGATGGGCTTGGTGGAGAGACGGAGGAAGGAATCGGACCGCCGGGTGGTCATGGTACACTTAACGAGACGGGGGGAGCAACTCTTGGAGGAGGTGAGGGCCCGACGGCGTCGGGGTTTTCATAAGGCTCTGGCGAAGTTCGATGATGAGAAGATCGACCAACTCTTGCGCCTTTTGGAGGCACTCCCCTTAGCCTTTTCTTGGGAAGAGGAAACGGGCGGAAAGGGGGAATGAAGGGGTTGCAGCACGGGAGGAAATCGATATGGCCAAGATAGCGATAGTGGGCGCGGGAGCAGTAGGCTCGACCGTGGCCTATGCGGCGATGATCCGCGGCCTAGCCACGGAACTGGTTCTCATAGACGCCAAAAGGGAGAAAGCGGAGGGGGAGGCTATGGATCTGAACCATGGCTTGCCCTTCGTTCCTCCGGCCAAGATCTGGGCCGGCGACTACAGCGATTGTCAAGGGGCCGAGATCGTGGTCTTAAGCGCTGGAGTCGCCTCTATGCCAGGGAAGACCCGACTACATCTCTTGGAGAGGAACAGCGTCATCTTTAAGGAGATAATACCCCAGATCGCCCGCCATAACCCTCAAGGTATCTTGCTGGTCATCACTAACCCCGTAGATGTGCTCACCTATCTGACCGTCAAACTCTGCTGTCGGCCGCCTAGTAGGGTCATCGGTTCGGGCACGGTCCTCGATAGCGCTCGCTTCCGCTACCTTTTGAGCGAGCACTGCGGGGTAGATCCCCGCAATGTGCACGCCTATATCATCGGCGAACACGGGGATAGTGAGGTGCCTGTGTGGAGTCTGGCCAACATCTCCGGTGTGCGCCTGGAAGAATACTGCCTCGTCTGTGAGCGAGGGTGCACCCAGGTGGAGAGGGAGGAGATCTTCCAGAGGGTACGTCGAGCGGGCTCCGAGATCATAGAGCGCAAGGGTGCTACCTACTACGCCATCGGCCTGGCGGCCACGACCATCATGGAGAGCATCCTACGCGACCAGAAGAGCGTGCTCCCCGTCTCCAGCCTCTTAGAGGGGCAGTATGGGCTCCGTGAGGTGTGCCTCAGCCTGCCCTCGATAGTGGACCGGGACGGGGTAGCGAAAATCGTCGAACTCCCCTTGAGCGAAATCGAGATAGAGGGATTGGGGCGTTCCGCGCGTATCTTGAAAGAGGCCGCCAATTCTTTGGGGTTGTAGGCCTGAAGGGCGAGTAGGCAACTCGAGGCCTCTCCCTCGGCGAGGGGTTCCTGCTCGCTATCGTCAACTACTTGAAAATCTTCTTCCTCCTCGTGGTTCCTCTCCTCCTCGCCGCCTTCCTGGAGGCCAGGGTCACCCCTCAGGTGGCTCTCTGGCTCTTGGGAGGCTAAATCATCTTAACTTTCGCCCAGTTGGTGGTATAATAGAATCAAGTTGCACTCTCAGGGGCAAATGCCATGGCTGATCTGGAGAAAAGAGTCCAGGCTCTGCGGCGGGTCATCCGCTACCACGCCTACCGCTACCACGTTCTGGACTCCCCCGAGATCTCAGACGCCGAATATGACGCCTTGATGCGCCAATTAGAGGAGTTGGAGAGAGCCCATCCCGAACTCATCACTCCCGATTCTCCCACCCAAAGGGTAGGAGCCCCGCCGGTGGAGGGTTTTGGAGAGGTGGAGCATCGGGTGCCCATGCTCAGCCTGGATAACGCCTTCAATGAGGAAGAGTTGAGGGCTTGGGAGAAGAGGATCCGCAGGCTGTCAGACCAGAAGTTCGAATATGTCTTGGAGCCCAAAGTGGATGGCCTGGCCATCTCCCTGACCTATGAAGAGGGGGTATTGGTGCAAGGCTCCACCCGGGGCGATGGCTTCCGGGGCGAGGATGTCACTCTGAACCTCCGGACCGTCCCTAGCATCCCCCTCCGCATCCCCATTCATGGCCATCTAGAGCCCCCACGCCTCCTCGAAGTCCGTGGCGAGGTCTATATGCCCCTCGACCTCTTCCAGGAGATGAACCGGCGGCGAGAGAAGGAAGGAGAGAAAGCCTTCGCCAACCCCAGAAACGCGGCCGCGGGCTCCGTCCGACAACTTGACTCCTCTATCACCGTCACTCGTCCCTTGAGCATCTGGGTCTATGGCGTGGGCCACTTCGAAGGGGCCTCACTGACCACCCAGTGGCAGGCTTTAGAATACCTGCGAGCCCTGGGGTTCAAAGTCAGCCCCGACATCTCCCTCCACCATGATCTCGAGGATGTCATAGCCAAGATCAGAGAATGCATGGAGAAAGAGGAGAGTTGGAACTACGAGGCTGACGGCATGGTGGTGAAGGTCAACTCTTTTCAACAGCAAGAGACCCTCGGCGTCGTAGGGCGGGCCCCCCGCTGGGCCATCGCCTATAAGTTCCCCGCCGAGGAGGGGGTCACTCGAGTTGTTGACATAAGGGTAAACGTGGGCCGCACCGGCACCCTCAACCCCTACGCTCTCTTGGAGCCTGTCCAGGTGGGAGGAGTTACCATAAGTACAGCCACTTTACATAATTTCGACGACCTGCGACGCAAGGATATTAGGGTAGGGGACACGGTGGTTATCAAGCGGGCGGGAGATGTGATCCCCCAGGTCGTGAGGCCCCTAGAGGAACTCCGCAGTGGGGAGGAGAGGGTTTTCGAGGTTCCAGAGAGGTGTCCAGCCTGCGGGGAGCCCGTGGAGCGCTCTGCTGATGAGGTGGCGGTCTATTGCGTGAACCCCTCCTGTCCCGCTCAATTGGTGCGCAATGTGGAGTATTTTGCCTCCCAAGCGGCTATGGATATCGATGGTTTCGGCTCCCGCCAGGCGGAGAAATTCGTGGAACTGGGTCTGATAAAAGATCTGGCCGACCTCTACTATCTGAAACGGGATCACCTCCTCCCTTTGGAGGGCCCCTTGGAGGGGTACGCTGAGAAGAGCGTGGCCAACCTTCTAGCCTCCATCGAGAAGTCCAAGAACCGGCCCTTATGGAGGCTCATAACCGGCTTGGGGATAAAACATGTGGGGAGTACGGTAGCGCAGTTGTTGGTCAAGCACTTCGCCTCCCTGGAGGATCTGATGGCGGCTACCGAGGAGAAACTGGAGGCCATCCCTGGGCTGGGGCCAGAGACAGCTCGGAGCATCGTGGACTATTTCCGCCAGGAGCGCAACCGCCAGGTCATAGAGAAGTTGAAGGACGTAAAGGTGAACATGAAGAGGCTCCCGGAAGAAGTGGAGGCGGAGAAGGGGCCCCTTTCCGGCCTCACCTTCGTCATCACCGGGACCCTCCCCACCATGAGTCGGGAGGAAGCCTCCAGGTTCATCGAAGAGCACGGCGGAAAGGTCACGGGGAGCGTCAGCAGGAACACCGACTATCTCCTAGTAGGGGCCGACCCCGGCGGCAGCAAGTACACCAGGGCCCAGGAGTTGGGAATCCCGATGGTGGATGAGGAGGGGCTAAGGCGGATGGTACGCCGGCAAACGCCTACGGCACGTTAACCTGGCGTGGAACGTGCTGTACGATGAAATGTAATCCTTAGAAAGACGGGCAAAGGCACTATTCGGATGGCTTGGGCTTAGGTTTTGGCGTGGGTGTGGGTTTAGGACCGCGCGGTCTGTCCCCTCGACCTCCTTGCACGGGGTGTCGACGGGATGGCTTCTCACCCTCGCTCTTAATCTTCTTCGGGCTCACCAGTTTGTTCCTCACTTGATTCCACTTCTTCTGGAGGGTTCAAGAACTCCACCAGGGTTATCCCGCTCTCCGCAGTAAGGAGAATGCCTGGCCCTTCGATGTTGGTGATACTCTCGTCATATTCAATCCTGGAGGCATCTGATAAAAAAATCTCGTGTACTCCAGGCTGGTCTGAGTAATACTTTGGCCAGCCTAAATACCTGGAACCATCCTTGAGATGTACAAATAACCAATTACCTCTGACGCTTGTGAAGGTTTGGAGCCAAGCATCGGTGTGTCCTGTTCGATAGCTGAGCCGTAGCAACCGCACAAGTTTGTAGTCCAACTCCTTAGACTGCACAAATCCCCAAAAAATGCCCAGCACCACCGAGATAAGAAGAAGGCCAAAGCCTCCCTGCGCTTGAAACTCTAACCAGAGCTGTGAAGCCACATAGGTGGGCTGAACCTGCACCTTGCCTCCAAGTAGTAACGATAGCGGTGGGAATAAACGGAGAAGCATCGAGAAAAGGCCCCAATTGATGAAGGTGCAAATCAGTGCCGAGATGGTCTTTTCAAGAAGCGTGCTAGTCCTCCCGAGAGCAAGGGCGTCACGAATCCAGAGAACGATAAAACCTGGAATTACAAGAACCATTAACCTAAATGCTTCCAGAGACCACGTAGGCAACCTATTACCTCACAACTTGACAATAACAGATGCCACAACTTAACATAGCACAGGATGATGGCCTTGTCAAGCAAGAGCAGCGTCCACGAAAAGCATAACAGTAGGGCAGGTTTCTATACCTGCCTCTTGACAAATCCCGCGACTTCGGCTATAATTATAGCACGTTTGTTCTATCAAGCCATCCCCAGAGTGAATCCCACGCGGGGAGCCTAGGAAAGGAGACCTTGGCTCCCTTTGCGTTGTCTACTAGGAGGCTCTATGTACAAACCGCCCCCTCCCGACCGTCGCTGTCAGCCCGCGCCCTCAAAGACCTCGGCGGATACCACACCACCGAGAAGAGAGTGGTTGTTTCCCAAATTTTTTTATTCAACCACCCCCGGTGTGTCTAGAGGGGGGATATGCATATTTCGCCTGCCACTCACCTTTTCACCTTTCTCCCTTGACGGGCTAGGGCGCTGATGTTATCCTTACCCCGCCATGCTTGAGCAGCCATCCTCCGCTGACGCCTACAGCGCCCTGGAGCAGCGTATCCGTGAGCCTGCCCGGGCGCTCCTCAAGCGAATCTATCACCCCTTTCTGTGCTGTCAGAAGTTACCTTCTGACAGCCAAGGCCAGGGTCAGATGGTAACATCTGACCCCACAGACAGCAGGGGGGCTCTCGTGGCCTCCCGTTTTGCTTGACCTCCTACTGAAGCCGTGGTACCCTTGTTTCCATGGTCGAGCAGCGGTCCTGCGCTGACGCTTACAGCGCCCTGGAAAAGCGCCTCCGTGAGCCTGCCCGGGCGCTCCTCAAGCGAATCTACCGTCCCTTGGTGCTCGTCCGATGACATATCAGTTTGCTTAATAGAAGGGAGAACCGAATGCTCACCCAACGGCTCGAAAAGGTACGCCAACTACTCGCCGCTCAGGAGATCGACTGTTTAGCCCTGGTGCCGGGGTTTAATCTGCGATACCTGACCGGCATGAACTTCATCCTGCTGGAGCGCCCGTTCATCACCTTCATCCCAGCGGACGAGTCCGCACAGCCGGTGTTGGTGATACCTGAATTGGAGGTGCCGACCTGGAAGCGCGGAGCGCCTTTTGAGGCGCGTATCTTCGCCTGGGGCGATGAGAGTGGCCCCCAGGAGGCGATGCGCCAGGCATCCAAGGCACTACCTGGGGTGCGCACGCTGGCTGTCGAGCACCTACGCATGCGAGTGTTGGAGCATGACCTGATCAGCCGGTTCGTGCCCGATGCGCGCCTGGTGAAAGGTGAGACGGTGCTGGATCCGCTGCGCATGCGCAAGGATGCCTCTGAGATAGCCTCCCTGCGGCGTGCAAATGAGGTCTCTGAGGCGGCGCTGGAGGAGGTGGTGTCCAGCCTGTCCCCGGGCATTACTGAACGGGAGATATGCGGTCGGCTAACGAGCGCCATGCTAGAGGGCGGTGGGGAGACTGTACCCCTTGAGCCGCTCGTGCAGAGTGGGTCCCGGTCGGCGCTGCCCCATGGCAGAACTGGCGAACGACGCGTCGAGGCAGGCGAGATTCTACTGATTGACTTCGGGACCACGGTGAACGGCTACTACTCCGACATCACGCGTACCTTCGTGGTGGGGCAGGAACCGGATGACCGGTTGCGTGAGGTTTACACGGCGGTGCAGGCCGCCAATGAAGCAGGGCGTGTGGCGGTGCAGCCCGGTACAACCTGCCAGGACGTGGACCGTGTCACACGCCAGGTCCTGGTGGATGCCGGCTTTGGCGAATACTTCATCCACCGAACAGGACACGGCTTAGGGCTGGATATCCACGAAGAGCCAAGCATTGTCGAGGGCAACGACATGCCACTTGAAGAGGGCATGGTCTTCACCATTGAGCCTGGTGTCTACCTGGAGGGATGGGGCGGCATCCGCATTGAAGACAACGTGGTGGTCACAGAAGATGGTTGTGAGAGCCTGACCACCTTCAGTCGGGACCTGCGGGTTGTTGCAACCTAGGGAGCGGGCGAGAAAACCCCCCTCCTGTAACAGTAGGGAGATCACTCCTTGATGGCTTCTGCATGGCTGTTCATGGCTGAGATATCCACCTCATGTATCTTCCTCCTAAAGTTGGAGAATAGGATGCCGCAAACAGCAAGTCAACTACCGCCAAGCCACCCAAAGATGGAATGGTAAATCTAAAATCCGTGCCCTTGCCGGAGGATTACCCTACTTGTCCTAGTTGACAGGAAGCAAGTTATGTGATAATATGCTATTGACGGGCGATATACGCGTGTCAGTCGCACCTGAAAGTCGTTTGTCACCGGACTACAGAGCAGTTAAGATTTTGTCGCTGACCTTTTCGACCGTCAAAAACCAGTTTCGTGGCTTTTTCTGCCAGAAATCAACGTTGGGTCATGCTGCAACCGTGATAGAGCAGGGCGATATAAATGAGGAGGTGGTGTCGTATGTGAAACAGTGGATCGAGGCCGGCAAGGGTGGACACAGGCCACCATTCCTGTGGGGGCAGGTGGTCTGTGCGCTCAACGTGTGCAGAGTTTCCCTCACATAGCGACGAGTTCGTCACAAGTTCTGTAACGAAGTCGAAAGGAGACTAAGAATGAGTCAGAGAAAGCTGAATCGGCGCGACTTCCTGCGCCTGAGCGCTTTGACTGTAGCGGGCACGGCTATCGCCAGTTGTGCGCCCGCTGCGGAAGCGCCTCAGCCAACCGCGACGCCTCCCCCTGCCGAACCGGTGACCATTACCTTCATGGGTTGGGGGGGGCCTGAGGAGGACGAGGGCGTTCGCGCTGCCATCACGGTTTTCGAGGGCGAGGAGCCCAACATCAAGGTGACCTGGCTACACACGCCGGAGCTCTATTCGGAGAAAATGCTGGCCATGGTCGCTGCCGGCACGCCACCGGACACGGCTTTCGTCAGGAACCAGGACTACATTACCTATGTCCACGAGGGAATGCTGCTCGACATCACTGATATGCTCAAGGCCGACCCGGTTGTAGGCAGGTCAGGTTACTTCATCGAGCCCCAGGAAACGGACCGCTGCACATACAAGGGGCGCTGGTACGGCATCGGTTCCTGCTGGACGGGCTCTCACATCTACCTCAACGCCGACATCTTCGATGAGGTGGGCATCGAACCGCCGAGCAACGACCCCGAGGAGGCCTGGGAGTGGGACTACTTCGTCGAGGTGGCCCGGCAGTTGACGGTGGACACCAACGGCAAACACCCGGGCGAGAGCGGCTTCGACGTGAACAACGTGGAGCGATGGGGGGTCACCTGGGATACCTGGTGGATGGAGCTTCTGGGGCCCATCGAGTCCAATTATGGGAAGTACATCGATCCAGACACCGGCCTGTTGACTGTCGATCAGCCGGCAGCCACCGAGGCCATCCAGCGTATCGCCGATCTGATGCTGGTGCATCAGGTGATGCCCTACTCTGCGGTCTTGACGCAACTGGGAATGACCAACACGCAGATGTTGGAGACCGGCAAGGTCGCCATGGCGATAGATGGCTCCTGGGCCTTGGCCTGGATGTGCATGATCGATGCCACGCTGGGAACAGCCGTCTTGCCCAAGATACAGCGGCCTGCTACGGGCCTGCAAGCCCACCTGCACTCTGGTTTTGCGGCCTCAAAACACCCCGAGGCTGCCTGGCGGTGGGTGCGTTTCCTGGCCACCGAGTTTTACCAGCTCCAGTTCTTGAGAATGGGGCTCTGGCTGCCCAACCAGACAGACCTGATGACTGAGGAAGGGCTGAAGAAATGGATGACTCCTCGAATCAGTGCCACCGAAGGGGTCCATCCGCCTGGCTATGAACTGATCGTGACTGAGTATGTGCCCAAGTATGGCCACATCCTCTATCAGCCACCGGGTTATCAAAAGGTCGAGACGATCCTCACCCCCGCGTTCGATGCCATCTGGATCGGCGACAAGACGGCCGAGGAGGCGCTGTCAGAGGTCGTACCGGAAGGCAACGCCATCTTTGAAGAAGCGCTCCTCTGAGGCTAAGCGGGGACAAGCCCGGCCGCGCAGGGCATTCCAGTTGAACGCTGGAACAGGCCCTGCGCGGCCAGATCTTGATTGGAGTTTGGCTCCTTTGAGGAGGATATTATGACCGCCATAGTCGGCTGGCTGAGAAAACCGGCGGGGAGACGGAACGTTACCGGCTACATCTTTATCGCTCCCTTTATTCTCGGTGTCCTGTTGTGGTTCCTGATACCCGCGTTGACCTCTGTCTGGCTGGCCTTCCAGGACTGGAACATGATTGCCCCACCCGAGTTTGTTGCTTTGGACAACTTTAAGAGAATCGTGTCGGACAAACTCTTCTGGCAAGCCTTGAAAGTCACCACCCTCTACACTGCCATCTCGGTGCCTCTGAGTATGGTTCTGGCCTTCTCGCTGGCCCTGCTGATGAACACCAAGGTGCGCGGGATCACCGTTTTTCGTACCCTCTACTACCTGCCGAGCATCATACCGGCGGTGGCCAACGCAATCCTGTGGGCCTGGTTCCTGAACTCGGATTTCGGCTTGCTCAATGCGCTCCTGCACGCCATCGGTCTGTCCAAGGTTCTTTGGCTCCAGAAACCGGCGTGGGCGCTGCCGGCCCTGATCCTGATGAGCCTGTGGAGCCTGGGCGGAGGGATGGTGATCTTCCTGGCCGGCCTGCAGGGGATCCCCAACGAGTTCTACGAGGCGGCGGAGATCGACGGCGCCGGTCCGTGGGCGAAACTGTGGCACGTGACGATCCCAGTGATGTCGCCGGTCATTTTCTTTAACCTAATCATGGGCATCATTGGCACCTTTCAGGTCTTCACCGCTGCTTATCTGATCACAAACGGTGGCCCGCAGAACGCCACCCTTTTCTACGTCCTATACCTGTGGCGCAATGCCTTCCAATACCTGGACATGGGTTACGCGGCTGTCTTGGCATGGGTGCTCTTCTTCATGATCATGGGGTTGACGGTGCTTGTTTTCAGGGGCATAGGCAGCCGGATCTACTACGAGAAAGCTGGTTGAGGAGGTGAGTTATGACAGCGCCTGACGTCAGGCATTCTGCAAAGAGTTCTTTTGGGGCTCGCGCTGTGAGTGGCAGATTAAGCCGTAGGTGGTTATCCCGACTCGTGATCTGGGTTGTGCTGGTCGTAGGAGCGCTCCTGATGCTGCTCCCTATTCTCTGGATGGTCAGCAGTTCCTTCAAATTGGAGCAAAAGGTCTTCCAGTTTCCTCCCCAGTTGATTCCAAACCCGTTCCGTCTTGCAAACTACGTGGATGCCCTGACCTACAAACCGTTCTTCATTTACTTCAAGAATACCGTTTTCCTCATCTTGATGAACGAGTTGGCCGTCCTCTTGGCTTCCTCATTCTGTGCCTATGGCTTTGCACGCATACGGTTTGCGGGGCGCGATTTCTGGTTTGCTATCGTGCTGGCTACCATGATGGTGCCTTATGTGGTCATGCTGGTGCCACAATTTGTGATCTTCAGCCGGCTCCACTGGATTGATACGTTCCTGCCGCTCATCGTGCCCCCGTTCTTTGGAGGAGGAGCCTTCTATATCTTCCTCCTGCGCCAATTCTTCCGCACCATCCCGGAGGAACTGGCAGATGCGGCGCGCATTGATGGATGTAGCGAGTTTGGCATCTACTGGCGCATCATGTTGCCCTTGGCCAAGCCGGCGCTGATCACCGTGGCGATCTTTACCTTCTTCGGCACGTGGAACGACTTCATGGGCCCTCTCTTATACCTTAACTCGCCGGAAAATTTCACCCTTTCCATAGGTCTGATGACGTTCCGCAGCGCATTGCAGACCGGACGGACGCGCTGGGACCTGCTGATGGCCTTTTCGACGGCGATGACTTTGCCAGTTGTCGTTGTCTTCTTCCTCGCCCAGCGGTATTTTGTGCGGGGAGTCGTGCTGAGTGGACTGAAGGGTTGAGTCTCTTGGTACTGAACGGTGTTTCGAATGAGTGAGGCGTTCTAGCCACTATCACCTCTGCAGATCTGCATGACTGTGCTAGAGTTGCCGGTGGGCGCCAGATTCATTTATTAAAGCGAAGTGAGGGAAGGGATGGCATACGAATTTCAGTCTTTCTCGCTAGGGAGCGTGAAACTCCTGCCAAGCATATTCCAGCAAAGGTTCGACCTGAACCGCAGATATATGCTGAGCCTGCGGAACGAGAACCTTCTCCAGAATTTCTACCTGGAGGCAGGCCTCTGGGGCCCTCGGCGCCAGCCCCAAGATTGTCACTGGGGCTGGGAGTCCCCGACCTGCCAGCTTCGGGGACACTTTCTCGGGCACTGGCTGTCGGGGGCGGCGAGGATCTATGCGGTCACGGGGGATGCAGAGATCAAGGCCAAGGCTGATTACATCGTTGCCGAGTTGGCCCGCTGCCAGCAGGAAAACGGCGGCGAGTGGGTGGGCTCTATCCCGGAGAAGTATCTGGACTGGATCGCCAGAGGGAAGAGGGTCTGGGCTCCTCACTACACGCTACACAAGACTCTGATGGGCCTCTGCGAAATGTACGCTTTGGCCGGCAACGAGCAGGCGCTGGATATCCTAATTAAGTGGGCCAAGTGGTTCCATCGCTGGACAGGGCAGTTCTCGCGTGAACAGATGGACGATATCCTGGACTTTGAGACCGGCGGCATGCTCGAACTCTGGGCTGACCTTTATGGCATTACAAGGAAACAGGAACACCTCGATCTGTTGCTGCGCTACGATCGCCCGTGTCTTTTTAACCGCCTGCTAAGCGGCGAGGATGTTCTGACCAATCAGCATGCCAACACGACTATCCCCGAGATCCACGGCGCGGCGCGGGCTTGGGAGGTCACAGGGGAAAGGCGCTGGAGAGACATTGTGGAGGCTTATTGGCGCCAGGCTGTGACGGAGCGAGGATTCTACTGCACGGGCGGCCAAACTTGCGGCGAGATGTGGACCCCGCCGCACGAACTGTCCGCTCGCTTGGGAGACAAGAACCAGGAGCACTGCACAGTTTACAACATGATGCGATTGGCAGAGTATCTACTGCGATGGACGGGGGATGTCTCTTATGCGGACTACTGTGAGCGCAACTTGTACAATGGCATACTCGCCCAGCAGCACCCCCAGACAGGAATGGTGGCATACTTCTTACCACTACAGGGCGGTGCTGTAAAACGCTGGGGCACACCCACCGATGATTTCTGGTGCTGTCACGGCACGCTGGTCCAGGCACATCCTTTGCACGGGAGTAACGTTTACTATTCCGATGATGATGGCTTGATCGTATGCCAGTACATCCCAACAGTTCTCACGTGGCAGCGCGCTGGCATCACTGTGCAAGTTACGCAGACAGCAGATATGCAACTGGGCGCAACCCGACGGCCGCGTAGCCTGGTTTTTGACCTGGCTATTGATTGCGCACAACCAGCGGCATTTGCTCTCAAACTACGGCTGCCCTGGTGGCTAGCCGGCGCACCCCTGATCACGGTTAACAGCAGCCCAGAGCCAGCGCAGCCTGTTCCATCCAGTTTCTACTGTCTCCAGCGCACCTGGCATCACGATCGTGTGCACGTGGAACTGCCGGAACAATTGACAACCTGTCCCTTGCCAGATCAGCCTGATACAGTCGCTTTCATGGACGGCCCTGTGGTACTGGCCGGGCTATGCGACGCCGAGAGGATGTTAGACGGAGATAGGGACTTGCCGCAGACTATGCTGACACCTGATAACGAACGCGAGTGGGACAGTTGGCGTCCCGGCTACCGGGCAATAGGCCAGGAGCGCGGCCTGCGTTTCATGCCGCTGTACGAGATCACCGACGAGCCATACACGGTCTATTTTCCCACGCGCTCCGCATCCAAGTTGGATTGAAGCGCGAGAAGAATCGGAATCTCGGCCGCCTCTCGTCACCTTGTGATGCTTCCGTTTATCCGGCGTGAACGGTTACCATTCCGACATCACGCGTACTTTTGTGGTGAAGCAGGAACCGGAAGAGCCAAGTATTGCCGAGGGCAACGACATGCCACTTGAGGGAAGGCTGGCCTCCCCTTTTGCTTGACTCCCTACTGAAGCCGTGCTACCCTTGTTGCCATGGTTGAGCAGCCATCCTCCGCTGATGCCTACAGCGCCCTGGAAAAGCGCCTCCGTGGGCCTGCTCGGGCGCTCCTTAAGCGAATCTATCACCCCTTGGTGCTCCTTCTGGCCTGGCTGAGGGTGCCGCCTAACCTCGTTTCTTTCTCTCAGATCCCTCTGGGACTTCTCATAGTCATCATGATTACCCCTCACCCCCGCCTTGCCTTCCTCCTCATCATCCTCAGTATCGCCGTAGATGGCATAGACGGGGCTCTGGCCCGCCATCTGGGCCGTTCGACGGGGCTCTGGCCCGCCATCTGGGCCGTTCCAGCGCTTTTGGAGCCCTCTGGGACGGTTTCTGCGACCACGTAAGGGAAGTACTCGTCATCGCCGGTTTAGCCTGGGTAGGGGCTCTAAACGGCTTCTGGGCAGCCCTCTACGGCCTCGCCTATCCGGGGATAAACCTCACCATATCCCTCTGCAACCACTATGAGACCCCTATCCCCCTGGCCATCAAATCCTACCTCACCGCCTACCCCTTCGTCTTCCTCTACCTCTGGTTGGGGATAAACTGGCTCGATTGGGGGATAGCCTTCTCCGTCTTGACCATGGCTTTCACCATCGGCTGGGGAGCGCGACTTCTGCATCAAGCCCTGGGGTGAGATGAGGAGAGGATACGCGATCTTATTCCTTTTGGGTTTCGGTATCTTGGCTGTCCCCGATGCCTATGAGGGGCCACTACTCTTAAGGCTGAGCCAAGGGCACGCCATCAGACTGGTCGACGCCCTTGGGCTAGTCTTTGTCATCCTAGCCACAGCCTTTTCCTTAAGAGCGCTGAGGGAGGAATCTTAATCTCCCTCCACCTGCTCTATCCACCTGTAGACTTCGTAACTCAAGAGCACCTTGGGGACGTACTCTCGCGTCTCTCCGAAGCCGATCCAGCGGAAGAAATCGGCTTTCTCTTGAACTAGAGGGTTCTCCTTCCACTCGTTCACGTTCCCCGGCCCGCCGTTGTAGGCGGCTACAGCGTAATGCAGGTCCTCCTCGAAATAGTCCAGCAGGTGGCGGAGATACCAGGCTGCCAGGTGTATATTGATACCAGGATCGAAGATCTCGGTGGGGTCTATCTCTATCTTCAGTTGCTCGGCGATCCAGTCTCGGGTGGAAGGGATGATCTGCATCAGCCCCTGGGCGTAGGCCCAAGAGATCGCTTCTGGGTCATACCTGCTCTCCTCTCGCATGATGGCGTAGACGAGCAGGGGGTCGAGGCCGAACTCCTGAGCCGCCTCCTGCACCTCCTGAAGGTAGGGCTGAGGGTAGGCCAACCTCCAAAGGGCCAGGGGAGCGGTGTCCAGGCTTTGAAGCGCGTTGACGGCGATGCTCTGAGCATCCCGCAAGAAGCCCCGCTCCGATAGGGCCTGGGCCATGGCCAACTCCAGGCCTGGGCTCTCGCCGAAGCGGGCCGCGAAGAGAAGTTCCCTACGGGCTAAATCCTTGAGCCCCAAAAGTTCCAGGGCTTTCACCTTCTCTAGGATGGGGTCGCCACTTGGAGGAAGCGGGGCCACGACAGGGGAGAACCCTTCGTTCTGAGCCAAGAGAGCAAAGTAGTTGGGTTCCAACTCTGCGAGGAGGGCGAAGGCTTCATCTAGAGCCTCGGGATCTCCTACCCTTTGGGCCAAGATGTGCATTCGATAGGCGGCATCGTCGGCCCAGGTGGTATCCGAGCGGGCCAGGCGGGAGTAGAGGGGTAACGCCTCCGCTAACCGCCCTTCCCCCTCCAAAAGGGTGGCACCTCTCCACCAGCCATAGGGGTAGGGGAGGTCTTGGTATATCTCCAAAGCCTCTTCTGGATGGAGAGCCTCCCAGAGTTCCGCCTGAGCCAGGAAACTCTCCGAACTCTCCACCTTCTGGTACTCCTCTAAGGCTTGCTCGACATAACCCAGGCGGGCCAGCGTCCGCGCCAAGCCCAGGCGCGCTTCCCCATCTTCTGGGTTCTCCTCCAGCCAGGCTTCATATTCACCTCTGGCCTCCTCGTAGCGACCCAGCCCCTCCAAGGCCCGGGCTCGCGGAGAGTTCGGCTCATCTACCAAGCGGAGGGACTCCAAGGCATCGCTGAGGTAGAGGGCGGCGTTGAGATCGGCGGCTAGGACTAGGGGATTGGTAGCGCTCCTGCGCATATCTACGAAGGCAGCGGGGTAGGAGGAGAGGAGCGCCTCATATTCCTGGTACGCCTCTTCGGTGCGTCCTTCCCGCTCCAAATATCGGGTGAACTCCAGGCGCAAGGCTATGGGATCTTCCAGTTCCAAGGCCGCCCGATATCGGGTCTCGGCTTCTCCTTCTCCCAAATCGGCGTAGTAGCGGGCCAGGATCAGATGAGCCTCGAAGGCGGCCGGGCTGTGGGGGCGATAGTCGATTATACTCATCAGTTCTTGCACCGCTTCCACATCGGGCATAGCGGCCCGGGCGCTAGCCAGAAGGAAGTACTCGCTTATCTCTGGGAAACCCTCACTCAAGCGGCAGTAGAGAGCCTGGGCTGTGAAGAGATCCGCCTCTTGGGCTTCCTCATAGAGGAGTTGGGGTGGCCCGATGGAAGCCCTTTGCAGGGGCAAGGCCAAAATACCCAGGCCTGCAAGGGTTATGACCAGAATAATGATTCGGCGCACATAAGCCATCTCATTCACCCGCTATCCGAAAAGCGTAGAGCCGAGCGTCGAGGGAAGCCACATAGAGGAGATCGTCATAGATAACGGGGGTGGATAGATCACCCCGCGTGGGGTATCTCCAAAGGAGAGTGCCGCTCTTGGCCTCCAGAGCGTACAGTTTATTGTCATCGGAGCCGAAGAAGAGCATACCCTTGAAGATGATGGGAGAGGAGCGGATGGGGCCATCGGCGCAGTACCGCCAAAGAGGCTCGCCCCTCTTGACCTCCCAAGCGTAGAGGCAGCCATCGTTGGATCCCATATAGACGACGCTTTCTTCGACCAGGGGTGAGGAGTTGATGGCGAAGCCCGTCTCCTGCACCCAGACCAGGCTCCCATCTTTGACCTCAAGGGCGTAGAGGTGCCTATCCTCGGAGCCCACATAGAGCAGCCCTTGGGATAGGGCAGGAGAGGAGCGCACAAAGCCTTGGGTCTGAAATCGCCACTTGAGGGCGCCGGTTCTGGCATCTAGGGCGTAGAGGTGGTGATCGTCGGAGCCGAAGAATATAGCCTCTCCCTCCAGGGTAGGGGAGGAGTTGATGGGGCCCACCGGCCCCCACCGCCAGATTAGTTCCCCGCTCTCGGCCTGAAGGGCGTAGAGGTGGCCATCGGTGGAGCCCACATAGATCAGGTCACCGGCCCCTGTTGCAGAGGAGGTGATCCACCCCTCGGTCTCATGCCTCCACCTTAGCTCGCCTGTCGAGACCTCCAGGGCGTAGAGGTTATTATCCCAAGAGCCTACATAGACCAGATCGTTTAAGACGAAGGGGGAGGAGAGGTTATCCTGGGCTTGAAAGCGCCACTTGAGGTCGCCCCCCTGGGCATCGAGGGCGTAGAGGTAGTTATCATCGGAGGCTATGAAGACCAGACCCTGAGCCACAACGGGGGTAGAACGGATATAGTCACCCGTCTCGTATGCCCAAGCCCATTTGAAAGAGAAAGAGGGAGGCGGAGAGGAGGGTAGGCTGCTCCCACAGCCCAGAAGGAGGCAAAGGAGCGCTGCTAAGAGGCGAGGTCTCATCTGGTCACCTGCCAGACCAGGGGATGACGCGGTGAATCAGGGACGGAGGCTCTAGGGGCTCCTTACTCCAGGCGTAGGCACCTAGGAGGCGCGTTTCCGCCTCCTGGGCCGCCTCCTCGCTCCGGGCATGAACAGTCAAGATCTTCTCGCCCTTCTCCACATGATCGCCGATTTTGCTGTGCAGGACTATCCCTACACCGTGGTCGATGGGCTCTCCTTTCTTGGCTCGCCCTGCACCCAGCCTCATAGCGGCCATTCCCACCTCCTGGGCATCGAGAGCCGCGATATAGCCGGCACGAGGTGCAGTAAGAGGACACTGGAGAGGGGCTTGAGGGAGGAGCATCGGGTCGTCGATGGGTGCTGGATCGCCCCCCTGGGCCACGACCAGATCCTTGAACTTCTCCAACCCTCTCCCTGACTGGAGAGCAGTCCTCAGGGCCTCTCGGGCCGCTTCTTCGTCATAACTCCCAGTCAGTATGAGCATATGAGTGGCGATGACCAGGCAATGTTCCCAGAAATCCGGGGGGCCGAAGCCTTTCAGGGTGTCGATCGCTTCCCGCACCTCCAGGGCGTTTCCTACCGCGTAACCCAACGGTTGGCTCATATCCGATATCACGGCCGAGACCCTTCGCCCTACCCCTTCCCCGATCTCCACCATCGCCTGAGCCAACCTAACGGCTTCTTCCTCGCTCTTCATGAAGGCTCCTCGTCCCACCTTCACATCGAGGACGATGCCGTCTGCTCCAGCGGCCAACTTCTTGCTCATGATGCTGGAGGCGATGAGGGGGATGCACCCTACCGTGGCCGTGACATCCCGCAAGGCGTAGAGCATCCCATCAGCGGGGGCCAACTCCTCCGTCTGTCCGGCCACTACGATGCCGTACCGAGTCAAGTTGCCTAAGAAGCGATCCCCATCCAGTTGAGAGGTGAAGCCGGCGAACGATTCCAGTTTATCCAGCGTCCCTCCTGTGAAGCCCAGTCCTCGGCCCGATATCTTGCCTACGGGTACCCCACAAGCGCTCACCAGAGGGGCTACCACCAGAGTTGTCTTGTCGCCCACGCCGCCTGTGCTGTGCTTGTCTGCCACGAAAGGAGCCACCCCTTTGAGATCTAACATTCGGCCGGAACGGGCCATGGCCTCTGTGAGGTGAATCGTCTCCTCTTTGCTCATCCCCTGTAGATAGACCGCCATGAGCCAGGCGGCGGCCTGATAGTCGGGGATCTCCCCCCGAGTGAACCCCTGGATGAAGAAATCTATCTCCTGCTCGCTCAGAGGGAGACCGTCCCGTTTCTTGGCGATGATATCTTGAGCACGCATGGTAGCGAACTCCTTGGCCGATGCCGGAATATCCGAAATCATACCACCGGGCCTGACTTTTGTCCAGAGCGATCCCCTGTTGACAAGCAGATGCAATTCCAAATCTCTTCACCTCCGCAAAGTTGGCACTTTTTGGCAGTTTTTGGTCTGGTATTGGCAGTCCTTTTGTGGTTTAATAGAAGCGCAAAGGGGCCTTTTCTAAGAGAGGAGGATCCAATGGCTAAGCAGGAATCCCTGTCGAGCAAGATCGAGGAGTGGGTGGGAAAGGGGTTGATCTCTCCTGACCAGGCTCAGTCCATCAGCGCATATGAGGGCCTGGCCGAAAGGCGTCGCGTATCCCCACGGGAGATATTCCTCTACATAGGGGGCTTGTTCGTACTGATGGCCGTGGTCTTCGGCCTGCAAGTGCTGTGGGACGAACTTCGCTGGGTGGGCCGTGTGATGGTCGTCGCGCTGCCCACCCTCATCTTATGGGCTGTGGGAGAGGCGTTGCGCCGCCGCGAGGGACCGCTGCTGAAGCGCGGCGCTCAGGTCTTGTGGATGTTGGCCGCCTGGTTAACCGCCATCCTGATCGGGGTGACTTTCAACGAATGGCCGGGGCTTGATCTGAAAGAGGAATGGTTCTTGCTAGGGACCAGCCTGGGTGCGCTGCCGTTCGCGGTCATCGCACTCTTGCTCTTGCCTGGCCTACCCCAGGGGCTGGCCGTGGGGACCCTGGCTTCGGGCGTGGCCTTGGGCGTCACTATCGTGGTCGCTGAGACCTGGGGGGAGATCCGCTGGGCCCTTTATCTCCCCTGGCTGGTGATAGGAGCCGTCGAACTGGCCGCCGCCGAGGTAGCCCACCGGCGGGAGAAGGGGAGCCTTATCGGGCTCTTTAACCTCTTTGGCGCCTGGTTCTGGCTGGTTGGGGCCTTTTTCGTCGCCATGACGGGGATGAGGCGTTCGTTGCTAGCCTGGGACGTGCTGTTACTCATCGAGAGCCTGATCTTCATCGCCTGGAGCGTGGCCCGGCAGTCGCGAGCCTTGCTCTTTAGCGGAGCCCTCTGGCTGTTTGTGGGCATTACGCTGATCAACTTTGACTATTTCGAAGAGCAACTTGGGCTGCCGGTGGTGTTGCTGATCACAGGTGTAGCCTTCATCGCCATTGGGCTTGGCGTGGACCGGCTGCGCCGCCGGCTCGCTAGGACCTGAGCTGGCTCGCTAGGTTTGGATGGTTGCTATCCTCCCAGAACTCCTTCCTCTCGGAGGGTCGCGAGTGCCTCTCTTACTGGATTGCACTTAAGTAGGGCTTTAGCCTTAGCCCCCTCGCTTGGGTCAGACACATCGATGTGGAGGCCTACAAACCCGCCTAATGGCAGAGGGGTTGCGAACCCCTCTGCCACCTGTTTCTCGCATTTGAGATGAGAGATACAGAAGGGTTGACAAAAATAGAGAAGTCTGGTAATATATAGATAAATATAAAATTATCGATATATCGGGGGGATGAATGAGCATCAGTTGTGTAGAGTTTTGCAAAGCCCTCTCCGACGAGACGAGACAGTCGATCCTTAAGATGCTGCAAGGGGGTGAGATGTCGGTGGGGGAGATCGTGGAAGCCTTCAAGATCAGCCAACCCACCATATCTCACCACTTGAACGTGTTGAAGAATGTGGGACTGGTCACTAGCCGCAAGCAGGGGAAGCAGATATTCTATTCTATCAACCAGGAAAACGTAGAAGAGTGCTGCGGCAAGATGGTGGCCAGCTTCTGTGTGGAGCTGCCATCACCAGAGTGAAGGCAGGGCCTTTCTTTTTTGAGCAATCAATAGACGTATGTAAATATTTAAGAAAGTCAATATAAAGGAGGAGAACGATGTTGGCGTTCAATCCACTTCTGGCTGAACGGCTGGCCGAAGAGCGCATGAAAGATGCAATGCGCGAGGCTCAACAGGCCCGGCTGATCCGGGCGGCCAAAGGTCCCAGGAAGTCGCGGCGCTTGGGAGTGCAACTAGGAGGGCTGACCATGATTTGGTTGCCCTTACCCGATTGGTTGAGGGTCTGCTTCCTGGCCGGTGGAAGCCAGGCATCCCATTGCTATTAGAGGGAGGAGGGAATGGGTAAGAAGAAGGTAATCGGCAAGAAAGAGATCAAGGAGGTCGTTCGTCGGCGTTACGGAGAGATAGCAGCCCGGGCCAAGGGGGAAGGGGCGACCAGTTGTTGCCCTTCCTCTAGTTGTTGTGCCCCAGAGGAGGCTTGTAGCGCTGCGGCCCTCTATTCCCCTGAGGAGTTATCTGGACTTCCAGAGAGCGTCACGGAGGTGGCCTTGGGCTGTGGCAACCCCACGGCCATCGCTGAACTCAAACCAGGGGAGGTAGTTCTGGACTTGGGGAGCGGTGGGGGGATAGATGTCTTCCTGGCGGCCCAAAAAGTGGGCCCCACCGGCAAGGCCATCGGCCTAGATATGACCCAGGAGATGATCGAGTTGGCGCAAAAGAACGCCCAGAAAGTGGGGGCCCAGAACGTGGAGTTCCGCTTGGGCGAGATGGAGGATATGCCCCTCGAGGACGAGTCTATCGATGTGATCATCTCCAACTGCGTCATCAACCTCTCCCCGGATAAAGATAGAGTCTTCGCCGAGGCCTACCGGGTGTTGAAACCAGGTGGGAGGATGGTGATCTCCGATCTGGTGACCGAGGGCGGCCTGCCCCTCGCGGTGAGGCAGAGCGTGGAGGCCTGGGTGGGCTGCGTGGCCGGGGCCCTGGACAAAAGGGAGTATCTAGAGAAGATCGAGGCCGCCGGCTTCATCGACCTGAAGATGAGGGTAGGGGGGTTCGCCCATTCAGGAGGGGCAGACACCGACATCTACCAATGGGTCGTGCATATCGATCTGGAGGCCCACAAACCCGCCTAATGGGGAAAGGATAGGGTAGAAGGGAGATGGAGACCCATCCCCCTTTGTATTTTGTGGTATACTTTTTATAGGGAGGCGATGTGGAGCGGGTTTTGGTGATCGGTGGGGGGTTGGCCGGCTCCGAGGCGGCCTGGCAGGCAGCCCAACATGGGGTCGAGGTGACACTATTCGAAATGCGCCCCCAGGCGATGACCCCGGCTCATCGGACCGGCGATCTGGCGGAGTTAGTCTGTAGCAACTCTTTAGGCTCCAACCTAGTAGATAGGGCCTCTGGCCTCCTGAAAGAGGAGTTACGCCATCTGGGCTCCCTCATCGTGGCCTGCGCCGACCAGACAGCCCTTCCCGCTGGTGGAGCCTTAGCCGTAGATAGGGAGGGCTTCTCCAGAGCGGTGAGCGAGCGGATATCGAGTCATCCCCGGATAGAGATACGCCGCCAGGAGGTGCAAGAGATACCTTCGCCTAGGCCGATAATCATAGCCACGGGCCCTCTCACCTCCCAGGCCTTGAGCGCTTCCATAGCCGAACTCACCGGGCAGGAGCACCTCTACTTTTACGATGCCATGGCTCCCATCGTCACTTTCGATTCTATCGACCTAGGCAAGGTCTTCCGAGCCTCACGCTACGCGAAAGACGATCACGACTATATCAACTGTCCTTTAAACAGGGAAGAGTACTACCATTTTGTGGAGGAGTTAAAAGCGGCGAAGACCATACCTCTACGGGAGTTCGAGAAGGATGCCAAGTTCTTTGAGGGGTGTCTACCCTTGGAGGTCCTGGCCCAGCGAGGGAGAGACGCCCTGGCGTACGGCCCCTTGAGGCCCACAGGGCTGGTCGACCCCCGGACGGGGAGGCGTCCCTATGCAGTGGTGCAACTCCGCCAGGATGACTTAGCCGGGACCCTATACAACATGGTTGGCTTCCAGACCAACCTCCGCTGGGGGGAACAGAAGAGGGTCTTTCGCCTCATCCCGGGGCTGGAGAAGGCCGAATTCGTCCGCTACGGTCAGATGCATCGCAACACCTTCATCAACTCTCCCGCTCTCTTGGAGCCCACTATGATCTTCAGGCACCAGCCAGATATCTTCTTCGCTGGGCAGGTCACGGGCACCGAGGGATACGTCGCCGCTGCTGCCGGAGGGCTTATCGCTGGGCTCAACGCCGCCCGTTTGATTCAAGGAGAGCCCCTTTTGGTCTTTCCGCCCACTACCATGCTAGGGGCCCTAAGCTGCTATATCTCCCGGGCCCGGGAGGGGGATTTCCAGCCCATGAAGCCCAATTTTGGCCTTTTGCCTGCGCTGAAGGTGCGAGGTAAGCGGGCCAGATACAATGCCTATACCCAGCGTGCGTTGAAAGAGTTAGCAGCATTCGCGTAGTCAAAACAAATCCCCAAAACACAACATAATCCCCAAATATGGTCTCTAGACTATACGAAGACCTTCGAGGCGACAAGAAAACCTGCCGTGCGCATAGTAGGGGCCACATCGATGGCTGGCCCTTCAGCGTGGGAGCCCGCCACATGGCCTGGGTTTAGAGATCTCGCCCGCCTATGTCATCATCCTGCATATGGTAGGGGATGCTCAACAAGAGATATACTACAAGAGGAGATCTCGACTACCGTTTGTGGCACACCACCCAGGATACTTGTGATAAAATAAGCACAGAAAGTTTGGAGCGGGTAAGGCAGGTGACAGTGCAACTCTTGACGAAAGATTAGGAGGTACTTTTGACAAGAGAGATACCACTTTCTGTAGAAGAGCCTATCGAGCGCGGCTTCTTGGTTGGGCTAGAACTGAAGCGGGAGAAGTCGGTCTGGCGGCCGGAGGACTCCCTTGAGGAGTTGGCCCAGTTGGCCCGCACGGCAGGGATCGAGGTCGTGGGATCTACTATCCAGCGCCTCGATCGCCCTCGGCCCGCTACCCTCATCGGCAAGGGAAAAGTGCAGGAACTCAAGGCCCTTAGGGGTGACCTCAAGCCTGATCTGATCATCTTCGATGAGGAACTCTCTCCCCGTCAGCAACGGAACCTAGAGGAGGAACTAGACCTCAAGATCGTCGATCGCACAGCCCTCATCTTGGACATCTTCGCCAAACACGCTCGCACTCATGAGGGGAGGCTCCAGGTCGAACTGGCCCAGTACGAGTACCGGCTGCCCCGTCTGACCCGCCTTTGGACCCACCTGGCCCGCCAGGTAGGAGGCGCGGCAGCTCGTGGCGGCCCTGGGGGCGTGGGGGTGAGAGGCCCCGGGGAGACCCAATTAGAGACGGACCGACGAGAGATAGGGCGAAGGATAACCCACCTGCGGGAGCAACTAGAAGAAGTCCGCACTCACCGCCGTCTCTACCGCCGACGACGTCGCCGGGCAGCCATCCCGGTAGTGGCCATCGTGGGCTACACCAACGCCGGGAAATCTACCCTCTTGAACGCTCTAGCCGGTTCAGATATCTTGGTGGAGGATAAGCTCTTCGCTACCCTGGACCCTACTACGCGGCGTGTGCCCCTTCCCAACGGGCGAGTGGCCCTCTTCACCGACACCGTGGGCTTTATCCAGAAACTCCCCACCCAATTAGTAGCCGCCTTCCAGGCTACCCTGGAAGAGATCACAGAAGCGGACCTCCTCCTCCACATTGTCGACATAACACACCCCCACGTCCGGGAGCAAAGCCTGGCCGTGGAGGAGACCCTGAGGCAGATAGGGGCCGATGATAGGCCCTTGGTGACCGCTCTCAATAAGATAGATCTTCTTCCATCCTCGGAGAACTCGCCATTCCTAGCGGAGATCGCTCATCGCTACCCCAACTGTGTACCCATCTCAGCCCTCGAAGGCACGGGGTTAGACCTCCTGCTCAGGCGAGTGGAAGAGGCCCTAGAGCAAGAGTTGATCCCCGTAAGAGTCCTCCTGCCACATGGCGAGAACAACCTCCTGGGCCTCTTCCACCAGCGCGGCTTCGTGAAACTCGAAAGCTACACGGAACAGGGGATAATCATAGAAGGCAAACTCCCCCAGGAGTTAGAGGCCAGATTCCAGAAATACCTCATATAAGCCCTCCCCTTGCCTCCTCACTATACCTAAAACATACCCTCCAGCCTTCTGATCCATATAACACCCATCAGGGTAGGGGGGTGTCCCACAGGGATCCCGGTGGGATAACTTACCTTGTAAACTTCACACTATATATATTATGTAGACAATCGACCTGCGGAGCCCCTTAGATTTGACATAACTTCTGACATTCGCAGAGGGCTTTACAGATGGCCTTTTGGCAACCTATTAATAATCTGCGAACAATCCATTCTACCTAATTTACCTAATTTGCTCCCCATGGCAAAGAGTGATAGAATCTGAAGGGGGATACGAATAATTATGTCAAGGGTTCAGGTAGGGGATAAAACCTTCCAACGGCTGAGTTTGATTCTCCTGGTATGTATCGCTGCTCTTGCTTCCTACTTGGTGGGGTTCGCTTTGCAGGTTATCCCTGCTTATGTAGGCAAGGTAGAAGAGAGGGAGATCTTCCACCCCACGGCGGAGGAGCCGGCGGAGTTCACGGTCTACTGGGAAGCGTGGAACCTGGTGGAGGAGAACTTCTATGGAGAACTCCCCGATGCCAAGACCCAGACCTACGGTTCCATCCGAGGGATGCTCGCCGCCCTTGATGACCCAAATACCTTCTTCATTGAGCCCCCAGACCGGGAGATAGAGGAAGCCCAGTTCCAGGGTCGGTACGGGGGCATCGGCGCCGAATACACCATGAGGGACGGCTACCTAGTCGTGGTGGCACCCTTCCAGGACTCTCCCGCCTCCAGGGCAGGCATCCGTCCTGGCGACACAATCGTCGCCGTAGACGGCATCGATATCTTCGGTCTCTCTCAAAACGAAGCCATCCTCCTGATTCGAGGGCCGGTGGGCAGTGACGTAGAACTGACTATCCGAAGGGACGGTGAACTGGAGCCCTTGATCCTCCAACTCATCCGGGAAGAGATCGAGTCGCCCACAGTCACCTGGGAGTTGAAGGGGGAGGGAATCGGCTACGTCAAGTTATCCTTCTTCGGAGGGCGCACGAACGAGGAGCTACGATACGCTATCATTCAACTGCAAACCCAGGGCGCTACCAGCCTGGTCCTAGATCTCAGGAATAACCCGGGGGGCCTCATCGGGGCGGCAGTGGACGTAGCCAGTCAGTTCATCGATAGTGGCGTCATCCTCTACCAGCGGGACGCCCAAGGGAACGATCAACCCTTTCCGGCCAAAAAGGGCGGTCTGGCTACCGAGACCCCTCTTGCCGTCTTGGTCAACGGCGGCACGGCCAGCGCAGCCGAGATAGTGGCTGGAGCCCTCAGAGATCATCAACGCACTGTTGTCATCGGCGAGAAGACCTTCGGCAAAGGCTCCATCCAGACGGTTCGCGAACTGAGCGATCGCTCCAGCATCCATGTGACCACCGCCCACTGGCTGACCCCCCAGGGTCACGAGATCGAAGGGGCTGGCCTTAACCCTGATCTCGAAGTTCCCCTCACACAAGAAGATATCGATAACCAACGGGACCCCCAACTGGACCGGGCTCTCGCATACCTTAGAAGCCTCCTCCCCCACCCTGCAGCAGGAGGCCTCCAACCCGCGAATATTATGTCAACCAACGGGGGGTATAGTGGCAAGAGTGGCTAAACTCGCTGGATTCACCCTGCTCATGATTTTCATCATCGCTGCCTGCTACCTTGGCGGCTCGGCAGCCGGTTTTATCGTCGCCTCTCCAGTGATGGCGGAGAAGAGCATAGCGCCACCAGCGGCCCTGGAGGAAGAGTTCAGGCTCTTCTGGGAGGCTTGGCGGATCGTGGAGAACGAGTTCTACCAGAGACCTATCGACTCTAAGGAACTCACCTATGGAGCTATCCGGGGCGCTCTCTCCACGTTAGAAGACCAAAATACCACCTTCATCACCCCAGCACATGTGGCCGTCATTAGCGAGGACCTCACTGGAACCTTCGAGGGTATCGGGGCCTTGGTAGAGATGAACGAGGATGGCTATCTACTCATCGTCGAGCCCCTGGCGAGGAAGCCTGCAGATCTGGCCGGGCTGAAGGCTGGAGATCTGGTCCTGGAAGTGGATGGGGTGGAGATACGGGGGATGAACCTCATAGAGGCTATCAGCCTCATCCGAGGTCCCAAGGGGACCACGGTCCGTCTCACCATCCAGCGGCAAGGGGTTCTTGAGCCCTTCGAAGTGGAGATCGTGCGTGAGCGGATCGAACTCCGCACCGTAGAGTACCGCCTCTTGAATGGCGAGATAGGGTATATCAAACTCAACGAGTTCAACTCCCAGGCCCCTCGACAGTTGAGGGCGGCCCTCGTAGATCTCTTGGCCGAGAACCCTCGAGGGTTGATCTTAGATCTGCGTGATGACCCCGGTGGGCTGGTTACGGCGGCCATCGATGTGGGGAGCGAGTTCATCGCCCAGGGCGTCATCATGTCCGAGAGGGGCAAAGAGATAGAAGAAGATTATGAGGCTCAAGGCGGCGGCCTGGCCACGGAGATCCCCTTGGTCGTCTTGGTGAATGGGGGGAGCGCCAGTGCCTCGGAGATAGTTGCCGGAGCCATACAGGACTACGAAAGAGGGATCCTCATCGGTGAGAGGACCGTAGGCAAGGGCTCCGTCCAAGTTCAGTACCAGTTGAGCGACGGCTCTGGCTTACGCATCACCGTGGCCCATTGGTTCACCCCCCACGGCCGGCTCATAGAGGGAGAAGGGCTCATCCCCGATGTCGAGGTCTACATCACCGACGAAGATCTGGCTGGCGGCCTTGATCCTCAATTGGAACTGGCCATCGATTACCTGGAGAGATGACAGAGAAAGTTATCGTTGTCAATAGAAAGGCCCGCCACGACTATTTCATCGATGAGACCTACGAAGCGGGGCTAGCCCTCACCGGCACGGAGATAAAATCGATCCGGGCTGGTAGGGTGAACCTTAAGGATAGCTACGTCATGATCAGGGGCGGCGAGGCTTGGCTCGTGGGCGTTCACATAGCCCCTTACAAAGAAGCCGGCCGCCAAGGCCACGACCCCAAGAGAGACCGGAAACTCCTCCTCCACCGGTATCAGATAGACCGCCTGGCAGGGAAGGTGCAAGCGAAAGGCTACACCATCGTCCCCTTGCGCTTATACTTGAAGGATAGATACGTCAAAGTGGAGATAGCCTTCGCCAGAGGGAAGAAACTCTACGACAAGAGACGGGATATCGCCGAGAGAGAGGCCCAGCGGGAGATGGAGCGGGCCTTGGCTAGGCGCAGGAAAACCAGAGGTGGTGAGTAGCCTTCAGTTGGCCCTCGGCTTCCTTATCCTCGTGGCCTCTTATGCCTTGGGGCCCAAAACGGCCCTCTTCCATTTTCACATCATCTTTCCCCTGGGGGTCTGGCTCCTCTGCGACGGCCTTAACTTCCGCCTTACCGGCCGCTCGACTCTGCACGGCCCCAAAGAGAAAATAGCGGGAATGATCCTCTGGGGCGCTCTCTTCGGCCTCTTTTTAGACTTTCAGATGATCGCCGTCACCAAGATACTCCGCTACCTGGCCGTTACCACACCCCTCTTGGCCCTCGGGCTCTATCTGGGCTGGGGGTTCTGCCTTCCCGCCATCTATGAATCGTATCGGCTGGCTTCCCTCCTCACCCCAGGCTTCGGAAGAGTCCTCTTCCCCGAGAGGTGGCGGAAGGTTCTGCTTTCCGCCTCTGGACCGGTGGGAGCCATCCTCTTCGCCCTCCCTCTCTTCGCCTTTCTCTATATGAACGCCTCTGGACCCCTCATCATCCCCGGTTTCGCCGGCCTTTGGCTTCTCTTGGAGTACGGGATATACAGAAAAGGGTCGAAAGGGCTCCTCGGAAGCCTCCTAGAGGGGTTCTGGAGCCCTCTAGCAGCCTTGACCTTGGCCTCCATAACTCTTACCCTTGCCTGGGAGGGTCTAAACGCTCTCATGGGCTCTTGGCGGTACCAAGACCTCTTCTGGCTCGAGCCCCGCCTTCTGGGTGTCCCCCTGGTGGCCTTTTTCGGCTACTTTTGCTGGTACGTCCTCTTCCTCTCCCTCCATCAACTGGTTTCGGGAGAGGAAATGTGGCGCTAAACCTGGAATCCCCCTTTCACGTTTGCCAAAGGCCTAGACCTGGGCTATACTCCTTCCGATCCCACAGGGATCCTTTACGGACGATCACAGATTAGGAGGAAAAAATGGCTCAGGCCAGGATAGGGGTCATCGGCGGCAGCGGCCTCTACGAGATGGAAGGGCTCACCGACGTAGAAGAGGTAAAGGTGAAGACCCCCTTCGGGGAGCCCAGCGATCTCATCGTCATGGGGACCCTAGAGGGGCAAAGGGTGGCTTTTCTGCCCCGCCACGGGCGTGGGCACCGCATCATGCCCTCTGAACTCCCCTCACAAGCCAACATATACGCTCTGAAATCGCTAGGCGTGGAGCATATAATCGCCGTCAGCGCTTGCGGGAGCATGAAAGAGGAGATCCACCCCCTGGATATGGTCATCCCGGACCAGATCTTCGACCGCACCAGGGGCCGCGTAAGTACCTTCTTCGGCAAGGGCGTAGTGGCCCATATCTCCTTCGATGAGCCTTTCTGCCCCGACCTTAGCGCGCTCTTATACCAAGCGGCCCGGGACACTGGAGCCAAGGTACATAAAGGTGGCACCTTTGTGGTCATGGAGGGGCCCGCCTTCTCCACCAAGGCCGAATCGCGCATCTACCGGGGGTGGGGGGTAGACATCATCGGCATGACGGTCTTGCCGGAGGCCAAACTGGCCCGGGAGGCGGAGATATGCTACGCCGTCCTGGCCAACGTCACCGACTACGACGTCTGGCATTTGAGCGAGGAGCCGGTGAGCGTGGAGATGGTAATAGACAACTTGGTGAAGAATGTGGAGAGGGCCAAGAAGATCATCAAAAGGGTCGTCCCCCATATCCCCGAGGCTCGCCCCTGCCCCTGCCCCACAGCACTCAAGAGCGCCATCATCACCAGCAAAGATCGCATCCCAGAGGAGAGGAAACGGGACCTGGCTCTGCTCATAGGCAAGTACCTGGAAAAATAGTCAAGCGCTTTCCGATGACATAATGAAGGGGAGTCGAGTTCGACTCCTCTTTCGCTAGTATGGAAAGTAGTAGGGCAGGTTTCGCCCGTCCCCCGGCCTGGCAAGTACCGGGGCAGGCTGGTATCGTTGGGCCAGGGAAGCCTGCCCCACTTTCTGACGCAAGAGATCCCCTGTTGAGGCCTAGGGGATCTCTTGGTTTTCGTAGTCAGCCCGTTGACGATCGGCGGTGTCGGACCGCTCGGCGCTCCCCAAGGGTCACTTCTTGCGTGAATCGAAGTGATAGGTGCCCGTCAGAGGGAAAACCCAACTTGCGTCAGGTGGTCCTATCTCGCCCTGCGCATGGAAACCTGCAAGGTTGCCTGTGCCTGGCCGGAAAGTGAAATAGCCGTGATCGCCAATAAAGACAAAGTGGCCCATGGCCGTACTACCGTCAAGGGCAACCAGCTCCACCTCGCTGCTGATGAACATACGGGTAAGGTCTATGAGACCGTCGTATGTCAGAGTGCCTCCCTCTAGAATCGCCAGTGTGGATGTTGGGATAGTGCATGATGGTGGGAAGCCTGATGAGCAATCCTTCTGGAACAAGAGGGGGTCGGGCGGAGCAGCCTGCACAGCCATGGTCACCATCAGGGCAATCAACAGCGCTACCATACCGCTAATCAAAAGCCTCTTCACCTTTTCGTCTCCTTTCTGCAGATCTTAGCCGTTCGAGAATCTTGAGTCGCACGGTCTTGCTTCAGATTTCCGTCCGGTTGCATCACCTCCTTTATAGCGCAACCTTTCCTAGGAATCAATACTTTGCAGCAACAGCGCCGCGTTTCCTGGGTCTGCACAAGAAACGGGACGGCTCACTCTGCCCCGTTGTTCTTGCGCCTCCGCCCCTGTCCGCCAGGGATCAGGTCTCACGCGCCGACTTGGACAGCCGGGCGGTCAGGGTGAACAGTGAAATCCTTCGCATCCACTTTAACTCATTATATCATGAGAAACACGGAGTGTCAATCTTTTCCGTTAACCTGTGGTTAAGATTTGCTTAAACTTTACGATAGCGTCTGGTTCAGGGTTTCACGTCTGAGCCAGCCCAATGCCTATTATTGCGGTTCTATCCGCAGAAGAGTCTCTACGTTTTCATCGGCAGCCAGGGTCAAGGTGCATCTACTCCTCAGCATAGGAGCGCCCGGCTCTCGGCGTCGTTGAACTCACCAATGACGACCTTATCCCCACTATCCTCCAAGGAAAGCGCCCTCTTGACGGTGATGGTCTTCTCCTTCAGCCACTGCATCATGGCCCAAGGGGTGGGGAGTTCGTTCCGCCGGCCGTATTGTGTGGGGCAAGGGCTTAACACCTCCACGAAGGCGAACCCCTCGTGCTCCAGAGCCCGGCCAAGAGTTCTGATAAGTGCTTTAGCGTGATAGACGCTCTGGCGGGCCACATAGGTGGCCCCCGCTCCTGAGACCAAGCGGCAGAGGTCGAAGGGGGGCTCAGGGTTGCCCTGGGGGGTGGTAACTGTGAAAGCCCCTTGAGGCGTGGTGGGAGTGACCTGTCCCCCGGTCATGCCGTAGATGCGGTTGTTGGCGCAGATCACCGTCAAATCGATATCCCGTCGGGCGGCGTGGATCAGATGATTGCCCCCTATGGAGGCTATATCCCCGTCGCCGCCGATAACTACTACCTTCAGTTCCGGCCGGAATAGTTTGGCCCCCGTGGCGAAGGCGATGGGGCGCCCATGGGTGGTATGGAGGGTGTCAGCAGCGAAATGGGGGCTGGGGATCCAGCCGGCGCATCCGATGCCGGAGGCAAAAACCATCTCGTCCAGATGCCACCCTATCTTGTCAATGGCCCTAAGGATGGCCCCCATGAGGATGCCATGTCCACAACCGGCGCAGAAAGGGGTGGGAAAGGCCTCGGCGCGAAGACCTTTCAATGTTGAGTGGTGGGGCCTACTCTCCTCCCTCACCTTCATTCTCCAGGGTGATAACGATTCTTTTGGCCCCCTCCGTGCCGTGAAGAGTGGAGACCAGGGCCCTCACCACCGCCTTCACCACCTCACTAGCGAACTCGGTGCGCAAGGGTATATCTCGCCCGTCAACCACCAGGGAAACTCTCCCTTTCTTGGGATTCATCAGATACTCCTTCTCTATTAAGTCGGCCAGTCCTGTCACATCACCGTGCTCGAACTGGGGCACATCCAAATCGAAGGGTTGATCGGTGACCAGGGCTAGGAGTTCGTGTTCGTGGCAGAGCAGTTCCTGGCCCCTAGTCTGGCGGGAGACCTCGATCTTGGGCTTGTCGCCGCTCTTATACCCCTCCGTGAGAACTAAGTCTACGTCGCCCATGTAGGCCAGGAGTTCATCGAGGCTCCTCTCCCTATCCACCCGTTTGATGAGGGCCACTTTCTCCGGCGAAGAGATGAGTACCGCATCACTTCCTGCCTGGGCGTGGCGCCAAGAGTCCTTCCCCGGCTTATCTATCTCGAAGCCGTGAGTGTCGTGTTTGATGGTCCCGACGCGATAGTCTCTCCTTTTCAGTTCAGCGATCAACTTCTCCAGAAGCGTCGTCTTTCCCACCTCGGACTTCCCTACGACGGAGATGATGGGGATCATTTTACACCCTCCGGCCAGTCAAGCATCTGGGCCCGCAGCCTCTCGCCCGCTTTCACCAGGGTCGTGCCCTCAGGCACGATGAGAAGGGCGTTGGCTTTCACCATGGAGGTGAGGATCCCTGAACCTCGGGGACCGGTCACCACCCCAGCATGGTAGCCATCCTCCTGTCGGGTTACTATCGCCCTTATGAAACCCCGCCGACCGCTGTTTGTCACATCCTCATCGACGATGACCTCAACCTCCGGCTTCTCCAAGGCCCTTTTCCCCAGCATGGTAAGGATGGCCGGCCTGGCGAACTGCTCGAAGGAGATCATGGCGGAAACTGGGTTCCCGGGCAGCCCGATGAGGGGCACCCCTTGGATATGGCCAAAGGCCAGAGGCTTCCCCGGCTTCATATTCACCTGCCAGAAGTCCATCTCCCCTTCAGAGGCTAGGACCTCTTTTACCACATCGTATTCGCCCACCGAGACCCCAGCCGAGGTGAGAAAGAGATCCACCTTGGCGGCCAGCCCTTCCTCGATCTTCGAGGTCAACTCCTCTACCCTGTCCCTGGCAATACCCAGCCTCACGGGAATCCCCCCGTACCGGATCACCTGAGCGGCGGTAGAATACTCGTTGCTGTTCCGGATCTGGCCGGGGCCGATCTCTTCATCGATAGCCACCAACTCGTCTCCGGTGGCCAAAATAGCCACCCGAGGACGGCGAATCACCTCCACCTCCGGCCGCCCCAAGGAGGCCAGGACACCCATCTCCGGGGGGCGCAAAACCGTTCCCTTGGCCAGGACCAACTCTCCCCTTCGGATATCCTCTCCCGCAGGCTTCACATTCTCCCGGGGCGAAACCTCTTTGTAGACCTCGACCGTGGGCCCCCAACTACCTTCCAGCCCCTCGCTCGTCTCCTCGAAGCGCACCACGGCGTCCGCCCCTTCAGGTAGAGGGGCCCCGGTCATGATCCGAATCGCCCTCTCTGGCTCCACCCTCAGATGGGTGGTGTACCCGGCCGCCAGATCAGCCACCACTTTGAGTGTTACCGGGCTCTTCCTAGAAGCGCCTACCGTATCTCCAGAGCGCAGAGCGTAGCCATCCATGGCCGAGTTGGCGAAGGGAGGGATATCGATATCGGCGTAGATATCCTCCGCCAGAACCCGATCCAAGGCCTGCAAAATGGCCACCCTCTCCGGTTCCAAAGGGTGAAAATGTCTCAATATCGTCGCCCGCGCCTCATCCACGCTGATCATGGCAACCCCTCTTCAAAAGTATAGCCAGCCTATTTTGGGCTTCTTCGTTCATAGAAGCCCTCAGGGCAGCGATTAATGGACCTCTAAACCCCCACTGGCAAGCCAGGGCATCGGCCTCATACTCCTCCTTGAGGCGTAGTTTGCGCTTGCCTTCCCAAGACACAAACCGATGGCCTAGGGCCAGATGGGCCAACTCATGGGCGATGATGCCTACGATCTCTCCCAGGGGCCTCTCCTTCAAGCCCTCGTTGAGGGTGAGAAGGGTCAACCCGGAGCGAAAACCCAGACTTACCACTCCCCCTATCCGGCTCGACTGGGCGATATAGAGCGGTCGCTCGCCCTTCAGCAGAGCCTGGGAAACCGTGTCCGGCAACCGAGAGAGGACCTCCTCTAAGGCTCTCCTGATCCTGCGGTCGGATATATGGCACCGCTCCTTATCGGCCAGGAAATCTCGCACGCTAGGCAACGACTTCATGACCCTGATGAGCCCTCCTCCAAAGCCGCCAAAACCCTCTCTGGCGTAGCCGGCAATCGTCTAAGCCGTACCCCAATAGCATCATAGATGGCGTTGATTATCGCCGGACAGGTGGGGATGGAGGTGATCTCCCCCACCCCCTTGGCCCCATAGGGTCCCTCGGTGGTCTCTTCCTCCACGATAATGGGTCTTATCTCTGGCACCTCTTTGACCGTAGGGATGCGGTATTTGGTGAGCGTCGTCTTCTGGGGCACCCCTTCCTTCATGGCGAAATCCTCCATCAAGGCGAAGCCCAACCCCATCAAGACCCCTCCTTCTAGTTGTCCCTCTATGGCCAAGGGGTTGATGGCCCTCCCCACATCGTGGGCCGCCACCACCCGCACCACCTTCACTTCGCCGGTGGTTATGTCAACCTCTACTTGGGCCGCCTGGGTGGCGTAACCATAGGCGAAATGGGCGTCCCCCTTCTCTCCCAGATTGACAGTTCGAGGGGCGGTGTATATGGCGGAAGCCGAGAGCGATTTCCCCTTCTCTTTGGCCAGACGGACTGCCTCTCGCAGCGTCAAGGACCGGCCGTCCCCTGCCTGGATCCGTTCCCTCTCGAAGATGAGACTATCGGCCGGAACCCCCAGTGCCTCGCCTACCACACCCGCCAGGTTTTTTTTGACCTCCTGCGCTGCCAGTCGGGCCGCGTTACCGGTGATAAAACTCTGGCGAGAGGCTGTGGTAGCCCCCCCGTTGGGGGTCAGCGCCGTGTCCGCCACCAATACCTTCACTTTCTCATGAGATAGGCCCAGTTCCTCGGCCACCACCTGGGCCAAGACGGCGACTATCCCCTGTCCCACCTCCGCAGCCCCAGCGCGCACCTCCACTCGCCCATCCTCTAGAGCCTCAACCGTGGCCCCCGCTGAATCGGGTGCGCTACCCCCCAGGCCCACGTTCTTGTAGGCGCAGGCTACCCCCCATCCCCGGCGCTTGCCTCGTGGGGCTGCCTCTACCCAGGCGGGCCAACCTTCTGTAGCCCCGGCCACCTTATCTATGGTCTTCAGTAGCCCCACGCTCTCCCTCAAAACCTGCCCCGTGGCCGTCACGGAGCCCACTCGTAGGGCGTTTCGCCTTCGCAACTCTAGGGGATCCAAGTCTAACTCGCGCGCCAGGATATCGATCTGGCTCTCGGCGGCGAAATGGGCCTGGGGAGCGCCAAAGCCCCGATAGGCCCCCGCTGGAGGGTTGTTGGTGTACATGGCGTAGCAATCGACCTTCACATGCGGCACCTCGTAAGGCCCGGTCAAATGAGTCGCTGCCCGGGTCATCACGTAAGGCCCCAATGAGGCGTAAGCGCCAGAGTCTCCCAGGATACGAGCCTCCACCGCCAACAGTCTACCCTCTCTCGTGGCTCCGGTCTTCATCCAGATGCTGGTCTGATGCCTCTTGGGGTGAGTGATCATCGATTCCTGGCGGCTCCAGACCAGTTTCACCGGCCGGCCCGTGGCCTGGGCTAAAAGGGCCGCGTGGATCTGGACGGAGATATCCTCCTTGCCGCCAAAGGCCCCCCCTACCCTAGTCTGTATGACCCGCACCTTCTCCTCGGGCATGGCCAGGGAGGCTGCAATCTGGCGTCGATCGGCGAAGGGGATCTGAGAACCCACATAGACGGTTATCTTATCCTCATCGATGGTAGCCACTCCTGCCTCTGGCTCCAAGAAGCAGTGATCGCCGGAAGGGGTCCAAAACTCGCTCTCCACAACGATCTCTGCCTGGGAAAAACCCTCCTCCACATCGCCCTTGCGCACCTTGATATGTTCTAATATGTTCCCTTCCTCATGGATGGGCGGCGCACCAGGCTCTAGGGCCTCCTCCGGCGAGGAGACGACGGGAAGAGGCTCATACTCCACTTCGATCAGTTCGAGCGCCTCCTCCGCTATCTTCTCCTTCTCTGCGGCCACAATGGCGATGGCGTCTCCCAGGTAGCGTACCTTATCATAGGCTAAGACCGGCCAGTCGGGCCGAGCCAGGCCATGGTTCTTCTCACCGGGGATATCCTTTGCTGTCAATACGGCTGCCACACCAGGCAGGGCTTTCGCCTCACTGGTGTCGATTCTGACCAATCGCGCATGAGGGTATTTGCTGTGGAGCACCTTGGCGTAGAGCATATCATCGAAGTAGAGATCCGCCGCGTAGATAGCCCTCCCTGTCACCTTCTCCAGGGCATCGGGCCTGGGGAGGGAGAGCCCCACCGTGTGGAGAGGCTCCTTCTCCAACAGAGGCGGTTTCGCCTCCACCGGCAAGCCTGCTACCTCCTCCACCGCCTCTATTATCTTGGTATAGCCGGTACACCGGCATAGGTTGCCGGCTAGAGCCTCAACGATCTCCTCCCGCCTACGGCGAGGTTTTCTATCCAAAAGGGCTTTGGCAGCCATGATGAAGCCCGGGGTGCAGAAACCGCACTGCACCGCCCCCCGGCGGACGAACGCCTCTTGCAAGGGGTGAAGTTTATCATCTCTGGCCAGCCCCTCGATGGTCTCTATCTTCTTCCCCAGCGCTCTCTTAGCCGGGTAGACGCAGGAGTTAACTGCCTCTCCGTCGACGATCACCTTACAGGCCCCACAGGCGTTATGGCCACAACCGTTCTTGGTGCCTGTGAGATGCAACTGATCCCGCAGGACGCCGAGGAGCATCGTCTTCTGGGAGACGACCACCTGGTAAGATCGATTATTTATGTCCAGTCGCACCATCTCTTGTCGCCTAGTTCGCTCTCAGAGGGTCGAATGGTCACAGGGTTGATTTTGCCGCCGTCACAGTTTTGGCATTGCTTTCTAGTGAAAGGCTATTAGCACTGCTATTCCCACAAGAACAAGACAAAAGAAGGCTGGAAACACCCATTCAAACCTTATGCAATCCCAGCGCCCGTCTCTAGTTCGTATGGGTGCGATAGATTTCTCTATCTTTAGCTTGTCGTCTCTGATTGTCTTGTTTGCTTCAACAAATCTGCGAATTACTGCTTCTATCCTGAGGGTTATCAATAGGTTCAAGATTGTAAACAGTACGAGGAACGCAGCAGCATAGCCAAAGTATCGTTCTAGCTTTCCAGCGCCGAGAGCGAGGGCAAGACTGGCCACGACAGCAGCATAGATGTTTATGCACCACATGCGGTAGTATTCCATGTGTCGTATGTGGGCCCAATTTTCACCAAAGAGTTTCATAAGATTATCTTGCGTGAGCGATGCCCTCGTAGCCTCCACCGGCTCCTCTCCAAACTTTGGAGAATCCATTCATCGCCTCCCTTACCTCCAGATCATATCTCCCTATCGGCTGGCTATCCATGGGACCGAGAGCCCCACTGCTCCTCGCACCCGCGTGATGGAGCAACCCATGTCTCTCTAGCAAGCAAGAAGGCCTGCCTGATCGCAGTATTGCCATTACGCTCTACCCTGCATGGCCCGCCAGACCTTCTCCGCTGTGGCCGGGAGGTTATCGATCCAGACGCCTACCGCGTCGTGGATGGCGGAGATGATGGCCGGTGCAGTGGGCAAGGTGGTCATCTCCCCCACCCCTTTGGCCCCGAAGGGGCCCGTGGGGTCGGGAACCTCCACGATAAGCGGTATGAACTCCCGGGACATATCGGCTACGGTGGGGATATGGTACTCGCTGAAGCGACGGGTCTTGACCAACCCCTCCTTTTGGATGAACTCCTCGGTGAGGGCGTAGCCCAGGCCCATATGCACCCCCCCACCAGCCTGCCCCTTCACCATCTCCGGGTTTATCGCCTTCCCCACATCCTGAGCGGCCCACACCTTGAGCACCTCCGTCTCCCCGGTCTCCACATCCACCTCCAGCAGGGCGATCTGGGTAGCATACCCATAGCTGATATGAGGATCGCACATGCCCGTCTCTGGGTCGTAGGGAGTGGTTGGCCTCACGCTGCGTCCACGGTATTCATATTCGCCGACCACGCGTTTCTCGCCTATCTCATCCCTCAACGCCGCTTCCCGTTTGCGCAGCACTTCCTGGCAAGCCCGTATCACGGCGTTGCCGGACATATAGACATGGCGAGAGGCAGAGCAACTCCCAGCGTTAGGCACCATCGAAGTATCCACCAAGGCCACCCGCACCTTCTCGTAATCTACGCCCAACGCCTCAGCGGCTATTTGGGCCAACGCGGTATGGGCTCCCATCCCCTGGTCCGAGGCCCCCAACTTCACTAGGGCTCGAGCGATCTCCCCCGATTCATCTAGGGCCAACTCTACGATCACCTTGGATTTATCATCGAAGCCAAAGGAGTAGCCCACGTTCTTATAGCCACAGGCCACGCCGATACCCCGCCGCCTGTAAGGCGCTGAGGGAGGGCCTAGGTCTGGCTTAATCCAACCTCCGTTCTCCTCTTTCCACCCCGCAGCCAGGGCGCTCTGTCTAAGCGTCTCCTTGATCCCCACGCCCGTCGGCATCGGGTTTCCGGTCAAGGCGATGGAGCCATCCTCCAGCAAATTCTTCATCCTCAGTTCTACCGGATCCACCCCTAGTGCCTCCGCCAGTTTGTTCATCTGCATCTCGTAGGCGAAAGCGGGCTGGGTGGAGCCGAAGCCTCGCATGGCCATGGCGACCGCGTTATTGGTATAGACGGTATAGGCATCCACTTTGGCGTTGGGCACTACGTAGGGCCCTGCAGCAAAACTAGCCGTGTTGCTGAGCACGGGGATGCTGGTGGAAGCATAGGCTCCCGCATCGGAGATCAACTCGATCTCTACGGCGGTCAACTTGCCGTCCCTAGTAGCCCCGGTTCTATATCTGATATAGTAGGGGTGGCGTTTGCCCGTGCGCATGACTGACTCTTCGCGATCAAAAACCATCTTGACTGGCTGCCGCACACAGTAGGCACATAAGGCCAAAAGGTGTTGGATATACATATCCTCTCGTCCACCGAAGGCCCCGCCAATGGCGGGCACGATCTCCCGTAGTTGATCTATGGGCAGATCCAACATATGGGAGATCTGGTGGAGGTCATCGTGGGACCATTGAGCGGCCGCGATAACCGTCACCCGCCCCTCCTTGTCGATATACCCCACTCCGGCCTCGGGCTGCATATAGGCGTGCTCTACGTGAGGGGTGAGGTAGTAACTTTCGATCACAACATCCGCCTCAGCGAACCCCTTCTCTATATCCCCTTTGCGTATCTTGATATACTTGAGGATGTTGCTATCGCCCCGCTCCTCGTGGATCAAGGGTGCATCTGGCTTCATCGCTTCGCGGGGGTCGCTTACCACCGGTAGAGGCTCATACTCCACCCGCACCAGTTGGCGGGCCTCCTGGGCTATCCTTTCGCTCTCCGCGATGACGATGGCTATCCGGTCCCCAAGCCAGCGCACCTTTTCCCCCTCCCCCACCAGCACCGGCTGATCCACGATGTCGATCCCGTACTCGTTCACCGGCACATCCTCGCTGGTGAGGATCGCCACCACGCCAGGCAAAGCCTCCGCTGGGCTAACATCTATCTTCAAGACGCGAGCGTGGGGGTATTCACTCCACACCACCTTAGCGTAGAGTTGACCCTTCATGTTGAAATCCTGGGGGAACTTCCGCTGCCCCCGCACCTTGGTAGCGGCGTCTATTTTGGGCACGCTTTCTCCCACGACTTTCTTGCTCATTCCAGGCCTCCCTTCCCCGCCAGTCGCTCTGCAGCCAACTCGATCGCCTCTATGATCTGATAGTAGCCGGTGCAACGGCATAGGTTGCCAGAGATCCTCTTCTCGATCTCCTTCCGGGTAGGGTGAGGGTTTTCGTCCAACAGTGCCTTGGCAGAGATGACCATGCCCGGGATGCAATAGCCACACTGAGGGGCTGTCTTATCTACGAAGGCCTGCTGGATCGCATCCAACCGGTTATCCTGCCCCAACCCCTCGATGGTGATCACCTCTCGCCCTTGGACTTTGAGGGCCGGATAGATGCAGGAATCTACGGCCTTGCCATCCACCAATACGGTGCAAGCCCCACACTCCCCCTCTCCGCAAGAGATCTTGGTGCCGATGAGCCCCAACTTGTCACGAAAGACGTCAGCCAAGAGATCCCCAGGCTCAACATCAACGGAAACCTCCTGGCCGTTCAAGATCATCTTAAGAGTTACCATCTTCGCCCTCCTGTAGAGAGGCGGCCTCTACGGCTCTCCAAAGAGCACGGCGCACTAGGACCTCCACCATCGCCTTTCGATACTCTGCGCTGCCTCGCAGCAAGGAGTCTCGGGGTTGAGCGGCCTGAGCCGCGAGTTTCGCGGCCTCAGTCACAGAAGCCTCATGGGGGATTCGCCCTACCAGCGCTTCTGCGGCCTCGGCGGCTATAAATGGCGTCGGTGCCACGGGGCCTATGGCTATCCGCGCTTTTGCGACTTTGTCCCCCTGGAGCCCCACTACCGCGGCGGCGTTCAAGATGGGCAAGACGAGCGCCCGTCGCTTAGCCAATCGCTCGAAGGCCCCCGCTTCTCCCTTTCCTAGGGCTCGAAACCGCAACTGGGTGATCATGGCCGCGCAAGGGTCGACGGTACAAAGCCCCACCCCGGCGTAGAGAGTAGAGATGGGGGTCCAGCGGCGCCCTGTTCGCTCCGCTACCTCCGCCTCGGCATCCAGGGCGAAGAGGGCTATAGCTCCATCAGCAGCCGGCAGCGCATTCACCACGTTGCCCACTAGAGTCCCCACATTCCGAATCTGTGCCCCCCCCACCGAACCACACGCCTCGGCCAACACCCCCGCTCGAGAGCAAATCAAGGGTGAGGCGGCTACCTGGCCATGGGTCACCCGGGCCCCGATGTATATCAGACCATCTCGCTCCTCGATATGGTCCAAGCCGGCGATGCGAGTTATGTCTACCATCACCTTGGCGAGGCATTGCCCCCGTTGGCTCTGGAGGACTAAATCGGTCCCCCCGGCGATGATCCGGGCCTCACCCCCGTGGGCCTCCAGCATCTCCAGCGCCTCCTCCACGGAAGCGGGAAAGAGATATTCATCCCACATATCTTCTCCCTCCATTAAAGGGGCTCTTCATTATCGGAGTAACCCCTCCGCCCTTCGCAAATCCGCTGGTGTGTTGATGTTGAAAAAAGATAGGTGCTCTGGATCGAAGATGTCGATCTCTCCCTCTTCGACATAGCGCACTCGCACCCGGGGATAGAAACTTATGATCCTCAAATCTCCGCTCTCCAGGAGATCCCTCATCGGTTCTAGGCAACGCTTTGAATAGACAGCATGGAGGGGGTGCAGGAGATATTCCTTGGCCGTTTCCTCTCCCTCCTTAACGCCTTTCAAGCCACCCCAGGGTACCGCTCGGGGGACTACTACATCGTACTCCGGTGCCACGACCAGCATATACCGAAGAAGAGGGACTTTGAGAAAGGGCATGTCACAGGCCATAACCAAGCCGTGGGAATGGCTCATGGCGCAGAGTCCGGTATATATCCCCCCAAAGGAACCCTTTCCAGGGTAGAGATCGGCCACCAGTTTCACCCCCAGGCGTTCATATCTCTGGGGATGATTGGTGACCAAGATTATCTCCTCGCTCAACTGTGCCAACTTAGAGAGGATAGTTTCTATTATGGTCCCGCCGCCGGCCATTTTCAAGAACGCCTTATCGGTGCCCATCCGTCGGCTATCACCTCCGGCCAGCACCACGGCGCTCATCGGGTAAGCCCTTTCCGCTCCTTCCATGACAACTCTAATTATACCACAACCAGATAAAGAAAAGGGTGCCCTCATCGTAGAGAACACCCCACGAGACTTAGAAAGCGAGGATATTATCCCTGCAGATGTTTCTCCAGATAGGCCACCGCCTCGCCCACGGTGGTTATCTCTTGGGCCTCCTCATCGGATATCTCGCCGCCGAACTCCTCCTCAAAGGCCATGATGAGCTCCACCAAGTCCAGGGAGTCGGCCTCCAAATCCTCCCGGAATCTGGCCTCAGGAGTGACCTTCTCCTTGTCGACGCCCAACTGCTCGACGATTATGGCCCTCACCCTTTCAAATATATCGTTTGACACCTTTTCACCCCCTGCTGGATTCATCTTCTAATTTCGCCTAACCATGCAGCGCTGCTTTCAGAGGTGCTTTGCAGTCTGGACATTCGGCTGTCAATCCCCCAAAAGAGGCACATCTGGCGCAGTATAGTTTTCCACATTGCGAACATCTTCCAGCATACTGATTGCTGCCAGGCCTCACGATGGCAGATACAAACCCAGGACCACCATACAACATTTCCATCATTTCTCTATCCCATCCTATGCCACATTTTGCACGGGAATATCCGTTTCCGTTCACCTTTTTTCCTCTTCTGAACCTGTCAAGTATTCCCATTTGTTCACCTCCGTCTCCGTGAATTACATAACCCTCCCATAGCATACCCATCTTGGCCCAAATGTCAACCCAACCATGGGCCTTGACAGGGATAAGATAGCCGGATATTCTAATGGTACGAACACCTTATCTCTCAAAAAGTTACGGAGGCTAGATGCACCAGAAGAGAAAAGCCGATCATCTCCGCATCTCTCTGGAGGAGGATGTCCAATTCGAGGGGTTGACCACCGGCTTTGAGCGGTATCGGTTCATCCATCAGCCCCTTCCGGAGATGGAGTTGAAAGAGGTGGATCTCTCCCGCAGCCTATTTGGGAAGAGGCTAGAGGCTCCCCTCATCATCTCCTCCATGACCGGGGGCATCGAGCCCGCGGAGAGGATAAACCGCAATCTGGCCCGAGCGGCCCAAAAGATGGGGGTGGCCATGGGAGTGGGCTCCCTGCGCCCGGCCATCGATGACCCTTCCCTGGCTCGCACCTACCAGGTGCGAGAGGTGGCCCCGGATATTCTCCTCTTCGCCAACCTGGGAGCGGTACAACTCAACTACGGCTATGGAGTAGAGGAATGCCGTCGGGCCGTGGAGATGATCGAGGCTGATGTCCTGATCCTACATCTGAACCCCTTGCAGGAGTGCCTCCAGGAAGGGGGCAACACCGACTTCTCTGGCCTCCTGGCCCAGATAGAAAAGGTGTCCCACCACCTTCCCCTGCCGGTGATGGTGAAAGAGGTGGGCTGGGGCATCTCGGAGGAGGTGGCCCACAAGTTGGCCCAGGCTGGGGTGGCGGGCATCGATGTGGCCGGGGCTGGAGGGACCTCCTGGAGTGAGGTAGAGAGACACCGGGCGTCTAACGAAGCGATGAAGAATGTAGCCGCCGCCTTCGCCCAGTGGGGGATACCCACCGCTGACTCCATCCACAGAGCCAGAAAGGGAGCACCAGAAGTGACCCTCATCGCCAGCGGCGGGATCCGCACCGGCGTCGATGTGGCCAAGGCTATCGCCTTGGGCGCCGATGCCGCGGCTTTGGCCACCCCGCTCTTAAAGGCGGCCAACGCCTCCTGGGAGGCGGTCATGGAGAAGTTGGACGAGATCATACGAGAGTTGCGGATCGCTATGTTCTGCATCGGGGCTCGGAACTTGCGGGACCTGAAGGAGACACCCCATCTTAGAGAGCGAACCCCCTAAATGTACTTGACCGCCGTAGAGGAAGAGATACGAACGCTTTTGGCTGAACAGGACCCTGCCTTGACCTCCTTCTATGGCATGGTGCGATACCATCTAGGCTGGGTGGATGAGAACCTCCAGCCCGTCAAGGCCCAGGGAGGGAAGCGGATCCGACCCCTCCTCTGTCTCCTGGTCTGCGAGGCGATAAACGGCGACTACCGCCCAGCCCTTCCCGCCGCCGCCGCCGTGGAACTAGTCCATAACTTCTCCCTGATCCACGACGATATCGAGGACAAAAGCCCCAGGCGACGAGGCCGGGCCACCGTCTGGCGAGTCTGGGGAGTGCCTCAGGCGATCAACGCTGGCGATGGGCTCCTGGCCCTGGCTCACTTAGCCCTCCATCGGCTTTCGACCTCTGGAGGGAGCCCAAAACTCCTGGCCCAGGCGACACAGCTCCTAAACCAAGCCTGTCTCGATCTCTGCGAAGGTCAGTATCTGGACATCGCCTTTCAAGAGCGCACCGATGTTACTCTAGAGATGTATCTCTCTATGGCCAAGAAAAAGACGGCCAGCCTTCTGGAGTGCGCCGCTCACCTAGGCGCTATCCTGGCCACCAGAGAGAGGAGGATCATAGAAGCCTATCGAGGGTTCGCCCGAAATCTGGGGCTCGCCTTCCAGATCACCGACGACCTCTTGGGGATCTGGGGAGAGGAGGAGAGAACGGGAAAAGGGGTGGGAGAAGACATAAAAGCGGGGAAGAAATCGCTCCCCGTGGTCTATGCTTTCCAAGAGGAGAGAAGGCGAGGGCTAAGGAGGCTACAAGAGATCTATGGAGAGGGAAATGTTGACGCTCTCCTTCCCATTCTGGAGGAACTGAAGGTCAAAGAGCGTTGCCAAGAGAAGGCTCGCCACTTCCAGAAGAGAGCCCTAGAGGAGTTAGAGAGGACAGGTATCGACAACCAGGCCCAAAGAGACCTCAGAGATCTGGCCCTCTTCCTGGTGGAGAGGCGGTTTTAGCCCGACACTAGAGGGAGGAACCTCTCAAAGACCTCGTTTCCTAGAAGTCGGCCCCGGGGGGTCAGTCGGATGCCTCTTCCGTTCACCTCCAGAAGCCCCCTGGCTACCAGTTCCCTCAGTTGTGGTCCATAGAGGGAAGAGAGGTCACGCCCAAACCGGTGCTGGAACCCCTCAAACTCTACCCCTTCAGAGAGACGAAGCCCCATGAAGAGCGTCTCCGTCATCTCCAAGGGGGCCTCTATCACTTCCTCCCCTTCCGTGGCACTCTGGCCCGCTTTGAGGCGGCGGATATACTCCTCCGGCCAGGCCACGTTCCAGGATCGCCGCCCCCCATAATAGGAGTGGGCTCCAGCCCCGAAACCTAGATACCCCTCATTGCGCCAGTAGGTGAGGTTATGTCGGCATTCATAGCCTGGCTTAGCCCAATTGGAGATCTCGTAGTGTCTATAGGCCTCCAGAAGTTTCTCAGCCAAAAGGTACATCTCCGCCGCCAGGTCATCATCCGGGGCCCTCACTTCCCCCCTCTCAACGCGCCCCCAAAGGGGCGTCCCTTTCTCCAAGGAAAGGGGGTAGAGGGAGAGATGCTCAGGTCCGAGGGCCATCGCCCTCTCCAGGGTGGCTCGCCAACGTTTGAGGGTGTGTCCCGGAAAGGCGTAGATCAGATCGAGGTTTAGGTTTTCGAAACCCGCTTGGCGGGCCATCTGGTAAGCCTCTCTGGCCTGGGCCGAGGTATGTACCCTTCCCAGAAGTTGGAGTTCGTCGTCATGGAGGCTCTGCACCCCCAGGCTCAGACGCCCCACACCCAGATGCAGCAGGCTTTCTAGGTAGGGAAGATCCACCGTTCCCGGATTCGCTTCACAGCACACCTCCGCTCCCTCATCGATAACGAAAGCCTGGAGACAGCCCTCTAAGATCCTCTTCAGTTGTTGGAGGCTCAACACGGTGGGGGTGCCCCCGCCAAGATAGATGGTCCGCCCTCGGAGGGAAAATAGCCCACCTACGATAGCCATCTCCTCCACCAAGGCCTCCACATAGTCGTCGTATAGATGTTCCAGCCCAGCGTAGGAGTTGAAGTCGCAGTAGGCGCACTTGGCTTCACAGAAAGGGATATGGATATAGAGGCTGACACTATCCATAGATTATCTGATTACGGCCGCTACAGGAGGCCCTTTTCCCGGCCCAGGTAGAGGATCGCCTCTAGCACTCCGCCGCCGATAGCGCGCGCCTTATCGGAGATGGTGAAGCAATACTCCACCTGGCCCCGAGGGTCAACATCGCCCAACTTCATCCCCTCCACCACCTCCACCCCATCGGCGATTAGGCCCCTCAACACCCCTCCGATGGCCGCCCTCACCGGCTGGGAGCCCACATACCCCACTGTGGCTCCCGCCTCGATTCTATCTCCTATGCGTCGAAGGGCTTGGAAAGTCCCGGCAGAGGGGGCACGCAAGACCCGCTGGAAGGTATGCCCAGCCACCTCCCCGGGGACGCCGGTATCGGCTTCCGCCCTACCGGAGAGGATCACCCGCCCCAACTTATGGCCTCGAGCCGTCTCCACCACGGCGTGCACATCCAACCCCGCCTCGAACCCTGGTCCTAAGCCAATGACCAACGGCGCATCGGTGATCTTGGTCCCGGTGTTCCTCTTAGCCATGATCGCATCGACCAGGACATCTGGCTCCCACTGAGTAACCACCTGGGCTTGGGGGTCGATGAGGACCGGGATCTCTCCCTTCTCATGTGCGGCCGAAGCCTCCTCCAAAGAGCCGCCCCTTCTGGCCCTCACCCCCTCTACCTCTACAACCCCCGAGTAGATGGCGGTGGCGAAAGCCACAGCGCGACGGATCACTAGAGGCCTGGAGAGTTCGGTGATGACGATCCTCATCCCCGCTCGGTGGAGCCGATGGGCTACCCCCGTGCCTAAGTCCCCTCCCCCCTTCACTACCACTTTAATATCCAACTATCTCCTCCCGAGGGTCCCGCAAGGTGAGGCCCAAGCCGATGGCTAGAGCGTAGAAGGCCAGCGTAAGAGAAAAGAGAACGCCGAACCCCGCCACCTCCACGATGAGCCCTCCCACCGCAGAGGCTAGAAGGGCCATCCCCAAAAGCGTGTTGGTGAACCCCAGATATATCGGCCTCTCGGCAGCAGGGCTGATCTCCAAGAGGAAGTTGATATTCCCGATCATCGCTCCTGTGGTATAACTCCCTAGAAGGACAAAGACTATGCCGAAGAGGTACCCTAACTTCTCCTGGGAGAAAAGGCCCGATAGATGGGGAATGAAGAGCGCCGAGAGGGGTATGCTCAAACCCACGATGGAAGCGATTTGAACGAGGAGTTTATTGCTTCGCCGATCGCTAATACCGCTCCAGACCAGGCTAGATCCCGCGCTCACCACGGTCATAGCGGAGAGATAGAGCCCTACCATCCCTTCCGTGATCCCCAAACGGTCTCGGGCGTAGAGGATGTAGAAAGGTGTTGCCATCTGGGCAGCCATGAGGCAAAGGCGCAGGAAGAGGAACCGCCGATACCGAGTGTCATTTTCCACGATCTCCAAGGCGCGCTGGAACTGTTGGAGGAGAGCCACCTCCCCTTCATGAACCGGCCCCACCGGCTCCACAACCTGGGTAAAGAGGAAGAAGGCCACCGATAGCGCCAGAAAGGCGAGGGTGAAAAGGAGGCCGAAGTTGGTGGGGAAGGGGTAACCGCTCTGGTCAAGAACGTATTTGACTATGAACCCCCCCATGAAGGCTAGGATGCCACCGAAGAAGTTGCGACTCCCAAAGAAAGCCCCCCTCCTGCTCACAGGGATCGCCTTCCCTACGATGTCCATGAATGATATGCCCGATACACCGCCCGAGAAACTGAAGACCACCAGGAGGGAGAAGAAGACAGCGAGCAGGAGAAGCCGACTACCTCCTAGGGTGAAGAGGGCCATGGTGAGGAGCCCCCAACTAGCGGCGCGGACGATGGCCGCTGCCGAATAGTATATCTTCTTCTGGGGGCGGTGCTGAATATATCTCGAGACCACCAACTGGGGGAGGGACCACCCTGCCTGTCGGATAGTAGGGATGAGACCCACGAGGAGATGGGAGTCGGTCAAATGGCTCACGAAGAGAGGGAGCACCAAAGAGGGGCTGACTAGAGCGTTGGAAAACTGAAAGAGGGCGCCATTTAGTACCCCCAGGATGAGATTCCGCCGCAAATGGCGGATAGCGATGTGGTTACCAGCCTCAAGTTCGTTCACGGCAGAGATTATATCACCAGACGAGATTTCCCACCAGAGTCCCATTGCCTTCCCTCGTAACCGTGGGTATAATGGCTCTTGAGAGGGATGAACAGAGTCCAGCGCGGTCTTGTCCTCTTTCAAGACACCACCCGCCTTTGTAATGAGCCTCTGGAGGTGAAGCATGGCCTATACCGTTATCGTACACCTGATGAACGAAGACCCTTTACTGGCCGAGACTGAGCGGCTACCCGAGCCCGGCGACACTTCCATCACCCTTTCCTCTCCCCGGCGGCGCGACGGGAGAATACCCCACTACCTGAGCCGGGGCGTTACCGAGATCATCCTGCCCATGCACCGGGTCAGTTTCATCGAGATCATCCCTGAGGAGAAAGAAGAAGAGGAAGAGGTAGTCTTCCACCGCGACTAGGGGTCGTAAGGGAGGCCTTTAGGCCTCCCGCACATCTTAAGTGCCAGGTCGGGCTAAAGCCCCTGGCCCACATCAGCCAGCCTGCCCCGGTACTTGCCAGGCCGGGGGACAGGCCAACGCTACATTTGAGGCATTGCCATGAGCGAGTACACGCGGGAAGAGATACTGAAGATGATAGAGGAGAACGCCGGCCCAGAGGGTCTCGACCTCTCAGGCAAGGACCTATCTGGGATAGACCTGAGCCGATGGGCCATAACCGAAGACCTGGAGCAATACCAGAGGGAGCATTCCGGTCAGACTCCAGTTTGGTTCTCAGAAACTACTAAGGGCATTAACCTCCGTAAGGCCAACGTGATCAAGGCTAATCTACAAGATGCAAACCTCAGGCAGGCCAATCTCCAAGAAACCTTACTCGTCGAGGCTAACCTGCAGGAAGCTGACCTCACGTGGGCCAACCTGCAAGAAGCCAATCTCGAGTGGGCTAACCTGCAAAAAAACTCCCTGCTTGAGGCTAACCTACAGCAAGCCGCCCTCGTGGGAGCCAACCTACAGAAAGCCTCCCTTATCGAGGCCAATCTACAAGAAGCCAACCTCTCCCTGGCCGATCTACAAGAAGCCTACCTTTGGGGGGCCAACCTGCAACAAGCCAAGCTGATCCGCACACATTTGGAGAGGGTTGATATGTACTATGTCGAAAGCCTAGCCGGAGCGTATTTCTATGGTGCCTGGCTCGACCAAACCCCCATGATGAAGGAGCAACTGGGCGGGCGGATCTGGCGAGGAGGCTGACAAGAACTACCACGAAGCCAAAGAAGCCTATCTCCTCCTGAAAAACAACTTCAACCAGATCGGGCGCTACGATGACGCTTCCTGGGCGTACGTCAAAGGGCGGCAGATGGAGAAGATGACCCATCACCCCAAACTGGCCCGTAAGTACTATGCGAAAATCGACCGTCTCCCAGAGGAGGCGTCTCCCAAATCTTGGACTTGGTGGCGGTTTTATGTCAAATATACCCTGAAATGGATCTGGGATTGGATTATTGAAGGGTTGTGCGGATATGGTGAGAGGCCGTTCAGAACGCTGGGTGCGGCTCTCGTTGTGCTACTCGTCTTCACTGGACTCTTCCTCCTCACAGGGGGCCTGAGCAAAGGGCCGAACCAGACCGTAACCTTTCGCGACTACTTTCTCTTCAGCCTAGCCTCCTTCGCCACCATAGACCTGCCACCCCTTCGCGCCACTTGTCCCTGGGCTCAGTTCTTCGCCACCCTTGAGGCTATCACCGGCATCTCCCTCCTGGCTCTGCTCATGTTCACCCTGGGCAACCGCATCAGCCGCTCGTAAAACGTAGGGGAGGCCCTTGTGGCCTCCCGAAAACGGGCGGGGACAAGCCCCCGCCCCTACACCACCAGCAACCGCATCAGCAGGTCGTAGAAAGGCGTGAGCCCCATGGGAAAGAGAGGGGATACCCACTGGGAAAGAAGGGACCGGAAATATAGAAAGCGCCGCTACGGGATGCGCGTCAGCGGGCGCTCCATTAAAGGCGTCCTCTTACACTTAATCGGCAGGAAGGCAGAGCAGCCACCCTTCCCTCGGGATCCTGTAAGGACGGCCAAGCGGAGAAGACGGAAGAAGCGAAGATGATCAGACCATTCCTACCATCTCCCGCGCTATCTCGTTATGTCGAGAGATTATGGGCTCCATCTCCACGGTGGTCAAGCGGCCCTCCTCCACCACCAGCCGACCGTTGATGATGGAGAAATCGACCTTCGCCGGAGCGCAGAAGACCGCCGCGGCAACCAGATCCCCGGCCCCGGCGTACTCCAGCCTATTCACATCGATGGCCATCAGATCCGCTGCCTTGCCCACCTCCAAAGAGCCGATATCCTCCCGACCTAGGAGCCTGGCCCCGCCCAAGGTAGCCATCTCCAGGGCACATCTTGCACTGAGCGCCTGGGGGCCCTCTTTCACCCGCTGGAGGAGCATAGCCATCCGCGCCTCGGCCAACATGTGGCCGGAGTCGTTGGAGGCGCTCCCGTCCACCGCCAGCCCCACCTTCACCCCCTGCTGGAGCATCTTCCGCACCGGGGCGATGCCCGACCCCAACAGCATATTCGAGGTGGGGCAGTGAGCCACTCCCGTCCCCGTCTCCGCCAAGAGCCCTATCTCCTCATCGTTGAGATATATGCCGTGGGCGTAAGATACGTCTTCGCCTACCCAGCCCAGATCCGCCGCATACTGGACGGGACGACAACCATACCTCTCCAAGCAGAACTCCTCCTCATCCAAAGTCTCAGCCACATGGGTATGGAGACGAACGCCGTAACTCCTCGCCAACTCGGCCGAGGAGCGCATAAGATCGGCGCTCACAGAAAAGGGGGAACAAGGGGCCATAACCACACGGCACATAGAATAGGGCTCCGCATCGTGATGTTCCTCTATCACCCTGCGACAGTCGGCCAGGATAGCCTCCTCGTCCTCCACCACCTCATCCGGCGGCAAGCCGCCTTCTGCCTCCCCCAAAGACATGCTCCCTCGACAGGGCTGGAAACGGATGCCCAGTTCCCGGGCTGCCCGGATCTCGTCCTCCAACCGAACATCATTCGGGAAGATGTAGAGGTGATCCAGAGAGGTGGTACATCCGGAAAGCAAAAGTTCCGCCAAGCCGATGAGAGCGCTGATGTAGACCCCCTCTGCGTTCAAGTGGGCCCAGATGGGGTATAAGACTCTCAGCCAGTCGAAGAGGGGAGCGTTTTGGGTAGCGGGAAGAGAGCGGGTCAGGGTCTGATAGAGGTGGTGATGGGCGTTCACCAGGCCCGGAAGTATCATCTTCCCTCCAGCCTCGATCACCCTATCCGCCTCCTGGGCCACCTCGGAGGTGGGGCCCACAGCCACGATGTGGTTCCCCTCAATGAGAATCGATCCCCCCCTTATCTCCCGCCGCTTCTCGTCCATGGTCACCAAAAGTTCTGCCCCTCTTACCAGCAAAGTAGCCATTTTCCACCTCTCCTCCCGCAGTGAAGACACAACTTTACTCTATCATAGGGTAGGACAAGTAGCAAAGTGTATAAACGGCCCTCTCGAAGCGTACACAAAGGGGATTTTCCAAGCAGCAAGTTTAGACGTATCTGGGGAGGTTCTCCCCCGGGAATACTGGTTCGATAAGGAGAAGGCAGATCAATGGTACAAAGACAGAGAGAATATCAGGAGAGAAAGGGGGTCAGATGAATGGCGAACAACGAAGCCTACATCGCAACGACCGACGGCGGGATCATTGCCTGCCAGGATGGGAAGCGGACCGAGCTCGAGAGGAAGGAGGATGCTGGCCCTCATCTGAGAGATGTGATTCAGGTCATTGCAGCCTTTTTGGGGCGGCGCATCAGGAAACTGATGATGAGCCTGTCTGCGTGAATGAGCAAATTGTGCGAAACGACTTCCCAGCCACCGGCACGGGCGGAGGTTATAGCACTTATGGCTTGGGCTTTCTCTCTTAGCGGAGCGACTATGGCCTCCTCTACAGCAGAATCAGATCGTAGTTGGCCAGGTATCTTGTAGAGATAGGGCAAGACATCGTATTCATACTCTTGTACCATGACGTCTCCTTCCTGGGCCAGCATCCCACGGAAGGATAGCATGAAGCAAGAGGAACATCAAGAGGAGATAAGGAAACAAAGATGAGGTTGGGGGGCTAAGGATTGTAAAACAAAAAGCGCGCAACGCTGTCAAGAGGCGTCAGTTCCTTAAGGTCAAGCCGATAAGCCCAATTGGCAACTTGGGGCTGGCCGCCCAATGTAAAGTTAAGAGTCACCAACCAATCCCAATCGGAATCTCTGGGCTTGGCACTCCATTGTTCATCCTTTATTTCGAGCCAAGCGAGATTGACCATCAGCGAGTCGCCAGTCGGGGTACGATAGATTTTGACGAGTTCAATGATCCCTTCTGCCATTGTGCGGGTGGGCGTGGGCCGAGCCGATGCAGGGCCAAGTGACCTAGCCATGATTGCACACAGAACAAACAGAATAAATACCGATATGGGAATAAGCAAGGGCCAACGGCTGCTCTTTTGTTCTTGCTCGACGGGCATTGCGCCTTGGGCCTGGAGCCTAATACCGCACTCTTCGCAGAACTTAGCGGTGGACGAGACTTCGTTCCCGCATTCGGGGCATTTGCTCATTTATCGCCCCGAATATTTTACTACGAAAATATGGCCGAAAAACTGACAAATTCCTATCTCGATAGGATTCAGATTCATCGTGCAGGATGTATATCCGTCTCGGAGTTGAATGAAAATGCTACTCTCTCTGCGAACAATTGGGCTGAAATATTCAACCCAACTCCATCCTGTCCAGCGTTTCCTTCCACAAAGCGGCGCTCCGGGGACTGATAATGGATTTAGGGATAAATCGTCTTGGAATAAATAAAAACGATGGCCGCAGTTATGTGGATCATCATATATGGACCAATCATCTTGACGCTGATTTTCGTCATATATCGAGTATTCCAAGCGTGTTGAATCTTCATCGAGGTCAAGAGAATGAACAACAATCGTAATTGTACCGAGCCCAGCAGCGTATTCAATTGATTGATCAACATCTATGCGGGCGATTGGAGTGGTGGTTGGGGTAGGCTCTGGTTCATGTGTTGTCAGCCAATTTTCAATATCAAGTGTGATGGGAGGAGTTAGTCCGTCGTCATAAATAAGATGGGCAGGATAAACATGAAAGCCCAAATCAAAAATAAGTCCGCCAAGGCTATAGGTTCCTGGGCGAAGATCAATCGCTCTAAAACCAAGGTCGGTCCTATAACTTTCAGAGGAATGCGAATATATCCGACCCCTGTTGTCGATGATGGTGAAATAAAAGGGATTTGTATGGATAGTTTGCGTACCAACATTTTCGACCACAAGCGAGGCCCAAATATCGCTACCGTGCAGCAATGTCTCGCTGTCATAGTAAGAGTGCCAATCCAAGAAATTAAGAATGACGCGTACATAGCCGTTGGTTTGCGACAGATAAATCTTGTCCCCAGGCAAATAGTCGAGCGCGGTCTCTATCCGTGCAGCGGCAGTCGCTTGAGCCCTTTGGGTTGCAGTTGCATTCGGTGTAGGTCTCGGCGTGTTAGTGGGGCGAGGAGTACGAGCATGGGTAACGGTTGGTGTGGGCGATGGAGCGACAGTTGGTTGCGCACCAATCCCAACCAGCCCTGGGCGATGGGATATGAGAAGAAAGAGCCCAGTCCATACTGCAATCACAAGACAAGCCAGGAACACTATCAGCGAAACATATTTCTTCACGATCATGACAATAGCAAGGTGGGGTGCATTTGTCAATAGACCCACCGTACTAGCGAGGAAGATAGCCAGGGGCGATGCATCAAGATGTAATCGAAATAACTATCAGGGGCGAGCAAGCCAAGGCCACGCTAAGTGAACCACTTGCGATACGACCTATCCCGGAATTAAAAGAGCCATCACGCTGGACTCGCCTCTGGCTCAGTCAGCCAACTACCCATCTCACGCCTTCCCCATCCTCGATTTCAAGTAAGCCTCTATGAACTCCTCTATCTCCCCGTTGAGAACGGCCTCCGCGTCTCCCACCTCGTAGCCTGTCCGATGGTCTTTCACCATAGTGTAGGGGTGGAGGACATAGGAGCGGATCTGATTCCCCCAGCCAGCCTCCACATGCTCCCCTTTCAGCCGCGCCTGCTCCTCCTCCCACTTCTGTAACTCCAACTCCAAGAGGCGAGAGCGGAGCACCTTCATGGCCATAGACTTATTCTGGGACTGGGAGCGCTCATTCTGGCAGGCGGCCACTACTCCCGTCGGCAGGTGGGTGATCCGCACCGCGGTGCTCGACTTCTGGACATGCTGGCCCCCGGGGCCAGAAGCGCGAAAGGTATCGGTGCGCAGATCGTCAGGGTCTATCTCTATCTCCACTTGATCCTCGATGGCCGGCATCACCTCCACCAGGGCGAAGGAGGTATGACGCCTATGAGCCGCATCGAAGGGGGAGAGACGCACCAAGCGATGAACGCCCCGCTCGGCCTTCAGATAACCATAAGCGTACCGCCCGCTCACCTCTACGGTAGCGCTCTTCAACCCCGCCTCCTCTCCAGCCGAACTATCGAGGATGCGGGCCTCATAATCTCGCCCCTCGGCCCACCGCAGATACATCCGCAGGAGCATCTCCGTCCAATCCTGGGAATCGGTGCCCCCCGCGCCGGCGTGGACGGCCAAGATAGCGTCGTGGTCGTCGTACTCCCCACCCAAGAGGAGCCTGAACTCCAGCCGTTCCAGTTCCTTCGCCGCTCCCTCCACGTCAGCGGCTATCTCATCGGCCAGGGATTCATCTCCTTCGCTGGCCGCCAACTCCAAGAGACCTCTCAACTCCTCCAAGCGATGAGCCAACGCCTTCCAGGGCTCCACCTCCTCTTTCAAGGCGGAGAGCCTCTGCATCGCCGCCTGTGCCTGGGCTTGGTCTCGCCAGAAGTCAGGTTTCTGGGACCCCCGCTCCAGCCGGGCGATCTCCTTCTCCTTGCCCGCTAAGTCAAAGACGCTCCTTTATCTTGCTGATCCGCCGCTCTAACTGACTCAGTCGGTTGCTTATTTCATCCATAATCGAATCCTCCCCGATGGATTTAGATTAGGTCTATGAGTCTAGCAAGGCCCTGGTATAGCCAGACGAGGTAAGGTGCCACAAGAGCGGCAAGCTTCACCGCTTTTTCGCCAAACTCAACAGCTCCTTCGACATCAGCCATGAATCCCAACGCAGAGGCCAACCTGTGCAGGCGTTGTGCCGAGGGTTTATCCTTGTGAACCTCTTTGCTGAAATCCTCCACCACCTTCATATAGGTCTCTAACTCGTCCTCAGCCAGTTGCCTTGCAGCAATCTCCGCAATCTGATCCACGAGCTCAGAGAGAGTTTTGCGCAAAGCCTCCGGATCTACGCCTGAAATAGCCTGCTCTACGTTGGATTGATAGGCTTCTGCAACAGCCTGAATGTTGCTTCCAATTACAGGGCCTTGAATAATGGCGCCAACTCGCTGGACTTGCGCGGGGACAGTGCGTCTAAAGTTGCTTCGCACTGCATTTCGACCTTCCGCCGTTAGTCTCAAGTCGCCAAGGAAGACTCCTGTACTAAGCTTAGACTCTGCTAAACCCTTATCGCATAGCTCCTGAGCAGCCTCTTCATATTCCTTGTCCTCTAGATCTAGGTGCTGCTGCAATCTGTCTCGCAAGAAAACGCGAATTCTAGGACCCTGATTGAACATATACCTCGCCAATCTTTCCGCATGCAGGTTGACAAGCATTCGCCCTTGCATTGCCTGAGCCAAGTATTCAATGCCGGTATCCGTTAACCATCGGCGTCCTTCTAAGCCCCCCATGGTACCTTCTATGTACCCTGCGTTTAGGAGATACGTCTCCGCCTGGTCATATTCTTCATCAGAGAGGCCAATTTTCGCTTTGACCTCGTAGCCTTTAACGTCGCTTCCAAAAGTCGCGCCAAAACTGTCGAGAATTCGCAAAATAATCAGGGCGTTTTCATGAACCGAGGACATCATTTACTCCTTATTCTTGCTCGGCGAAGAGCCCCTCCACGAACTCTTCCGCGTCGAACTCCGCCAGATCCTCCAACCTCTCCCCCGTGCCCACATACTGGATAGGGATGCCCAACTCTTTGGCTATGGCGAAGACCATCCCTCCCTTGGCCGTCCCATCCAGTTTGGCCACAAATACCCCCGTCACCTCCACCGCCTCTTGGAAATACTTCGCCTGGGTCAAAGCGTTCTGGCCGGTGGTGGCATCCAAGACCAGGATCACTTCCTGGGGCGCTTCTGGGATCCTACCTGCTGCCACGCGACGCAACTTTTTGAGTTCCTCCATGAGGTTATATTTGGTGTGAAGGCGGCCAGCGGTGTCTATGATCAAAAGATCGGCCTCCCGTGCCCGGCCAGCCTCGATAGCGTCGTAGACCACAGCCCCGGGGTCGCCGCCCGGCTGGTGGGCCACCACATCAACGCCCAACCGCTGGCCCCAGATCTCAAGTTGGTCGATGGCCGCGGCTCGGAAGGTATCCGCCGCTGCCAAGAGCACCCTCCGCCCCCTATCCTGATGATAACGGGCTAATTTGGCGATGCTGGTCGTCTTTCCCGACCCGTTCACCCCCACTACCAGGATCACCCAGAGGCCATCTTCCTCGTATCTAGGGCCCTCTTTAAGGGTAACCACCCCTTTGAGGTCGCCCTTGAGCATCTCCCGGATGGCCCTCGCCTCCCGCGACCCCTCTTTATCCACCCCTTCCCGCAACCGTTCGACCAAGGCCACTGTAGTCTCCACACCCACATCGGCCTGGATAAGGAGTTCTTCCAGTTCCTGCCAGAGAGCCTCGTCCACCTCGCCCCGGGCCAAGAGCCCCCTGATCCTCCCGAAATAGGAATGGCGGGTTCGAGTTAGACTTTGCTGAACCTTCTTCCCAAACACCTTCTAACCCCTTACTAATTATACCTCAGATAGGAGCCCACACCAAGAGCCCCTCTAGTCGAGAGCACCATATTGTGCTATAATTTCCGGCGGAGGAGACGGTGTCGGAGGAAAAAGCGACCGTCGATGTGGTGATCCCGGTCTATAACGAGGAAGGGGTGCTGGAGCGGAGCATCTCTACCTTGGTAGCGTTCCTACACGCCCGCTGCCCTTACCATTGGCGGGTGGTGATCGCCGATAACGCTTCCACAGATCGAACCTTAGAGGTAGCGAAGAGACTGAGTGAGCGGATATCGGAGGTGGAGGTCATCCATCTGGCTGATAAAGGGCGGGGACGGGCTCTGCGACGCGCTTGGATGGAGAGCCAGGCTGATGTAGTCAGTTACATGGATGTGGATCTTTCTACCAATTTGGAGGCTTTCCCCCTCCTCATCGAAGCCTTGATCAGCGGCGGCTACCATCTGGCTACAGGCTCCCGTTTGATGAAAGGATCGGCAACTACACGCCAGTGGAAGCGCGAGATCATCTCCCGGTGTTACAATCTACTGGCCAAACTAATGTTCTTCCATAAGGTTTCGGACCTTCAGTGCGGCTTCAAAGCTCTAACCCGCCGGGCTGTTCGAGAATTGGTACCCTTAATCAAGGACCATTCCTGGTTCTTTGACACCGAATTACTTTTGCGTGCAGAGCAAAGAGGCTATCGCATCTATGAGATCCCTGTGGAATGGATCGAGGACCTAGATACGCGGGTGGATATCCTACACACGGCTTGGGAGGATTTGAAAGGACTAATAAGAGTCCGATTCAGCTAAGATATTCAGAAATCCCAACATAATCCGATAGCGATGTAAGGGGAAAGCTAAGATGCCTCGCGAGCGACTACCTTTAGTTTCGGGTCCAGGAAGTCTCTTTGCCGTTTTCATCCTACTTGCATGTTTCACTCTGAAACCACTCCCTTCATGGATTTTCAAACCTGAGCCATACATAATCATAGGCGCAGTAAGTGTTGTATTGTCACCTTTCTACAACCAATTGTTTCACTCAATCTGGCTTACTTTCCGAGGATACACGTCATTCGCGTACCCAAAGTATTTCCGAAGGAGATATCCAAAGCTCCAACGAGAGTTAACCATGTCAATATTTGACTTCTTTCTCTACAGAGGTAAGGTTAGTGAGTACCAGATCGAATACATGAGACGGAGATCGGGCGCCTATCTTCTGCATTTGCAGAACATGGGTGCTTGTCTGGTGGTATTCACAGGATATTTGGCGTTCTATTATTGTTCCCGCAGATCTCCGGGCCCGCCTGACGTAGCCTGCTTGCGTGCCTTGCTTTATGAATTGTTCGTGCTTCTTTGCTCAGGTATGTTCGCATATGCTGTACGCGTCATCGAGACTGAGCTATCTAATTATCAGCAACTCATGATCGGGGAACAAGAGAACGAAATCGCTCAAGTGCTCGACAAGCAACTTGAACGGCAGACCGGTACCCAGCCCGGTGAAAGGTGAGGCCTGGTTCTTCGATACCGAACTCCTCCTGCGGGCCGAACAGAAGGGGTATGAGATCTTCGAGGTCCCGGTGGAATGGATCGAGGACCTCGATAGCCGAGTCAAGGTCCTCCAGACGGCGCTAGATGATCTGAAGGGCCTTATCCGAGTCCGGTTCACAAGAGCATGACTCTCTCTCACCTAGATGCTCAAGGACGAGCGCGCATGGTAGATGTAGGAGAGAAGCCCGACACGAAGCGGGTCGCGGTGGCTAAAGGCCGCGTGGTGATGACCTCCCAGACCCTCGAACTCGTCCGCAAAAACGAGATAGTCAAGGGAGATGTCCTAACCGTGGCCCAGGTGGCGGGCATCGCTGCCGCCAAGCGGACCAGCGAACTCATCCCCCTGTGTCACCCCCTCCTATTAACCAACATAGAAGTTGACTTCGAGTTCAAAGGTAGCGGGATAGAGATCACGGCCACCGTGGAGGCTACGGGCAAGACGGGGGTGGAGATGGAGGCTCTCACCGCGGTCACTGTATCAGCCCTCACCATCTACGATATGTGCAAGGCCCAGGAGAGGGCCATACGCATCCAGGATGTGCGCTTGGTCAAGAAGAGCGGGGGGAAGAGCGGAGAGATCGTCCTAGAATGAAGTTCGGCTTTCGCTGCCTCAACTGCGCCAAAGCTCCAGACGATGTGCAAAGGTGGCGCTGCGAATGCGGCGCACCCTTCGCTTTAGAAGACCGCCTCCCCTTCTCCAGAGAGACCATCGACACCGATACCTCTGGTATGTGGCGCTATAGAGCCATGCTGCCCGTCACCGAGATCATCTCCCTGGGAGAGGGAGATACCCCTCTAGTTGAGGTTGAACTCTACGGAGGGAAAGTGGCTTGCAAACTCGAGTACCTGGCCCCCACCGGCTCCTTCAAAGATAGAGGGACAAGCGTTCTCGTGAGCGCCCTCGCGGAGATGGGGATAAAGAGGGTGGTGGAGGACTCCTCGGGGAACGCCGGAGCCAGCCTGGCCGCCTACTGCGCCCGCGCCGGTATCGAGGCCCAGATATACGTCCCCGCTCACGCCTCCCCTGAGAAACTGGCCCAGATCGAGGCCTACGGCTCCAAACTGATCCCCATCGCCGGCCCCCGGGAGAGAGCCTCCCAGGCGGCACAAAAAGCGGCCGAAAGGGATTACTACGCCAGCCACTATTGGAACCCCTTGCCCCTAGAAGGGATAAAAACCGAAGCCTACGAGATATGCGAGGCTCTGGCGTGGCAGGCCCCGGAAAAGGTCATAGTTCCCGTGGGGCAAGGAACCCACCTGTTAGGCCTTCATCGAGGCTTCAGGGATCTCCTAGAAGCGAAACTGATCAAAAAGATCCCCCGCCTCTATGGCGTACAGGCTCTGGGTTGCGCGCCACTATACGAAGCCTTCCAGGGACGCACCTCTATGCAACCTCGACCCACGGTGGCCGAGGGGATAAGCATAAGAGCGCCTATCCATGGGAGAGAGGTCTTGGAGGCGGTATGGGCCACGGAGGGAGAGATGTTGGCTGTCACCGACGAAGAGACATTGCAGGCTCGAGATATCATAGCCAGGCGAGGGCTATATGTGGAGCCCACCTCGGCGGTGGCGGTAGCCGCTCTCAAACAACTCTCTCTAGAAGGCGTAACCGTGGTCCCCCTCACGGGCAGCGGCCTCAAGAGCCCAAAGGAGTATCGATGCAGAGACGAGTAGTCATCACCGGGATGGGGACCATCAACCCTCTGGGCCACGACGTAGAGACCACCTGGCGGAATCTGGTGGCTGGCAAGTCAGGCGTAGACCTCTTGACTCGCTTCGACGCTTCGGATTTCCAAACTAGAATAGCCGCCGAGGTGCGCGATTTCGACCCCTCGAAATATATCGCTCCCCGGGAAGCCCGCCGTATGGATCTCTTCCTCCAGTTCGCTTTGGTGGCCACAAGGCAAGCCCTGGATCAAGCCAAACTGCCCCTAGACTCTGAGGCCGACCAGATCGGCGTACTCTTCGGCACCAGCATCGGCGCCTTGGAGACAGCTCTGGCTACCCACGAGACTCTGACCCAGAAAGGAGTCCGCCGCGTAAGCCCCCTCTCCGCCATGGCCATGATTCCCAGTATCGCTGCTGGGGTAATAGCCATCAAGACCGGTGCCCGGGGGCCAAACTTCTGTATCGCCTCCGCCTGTGCCACAGGGACCAACGCCATCGGGGAGGCTTGGGAGATCATACGGCGGGGCGACGCCAAAGCGATGATCGCTGGGGCCAGCGATGCGCTCATCCTCCCCCTGGTAATCGGAGGCCTCGATCGGGCTCGGGCTCTCTCTCGGCGCAACGACGAACCGCAAAAGGCTAGCCGCCCCTTCGATGCCCAACGGGACGGTTTCGTCTTCGGGGAGGGCGCAGGGGCGCTGATCTTAGAAGAACTAAGTAGCGCCCGAGAGCGGGGTGCTGAGATCCTAGCCGAGATCATCGGCTATGGCGGCTCCTCCGATGCCTATCATATCATTATCCCGCCAGAGGGGGGCAGTGGTGCAGCCTTGGCTATGGCCAGGGCCCTCAAGAAAGCTCAGATCGAGCCCCAAGAGGTGGACTACATCAACGCCCATGGCACCTCCACCATCCCCAACGACAAAGCGGAGACAGAAGCGATAAAAGATGTCTTCGGGGAGTACGCCTACCGTGTGCCTATCAGTTCTACCAAATCGATGACCGGCCATCTTTCGGGAGCGGCAGGAGCAGTCGAGGCCATCATATGTGTTAAGACCATACAAGAGGGGATCATCCCCCCCACTATCAACTACGAATACCCCGACCCCGACTGTGACCTGGACTATGTTCCCAACGAAGCTCGCCCCGCCCATGTGAAGATAGCCCTCTCCAACTCCTTTGGCCTAGGCGGTCACAACGCCTGCCTGCTTCTAAAGGCCTTCGAAGAGTGAACTATTTGATTATGCTAACTATTATCCGAACCAATATCACTTTGGTTAGAAGCAGGCTCGGATTATGTCTACATTAGCCGAGTTGCAAGAGGTCGTAGGTTCCCCCTTCGAGGACGATTCCCTCCTCAAGGAGGCTCTCGTCCACCGTTCCTATCTCAATGAGAACCCTACCTTCCCTTCTGCCGACAACCAGCGTTTGGAGTTCCTGGGGGATGCCCTCTTGGATTTCGTGGCCGGCGACTACCTCTACCGCCGCTACCCGAAGATGCGCGAGGGCGAACTGACCAGCCTACGGGCCGCACTGGTGAAGGAGGAGACCTTGGCCCGCTTCGCCCAGGCCCTGCATCTAGGCCGCTATCTCTACCTGGGCCGAGGAGAGGAGGAAAGCGGAGGTAGAGAGCGACCTTCCCTCTTGGCCGACGCCTTCGAGGCTTTGGTGGGGGCCCTCTATCTGGACGGGGGACTCAAGTCCGCCCAGGGGTTCATCCTCCACTTCCTGGAGCCGGAAACGGAACGGGTACTCGAGGGAGAAGTGAGGGATTACAAGAGCCTATTCCAAGAGGAAGCCCAGAGGAGGTTCCAGGCCACGCCCCTCTATCGCACCATCGATGAGCGTGGCCCAGACCACGACAAGACTTTCACCGTTGAGGTTCTCATCGAAGACAAGATCTACGGGCGGGGCGAGGGCAGAAGCAAACAGGCCGCCGAGCAAGAGGCTGCCCGCCAGGCCCTGGAGAAGATCGCCTCGGATATGTAGGGGAGGCCCTCGTGGCCTCCCGCTTTCGGGAGGGGACCCTTCGCTCCGCTTCCTTCGGACCCTGAGGGTTCTCAGGACCCGAAGGGCAGGACAGGCAAGCCCCTCCCCTACAACCTTTTCGGTGCTGTCAGATGTTACCATCTGACGCCACGGAAAAGGTGGCACCCTGCCACTGCTCCGGCGATCTGGCCCGAAGCACGTTTGAAAAGGCCTATGGAGAGGATTGCATCCTTGTGGGCATCGGCCGCAGGTTAGAGATAGACTGAGGAGGCTGAATCATGAAGCCCAATATAAACGTTGAGGAACTGAAATGGCAGCCGCACAAGACGGCGAAGGGCGTAGAGATTAAGCCCCTGATCTCCAAAGCCGTACAGGGCACAGACGTGACCTGCATGCTCGTCAGGATCGGCCGTGGCTTGGAGGTGCGTGAGCACATCCACGAAAATTGCGATGACATCCTTTATCCCCTCTCCGGGAGGGCCAGGATGGCGGTGGAGGGGAGGAAGGATTTCGCGCTCGAGCCGGGCGTCATAGTGCGCGTCCCCAAGGGCACGAAGCATGGGATCTACGATGTGAGCGAGGATCTGCTTATCTACGACGTTTTCTGGCCTGCCCTGCTATAGGGCTGGTGACTGGGTGGAACGATGCGTGTCAAGTCAAATGAAAATGTTACCGAAGCGCCCTCCCCTTTCAGTATCTGAATGGGTTGCGATAGTGTCTGATAAACATCTTCTCTCATACCAGGCTTACTCAGTGCTGTCAGGAGATACCTCCTGACAGCCAAAGTTGGGGGCCATCACTCTTGTGGCAGATGTTACCATCTGCCACCACCAAAGCCTCGCTTCTTGATGGAGTTGACAGCAACGAGAATCGCCTCTATACTATCCTCGTCAAAGAGATGACCACTACATATTGTGGTCTTGGATTCTTGGACTCTCTATCTAGTAGGCAATTATGTATCTCAAACATCTGGAACTACAAGGCTTCAAATCGTTCGCCAAGCGGACCATCTTCGAGTTCAACGCCGGGATAACGGCCATCGTGGGGCCCAACGGCGTGGGTAAGAGCAACATCGCCGATGCTATCCGTTGGGTGATGGGCGAAGGGAGTTACAAGAGCCTCCGGGCCAGGCAAGGGGAGGATCTCATATTCGCCGGCTCCCAGGGACGGACCCGGCTGGGGATGGCGGAGGCGGTGCTCACCTTCGACAATACCTCTGGCTGGCTGCCCATCGAATACAGCGAGGTTACTATCGGTCGGCGCGCCTACCGCTCCGGCGAGAACGAGTATCTCCTCAATGGAAACCGAGTCCGGCGCCGACAGATCGTAGAACTCTTGGCTAAGGGGGGGTTGAGCAGCAAGGCCTACATGGTGATCAGCCAAGGGCTAACCGATGCCGCTCTCGCCATGCGGCCCCAGGAGAGACGCACCCTCTTCGAGGAGGCAGCGGGGATCACTATCTACCAAAGCAAACGGGACAGTGCGCTGCGGAAACTGGAGGCCACGGAGGAGAACCTGCGGCGGGTCAGCGACATCATCGCCGAGATCACCCCTCACCTGGAGAGCCTCCGCCGGCAGGCGAAGAGAGCCGCGGAGTACAACGTCGCCTCCCAGGAACTGGAAGAGAACCTCAAGGTCTGGTACGGCTATCAGTGGCAACGCCAGAGCGCCGCCCTCCAAGAGGCGAAAAGGTCGGAGAAGGAAAAAAGAGAAACCCTCGCGGGACTCCGGGACAGACTCCAACGATTGACCTCGGAACTCAAAGCCAGCGACTCCCGACAGGAAGAACTGGCCCAGAGTTTGGCCCTCTGGCGAAAGGAAAAAGACTCCCTCCGCCAGGAGCAGGAAGGTCTCCTCAGGGGGTTGGCGGTGAGTCAGGAGAGGCTCCGTCTCCTCAAGAGACAAGAGGAGGAGATCGATGAGGAAGTGGCCTCGCTCACCCGGAGAAGCGAGAACCAGCGGCTAAGCGTTCAAGAACTAGATCAGGATTCATCAGGTCTCTCCCTTCAAGAGCGACTCTCCCAGGCCCAGGAGTTGGCCTTCCAGTTGGCTAGCCGCTCCGCCGAACTCCGCAGCCAACTCTCTCAAATCCGGGAGAGGGAGAGGGACCTCCTAAAGGAGAGGGATGAACAAGAAGAGGCTTTGGCCGCTCTCCGCCTTCAGATATCTCACTTAGAGGGGATAGTGGCCCAACTGGAGAGGGAAAAGCGAACCCTAGAGGTGGAGAGGGAGGCTATCGCTCAGGAGCGAGAGAGACAAGGGGCCGCTCTCGAGGCCTCTCTTCTGCGGCAGAACAGGCTCCAAGCCCAGGAGGAAGAGGCGGAGGCTCGCCACCAGGTTTTGAGCAAGATGCGGCGAGGTTTCTCCGGGCGGCCTGAGGCCAAAGCGGTCAGCCATGAAGGCGTCCTGGGCCCGCTGGCCAGCCTCATGGAGGTGCCTCCCCCCTTAGAAGCCGCCCTTCGAGCGGCCCTGGGGCCGCTTATGGAAGGCCTAGTGGTTCGGAGTTGGAAGGATGCGGAGAGGCTCATGGAGGATCGGCCCATCCTCTTCCCCCTGGATAGCATAAAAGCCCCCCAAGCACCCCTTTCTCCCCGCGGACCGGGCATCCTGGGCTTAGCCTCCGACCAAGTAAAGAGCGCGCAGCGTTTCCGCCATCTCCTCCAGGCCCTTCTGGGCCATACCCTCATCGTTGAGGACCTAGCCACCGCCAAGAGACTCCACCAGGAAGATACAACCGGTCTCCAGTTCGTGACCCTGGAAGGCGAACTCTTAACTCCCCAGGGAGCCCTCATCGCCGGTGCCCCCCAGTTCGAGGGGCTCGAACGGGCCCTGGAGCGGGAGATGACCTCCCTAGAAGAGGAGAAGCCACGTATCCAAGAGCAACTGAGAAGGGAGAGAGAGCGACACGATAGGCTGTTATCGGAGATGCGAACCTTGGAGAAGAGAGACCAGGAACTGGGAGAGCGGCTAGGAGCCAAGGAAGGCGATCTCTCGAAGCACAAGACCCGTTTGGAGAGGCTTCTCCAAGAGGTGGAATGGCGGCAAACCATCGAGGCCAAAGCGGGAGAGGAGTTGGAGCAGAACAGGGCTTCCATCGCTGACCTCTCACTTCAAGTCGAACGAGCGGAGGCCCAGGAGAAAGATACCCTGGCGGCACTGGCCAGGCTCCAGGAACAGATGGCTACCTGGGGGGCCGAAGGGGAAGAATCGATGGCCCATCTAGCGCTGCTCAAGGAGAGAAAGGAGAACCTGGAACAACTGGAGGCCCAGATAGAGGCCAAGGAAGCCCGAAAGAGGGAACTCGCCCAGGAGATCGAAACCCTAACCGAGGAGGTGGAGGCCCTAGAGGCGCGGGCCCAGGAGTTGTCAACTCGCTTGACCACTCTTCAGGGGCTCATCGAACCAGCGGAGGAGGAGTTGACCTCTCTGGAGGTAAAACGACGCCGCCAGGAGAGGGAGGAGGCCCATCTCCGCGATGATCTCCACCGGCGTGAGGTGGAGCATAGCCAAGCCGTATCAGAGGTAGAGAGGTGGAAAGATAGGCTCGCCGCTTTGCAAGGAGAGATCGAGACCGATCTGGAAGATCTCCTCGTGGCACCTTTACCCAAGCAACTGACCCTGGATATGGTCGCTCGCCTGGTTTCCCTACCCTCTATCTCCCAGATACCTCAGGGGCTAGAGAAGAAGATAAGGGGGCTGAAGCGGAGGCTACGTAAGATAGGCCCTGTGAATCTAGAAGCGCCAACCGAGTACGAGAAGATCAAGAGCCGCCACGATTTCCTCACCTCCCAGGCAGAAGACCTAGAGAAAGCCGGTCGATCTCTTGGCCAGATGATCGCCGAATTGAACCGCCTCATGGAGGAGCGCTTCCAAGAGACCTTCTCTGCCATAGCCAAAGAGTTCAGTAAATACTTCACCACCCTTTTCAATGGAGGCCGGGGAAAGTTGCTTCTCACCGACCCCAAAGACCCATCCCAGACCGGGGTGGAGATCGTCGCCCAGCCCCCAGGAAAGAGGAGACAGAACATCGATCTCCTCTCCGGTGGGGAGAGGGCCCTCACCGGTGTGGCTCTCGTATTCGCCATCCTGAAAGCCACCGCCACCCCCTTCTGCTTTTTGGACGAGGTGGATGCCACGCTGGACGAGATCAACATCGGCCGCTTTCGGGGCTCCCTCAAAGCCCTAGCCCAAGCCACCCAGATCGTGATCATCACCCACAACCGGTACACCATCGAAGCCGCGGACACCATCTACGGTCTCTCCCTGGGGGAGGATAGCGCCTCCCAAGTCATCTCCTTGCGGCTGGAGGATGTAGAGACCTAGTCCGCTTTTGGGAGGAATGGTATGGGGGTCGTCAAGATCTTGACCACCGGTGGTACCATCGCCATGAAAGAGAAAGGCGCTGGTGCAGTCCCCGCTTTAACCGCCGAGGAGCTCAAAAGTTTTCTGCCCCCCGACATCGGCCCCCTAGAGGCGGAGGAGTTCTCCAACCTCCCCAGCGCCCACATGACCGTAGACCTCATCTTCGAATTAACACAAACGGTAAGAGACCTAGTGACGGCTGACGAGGTGATAGGTGTAGTCATCACCCACGGAACGGACGTTATGGAGGAGACAGCCTACCTATTGGACCTAGTGGTAGATACGGAGAAACCGATCGTCCTCACCGGGGCGATGCGCACCGCCTCCCAGGTGGGCTATGACGGTATAGCCAACCTCAAGGCCGCCGTCCGGGTCGCCGCCTCGTCCGAGGCGCGAAATCTCGGAGCCCTGGTGGTGATGAACGACGAGGTACACGCTGCCCGCTACGTAACCAAGAGCCATACCCAAACCCTGGATACCTTTCAATCCCCTTCCTGGGGCCCCTTGGGCCGGGTGGATGGAGATCGAGTGGCCATCGGTAAGAGAGTGAAAAGAGAGCATATCCCCTGCCAGAGGTTAGCCGCCGACGTCCCCCTCATCAAGTTGGCGGTGGGGCTAGATGAGAGGTTCCTACACCAGGCGATAGAGCGGCGCGCCGATGGGGCGGTGATAGAGGCCCTAGGGGGAGGCCGAGTGCCCCCCTGGTGGATGCCTACTATCAAGGAGGCGATCAACAGGGGCCTGGTGGTAGTCATCGCCTCCCGCTGCCCTGCGGGCCGGGTCTACGACGAGTACGGCTACGTGGGTGCCTACCGGGATCTGAAAAAGGCTGGCGTCATCTTCTCCGAGGGGCTGAGCGGCCAGAAGGCGCGGATAAAACTGATGGTCGCTCTCGGAAGCACGAGAGACCCGGAATCTATCCAGGAGATGTTCCTCCCGGTGTGAACGCCCATCCCCGAAGGTTGTAAGGGTGATGAATCAAGGCTCTGGGGCATGAGGTTAATTCGAGAGCATCCCTACATTTCAGCGATTTTGACCCTCTTCACCCTCCTCGCTACTCTTTACAGCGTGGTTACCCCTATCTACGAGGCGCCAGATGAGATCGGCCACTTCCTTTACACCAAATTCATAGCCGATCACAGAGCCTTGCCCGTTTTTGAGCCTGTCGGAGAAGACCAGTGGATTCCCGAGGGGCGTCAACTGCCATTATATTATATCGTTGGTGCTCTACCCGTTTCGCTTGTCGACACCAGCGACGCCGACCAACTATGGCACTTCAACCCCCACGCCATCGTGGGCACTTTTCGAGGCCTTGGGAACAGGAACTGGATGGCTCACACTAGCGAGGAAGGGTTCCCCTATCATGGCACCGTGCTAGCCATCCACCTGGTTCGCTTTCTCTCCGTCCTCATGGGGGCGGCTACGGTGCTCATCACCTACTTTATAGCCTTGGAGATATTCCCAGGCAGGAAGGGGTTAGCCTCAGGTGTGGCTGTCCTTGTGGCCTTCAACCCCCAATTCCTATTCATCAGCGGGGCGGTCAACAACGATAGTCTGGCTGCCTTGCTCTCCTCCGCCGCTCTGTTAGCCCTCCTCACCACCTTGCGAAAAGGGGCATCCACGCTTCGCCTTATCTGCCTGGGCACCATCTTGGGCCTGGCCGCTTTGACCAAACTGAACACTTTAGGCCTCCTCCTACTGGGGCTACTGGCCCTCCTCATAATGACCGCCAGGCAACGCTCCCCCGTACTACTTTTTAAGGGCGTGGCCATCCTTCTGCTCTTAGTCTTTCTAATCGCTGGCTGGTGGTACGTGAGAAACTGGGCCCTTTACGGAGACCCCATGGCTCTACACATCCACCCAGAAGCCGGCGCGCAAAGAGAGAGCCCCTTCACACTACAGAGCGTGATCGGCCAAGCAAAGGCGATCAAGAAATCCTATTGGGCGACCTTTGGCTGGTTCAATATCCAAGCCGACCCCATTTTGTACCACTTCTTCGATGGCCTAACCTTGTTGGGCGGCCTCGGCCTCATCCTGGCAGCGGTAAGAGCTCTCAGAGGAAAACAGTCTCTTCCCCTAGCCAACTTATCCCTCCTCCTCGCCTGGATCGTGATCATGGCCCTGGAGCTCTTGGGCTGGATGTGGAAAGCCTCAGCCTACCAAGGACGGCTTCTATTCCCTGCCATCTCGGCCATCTCCTTCTTCCTCTTTTTCGGCCTCAGCCAGTTGCCCCCTCCACGGTACACCACCCTCCTAGCCGGCCTCCTGGGAACCATCATGCTCCTCATAGCCGTCATCACCCCCTTCCGCTACATAGCCCCCGCCTATGCCAAGCCACCCCTTATCTCCGAAGATAAGATAGCCTCCATCCCCCACCGGTTGGACGTCACCTTCGGCGACCAGATGAGGCTCCTGGGCTATGCCATCGACCAAACCTCGGTGAAACCTGGGGAAGAGGTGGCCGTGACCCTCTATTGGCAATCGGTGGCCAAAATGGATAAAGACTACTCCATCTTCATTCACCTTCTGGATGAATTGGAGACCGTGGTGGCTCAAGTGAACACTTTCCCTGGCCTAGGCTCCTTTCCCACTCGAGACTGGGAGATAGGAGATGCCATAGCCGAGGAATATATCGTGAAGTTGCCGTGGAGTGTTCTCTCGCCCAACTCCGCTCAATTCGAGGTCGGCCTCTTCGACCCCTCCACCGGCGACAGACTACCTGCTTACAGTCCCGACGGCCACTTTATGGGCGACAATGTCCGCTTCTACCGCATAGAGATCGCGGAAGGGCCAGTAGGTCGGGGGCCGATTGGCGTTTTTGTGAATTTCGAGAACACCCTCTCCATCGCCGCCTACCAATTGGAGAGATGGGTGGTCAGCCCGGGCAGTACCATCCATCTGACCCTTCACTGGCAAGCCCTAGCCGATGTGGATGAGAACTACCTAGTCTCCCTCCGCCTATTGGGCAGGGATGGAACCCCCAGGGCCCAGGTGGAAGGCCAACTCACCGCCTCGCCTGCCTCCCCCTGGACTCAGGGCCAGGCGGTGCCAGCCACCTATCACCTCCCCGTCGGCCTCGATACCCCTCCCGATATCTACGAGATTGAGGTGAGGCTCCAGCGGGCGGCCACCGGTGAGACGCTGACCATCTTAGACGCCGAGGGCCAACCCCAAGACGACCGTGCCTTCATCAGCAGGGTACGAATAGAGGCTCCCTAGGCTCATTTCTAGCAGAAAAGATACAAGTCAAACCTTTAGCCGCTTTGAGCACCACTCGAGATAGAGGGGCGATTCAGAGGATGTTTTGAGTGCCGTCAGTGGTTTCCTTCGCACGGCCAGGGCAAGGAGTAGCGTCGCGCCGTGGGGTTTTCTTCGCCTAACAGTTGTTTGACGAAGAACCGGTGGATAGTATCAGTTTGCGATAGGCAAGCTTCCGGGGGATAATTGGGGGGAGTTCGCATATGGCATAGTTATTGGGATAAACGTCGGCCTAAAGCGCCAAATTGGGTGATTAGGTGGAAAGATGTCCGCATAATCAGTAGTTAGCCCGATTTCGCAAGCCACCCATATTGGTTTTCAGACATGGCTAGGAAGAATAAGAAGACCAAGGGCACCTCTCGCAACGCACCATGCCCATGCGGAAGTGGTCGCAAGTACAAACACTGCTGTGGACGTGGGCCGCAAGCGCAGGAAGAGACCTCCCTTCTTGACGCGTTCATCGAGATCCCTCCTGCCATCACTACATACCTATTCGATACTTGCGTCTGGAGCGCGATTGTCGACTCCGAATCGACTATGAATGCTTTCGTCTCGCATTTCGAGTCCGAGAATCTTCTCGCAGGTCTGACTGCGTATACCCTATTCGAGCTATCTCGCGCCGAGAAACTGCTGCCCCAATTGGATTCTCTGTTCCTTAGAGCCCGCTACAACATCTGGATCGCGCTCCTCTACGACCAGTTGCTGGACCTCGAATTGAGCACTTTCCCTTCTCCCCCCACAATGCGCTGGATGCCGATGTCCATGATCAGTGATGAGCAGCAGCCTAATGTGATGAGCAAGTTCGCCAACGATCGCTGCTTCATTAGCAAGAGAGCCGAGCATCTGCAGTTTGGCTATAGCGAGTTTATGAGTCTGGAGCGTTTCAAGGACAACTATCCTCCCGACGAACACGGACGTTACTCCCCAGCTCAAGCTCAGGAATTTGCATGGTGCAATGCAGTTGACTTCTTTGGACGATACTTCCGTGGTTTCCTACGCAGATTCCAGCGTGACGCCTCTGCCCTTGACACCAGCAAGATACCCTCCGTTCAGATGAGGTCCCTATTCCTCTTCTACAAGTACTACATCTATTACCAAGTCCCTCAAAGAAGTGACTTCCTGGATTTCGCCGCTGTGTCCTACGCACCCTATGTCGATATCTACGTAACGGAAAGGAACGTGATGAATGCATTGAGGCACATCAAGAGCAATGGCCTAATGCTATCCGACACCAAGGTAATCCATGTCACAGAGTTCATTCATGGGCTCGGCAACATAGAATGCGTGAAATCGGGCTAACTCGCAGCCGTTGGGCGGCAAACCTATTACCGATTTGGCAACTAACGATTTTGAGAAAGAACTTGGTAAGTTATGGATTGGTCAGCGATAAATAAAGCCATATTGACAATCGACTGGACTACTCTGTCTAATATCGCTGTTGTAATTTCGGCCATATTCATCATTTGGCAATTGTCCGAAATGCGTCGCACCACCCAAGCTCAAGCGTATAGTGTTGCTAGAGAGATACTTCAAGATGAAAAAGTACGTAAAGCGCGGAGAGCTGTTTTTCAACTAGGTCAGAAGGGAAAATCCCTCCAAGAGTGGAGTGAAGAGGATATAGAAAATGCCGAAATAGTGTGTCATACCTACGACGCAGTAGGGCAAATGGTACGCTATAAACTACTGCCAAAGAAATTTATCATCGACAGTTGGGGACCTTCTCTCCGACAGAGTTGGCCTATTCTATCACCTTTGATATATAAGTATCGTAAAGATTGGAATGCTTTTGAAGTTTGGGACGACTATGAATGGTTGGCGAATGAGGCAAGAAAGCTAGACGATAGGCGGAAGGGGTGTTCTCAGCGACCCGTGAGCGAAGCACAGACGGAAAAATACCCAAGCCACCTAACGCCACCAAATAACCGATCATAACTGAATCTCAATCTACTTATGTCAAGGATTAGAACCACTTCTCCCTCAACTCCTCCAAAAACCCCGTCTCCCGCCACTTAACGATGGCCTCGTTCACCTTCTCCAAAAGGATGGACGCCTCGAAGGACACAGCCATGACGTAAGGCTCCTCGGTCACCTGCTGCACTATGCGAAGGCCCCCCTGCTCCCGAATGAACTGATAAGCGGAGACGGCATCTACTATACTTGCATCTACCTTCTCGTCCCTAAGCGCCTCTAGGACCTCCTGGGGGCTTACATAGGCCTTTCTCTCCAAGACCATCCTCTGCTCCAGTCGCCGAGCCTCCAGATCCCCCATTGATCCTAACTCCAACCCCACCCGCCGCCCGTTCAGGTCTTTTACTTCCGCAATAGCCGTCTCCTCCCGCACCACCAACACCTGCCCAGCGTCAAAATATGAATAAGAATAAGCCACATCCTGGGTCAGAAGCGGGTCGTAGGGGAGAGCGGATATGATTATGTCAACTCGTTCTACTTTGAGGGCGTCATATAGCCCATCGAAGCCGATATTCTGGAAATCGACCTCCGCGCCCCACTCCCTCCCCAAAGCCAGCGCCAAATCGACGTCGTAGCCCCGCAACCCTAACTCATCCCACAACTCGAAGGGCGGATAACTGGCGTCCATCCCTACCCGCAGCACCCCTTGCCGCTCGATCCGCTCCCAGGCTCTGTCCCTCAGTTCGCCGCTTGGGGGGCGGAAGAGGAGGAAGAGGCCCAGGGCGACCAGGGCAAAGAGGCCCATATATGCCAGCCAGCGTCTACGGGCCATCTACCGCTCCACCGATGTCCCCTCAAGCCAACCGGTAGCCCCCTGGGCGTAGGCCTGCACCTCCTCATAGATCGGCTTCACGATGAACTCCGGCGTGACGAAGGAGAAGTAATCCCGGAAGTTCCGCTGCGGCCAGGGGGTACGGAAGGCCCAGAAGGCCGCCGCCAGGCACCAATCCCACTCCTCTCCTGCCTTCTCATAGGCCTGTATGGTGTAGGCGATCCGTTGCGAGGGGCGCACCGCCTTCGTCCAGCGGGGGTGGTCGTTCCAGCCCCCTTCAGTGATGACTATCTTCTTATCTCCATCTCCGTTTTGCACCATCAGTTGGTGGATTAACTCCGTCCGGGCGAAATTTATCTTATCCTTGGCGGGAGGATCATCAAGGGGGAAGACATGGCCGTAAGCGTGGACGGCCAAGATATCGAAGTGCTCTTTTGCCCCGGCGTCGTACATCCTCTGGAGAAAGGCCAAGTCCGAGAGGGCGAAACCGTCGCCCTCGTCGGCCACGTTGGGGGCCAGCCCCGCGGCCAAGACCTGAATATCGGGGTCGGCATATTTGGCCCTCCCATAGGCTATCTTGAGGAGTTCCGTATACCCTTCCGGATCCACAGGGCGAAAGCCCCAAGAGGAACTCAGGTTCGGCTCGTTCCAGATGATCAGGTAGTTTATTCGACCTCGAAAGTGGCTAGCGAAGGCATAGACAAAGTCGCCGAAATCCTGGTAACGCTCGCTGCTCAGGTAACTATTAGTGGTGTTCTTGGGCCGCGCCCATTGGGGGACGAAATCGAGCCTGGCGATGACCGTGAGCCCCTGGGCGTTGGCGTGGTCGACTACCAGGTCGGCGTGGGTCCAGTCGAACTGCCCCTTGAGGGGCTCATAGTAGGCCCAGGGGAAATACTCCACGACCCAAGGGGCTCCCATGGCCCGCACCAACTCCAAGGTGCGCTTTATCTTCCACTCCTCCACCTCATCGGTGAGTCGGGTATGCACCCCCATCTTGGGGTTCAGGGTTTCGACCTTCTGTTGAGGGCCCACGGTGACCAAAGGCTTGGGGAGAACGCCCACTATCAAGATAACGAGGAACAGAAGGAGGGCTCGAGATCCGTATCGTCGGAGATGGGATTCGTTCACAGATTTTCACCGCATAGAAGCGCTTTACATTGAAGGGGGCTGCACTCGCCTTCTATAAACGAACCCCTTCCGAGGGAGGACGGAAGAGGCTATCACAAGGTTCCTCAAGAGACCCTGCGTGACAATAAAGTTTCTAATAACCAAGGCTTCCCTTTATGAAGGCGAGTTTGTGGATGAAGAAATCTTTCGCATCCTGGTCAGAGAAATATTGGTGGCCAGTCCCGGATATGAAGGTCTTCCACCCGCTCGTCAGATAGCGAGGTGTATTACTAGCAATGTGCAACTTTCTGTAGTCTTGCCAGACGGGCTTCCCAAAATGCTGCCTAACGAGGTTTTCTCGATGCGCATGTAGTGAGGTGTTTGGTGGCACACTTGTCTCAGAATGACTCACTCCAGGCAGTTTGGTGAACTCGGCCTCGACATAGTGGATGGCTGCATAGAACGAAACGGTAATTAACCAATCCTTGTACTTGAGGTCGGTCATAAGTTGGCTGGCAAAGGCCTCATTGTGTTGCGCTTGGGCAAGATGGTCATCATAGTGCGCCATGATTAGCGGTTGAAGATCAGCCTTGATGACGGGTGGACAAAATTGCTTCTTTCCCGGCCAAGAAATGGCGCATAGGTGAAAGATAGAACTAGGTGCGGAAAGGTATTGTGTATCTCATATTCATTTTCAAGCAATCTGTCCATCAGGGCATCATCATAGACTTCGGAGGACAATAGAACTGTAATCCTGCACTCGTCGAGATACCGCCCAGTGTAGATCGCATCTACTTCTTGGATTGGAACAAATCTTCTCAGTAGCTCACCTTCTAGATGATACTCAATGACCTCGTCCAGGAACACGCTCACGAATACGGGATCTGGCCGCGTCAGGGTGCGTATTCTGGATTCATAATAGTAGACCAATTCTCTCGGCTCAGGTATTGCGCCTGTCACTGACTCTTCCCCGAAGAACCCTCTGCCTAGTGCGTACTCATATAATGAGGATGACAGGGCATGTGCTTCAAGCATAGCGTCAGTGACCACATACGTCACGTCGTCTTCGTACTGCGCTATGACAGCACCAACTCGCCCTGCCTGGATCGCAGGTCTCCACGCTTGCATGGCATCGACAAACATCTTTGTGTCATAACGTGCAACGGGCCATATCACTTCTAGGTCGCTGATCTCATCTTGAGCCAACGCGATGTCCGCCATCCGCCTACCCCTCTCTAAAGTACTCGTCAAGGCCAGCCTCCACGAGTCGACTAGCTTCCACACAGAATGTCCTGACTTGGGATACATCAAAGTTGTACGTTCGCTCCGGGACGGTGTTGATGTCAAAAATTACTCGCAGCGCCCGGTCATCCTGGGGTTCGTCTCTCTTTCTCAGAGAATTCAAGCGAAACCAGCTATTTATTTCAAAGTCTGCCATCGTACGTCTATCGAGGATGCTCACATTCGTCTCGTAGCCGATTATTAACCGGTTCGGATTTAGGAAGTTCTCCCGTATAAACCGATTTGAACTTGTCTCTAACACAGAGAAGAATCTGGCGACAAATCCGATACGCACTATCGATGCCTTGTGCTTTTGCTTGAGAACAGTCGTGATTGACAAGAGAGTATCCAAATACTCCGGGAAAACCGTATCAAATGCCAGTGATGGCACACTGGCTGTTTCACTGAACACGAAGTCGGCTCTATTCCCGGTCAGTGCGAACGAATATCTTTCGTCTTTACTTTTTAGGATTAACCGTGGGAGTTCCGGCGGGCTATCCTCAGGTATGGGTAGCACCACAGGCTCACCCGCCAACAATTCCTGGGATGCTACAATCACATTTTGAGCCAGTCTCAACTTATCGGAATGGTCTAATGTGGATAGGAAGAGGCCTGTTTGTAAGCGATCGACAGTGAAATCCAGAGACATCTGTTTTCCTCGCTGAACATGATTTACAGACACACGATGGCAGCGCCTTCACCCCATAATGTACCGCGGAATTCTGCGGTTGTCAATAGTCGCTTACTCTCATCTTTTTCCGAGATCCGGAGAAAGGCAACCTAAGCCCAATAAGGCTTTCTGATATACTTATAGGCCGAATTTACAGCGGTGGTGGCCTCGCCGCAGGCGGTGGTGATCCGCTTCGTCTTCCCCTCGTAGGTGACCAGATCGCCGCAGGCGAAGACCCCTCGAAGGTTAGTCCGCATCTCGGGGTTCACCACCACCGCCTTGCCTTTAAGTTCCAGCCCCCACCGCTCCACACTCTCCAGATTGGGGATGAAGCCGATGCTGATGAGCACCACATCTATGGGCACCACCCTCTCCTCCTCCGTCTCGTTGTTGATGAGCCGCACAGCCTCGACTCTCTCTTCCCCCATGATCTCCTTCAGTTCGGTGCGGAAGACCACCTGGATGGGGCTCTTCTCCACCCTCTCCACCGTCATCTCGTCGGCTCGAAAGTAGTCCTTGCGGTGGATCAGCGTGCTTTCCCCAGTGCAGCCGCAGATGGTGAGGGCCATCTCTAGGGCGCTGTCCCCCCCGCCCACGCAGAGGACCCGCTTCCCTTCAAAGGGCTTCGTATCCAAGCAGTTGTAGTAGACCCCCTCCAGGCCCTCCTCCCCAGGGACGCCCAGTTTGCGAGGCTCAAAAAGCCCCATCCCCAAAGCCAAAATCACGGCCTTCGCCTCGTAGGTCCCCTTAGGGGTCTTGAGGGTTATCTTCTCCTCCTCGACATCCAAGTCGGTGACCTCCTCCCCTTCCCGTATCTCGCAGCCCATCTCCCGAGCCTGGGCAGCCATCTTCTCCGCCAACTCGCGGGCCACGATGTCGGTGTAGGAGGGGTAATCATGGATGCTCTTGTGGGGATAGAGACAGGTCAACTGTCCCCCTATCTCCTTCGCCTCCAGGATCACCGAAGAGAGCCGCTTGGTCTGAGCGTAGATACCGGCGGTCAGCCCGGCCGGCCCCGCTCCCACGATCACCACGTCGTACATCTATCCTCCCTGAATTTAATTTCCACCCTGGGAAAGGGTGATTTGCGGAGGCTATTATAGGGCCCAAGAAGAGCGGTGTCAATTATCTTTGACCCATCTCCGCTATCTGCCGTAGGAACCCCACGATGAGAGCGGCGAGCCTGGCCACCTGCCGCCATTGGAGGCCCCGACGCCCTTGCTCACCCCCCTCCCTCCATTGGCGAGCGTAAATCAAGGCCGCTAAACCACCTGCCAGCCCCCCTAGCAGGGCTCCCAAGAGCACTATGCGCCTCGCTCCCCTAAACACGGATAACTACCTCCTCAAGAACACCTTGAAAATCTCTAGAACGAACGCGCCAGCACTTATGGTACGGATAATGGGGTTCACTAGGAACGAGGAGAAGGTACGGATTCCCCTCTCCACCCGCTCTGTCCTCTCCCGGGCAGAAGTTAGAGCCGGGAGCAGGGCCGCCCTCGCCCGCCGCAACCCCCGAAAAGCGTAGACCAGAAGGAAAAGCGCTGGCAGCATGAGGATGAAGCCTTCTGCTACCAAGAGAATGAGAGCCACATCTCGCCAGAGAGCCACCGTTTTTGGATCCATCACCCCTCCCAATCCCAGAACCAATAGGCCAAAAACCGCCACTTGCCCCAGGGGGCGAAGACCTCCTGCACCTCTTTATCGGTGACCGGCGCTCCAGCGAAGAACCGCTCCGAGACCAACTTGCGAGCCCAGGTATCGACCCCCAGATAGTCGTAGCGGCCCAAAAGGCTCAAGATGTGGGCGGCTGCATATTGTCCCACCCCCTTAATCGATTTGAGCCTCTTATATAGTTCCGCCGTCTCCAAAGAGGAATGCTTGAGCCCTTCCAGGCCTAGGTCGCCTCTTGGCACCTGGCGAGACAACTGGGCGATGGATGAAGCCCGATACCCCAGTTTAACCTCCTGCCGCAGATAGTTCTCGCCCGCCTCCGCCACGGCCTCCGGCGTGGGGAAGGCTCTGAGCGAAGGCTCAAGGGGATAAGGCTCCCCCAACCTCTCCACCAGCCGACCTACCATCCCCTCCGTCTGCCGCCAAGTGCAGTTGGTAGTGCAGATGGTCTTCACCACATCTTCATAGACCGTAGGAGAGCGCAAGACCCGCCCCTTCCCCTCCTCCTCCACATGCCTGAGGGCTGGCTCCCCTTCACATAGCCTGTAGAAATCACTCAAATCCTCCTCCAGCCTGAGCATCCAACTCACCTTATCCTCTATCTCGCCCAGTTCCCCATCGCTTAAAGCATCGTTTGCTCTTATGTCAACGATAACTCCTGTCAACTCCTTATTTTGGCCGACAGCTAATTTCACTACCCGTCCGGTGGACAGCCTCTCCACGCGGCCCAACCTCTCCTCATCCCAGGAAAAGGGGGCCAGACGACGCCAGCCATGGGAAAGAACCGTGGCCTGAAAGTTGAAGGGCGGCCGAGCAACCAGTTCTAACCTCCTCATCCAGAGCACCCTCTTCTCCTCACAGTATCTCTATCTTGTAGTCGGCCACCTGGGCGTCGAACTGCCCCTTCTCGATGCTCCTCACCACCTTGGTGAGGAGCATCGGGTTTATCCCTACACCTATCGGCTGTGCGGATGAAGAATGAAAGCCCAGCCTTCTCCTTGCGCTGTGGCGCCCTCCACGAGTGGGAAACTCAGGTCGAAAGAAACCGCGCCTGCCCACGGATACTCACCGTGAAAGCCTTCCGCTGTAACTTCAACCATTTGCTCCCCAGCCATGTCCAAGGTCATATGGAGTTCCTCGCCGCTTGCCCCCTCCGTACACTCTCCGGCGATGGTCGTTTCTAGGTTCAGGGTCACCTCATACGTCCCCCATTCCTCAACCAGGATATCTGCATATGAAATGGGACCTCCTCCCTGTACAAGGTAAGGTTCTTCGCCAGTGGTGACGGCAAAGGGAATGTTGCCCACCGCAAACGGCTCCAGCCCCACAGCCTCTGCTGGGCCGACCAGCACGCGCACTTCAATCTCTCCACTCAGACCATCACATGTGGGTGAACCTGCGCCTGAAGGCGGAGGCGTGGGCGTGGATGTTGGTGTGGCTGTGGGCGTAGGCGACAGTGGTGTCGGTGTGGCCGTGGGGGGCGGTAGTGTCGGTGTGGCCGTGGGCATAGGCGATGGTGAGGGCTGACAGGCAGCCAGCACTATCAGCGCCATGCCTAGCGCCAAAACGGTTTTCTTCATTTCAATCCTCCTTAGTTACGGACAGAAGGGCGGCCGAGCAGCGAGTTCTAACCTCATCATCCAGAGCACTTTCTACAATATCTCTATCTCGTAGTCGGCCACCTGAGCGTCGAACCGCCCCTTCTCGATGCTCCTCACCACCTTGGTGAGGAGCCTATGGACGTAGCCCTGGTCGTTGGAAACAGAGGCCACCCCTAGGACCGCATGTTGCCAGGCATCGTTCCTCCCCACCTCGGCCACGGAGACGTTAAACTCATTGCCCAGCCGGGCCAGGATCGACTTGAGGATTCGCCGCTTATCCTTCAGAGAATGACAACCTGGCAATTCTAGGTGGATGGTACAGACGCCGATGACCATGACGCGGATATTCTATCACACTTTAGGTGGCCACGCATTATCATCAGACAACCGAGGTCGCAAATTGTTGAACTGATCCGCCAAAAGTACTATAATAGATCTGGAGGGTGGTCGTTCGGTGGGGAAAAGGGAGTTCTACATCGCCTACCTTTGGCTAACATATAACCTCATGGATATCATCTTCACCCATTGGGGCTTAGAACGGGGTCACGTGGAGCGCAACCCCCTGGGCTACGCCATGATCGCCGGACCAGGTGAAGGGTGGCTATACGCCCTTAAAGTGACCGTAGCCTTACTCCTCATCCCCCTCATAGCCCGTGTCGGCAAGCGGCATCCTTCCGCCTGGACCTACTTGCGGATGTGGAACCTCCTGCTCTGCGGGGTGGTCCTATGGAATGCGGTGCTGGTGGTCACATCAAGTCTCTAGGAGAGGGCATGTATCGGCCCCTCGAATTGGCCCAAGGCGGCCTCCCTCACCGCCTCCGGCAGCGTGGGATGGGCGTGAATAGTGGCTACAATATCGGAGGCCTTGGCCCCCATCTGGATAGCCAGGGCTCCTTCGGCGATGAGATCTGTGGCCCGGGGCCCCATGATATGCAAGCCTAGAACCTCACCCTCCTCATGACAGAGCATCTTCACCAGCCCCGTCGTCTTTCCCATGGTCAAAGCCCGTCCACTGGCCCCGAAGCGAAAGATGCTCTTCTTATAAGGGATCCCTTTTCCCTTCGCCTCCTGCTCCGTGAGGCCCACCCCTGCGATCTCCGGCAGGGTGAAGACGCAGTAGGGTACGGCTCGATAGTCGATCCCTTTCTTACTACCCATGGCGTTCTCAGCAGCGATCTCCCCCTGGCGACTGGCCACATGGGCTAGCATCCAGCCCCCCGTGACGTCGCCCACAGCGTATACCCCTGGTACAGTAGTCTGGAGATAGTCATCGACCGCGATGGCCCGCCCCTTCCCACAGGGAACGCCCAACTCAGCGAGCCCCAGCCCCTCGGTGTACGGCAACCGCCCAGTGGCTAGGAGGACGTAGTCGGCCTCCACCTTCTCATCCGCCCCGTACTCCACCAGTAGACTGGCCCCCCTCTGTTCTACCCCCCTCAGCGGCGAGTTGAGGTGCACCTCCACCCCTTCTCTGCGCACCAGATTAAGATAGCGGCGAGATAACTCCTCGTCCACGGGGGGAAGGAGAGAAGGCAACATCTCGATGACGGTTACCTTAGTCCCTAAGGCGTTGAAGATGCCGGCGAACTCCATGCCGATCACCCCGCCCCCCACGATCACCAGATCGGAAGGGGCCTCCTCTAACTCCAAGATCTCGCTTGAGGTGAGGACCCCCTCCAGATCTAAGCCCGGCAGCGGGGGCTTCCCCGCTTCGGCTCCGGTGGCGATGATGACGCCTCTGGTAGATAGTTCCCTGTTGTCGACGGCGACCTTGTTGGGGGCCAGCAATCGACCCTTTCCCTTGAGGAGTTCGACCTTGCGACCCTGAAGCAAAGCCTCCACTCCGGAGACAAGCCTTTCCACTACCATCTCCTTGCGAGCCATCATCTTGGCGAAATCGAGGGCTGGCTCCGAGACCAAGATGCCGAACTCCTGGGCCCTCTCTATATCCAAGAGCAACTCCACGCTCCGGGCCAAAGCCTTGGTGGGGATGCAACCCTCGTTGAGGCAGACCCCCCCTACCCGCTTCTCCTCTACCAGGGCCACACGAGCCCCTAGTTGGGCTCCTCGCAAGGCGGCTACGTACCCTCCGGGGCCTCCACCGATAACCGTCAGATCATAATCAGCCATACCTCTCCTCTCTTACCCACCCCACGGCGCAACACTCCTCCCGCCGCATAATCTCCAACCCCAGTTCTTCCGCTAAGACCACGGCCTCAGAAGCGGGGCTCACGATGCCGTTCACCCCGGCACGCAGCGCCCAAGGGTCCAACAGATGCCGGTATTCCCTTCGAGGGCGCATGCAACCCAGGTAAAGGGGAACAGTGGGGAAGCGAAGCCGCGCCTCCGCTATGAGATCGATGACCCTCTCCAACTCCGGGGGCTCCCGGTCGGCGTACCGGGTGCCGGAGGTGGGGGTGAAGACGATGAGAATCAGCCCCTCCACCCCCAACCCCTCCAGGATCTCCAGGGCTCGGTGCTCCCCCACGATCTCTCCCCCCTTTAGACCGACCGTGATATGGGGGATCAGGGGAAAATGACGCCGTAAGAGGTCATAGGTCTTCACGTAGTCCTCCACCCGCCGCTCCAGCCCGTACACCTCCTGGATCGTCCCATCATCCCCCACGAAATCGAAGGAGATCACATCTACACAAGGAGCGATAGCCTCCACTTCCTCTCGCTCGATGAGCCCCACATGCCAATTCATCACCCGCCCATTCCGCAAGGCCTTTATCTTCTCCAGACCTCTCGTCACCGGTACCTTCCCCCAGGGGTCGCACCCCCCAGAGATGAGGCAACTGGTGGCCCCTTCAACCTGAGCACTCCAGATGGGCATCATCGGCTTCAGGTACTCCCCCCCACAGTGGGCGCAATTGAGGGCACAATGGGGCCCAGTGAGGCTGATAAGCGCCGTGCTCAGGGGATAATCAAAGGCTACCCTAGGCGTAAAGTTAGCCTCACGAATCCGCCACGCTGCTTCTACCCGTTCCCTCAAGCCCATCTATATCCTATCCTCCAGGGAGAACTCGATCTCCGCGCTAGAAAAGGGGGTGTCCGCATCCTCTGAAACCAGTATAGCAAACCACGATGAAATTGCAACGCCATAGGCTTGCCTAGTCGAGAAGATGATAATATAATTTCCAGCGCACCCTAAGAGGAGGCTTATCTTGAACGAGGAACTCCCAGAAGAAGAGTGGGACCGCTGGGCGGGCGTGAAGTCTTTTCTGCGCGAGATCGGGGAGACCATCGTCCTCACTCTCATCATCTACGGGCTGGTCAGTCTGGGCTTTCGGAACTTCCGCGTCATCGGCGATAGCATGACGCCCAACTTCCACCAGGGGCAGTACCTGGTGGTCAATAAACTGACCTACCGGCTCCACCCTCCCCAAAGGGGGGATGTCATCGTCTTCCGCCCCCCTACCAACCCGGAGAAGGATTACATCAAGCGGGTCATCGGCCTGCCTGGCGAAACGGTAGCCATCAGGGAGGGGTACGTCTATGTCGATGGCCGGCGTCTGGAAGAATCATACATCGCCCAGGTCAATCGGCGCGCTTCGTGGGGTCCCTCCCTCGTGGGAGAAGATGAATATTTCGTCCTGGGAGACAACCGGAACAACTCCAGCGACTCCCGTAGCTGGGGGATGCTCCCCCGCGAGAACATCATCGGCCAGGCCTGGCTATCTTATTGGCCCCCTCAAGAATGGGGACTCGTACCCCACTATACCTTTCCCACAGGGATACTTTACGTACGTCTCTGGATAAAGGAGAAGAGATGGCTGTCAAGGCTTTCCCCCTTACCCTCGATGATGAATCGAGGGTTCCCCTGGTCGAGTTTCCACCCCAGGACCTGGTGGAGATCATCGAAGAACTTACCCCCGAAAAGGTAGCCGGTCTCATCGATGTCACCGATCTTAAGGCCGACACCCAGGAGCCCAAGATCAGGAAGATGGTCAACTGGGCGCGGGACTACGGTTTCTACGCCATCTGTGTCAACCCGGTGGAGGTCGATCTACTGCCCAGGTTACTCAAAGGTAGTCCGGTCAAAGAGTCCTATGTGCTCGACTTCCCCCTGGGGAAATCTTCTATTCAGAGTAAGAGCCGACAGGCAGCGGAGATAGTGGAGACTAGCCGAGATCTGAGGGGGGAGGGGCCCGGCAACGTAGAACTCGATATGGTGATCAACGTTGGCCGCTTCAAGAGGGATCGAAACTACACCCGGGAAGAGATCGAAGCGGTGGTCCAGGCTGCCCAGGGGGAATTGGTCAAAGTGATAATCCGCTCTGGGGAACTGACCGAGGAGGAGCTCGTAGAGGCGTGTCAACTGGCTAAGGAGGCAGGAGCCCATTTCGTGAAGAACTCCACCGGCATGGACCCCTTAGGGGCTACCCCCGAGCATATCTGGCTGATGAGAGAAGCGGTGGGTCCCGATATGGGCCTGAAGGCGGCTGGAGGCATCAGAGAGGCCATGACCGTGGTGAGGTTGATCTATGCTGGGGCAAGGGAACCCCAACTGAGAGACCCCCTTCGATTCAGGATCGGCACCAGCAGCCCCCTGAACATCCTAGCCACCATGAACTGGATAAGGCTCAACCCCCGGGCCTGGGCGGAGGCTAAGATTATCCCCTGCACCATCTGTCCTCACGGCCAGACAGCCAAGCAAAGGAGAGAGGTGCGGGAGATATACATGAAAAAGTGCCGCCTCTGCCCCTACAGGCGATACAGAAAGGACAAGGATTTCTGATGGTAAGAGGCGGCTTCCACGGCAAGATCCTGCGGGTCGATCTCGGCCAAGAACGGGTCAGCATAGAGACCCTGGAAGATAGCCTGGCTCGAGACTACGTAGGGGGGCGCGGGTTAGGAAGCGCCATCCTTTGGGATGAACTTCCACCCCAGACAGACCCCCTCTCTCCAGGGAACAAGTTGATATTGGCTACCGGCCCCCTGAACGGGACGGGAGCGGCACTTTCCTCCCGCTACGAGATAGTGACCAAATCGCCCCTCACCAACGCCATCTTGAGCACCAACTCCGGTGGCCGCTTCCCCATCGCCCTGAAGAGGACGGGGTTCGATGCCCTAGTCATAGAGGGCGCGGCCCCAAACCCCTCTTACCTATGGATAGAGGACCAGAAGGTGGAACTGAGAGATGCTTCCCCCTTGTGGGGCTTGAACAGCCACCAGACCACCGATAGGCTGCTAGAAGAGACACCTAAGGCAGCGGTAGCCTGTATCGGCCCCGCGGGTGAGAAGGGGGTGCTCTTCGCCTCGGTGATGAACGAAAAGGACCGGGCGGCAGGAAGAGGCGGGGCTGGCTGTGTGATGGGAGCCAAGAGACTGAAGGCGATCGTGGTCCAGGGAAGCCACAAGACACCCATAGCCGACCCAGAGGGGTTCCAAGAGGCCAGGAAGAACACTCTCGCCATCTTGAACGAGGCCCCCGTCACCAAAAACGCCCTGAAGGAGTACGGAACCGCGGTTCTCATCAACATCATCAACGAATACGGCGCCCTCCCTACCCGAAACTTCCAAGAGGGGTACTTCCCCGACGCCGACTCCGTCTCCGGGGAGACGCTCAAAGAACTCCTCTACGAGCGGAGCGTGGCCTGCGCTACCTGCTCCGTGGCCTGCGGTAGAGCCACCAAGACGACGAATCGCAGCGGGGAAGGGCCTGAGTACGAAACCATCGGGGCTCTGGGCCCCATGTGCGAGGTGAAGGACCTGGAGGTGATCGCTGAGGCCAACTACAACTGCAACGAATTGGGTTTCGACACCATATCCGCCGGAAACACCATCGCCTGTGCCATGGAACTATGGGAGAGGGGCTACCTGGATAAAGCCACCCAAGAGATGATAAGGGACGAGTTAGGCGGGGATCTGCGATTCGGAAACGGCGAGGCGGTGCTCAAATGCACCGAACTGATCGGCCGAAACGAGGGCTTCGGCAAATACCTGGCCCAGGGCTCCTTCCGATTGGCCTCTCGCTTCGGCCACCCGGAACTCTCCATGAGCGTCAAGGGTCTAGAACTTCCAGCCTATGATCCCCGTGGCTTTAGAGCCATGGGCCTGGCCTATGCCACTTCCAACCGGGGTGGCTGTCATCTGCGGGCCTATCTGATCGGCCCTGAGGCTCTAGCCGCCCCCTACGCCGTGGACCGCTTCACCAGCGATGGCAAAGCCGCCCTGGTCAAACTATATCAGGACCTGAGCGCGGTCATCGACTCTATGGGTCTTTGCATCTTCACCATCTTCGCCCTCAACCCCGAACATTACGCTAGCCTTCTCTCCACGGTGACCGGGGAGCCCCTAGAGGCAAAGGACCTTTTGAGGATGGGCGAGAGGATCTGGAACCTGGAGCGCCTCTTCAACCTGAGAGAGGGGTTCACAAAGAAAGACGACCGCCTACCCCCCAGGTTCTCCCAGGAGACCTTGCCCCGTGGCCACTCCAAGAACCAGGTGGTAGACCTTGAACCTATGCTGGAAGAATATTATAGACTCCGGGGCTGGGATGAAGAGGGGGTGCCCAGGGAAGAGAAACTGAAAGAGTTGGGGCTAAAGTAAACTGTCGGCACCCAGTGCTGGTGCCTGTGGTACCGAGGGTCTAGATCACCTCGCTGACCTTGACCTGAGAGGCTCTCTCTGCTAAAATGAATATGCGGACGCCCCCATCGTCTAGTGGACTAGGACACCACCCTTTCAAGGTGGTAACGCGGATTCGAATTCCGCTGGGGGCATAGAATAAAAGACCCGTTGTTGCAAGAGCGGGAAGGTGTACCAGAGCCTCGCCCGCTCTCTTTCTGCCTCTATGCGGTCAACGAAGCTCCTCAGGACACCCCTCTTTCTCTGCACGCCGCCGGTGTGGAGTTCCTCACGCATCTGCGAAAGGGCAACTGTCATCACCTCTTCGGAGACCTCCAACTTGCTCCGTTCCTTTCGCTTCAAGAGTGACTGCAACTCACCCCCAAGGTGCGCTTTCTCAATCTCCCTCTGGGCCAGGCGGTCCCTCGCCGCATCCGAGCCCTCGCACTCCACCAGATCCAGAAGGTTATAGATTGCCCTGTTGACCTCGGACAGTTTTCGCCTCACCCGAGCTATCTTGCCATCGAGTGAGGCCGCCTCCTCGTTCAGTTTCCGATTCACTGTGGCGAGGAGGCCTCTGGCGTAGGCAGGGGTCAGTATCCGCTCCATCACCCGCCTCACTACCTCACCCTCGACCAGCGAGGCCTTGAGTTTCCCCGTCGGGCAGCCACGTCTCCCCTCCCGCTTTCTCTTGCCGCAGACATAGAAGCGCCACCTCGTCCCACTGGCCAAGCGGTCGAAACTCCCTATCATGGCAGAGCCACAATGTGCACACTTTATCAGGCCGCTCAGCAGGTATGGGCTGGTGACCCGCCTCGCGGGGAGATGACCAACAGGCCATGAACCGCCTCGCTTGGGCCGGGCTCGCAGAGTAGCCTGGACCCGGTCCCAAGTATCCCTGTCTATCAAAGGCTCGTGCGCGCCGTCTACCTCAATCTTCCCACACTTGCGGACGCCCAGGTAGGTCTTGTTGCGGAAGAACCAGGAGAGGCCATTCCTGCCCTTGAACAAGCCCGTCTCGTCAAGAATCTCCTGAGCAGTCGCCCCCTCTGCCCTCATCCTGAACGCTTCTTGTACTCCAGGTGCCCACTTCGGGTCTGGCACCCACTTCGACGCATAACGGGGCTGGCCGTTCCTCTTCACACCGATCTGCACCTTCTCGACCTTGTAGCCACGAGGCGGGAACCCCCCAACCGAATAGCCCGCTTTGGCCAGCTCGTGGAGGGTGCGCTTTACGTTACGTGAGAGGTCCTTCAGGTATTGTTCGTGCTTCCAGTCGTATAGGGCCTCCATGATCACGTCCAGGTCTCCACCCGGTAGGTCGTCGGTCATGGAGATGATCTTGTAGCCCCTGCGCCTCAAATCTGCCTTGAAGAATTGTGCATCGAGGAGATTCCTAGCAAAGCGCGAGAAAGACCACACTACAATGCCGTCGACTGGCCTCGGGTCTTGCCTTGAGAGGTGGATCATGTCCTCGAAAGCATCCCGCCCGACGACTGATGAGCCTGGCCTGGCTTCATCAACGAAAAGACGATCTAAGACCAGGCCGTTGCGTTCGATGTAATCCAGGATGGCAGCCCTCTGGCTGACTATGTCCTGGTCCTCTCCCCCGCTATCCCGACAGTAGGCCCAGACTACGGACCCTGCTGGAAGCGGACAACCGTTGTTTCCCATCTTGGCACCTCCTCTATGAATACCGACGGCCAACCCTGACCTAGCAGTTGACCGTTCGTGTGCCCGATGGTATAGTCTTGTCAGCCCGGTCCGCTGCCGGTTCAGTGGGTCGGGTCAGGGTCGCCAGGGTGTGAGTACCATCCTGGCGGCCTGCCTCTTTGAACGTATTATACATCAATTTCGCCATTTGTAAAGCCTCCATCGCCTAGCTCCTCGGACTCGCATACGTGGCCAAGCCTCACCATCCCATCCACTACGACGAAGCGACCTTCCTCGATCCCTTGGCGCACCATGGAGGCTACGAGCTCCGCGAGGTGAGGGAGTGCTGCCCTCTGTGCGTCCTCCAGAGAGCAGTATCTCTCCGTGCCTAGTTCGTCTATCTGTAAGGCATAATCCGTCATCGTGCTTCCCAACCGTCTATTCCGTCGGAACCCCGAGCTGTTCTCTCTCGCATTGTGCCTCTACTACCCCGAGATGCTCACACGCACTACTCATCGGATCTTATCCAGAAGAACCCATCTTCTCTTGCTCTTTTTGCGAAACAAACTCCCGATAGGCCCGCAGAGCTCGATCAAGGCCTGGTTCGGCGGCGCCCTAGCACTGGAACGGAGGTGGTCTCAACACACTAGCCGTCCCCTACATCTACGACAGGGTCCCCAAGTTGACGCCCCTGATCCTCGCGATGCGGCTCACACAAGCAATCCAGAGCACCGGAGTCTCCTCGACAATCCCATTCCAACGACGCCCGGGGCCGGCCCGGTGCCGAGATGTAGTTCTTGAGGGTCAAATCGTTGTCGCCACATTCACCTGCTGACCACCGGCAGTCGCTATGTTCACCTGAAGCGCTGGTGTGGTGCGCACCATCTTGCGGACCCGAGCCAATGTTTCGCAGGCCCGTAGATAGCGACGCTGGGACGCTGCCAGTCGGCGGTTCAAGAGATCACCCCTTCCTACGGTCATGCCTTCGTTTATCGCGCTTGTATACATAAGCTCTAGCATATTGTGGCGGAGCCAGCATAGCCCCACCTGGTCAATCAACAACCGCTCCAATGGAGGGGCCTCCCGATACCCCAGCTCGTTTCTCAAGACGTCCCATCCTTTTTCCAGCGATTCTCTCATGATCGCCGGTCCGCCTGTACCCCGGATTAGCTGGAGCGCTGCTTGCTGGACCAGGTCGCCGCCTGCTTTCCACATGTGCGGCCTCCTTCGCAGGAACACCCGTAGCGCCAGGACATCCGCCTCCGCTGGGTCCGTCTTGTTGGTCTTTCGGAGCAGTTCCTTGAACTCGTCAACCACCGCCACGTCACTCATTCCGCTTTCTCCTCCATTGACCCTTATGGGTGTGGTAACCAGCACTTAGCAAAGCGCCGCACGTCAACGCTCGCACCATGCTGCATATCTCCTCCACTTTCGCATCAACAGCTCGGATGGCCTCGCGCTCCTGTTGCATTCGCTTCCTTCTAAGGGAACGCTTCTCCCGCGCGAGATCGTCAAACGTAGAGGCCAGTTCTGCCAGCGGTCCGGATCCCACATACTCGGAAACAATGCGGTCACCTTCCCGGCGTTTCCGATAGTAGTACATTCCACCGCCGCGCTGCTCCCATCCCATTGTGCTACGCTTTTCAGTACCCCCGCTTTCTGCGACGTTATCGAACTGAGGTCTGGCTACCCTAGTACTCGACATGGTTGCCGTATTCTCCCTTGAGGTATCGGTAGCGAAGTTCCTCTCGAGAGCCGCCACGCTCCTCTGGCTCCCAGCCCTCCCTATGTAGATAGACAACCCCCCCAGGCTGGCCCATCGCTTCGATAGCCTTCTCGATCCAGTCTAGGCTGTGCTTCTCCGCTATCTCGTCCACTACGCCCCCAATTAGACCAAAGCCTTTCAACTTCTCCTTTTTGAGATTCAGGACACTATTATTGTCTGGTTCTTCTTGTATTCGGTTCTTTGTTATATGGTTGTTAGTGGATACCGCCTGGTGTACACTTTTGGCGTTCCCGCGTACAGTTTCGGGCGTCCCGTGTACACTTCCTGGATCCGTACGCCTCCCGTACACTTTTCGCTCTTGCCACTCTCGCTCGTTGTCCTCCCACAAGGAGCGCGGGATGGTAATGTGCCAGACCTCCCATCCCCGGCTTCTGACTGGTGCCTTCTTCAATTCGGCTTCGATCAGCCCCTTTTCGGCCAGGGAGCGGATCTTCTTGGCCACGGTGCTGTGGGCCATCTTGGCGACCTTGGCGAGGTTGCGAAGGCTCATATAGCAGACCCCGTCAAGGGCACCATCGCCGACGATCTTCCGAATAGTGAACAAGAGCCAACCCTCGTAAGGATCATCAACCTTCTCCAAGACGATGTTGGGCAACCTACTCCACCAATGGTATTCAGGCACCTCGTCGCGAACCACAACGCTCTCCAGATGCTCTTTGCGCGTGATCTTGTCGATCTCCATCTCCATGCCTTCGGCTACGCTCGCTTCTTCCCGCCTACTTGACAGTTCGGGCTTGATGTTTCTTCTCCCCCTGCTCCCTGGAGTCTCCGGTCTACATCGTCAGCGCTCTTTCGCTTCCGTCGCAGATCGTTGATTGCCTCGAGGATCCTCCCGTCCATACCGGGCGGAAGGGGCCGCCGTTCGTTTTCGTAGAAAGACAGCAAGGCAGGTGGTATGTCCAGTGCGGCAGCCACGCGATATTGCTTCAACCCAGCCTTGACCCGCCTCACTTTCAGATCTTTCCCCCTCATGGTAGCCCTCCTGTTGACAAGCCTTGCCAGCAGATATATAATAACACAGTCTATGACGAGATAATCGAGACATCTCGTCACGAATCTCGTCAGAGGAGGAGATGATGACCATCGATTATGACTCCCGGGCAGCAGGCGTGCGCTACAGGCGAGTACGCTATGTGAAGAAGTCTTCTTTCTTGCTTCACGATGCCACACCTCAAAGGCCCCGCGCGGAAGGTGTCATAGTACATGAGGGAAGGATCCCCTCGAAGGAAGAGCGTCGTTTGCTCCGAGGAACGGTCCTACCTCTGACCCTGCGGTACATGGGCCTAATTCCTCCTTCGGAACCCTCACGAAGAGGCAAAGAGCCACCCCCGGGCGGAGCCTTGTTATTCGAGGGGGGCATAGCCCGGGTGTATGATCCTCTCGTGAAGACACCCCTGCTTTGGGCAACCTTCGCTCTCCTTGACCCTACAGGCATGAAGCCGATGCTCAAGTTTGCGCGGAAGCACGGGCGACTCGGCCTGGGTCCATACCCGGGGTGGTATCCCCCAGAGGTAGAGGAGCCTCCGGATCGGGAAGAGTATGTGATGCACTGGCAACGCGAGATCGTGCGTATGAAAGCGATCTGGGAACTCTATGATGTCTTGGCTGCAGATGACAACAGTCTATCCAACTGGGTTCGCTCGAACATCGTGCCTCATCCTCGGAATCGCGGAGGCCCCAAGCCGGACGATCCCAGCAAGCATCCGCATCTGCTCCTATACGTCTACGACAGGGCCAGCAGTCCTAGAGCGCCTGGCGGCCATGCATACGAGGACCACGAACTCGCCCGCAGAGGATGGGCCTGGGCGGGGCTCGTTGACCCCAACGAGCCTCGCAACGTGGTGAGAACAGTGATCGCAGATATGGTCAACGAAGGGCTCCGCGGACGGGCCTGGCCCATACTGAAGTCGTCAAAGCGAGATGTTCTGGCGACCTTCCGGGTCTCTTCCTTGCTGGGTGCCATGTACGCACAGATCTGGCAAGAGTTTGCCATCGGCGAGGAGGGCTGGGCTAAGCAGTGCCGCCAATGTGAGAAACCATTCAAACCGGAATACAGAAGTCACCAGATCTACTGTCACGATCCCTGTTATGGCAGTCGTGTAAGAATGCGACGTCTGCGCCGGAAGAAACCAGCCTCATCATAGCCATCGTCGGCGTGACCCGACTTTGAAAGGCAAGAGCTCCCTCTTCCAATGAGGGGGCTCCGGGCTTCCCGCTTCCGCGCTTAGTCGTTTAGAACCTGCAAAACTCCAAGTATCAAATGTGATGTTCCTCTCTTGACAACGGCTGAGCACATGGTATAATAGGGGCAGGAGGGTATCGAAGGGTATATGCCTGATTACCTAACTCCAAGGCAAGTAGCCGAGATCTTGAACGTGCACCCAAGAACCGTCCGGCGTTGGATCAGACAAGGCCGCTTACGAGCGATTCGTCCAGGCGCAAGGAACTACCGCGTCGCAAAAGTCGACTTCGATGCTTTCCTAGAGCAGAGGAGGACAATCAGAGAGCACTGACGCCATAATAGGAGCGGGCTCCTAGAGTGTCATCACCACCCTAAGAGCCCTAACCCCCCAAGCGGAGCACGCCCGCTCAGAGGGCTAAGGATATCTTACCAGAAGGGCTGCTATCCCGCAAGGGGTGGCGGCCCTTTTTGTTTTCCACGGAAAGGAGGAGAGGAGATGGTGGACAGTGAATTGGTGAAGACATTGAGGTTCTTTGAGGGGTTAGGGAAAGACCTCTCCACGTGGGAGGTTGAGCAACTCGCCCAAGCAGAGAAGGAGGATGAGATGAAAGCGTTTGAGATCAGGAGTGCCGTCCAGTCGCTCCAGAACTACCAGGCCAAGAGGGAGGGCCACCGCTCCTATTGGAGCCCCATGCTCTACACGGAGGAGTACAGTAAGAGGATCCTCTGGCGCTCCAGCGATGGGGAAATTCAGGATGCAGGGTTTGACGTGCAAGAGGTCAGAGAACTGGCCCGCCCTCCGGCCTTGTTCGAGCATCTCGTGCAAAACGGAGCATTCTCATGAAGCCCACACTTCCGGAACTGAAAAAGGCTCTGGCAGTCCTGTCTGATCCAGAAGGGGCGCGGGATTCTCGAGACATGAGCGTTCACGAGGCACTAAACGTGGTGTTCAGGGCCTCCCCCCAACAACTATACGAATTAGGGTTCACATACCTTGAACCCCCAGAGAAGGAGGAGGAGAGATGAAGGTTCACACGATTAACGCCACCGTCAAATACTCCCGACAACTCAAGGACGGGGAGTGGAAGGGACTGGAGATCGGGGCTGAGGCCACCATTGACCCAGGTGAGGATCGCAGAGAGGCACATAGAGCGCTCTACGGTGACCTGGCTGCCCAACTCAAGGAACTATTCACCAACGGCCCGGACCAAGCCTCTGGGAAGCGCCCAGGGAAGCCAAAGAAGAGTGTGCCTGACAATCTTCCTTCCAAAAAGCAGCCAGAGGAACCCTCAGACCCTTCCTGGTGCTCCATCCACAAAGTCAAGATGAAACGCCGGCAGAAGAACGGCGGAGTCTGGTACTCGCACAAGACCAAGGACGGTTGGTGTCGCGGGCGGGCTCAACGCAAAGGTCCTCGTAGTTAGGAAGCAGACCTCAGCAGTGACACAAGAGCAGGTCTGGGTTGCCTTCTGCGGACAACCTCTATGATGTGGGTTGAGATCCTCCCCGCTTATGGGGAGATCAAACACGGGATGCCCAAAGGGTCTTGCCGGGACGGCCAGCGGGGGTGCTAATGGTAGCACCCCCGTTCTCCATCACGCGGCTTTGCGCTACTCTTGACATCGCTTGAAAGCCACGCTACAATGGTTACGAAAAGAAGAAAAAAGCCTCGCGGTCTCTGCCTAACCATCGAGGCTTGCGCCGGGGTGCAACAGACCCTGGCATCCAGATTCAACGAGAAGGGCTCGCTGTTGCAACTCGCCGTGAGCCCGTTTGTCCAAGGACCAAAGGACTCCAAGATTACACCAGTGGTGTTCGCGGAGAATGCGAAGTTGCCATCGCGGCAGGTTCAGCGAGTGGCTTGGTCAGAGGGGCGTGTTCGACTAGGCACGGATTCCTGCCGCGATCTACCGACACGGACTGTCGCGCCAGAAGAGACCATTGATGCGACGCCGGGGCTGGTACGATGATTGCCCACAATCGCTCGTCAGGGTGCCTAGGAAGTGTCCGAGGAGCAAGCCATTGGGAAGAACTCGTAGGGTCAAGTTCCACGTTGAGCACAACGTGACCCCGGAGCATGTGAGCGCCATACTGCACTGTTTGGAAGCCCAGTCGCTGGTGTCTGAAGAGTCCGTACTCTCAGCATTAGCAGCGCGGTCTCATAGAATTCACCCTGACCATCTGCGACGCAATCTTGTAGTTCTCGAGGTTCTCGGCCTCGTCGAAGAAGAAACGAGATTCTATCGGCTCAGCGACTGGGGTGAGGCCGCACGAAGACTAGCGACGTTCCACAGGGGCGTGTTCTTCGATCTTGTGCACTTCCTTCTGTATTCCAGCTGGGACAGGCGCCAGATATACTGGTCATGGACTTATCAAACTGTTTGTCAACTCCTGTGGGAGGCAAGGCCGAGAATTGAAACGTATAGAGAGCTTGTGGGCGACGTGGCTGGCGTGGGCAGTAGGTGCTTCCCCGATCGCAGACTCGTGATAGATGAGAGTTCGATAGGCGCGGTTGTCCGCTGGCTGCACTGCCTGGACCCCCGTTTCATACACCCTAGCGAGAACAACAACCGCGAGTGGACTGCAGGTCGGGAGTGGGTTTCACCGGATCTCGTAGTTCTGGCCATCCAATATCTCTACGAAAGCCTAAATGTCAGTTGGCGCACACCCCTACTCCTGGATCAGGCAAAGCTTACGCGTCTCGGGCCCCTGCTTCTCGCGGAGGAGACCACCTGTCTCAGCTCAGTGCGGGTGGCATCTAGCACGTTTTCGATCTTGCAGGAACACTCTGGGGAATGGGGGTCGTCGGTGATTATGGCCAGGGGCGTTCGACCCGGGGATCTGGTCTAGCTCCAAGGGGCGGGGAGATTGGTGCATGACAAGGTACCTAGCGGCTCTCAATAGAATAAAGCAGGAATGCTGTGAGGAGTGGTTGACGAACTCTCAACGTGTCGTCTTCAATGAGCTGCGCCGCTTCTTCGACTCCGGCCATCGCATCTTGAATGTCTATGGTCGGGAGGGTGTTGGGAAAACATTTCTGGCATGGCTTTTGGCCAACCAACAAGCTGCCGAATATGCGGGCTGCGTAGACGAGCTTCCGAGGGCGGTCGCCCGAGCAGTCTTGGATAACTCATCCAGTGACCGGACTTTCGTGCGCGGCATGCGCAATGTCATGGGAAGACAATCAATAGATCAGTTGATTCTCTTATCGCGCAGTAGAGTGGAGGATGCGATACCAGCATTTGAACTAGTGCTAGATGAGGATGACATTCGTTGCGTTCGTGCAAACCTGTTTCGCATGGATGTGGAGCTGCCTGACAAGCCAGTGCGCAACCTTTGGGAGCTCTTGGCTTTGGTAGCGGAGGAGGAGCCATGAAGTACCAGTTGGACAAGATCAGAGACAAAGACCCGATTGTCGCGACCTTTACCGCGGATGAGCTACAGGAGTCGCCTGACTTCGTGAAAGAAACCTACCTCGCGCACGCAGCGACCCACGTCTCGCTGGGAGACACATCGGAGTTTGTGCGTAGGCTGCTCGCCTGGGCCAAGGTCAACAAGGGCTGCGTATTGGGTGCGATAGTCGGTCCATTTGGCTACGGAAAGACTAGCACAGCCGTGCATGCTTGGAGTCGATGTGAGGAAAACGGAGTACTCGCGGTACCGCCATTTGAATGGATGAACCTGAAAGATCTAGTTTCGGCTACTCACGCTTGGGTCGGCTTTGAGTTGGGCCGCTCGAGTCCAAGACTGGTTCGCAAGGTTGACGAACTTCGAGACCGATATCGGCGAGACTCCTTGGAAGCTCTTTCTGCCCAGTACGGATTGACGACCGAGCAAGCAAGCAGGATGCTGGAAGAGGGAGCGCTGGTGTTGGGCTATAGCCCGGAAGACCTACTTCGCTTTCTTGGAGAGATGTCTTATGTCTTGGCCGAAGAGGGTCTAGCAGGCCCGGTGCTTTTCGTGGACGAACTGCAAGTGACTCTTGCCGAGTATCCGACCAGAGATCGATTCATGGAAGATCTATTCGGAATGGTGAATGGGCTATACAGACGCCAAGGCTCCTTCGGAATCGTGTTCTGTATGCCCACGTCCACGGAAGCTCTAATGCAAGACATACGGGGCGACATCATTCACCGGCTTCAGGGGCGCAAGCTGTATTTCAGGCCTGAGGCGATGTATGGCCGGTCCTTTCCAGCTGTACTCTGGTCCAGGTACGCCGAGTTGTATGAGTTCGAGGATGTATCAGACAAGGTGATTCCTGAGGAAACACTGGATAGCATAGGCCAGGTCGCTTCAAGGCCGGATCTGGGAGCGGGACCGCGGACTGTGGTGGAAGCATTTGGTCAGGCAGTTCGGCGATACGAGTCTAGTGAGGAGCCATACACGCCGATTCATTTTGTCGATGACTATCTGACCCATCAGATTTCCTTTGACCCCGGTGGAAAGTTCGTCTCCACAGTGTCGGAAGTGCTTGAGGACAAACGGATTAGCGAGGACCCGGTTGCACAGGACGCCGTCAAGATGCTTGCTGCATTTCCGAGAGGTTGTCGAGTTGAGCTTCTTGAACGCTATGGAGTTGCGGAAAGGATCGATTCACTTCGCCCTGCGCTGTACGGTGATCACCTCTACGAATTTGCTGAGGGTCTATCTCTTCGAAAGCTCGCCGAAGAGGAATTGCCACCTGAGCAGGTTTGGCAAAGGTTGTTGAGGGACTTCATCGCTCGCTATTCGGAAGACAAGCGCTCGGCGCTAATGGCACTTGAGGCTTTCAGGTCCCATATCATACTTGCCAAATTGATGGAAGCCCGGCGAAGAGATCAGATAGTGGGATGGATCGAGGACGCCAAGACTGGGGAGTACGTAGGAACCTTCGACAAACGTTTCCCAGAGCGTCGCCTTCTCGTGACGAGTGGCGTGGAACTGCCGGGGCTGCGGCTTGAGGTCACACCTTCAGAGTTTGGTCTGTGGTTCCTTCTGGATTCTGGTGGTGACTACGACGATCCTGGAGAAATCGAGTGGATCAATGACACCAAGCGCAAAGTTCTCCTTCGACTTAACCTTCGCACAAGGTCTGCAGAACCCCCTAACATTCCATTTGTCGCCGATTTGGGATTTCCGCTGTCTAAGGTTACGCCCCTCTTTATGCTCGCGCTGGTGAATCATTTTGATCGGAATGACTCAGCCTTGCCGGAGGTCGAAAAGCGCGTGCAGGTTTCACCGTTCGTCAGTCGCCTGATTGACTACTCGATTGAGTATCTTCTTGGCCACGATCTGGCCGAACACAGTCAAGTGCCCGTGTCAAAGGTCGGCGTAGAGCTAGTCAGAGAAGTCTTCAGCCAGATGTGCGAGCTGAACTATCCGGCATACTCCACCTTCGTGACAGTTGGTCGTTGGGAAGCCGCATACCGTGCCTATGCGGGGGCCTTGCAGAACGAGAGCGTTGCGACATCACTTGGTGTGCTTCGGGGCACTAGGTCGTTCACCGAACCGAAAGATGCAATCGCCCGCATCTTTGGCCAGGACAGCAGGAAGGGCTTCGAAGCTCTGGCCGGGAGTCTGTCGCCGGTGCTGGAGATTGAGGATTGGACGGGGCGTGGGGAGGAAGCGACCGGCACTATTCAACTCAAGTTGCATCCCCTTGAGAAGGCCATCATGGACGCTCTGCGGTCGGCCGGTCGACGAATCCGACAGAAGGGAACGGCACTACAGGCGATCGATGAGGAAGATGTGTTTGAATTGGCGCGAGTGCAAGGCTACCGCGAAAAAGAACTTGCCATGGCTCTGAAGCTACTCAAGCTAAGGAAGATGGTGACGCGTGATCCCGAGCGCGGAATGATCGTGGAACTACGACTCAGTCCAGACGAGAAACGTGAAGCTGTCTTGGAAGCCCTGGAGCACGTGCGTCGTGATGTTGTGCTACTCTCGGAGGTACCGGAGTTCACCTCCGAAGAGCACTTCGCCAAGGCAGACAGGATAGATAGCCAGGCCCAAGCTGCTCGTGATGTCGAAGTGTTGGAGGACCTGCAAGCGGAAGCGATAGGCCTCTCTCGTGTGGTAGCCCAGTTCGTCAAGAGCGATGGGAGCAGGATCAGCGGCGAGTTGGAGGCCAAGCTTCGAGAGATCACGGAATTGGTTGGGCTGGGTGTGCCCGATGAGTTGAAAAGGGACCTCGAGGGGGACGTGCCGTGGCTAACCGAGATGGACAAGTGTCGTTTGCTCCTTGTGAACAAGTACTCAAACGTCATAGGGGCTTTCAAAGAAGTCGGGCGCCGTCTTGAGGATGCACGCCGCATATGGGAGAGTGCTCATTGGAACGCGGAAACGTATATGCAACTATTCCATGGCTTCAGGGAAGGGGTTTTCCAACTCAAACGGGAGCAGGATGAACTAAAGGCATGTAAGACCTATCTATCATCCTATCGTTTCTGGACACGCGTGATCAGAGAAGCATCGGGGGTGCAGAGAGACGCTGCCAACCTTGAGGTGAACTATGAGAATCCAACATTTTCGGGAGAAGTCAAAGCTGTATTCGACCGAATGGAACATGAGTTGACCGAGAGACGGTTGGAAGCTCTAGCCGACCATGAGATCTTCCTGACAGAGATCCAGACCCTTAGTCGGCAATCGCATGATTGGCTTCGCAACAGCCGGGAGCAGTTCATGAAATTGAAGGGCGATCTTGAAAATGGATTGCGAGAGGCAGGAGTTGGGCGTTATGCACTAGCGGCGAGCTTCGACATATACGACCCAGAGGGATCATTGCAACGGCTGCAAGTTGAAGCGCTGAAAAGCTTGCAGCACAGACTGAGCAGTTTGAAAGACGAGTTAAGCGGGAGACGAAGCGCGGCTCTCTACGCTAGTCGGATTCTAGGACGGGACGTTCAAGCAGGTCTGGCATTGGCGAGTGAATTGTCGCAAGATCTGAACGAGATAGAAGCCTCGCTCTCCATTGACACCATTGCCAACACAGATGCGTTCGGCGAGGTCGTGAACAGGTTACAAGAGCTTGGCGAAGGACTGTCGAAGCTTGACTCCGCTCTCAAAGGCATCCTAATGCGGGAGGAACCCTCGGAAGAAGAACGGAAACTGCTTGACTTGCTCGACGACCCTCGAGGAGTCGACTTTGCTGAGCTAGTGATGGAGTTCTTGGAGGCGGAGGGCGACGAATTTACTCTTGAAGCGTTGATGGGGCATGTCAAGGGCCTCTATACCAAGAACCAGATAGGTATCCGGCTATTCAAGAGGCGATGAAGCAAGGAGAGCTTGGGGTCCACAAGTTGCTGGATCGCATTCCCGTGGTATGCAACGGGCCGCCCTTATGGTTGGCAGAGTACAGCAACGTGCGGATCGTTTCTGGGATGTCAACTCTGGCGCGCGAGATGGACACTCCCAAGCCGATGGACTTAACCAGGATAGCGGTAGTTGAGGATAGCCAACAGCAGTTCCATCGATTTCCTGTCATAAGTTTGGTGTCCCCAGAAGACAAGGAGGCTTTCAGCATTGCGTTGTTCGAAAGGTACGAGCAGGTAGAGTCCTATGCTTTCAGCCAGGTCCGAATCGCTGAGGAGATACTCTCCGACACAGTGATAGACACAATCATTCTGATGCTAGTGGACGGTCTATCGTATGATGACTGCCCGAAGAACCCATTTATTCAGCCGTGCTTGGTAAACGGACCCACGATCACCCGCGTAGGCTTCCGCAACATTGTCGGGCGGCCTCCACTGGCTGTAAGGCTCTACCGTGCTGGCTTCAAGAGACGCAGGGGGTTTTCTTACTGGGACCGAAAGAACGAGCTGACAAATGAGCTGTTTGCAGGCTTCGACCCGGCGAGCCAAGTAACCCGAGTAGTCGAATTTGACCAGATATATCGAGAGTTGGCGGATGAGACACTGCACAAGACCTTCGTTCAGATAGTGACCGCGGGCTTGGATACCGTGGCGCACATATCGAGAGAAAGGCCATTGGTTGGCGCTCTCGTACGTAGGATTCTAGAGGAATACGTCGGTGGTCTGCAAGAACTCCTCTTGGAGAAGGGCCTGTCAGGCATCATCTATATGGTCTCCGACCATGGCATCCTGTGGAAAGACTGGCCCGGCCAGCCTTGCTCCTTGCGTCTCATCCCAGACGCAAAGGCGACGTCGCATCGGTATTCAGTCGGGACTAGAATCGTGCCTCATACTAGAAGATTCACTGCATATGGGCAGGAGTTCGCGGTACTGCCTTATCCTTTGGTGTTTCGGGGGCTTCGGCGGAACGAATGGGGAACACACGGGGGCATTTCCTATTACGAGTCTGTCGTTCCGTTCCTTAAGATGGAGGTGTTATAGTATCATGTTGTTCATAGGCCGCGATCTAGACACGGAAGAGGATCTCTACATCGACTCAAGCAAATCCCGCGCCATTCTCATATGCGGCAAGCGGGGTAGTGGCAAGTCGTACACCATGGGAGTAATCATCGAGGAGCTCTTAGCTGAGGGCCAGGCGACGATCCTGGTAGTTGACCCCATGGGGACGTTCCACACCATGTGCTTGCCGAACCTTGACCAGGAGAGACTGCTTTGGGATTGGGGCTCAAGTCCGGAGGGGTTGCGCCTCAGACTGCTGGTGCCAGGGGACCCGGTAGTGCGGTACGGCGACGCGGAAATCGTGTCCAGGATGGAAGCCCGGGGGTTGAGCTTCGTGCAACTAGCCATCAATCCCTCAGATATCTCACCGGAAGCATGGTGCGACCTGTTCAACATTGGAATCAACGACCCGATGGGGATCGCACTCACCAAGGCTGTGATAAAGTGCCAGCGGAAGCATGGCCTTGACTACTTCATCCCTCAGATAATCGACAGAATCGAGCTTGACCCTCGGGCCTCTCAAGTGACCAAGGACGCACTCACCAACAGGCTGGAAACGGCAACGCTGTGGGGTTTCTTCAGCGATGATCGCTATCGCGAAGTGGACGAGGTTCTGGAGCGGCAGGCAATCAATGTCTTGGATTTGAGCACAATCGATCCCGGGCGCTACGGAAGAAGACCACTCATCATCTCGGTCCTGGGTAGAGACTTGTTTGTCAAGCGAAGCATAGCCAGAAGGCGCGAGGAACTCGGGCTTGATGCGAGAACCGCAAGGACTTGGCTGTTCATAGACGAAGCTCATCAGTTCGTACCGTCCGGTAAATCCTCGCTATCGAAAGAGATTCTGATCAGGTGGGTCAAGGAAGGTCGTGGCCCAGGGCTATCGTTCGTCGTAGCGTCCCAGCAGCCGTCGGCCATTGACAATGAAGTACTCTCCCAGTGCGATGTCATCCTATCTCATTCGATGACTACATCAGAGGACAAAACGGCTTTGAACAGGCTGACCAAAGACTATATGGGCGGTGAACTGCGCACTTACATTGACAGAATCGCACGGACTGGTCAAGCTGTCTTGGTCGACGACGATGTGGAACGGGTGTCTATGGTGCATGTGAGGCCTCGCAAGAGCAAGCCGGGCGGCAGCGAGGCTTAGGGTCCAAGAGGCTGTTTCGGTTTGCTGGACAACTTGCTGGCACCACTAATCCGAAGCAAGTGCGAAAAGGACTTGCTTGCAGCTTGCGGTGTCAGAGATACGGATGGCAGCGAAGGTTGAGATGCAAGAGCAAGGCAGGCCAACATGAGAGAACAACGTCAACTGGATCTGGATTCGCTCGTTACAAGGAAGATCCAGGTTAAGAAGCCGAAGCGCGTCCTGCTTGTCGAACCGGCGTACAAGGCAAAGTACCCTCCCCTCGGATTGATGAAGATCTCCACCTATCACAAGCGACGTGGCGACGAAGTCGTGTTCTATAAAGGAACTAGAGCAGAAGTAAGAGATCAGGACTGGGACATGATCTACATCGCCACGATGTTCACCTATCAGTGGAAGGCTACTCTACATACGATCAAGTTCTATCACCGGAACAAGCAGGGAGCACCCCTCAAGGTAGGGGGCGTTCTTGCGTCTCTCCTCGCGGACGACTTGGAGCAAGAAACCGGTATCAGACCACACGTTGGACTCTTTGATGACGTGGACCGCCTACCTCCTGACTACCACCTGTTTGACGGTGTATATGAGTATCCCGTGCATGATGCCAGCATAGGATATACCACCAGAGGATGCATTCGGCATTGTCCGTTTTGTGCCGTGAGTGATTTGGAGCCTGAATACGTCCCCTACATACCTCTCAAGAACCAGATCGATTCTACCAAGAAGGACCTGATATTACTCGATAACAATGTCTTGGCTTCGGATGAGTTTCCAAGAATAGTACGCGAAATCAAAGAGTGTGACTTTCAAAAGGGCGCGAAGTTCAACGGTAAACTTCGCCGTGTCGACTTCAATCAGGGAGTAGATGCTAGGCTCGTCACTGACGAAAAGATGAAACTCCTAAGTGAGATCGCTATTCACCCGTTGAGGATAGCCTTCGACCACATAGAGCTGAAGGATTTATACGTAGAAAAGATACGTCTTGCTCGCAAGTACGGAATCAGGCACTTGTCGAACTATATACTCTACAACTTCAATGACACACCAGAAGATTTCTATGAAAGGTTGGAGATAAATATTGAGCTAAACGAGAAACTAGGACTCAGCATCTTTTCCTTCCCAATGAGATACATTCCCTTGAATGCCAAGACCAGGGGGCATATTGACAATCCCCATTGGACTCATAGGCAGTTGAGGGGTGTTCATTGTATCTTACACGCCAGCCGTGGCGTGGTAGGTCCCAAGAGATCCTTCTTCGAGGCGGCTTTTGGCAAGGATGCGGACGAGTTCAAGTACATTATTGAACAGCCGGAAGAGCACATCTTCTATCGGGACAGAATGAAGCTGTACGACAAAGCCGAGAAGTGACCGAGAGGATGATCAAAGAGGCCATCCGGGTTGTAACACTTGGAGAGATCTTTACTGAATCGCCTTCCTTTCCATCGCCATCATCGGGACCATCACCTGACTAGGCCTCTTCGAGCACAACTATCACCGTCGGATCTACAGGCACAGCGAGGAGGTGACGATCCTGGAGGTGGGAGATAGTGAGCTGGACTTGAATCATCCTGCTGGGGGCTTGAGCATCTGGTGGCAGAGTGACAGGCGAAATGTAAGGTTATGGCCACGGTGAGCACACGGGATGAGCCTCTGCACCTAACACCGACCGAGCGTCGGTTACTCATGTGCCTAGTTAGCAATGCAGGACGGATTGTCAGCCACGGGGTACTCACGGAGGCGATGTCGTCTGGCAACCCGGGTGATAACATCGGTAATCTGCGAGCATGTATCTCGGTCTCCGCGAGAAGATAGAGATAGATCCAGCACTTCCCAGGGTCATCATCACCCATCACAAGTTGGGATACTCTTTCGTTGGCAAGGAGGGGGCCCGGTGGTTTCCGAAATTGGAACCATAATGATGGGCACTGCCGCAGTTCCCGCTCTAGTGATTGCCAACCGGCGAGCCAACGTCAAGCCCCCGCCATCGTCTCCCGAAGGGGACCAGAGCTTTCGGTTCGGGATCAGGCGATGAGTGGCTCGTAGAGTGCTTCCTACGAAGGACAATCCCCACTATCTCCTATTGACATCGATTGTCATCGCCATTTGGCCATTGTACCAGGCAGCAGCAGCCCAAAGCGAGCTGCGCACTCCCCTAAGATGCTGGGCTGTTGAGGCCAGATAGAGCGGGGAACCACAGGTGATAGACCCAAGATCTCCTTGATCAGGTTGGCTGTCCTCGGAGCGTGCCCCCCGTCTAGTTGGCAACGTTGTCTTAGGCGTTTTTCTCCCCTTACTGATGCCACTCTAGCAGATTATGTAAGGGAATTCAAGAGGTGTTCCTCAGATAAGTATACTTATCTGAGGAAGGTTGACAGAATCAGATACTCATCTCGGAAAGAGGAGCCCGTGGTCAATCAAGGATAGGATAATCCGATGCATGTGCAATCGACCTATCTGGATAGTGGAAAGGGGTTAAGAGAAACCATTCTAACTTGCGGAGGGTCCGAAACTAGAAGACCTGTCATAAAGTGTCAATAGTGGTAAGAGGTAGCATTTTCTTGGTCCGAGAGCTGCATTGTCGATGGTGTCAAAGCCATTTTCCGCCAATTGGCTCCCGCCATCAGTGTTCCCTCATCTTACAATATGCAACATGTTAGCCACCTTGATAGGCTCGATCTAGAAGCTCGATGATGCGAACGGCCTTCATATCAAGTCCGGCTCACTTGATGCCCAGTTCTAACTGGGGGAGGCAACCACGATCGGAGGTAACCACCACTTCCGCACCTGTAGCCGCGATATTAGCCATATTGCGATCCAATAGTCGCATGGATAGATCGGGATGAGTGTGGAATATATCGACCCTATCGTTTTTCAACGGTCTCTGACCTCTTGACCAAGAAGGCCGCCTAGCAATGATGCTTGGCGGCCTCATACACCGCCGTGTTCAAGGTCTCCACCTTTCCTCCATGGCCTCCCGGACCAACTGGGCGATATCCATTACCTTGATCCTGGCCTTGGCTCGGCGGGCGGCCATAGCCAAGGTGCGCTCGCATTGTTGGCAGGCGCTGGCTATCACCTGTGCCCCTACCGCCTGGGCTTGGGCCAACCGCCTATCGGCGATGGCGGCCGAGAGGGCAGGGTCGATGCTCTCCAGGTTGCCCCCCCCGCCACAGCAGAAGGCCTCGGCCCGGTTGGCTTCCATCTCCACCAACTCCAAGCCCGGGATGGCCTGCAGAATTTGCCGAGGAGGTTCATATACGCCGCTCTTGCGACCCAGATCGCAGGGGTCATGATAGGTCACCCCCTTTGGGAAGGGTTTGAAGGGGATGGAGCGTTCTTCTAAGAGTTGGGCCAAGAATTCACTGGCGTGCCACACCTCCATACCCATATCTGGATAATTCTCCTTGAAGGTGTGATAGCAGGAGGGACAGGCGGTCACCAACTTCTTAGCCCCCAGGGCTTTCAGTTGGGCTAGGTTGCGTTCCATCTGATCATCTATGGGCAAACCGGCGGCTAATAGGGGGTAGCCACAGCAAATCTCCTCTTCTCCCAAGGTGGTGAACTCTATCCCCGCCTTGCCCATGATCTCTATCAGGGCCTGAGGGAGGGCGTAGACCATGGGGAAGAGAGAGGCTATACAGCCCAAGAAGAGAAGGACCTCCGCGTCCTTGGCTCTAACCAGTTCCGGGAATAGTTCACTATAGTCTTGACCCCAGAGGAGGCGGGTTTCCTTATCCTCTCCAGCGATATTGCCCGTTTCACGTATTCGGGTGCGCAGTTTGTCGAGGGGTGAGGGGAAGAACTTGCTTTGGGCTAAGATCTCCTTGGCACAGGCGAAGATCTCATCGGTATTCACTCCCGCCGGACATTTCACTTTGCAGAGTTGACAGTCGAGGCAATGATATATCTGGGTAGCCAGGTTCTTGGAGAGGGGAAGCCGCTCCTCCACCAGGGCCCGTATGAGGGCTATCATACCTCGAGGTGAAGCCCGCTCCGTCTGCAAGGAGATATAGGTAGGACAAGTGGGCGAGCAATAGGCACAACGCATGCAGTTGATCACTTCTTCGCTGAGGACCGATTGCAGCATCTCTACGTGTACTTACCTTGGTGCAAATATCTTCCCTGGGTTAAGGATATCATTAGGGTCAAGAGCTTGCTTGATTCTCCGCATGGTATCTATGCCCTCATCGCCCACTGCCAGGGCCAAGAACGGTCGCTTCTTCAAGCCCACCCCATGCTCCCCGGTTATCGTCCCCCCAAGTTCCACCGCACGACGGAATATCTCCCCAAATGCTGCCTCCACCCGCTTCATCTCCTCCTCATCTCGCTCGTCGGTCATGCAGGTAGGGTGTAGATTGCCATCTCCCGCATGACCAAATATGGCAATCTGAATATCATTGCGTGAAGCGATCTCCCGTATGGATTGCACCATGGGAGCAATCTCGCTTCGAGGTACGGTCACATCCTCCAGTATGGTGGTGGGTCGCACCCGAGCCAGGGCGGGCAGAGCCGCCTTCCGCGCCTCCTTCAATTTCTCTGCTCCCTCCTCGCTCTCCGCTACCCTTACCTCCCTCGCCCCAACTCGACGACAGATATCTTTCACCCTCTCTCCATCCCTTCTCACCACCTCCATTGGCCCATCTACTTCCAATAGAAGCAGGGCCTCCACATCCGAGGGTATCCCTAATCCTTTGTACTCCTCCACATATTTGAGGGTGGTCCGATCCAATATCTCCATCGTGGAGGGGATAACCTTGGAGGCGATGATCTCGGAGACGGCACGACTGGCCACCTCCATCTCATCGAAGAGAGCGAGCATGGTGCGCTTCGCGTCGGGCACGGGTATCAACTTGAGAGTTATCTTGGTGAAGAGCCCTAAGGTGCCTTCAGAGCCAATGAAGAGTTGGGTCAAACTGTACCCCGCAACATCCTTCACACATTTGCTCCCGGTGGTGAGCACCTCCCCCGTGGGCAGGACCACCTCTAGACCTAACACGTAATCCTTGGTGACGCCGTACTTCAGCCCTCTCAGCCCCCCAGCGTTCTCCGCCACATTGCCCCCGATGGTGCATATGGCCGAACTGGCTGGGTCAGGAGGGTAGAATAACCCCCTACTTTCAACCTCCCGTTGCAACGCATCCGTTATCACCCCTGGCTCAACGGTGGCCGTCAGATTCCGCTCATCCACCTCTAATATCCTATCCATCCTGAGCATATTGATGACCACACCCCCGGGGGGAGGTACGGTGCCCCCGCTTAGATTGGTCCCGGAGCCGCGAGGCACCACCTTGAACCCCATCTCGTTGGCCAAACGCAGGATGGCCACTACCTCTTCCACTGAACCGGGGATGACTACCGCCCCTGGCAACTGATCCAACGTGGGCTGAGAGGCATCGTATGAGTAACAAACGAGATCTTCGGGCGAGGTAAGAACATACCCCTCCCCAACGATCTCTCTTAGGCGATTCAATACTTCACTCTCCAAGTCGGTTCAGCTCCCATCGCGAAGGCCCCGACGGTAATGCTTCTTGGTTTAGGCAAGAGGGCGAGCGGCCTCGAGACAGGGTATGAGCTGAGGCCCCTCCAGTAGCACGCAGATGGTCGCCTGAGGCCCGTACCTCTTCCACCACTCTACAACTGTGCAATCTTCATTGAGAGCAAGTGAAATGCTAGCGCTTTTCGGGGCAGGACCAATGTAGGAGGCAAAGGGTTGATATAGATCGCTTGCATCCGCCACCCTTGTTCCATCAATTGGCCCTTCGCTTTACAAAGTCTCTCGTCTGAGATCAACACCTGTTGCTTTCTGGCGATGGCAGCCTCAAGGCACTGCTCAATTTCCACTCCTGCCTCTCTTAGGAAGCGGACCAGGTCTGGCTCATTCTGGGAGCAACAGACAATCGGGCAATGGCGAGCCAATGAGCAAATAATCTGTTCCCGAAGAATGCTACTCGCCGGTTTAGAAATTGACTTCGATCTGCGGTCGCACAGGATAGCGATGCTTTCCTGGAGCAACCTATCGAAAAGCCTATTTTGTGGATCGCCTGAACTGAACCGAACGATGGCTTCTTCACTCCTTTGTGCAGCTCTGACAAGTGTTTCTTCAAGCAATACCTCCGCCGGCTCAAGCATCCATCCTATCACCGATTCTACATTTTGGGTCGATACAGTCCAGATGCCAGAAAGCTGCTTCTTTGCCTCTCGCGAAGCAATTTTTGCGTCGGTAGCCGCTCCAGGATATGATGGGCCCGCCAAGACATTCATTACAAGTGTATGAGAGACTAAGACCTCCTCAGGGGTCTCCAACAGAAGGGTCGCGGCCGCTTCGCTGAACAGAACCGAAACGTCAAGGATGAACTTCATTTGTCAACCTTTCCACCCTTTCAAGTTTCACTTAGCCCTGCCTTTGTCCATCCTCACACCGATTGGTCTCTGTTGCAATCGTCAGGCCACAACAAGTAAGGCCGCCGCTAGCTGCATAGAGGGATTAGGGTTAATATGCCCTCTGCTCCTCTGTTCCTTCGCTCACGGGGTACTAGACCTACTTTGCTCCCGCAGCCTTGACCGCTAGAACTTCATTCACTAAGTCCACGAACTCATCCTGACTCAGGAGGCTCCTCTTCCCCATCGCCTTCTCTTTCACCAGCGCGAGCAACTCGTCCATTCTATCGGGTGGTACCTCCATGCCGGTTCTTTTTAGCCACTCGATTATCGAGGCCTTACCCGCGCCCTTGCCCAGGACCACTTGGGGAGGGTTTTGCCCCATGAGTTCCCAGTGGAGGGGGAAGACCTCGGTGGCCAGGGGTCCGGTGCAGCGGGCCATCCACATGGCCACTATTCCCGACTCGATGGCGAAGAGCCCCTCGCCCACGATGGACTTGTTCTGGGGCAGCCGGTGTCCACTAAGTTCCACCGTCACCTGGGCTAGTTCATAAAGTCTATCGTAGCTTAGGCCCAGGTCTATCCCGTATAGGGTCAGAAGAGCCATCACTACGTCCTCTAGCGCGGCAGCCCCAGATCTCTCCCCCACGCCGCAAATGGAGGTATGGGCCACCTCTACCCCATTGGCCAAGGCCACGAGCGTGTTGGCCACAGCCAGGCCAAAGTCGTTGTGGAAATGGGCCTCCAGGGGTTTTTTCACCCTTTCTTTGACTCTTCTAACGAAATATTCTATCGCTTGGGGGGTGCAGACCCCCATAGTATCCACCAGGACGAGGGAATCCATATGGCCTTGGGTGGCCACCTTCTCGATGAAATCGAGGAGCCAATCCATTTCCTCTCGTGTGGCGTCGATGGTGAAGAAGGCGGTGTAGAGGCCCAGTTCCTTGGCTCGGCTGGTGGCCTTCTCCGACTGTTCCAGGGCTCTCTCCACTGGCCATTGGTAGGCGTACTCTATGAGGTGGCGGCTGGTCGGTATCTCGACCACGATGCCGTCCACCCCGCAATCGGCGGCCCGTTCGACGTCGCTCACCACGCAGCGGCAGAAGGCGAAGATCTCCGGCCCCAGGTTGCGCTTCACGATCTCCTTAATCGCTTCCTCATCCTGTTTGGAGACCGCAGGCATACCGGCCTCGATGCGATGAACGCCGGCCTCGGCCAGCATCTCGGCTATGCGGACCTTGTCATCCTTGCGTAACTCGATGCCCGCTTGCTGCTCGCCATCCCGGAGGGTCATATCATGGATCTTTATCTCCTTGGGGAAGGCGAAGCCATTGGTCACCTCTGGGAGATAGTTCCAGGGGCTAGTGAACCACTTCTCCGTCTTCCATGGTTGAGGCACTTCGATCTTCTCCTTTCTAGGTTGCTGCGGAACGCTTTATCCTCGCGCCCCACTGAGCCAACCCTCCAGCGGCGGCCATCCAATCTCGCACGGAGTGGTATACCGGCACACCCTCCGCCTCCAAGGATCGTGACATCCTCTCGGTATAAGACCCTCCCGCAGCACCGCATAGGATCGGCTTATCGTACTTCTGGGATAGCCTGCCCGGGATGTCGACGATATCCTCACCTAGCGGCGTATCCTGGAAGACGAACCAGGGCATGACGATATCGACGTTGGGATCCTCAAGTAGCACCTTGATTCCTATCTCGTAGTCTGCGCTGGTCGCCGATCCGGTCACGTCTACGGGATTCTCGGCCAAGTAATAGGAGGGGTATGCTTTCTCCAATCTCGCTATCGACCCAGCCGCGAGAGGCACCATCTCCAATCCGTGTTCCTCGAGTAGATCCATGGCCTGCACCATCGTCCCCGCACCGTTGCTGATCATGGCCACGCGAGGGCCCCGAGCCGGGGGTTGGAGAGCCAGGGCTTTGGCCACAGCATATAACTCCTCCAGGCTATCCACGGCTATCAATCCGGCCTGCTTGAAGGCGCCACGACAGAGGTCATAAGTCCCACCGAAAAAGCCGGTGTGGGAGATGGAAGCTCTGGCGGCCTGCTTGGTCCTCCCGGCCTTGAATATTACTACCGGCTTCCTTTGGGCTACCTCCCTAGCGGTGGAGATGAACTTTCGGCCGTCGTCGAAACCCTCCACATAGCAAGCGATGACCTTGGTCTCGGGATCCTGGGCCAAATAGGCCAGGAGATCAGCCTCATCGACATCCACCCGGTTGCCGTAACTGACGAACTTGCTCAACCCTATGTCGCACACCGCCTCCATGAAGGCTGCCCCCACGGTCCCCGATTGAGTAAGCATGGCTATGGAGCCTCTCTGGGGACGGGCCATCCTCTCGTGAAGCTGAAAGAAGGTGTCCAGGCGGCTCTGGCTATCGAAGACACCGATGCAATTGGGCCCTATGATGCGCACCTCTTTTTCCCGAGCCAGTCGTTTGATAGTGGCTTCCAGTTCTTCCCTTTCGCCCCCCAATTCCTTGCCTCCGCCGGAGACGATGACTACGTCATGAACCCCTTTGGAGGCACATTCACCTAGGATCTCCGGCACGAGGGAAAGAGCCACCGTCACCACTACCAACTCCACCGGCTCTGGCACCGCTGAGAGGGATGGGTAAGCCTTTAACCCCGTAACCTCCTCTCGGGTGGGGTTTATGGGGTAGACCTTGCCTCGGTATTCATGTTTGGCCAGACTATCTAGTACCGCATTCCCGATCTTTCCAGGAGTGGCCGAAGCCCCCACAAGGGCCACTGATTTGGCTCTAAAGAATGTTTCAAGATAGGCCGTGTTCGGTTTCCTCTCCACAATGGGCTTATCCTCGTCTCGGAGGAGGATCTTCACATCCAGAACCCTATGCTCCCTATCCCAAACCATGATGGGGTTGAAATCCACCGACTCTAATCGAGGGGCGAGGTCAATCCCCATCTGCGCGGCTTTCAAGAGCAGATCCACTAGCATCTCCCGAGAAACGGGGGGGAGTCCCCGATATCCGTCTAGTATCTTGTGCCCCTTTGTCTCCCCCACCATCTCTTCAGCGTCCTTTTCTGCGATAGGAAGGACCCGAAAACTGACGTCCTCTAGAACTTCAACGAAGACCCCTCCTAGACCGAACATAATGCTGGGGCCAAACTGGGCATCGTTTAGAAGTCCGATGATGATCTCCTGCCCCCCAACGCACATCTCCTCTACGCTTACCCCATCAATGCGGGCCTGGGGGCACCTGCTCTTGACCGACTTCATGATGCGTTGGAAGGCGGCTTCAACCTCCTCCCCTGAACGCAGGTTTAGCTGCACCCCTCCCACATCCGTTTTATGGATGATATCGGGGGAAAGGATCTTCAGGGCTACCGGGAAACCAATCCTCCGGGTCAAATCCACAGCTTGTTGGGGATCGGTGGCTACATTAGCCTTTGGGGTGATGAAACCGTATTCTTCAATACTAAACATGCATCGCCTCTATCGGCCTCGACTGAATTCGCTTATCACATAGCAAACGTTTCAAGACACCTCGAACGCACTATCGGGAAGAAGTCGCTGAAGATGGTCTGTCATATTGCAGGGATCGAGATCTACATCCTGCCCAGGGCTCTCTCCTCTGCTTTCAGGGTCAGTTTGATGTCCTCCTCCGTATGGGCTGCAGATAGATACGATAGCCCCCTAGGGATCACCCTGATCCCTTCATCCAGGAGGAGCTCAACGAATCGCCACTACGCTTTCATGTCGCAATCTTGGAATGTGCGATAGTCCACGGTGCAATGCCGCGAGGTGAAAGCGAGCCGAAACATGGGCCCCATACCCTGTATTGGACGTCGCACATCACGATGAAGGTATGTTTTCAGATGAGGTCGTGGGCTTATCCTTGGGCTTCAGGCCCCTTTTTGGCGTGGGACTGCGCACCCTGACCATCGAAAGCTCTGGCCCCCCACTGAGCCGGCCCAGGGCGTCTCCGCCCACAAGGTCCTCAGTATCTTCTTCGGTAATGGCCTTGCGTGCAGGCACTCTCCAGCTCCTGCCTCTCCAGACTTCGATACTTCTCATCTCTTGAGCCTTTCGCTTCGTAGAAAGTCGTACGCTGGTCACAGGACCCAACAAGAGAATGCTTCACCGCACCTTCTGGTGCGGCATCGCGACATACAGCGACACTTGGTTGCAGGTTGATCAGGCAATTAGGGCGGCCGAAAACGAAATGGCTGCGGAAGTGATGGTCCGGCTTGCAAACTATCCTCTGTGACAACGACGCGACTCGCTATGCCAGCCTGCACAAGACCCTAGTCTAAGCTCGGGTGAGCAGAGTAGCCAGCGTTTCTGTAGGGACTCCTAAGATGGCACCAATCTTCTCGACTGTGGCGGCCTGTCTGCCATAGGCCAGAGCCATATGATGCGACCCGCCGGCCAGACTGTATTGCGTCAGGAAGTCACAAGCCCGCATCGCCGGGCGGAACTTGAAGTTCGGAGTTCGGTACTCCTCAAGTACCCGAAAATCCAAGACCTCTCCTTCTGCACAAATCAGCTTCAACCGACCGTCAGCTACTGTGGCTAGATTGACCAAGGTGACCTCGCCTGGCTCCAGTGCGAAAGTCAGATTCACGGTCGCTGGATCCGTCTTCGGGAAATCAGCCCGGACTAGTCGAACTGGCTCATCACGGCGAGCCAACTTCCAATTACCTTCGCTCATGTGGTTCATCCAAATGGCATCGTGCTTGAAATCTGCCGTGAACGTTTCGGTGAAGGTGGCCGCACCAGTCAACCATGCCATCATAGCTACTACCGTGGCACCCACCGCATCGCCTTCCCCACCGATCGCGATTCCGTCACCCAGCAGCTTGCACGAGGCTAGGAACGGCAAGCCAGCGATCCTACCATCCTCCATTATGGCGGCGAAGTTGGGAGCGAAGCCCGCTAAGCCATACTCTAGAGCGATCCTCCGTAGAGCCCACTCCAGCCTAGCGCCGGCCTCATGCTCGCCCTCGGACACATCCGAGTCCACCTCGAAAGTTTCTCGGTCGGTAGCCTTCTGTCGCTCGATATCGTCTGGGGGCGCCGCCTGGGCATACTCAGCAACCAAGCCCAGTGAAACCTGCGTTGCTTCGACGCCGAGCCAGGCCAACAGCATCGTTTCGTCGATGCGGAAGTCCCCCATCCCCTTGAAAGGATAACCCAGCAACCCTATCTTGGCCCCACGCAGAAAGGCTACCACACGAGCGGCTTCACACCAACCTCGCAGTGCCTCGATGGTGGCAGGATCCTTGTAGTGCCCGGTAAGTATGCAGAAAGACCGGCCGACTCGCCTAAGAACGTTGGTTAGATCCTGGACGCCCGGAAGGCTGTGGTTCTCGATAATGTCGCTGAAGAGTGTTCTTTCGGTTACCCCTGCCAACTGCTGCGTATTGAAGACTAGAATCGGCAACCTCGTGCGGCGCAGAGCCGGTAGAGCTATCAGACTGTCTGTGTAGCTCAGAAGAACCACGATGAGCAGATCCACGCCTTTGTTCTCAAAGCGAGCCACAGCCTGGTCCACCTGTTCTCTCGTGTTGACTACGCCTGGAAAGTCGACTTCAGCAAACTCTGCTACTCCCTTGACCAGCTCTTCTGCAAATGCAGCTTTGGTTGGCTTTAGGTCTGGGAAAGCCTCATCATAGAGCTCAAGCATGAGCCCCAGGAGTCCCACCCGTGCCTTTCTTGGTTTAGTCATGGTGCATATTTGTGTGCTACAGTACAGGCGACGCGACGTTGTAGCACACTTCCTCCTTTCTTTGCAGATTTACACCTTCCCGTCCGAGCGAGGACAGATAAGGATGACTTGATGCGTGACGGAGTCTGGCTACCGTTGCAAAAGAGATTAACCTCATCTACCCCCCTCGACAAGTTCTACATCATCCTGCGTCGTTTCCACGACGAGCACGCCGACTTCGACCTTAGCCTGAACTAGCCAGCGCTACTGTCTGTGGCTGTCCGGTCCAGGCATGTCCATGGCCCAAGGGCCGCAAGACTGAAGATGCCTACACCATCAACAAGGCCCTCAAACAGGAGAAATACCACGCTTCCTATACCCACACCAGCCCCTGGCCTCCTTCTGCGAGTACACCCGCTTACACCTCTGCTTCGTCGAGTACTCGTACGCTGTCCGGAACCACACGTACAAGATTCACTGCGAACTCCATCACGATTTCGATGTCCACCTGTCACAGTCGGTCTCTCCCCCTACCCTGCATTTGATAGGGTAGGAGCTGGCTCGTCCCGAGGAGCTGGGGACTTATCTCCGCCTGATCGGCTCAGGCGAAATCGAAGTCACAACCCTCTGAAGCCTGCTGGACATGCTGCTCAAAGAGATGCCTGTACCCGCGGCCATATCTGGGCCGAGGTGCCACCCACTTCTCCAGTCGAGCCTTGATCTCCCCATCTGATAGGCGAACATCAAGACGTCGACCGGGCACGTCAAGGGAAACAATGTCTCCTGTCCTCACAGCAGCCAGTGGCCCTCCCACGGCTGCCTCAGGATCAACGTGAACCACAATGGTACCAAACGCGGTACCACTAATCCGCGCATCCGTCACGCGCACGAGGTCTCGCACACCTTTTTTTAGCAGAGTCTTTGGAATGGGAATGCTGTCCCCCACTTCCGGCATGCCGGGACCGCCCACAGGGCCTTCGTTGCGCACGACGATAACTGTTGACTCGCTAACGTCAGCAGCATCCAATAGCTTGCCTTGCGCAGCGGCAAAAGAATCGAAGACCAGCGCCGGACCCTCATGGCGCAAGAACCTTTCCGAGACAGCCGCCTGCTTGATTATCGCTCCCATAGGGGCTATGTTGCCACGCAAGACAGCAAGGCCGCCCTCGGACGAGACGGGATGATCTAAGGGTAAGATCACTGCACGATCGCGAACCTTTGCCCCTCGAAGGTTGTCCTGCACACAAGCGCCAGTGACGGTAAGCGCATTAGGCTGTAGAAACCTATATATTTCGGTCATAACGGCTGGGATGCCCCCAGCCCCATCCAAATCTGTTGCGGGGTGAGTCCCCACAGGCTTTATGTTACAGACCACAGGAACTTGTCGACTGATGGCATCGAAGGTATCCAGTGACAGTCGGATTCCTAGCCTCTTGGCGATAGCAATGAGATGTATCACTGCATTGGTTGAACCACCTAAGGCCATCAACGCGGCAATGGCATTTCGAAAAGATCCTTCTGTCATAATATGCGACGGTCTAATGCCACACCTCAAAAGCTTCATCACCTGTCGGCCACTCTCTTCAGCTAGCGCAAATATACGCCCGTAGGGCGCGGGTATCGAGGCAGCGCCGGGCAAGGTCATGCCCAGAGCTTCGGCTAGACATTGCATCGTGTTGGCGGTCCCCATGACTGCACAGGCCCCGTACGTAGGCATCATTGACTTCTCGATCTCTGAATACTCCTCGTCATCCAGATCCCCCGCTATGTACCTCGCCCACACACGGTAGCCATCGGTACAACAACCCAGGCTCTCACCTTTGTAGCGGCCAGGCAGCATTGATCCACCAGGCACCAGGATGGCTGGTATGTCGGCTGAGGCCGCGGCCATCAATTGAGCTGGCACATTCTTGTCGCAGCTGGAGAGGAGTACTACGGCGTCAAGCGGCTGCGAGACAATCATCTCCTCAGTTTCCATCGCCATTAGGTTCCGATATACCAAAGTCGAGATGTTGTGGAAGGGCTCACATAGTGAGATGGTGTTGAATTCAAGCGGAAATCCACCTGCCTGCCAAACGCCTCGTTTGACCGCCTCCGCTAGCTGACGCAGGTGATAATGGCCTGGGTTAAGCTCACTCCAACTGTTGCAGATCCCAACTATCGGCAGCGCTAGATCGTAGTCACTATACCCCACCGCCCTAACTAGGGCCCGCCGCACAAGACCATGAAGGTCGTCTTGTTGTGACCAAATCTTACTCTTAAGATCCTGCTTGTTATCCCACCAAGGTGTATCGTTGACAGGTTCACGGGAGGATCTCATCTTGATTCCTCGTCCTTTTCGCTGCTGTCTGATTCACCAGATCGGAGCGGTAAATACATACCTAGCATCATAGGTCCAAAGATTCCAAGCGATCTCCCATCAACCGCCCTGACCAACAGCAATTGAACAACAATACATTCCTGCCAAGGCCGCGCTTCCGACGAGACGCGTCCGTCGAGTTCTTGTCCTCAGCTAGGACCGTTGGTCAGCAACGTCAGCCACAGCAGACGCCGTAGTCGTCAATCCCGAAGTCACGATACCACATGCTGGGGATGGCCTTCCAAGAAGGCCTCGATATTGTCAATAACCATCTCCGACATGCGGTATTGCGCCTCGGCGGTATTCGCCCCAATATGTGGTGTGCATATTACGTTCTCCTCATTGAATAGGGGATTGCACAAGTCCGGGGGTTCTTGGGTGAACACATCCAACCCCGCACCCCTTATCTGCCCCGCAGGCAACGCTCTCAAAAGCGCACCTTCATCTACGATGGCACCCCTGGCCGTATTGATGAAGATCGGCCTCTTCATCATTTGGGCGAATTCGTTGTCCCCAATCATACCCACCGTTGCCTCCGTCAGAGGCGCATGAATCGTGATGATCTCGCTTTCAGCTAGCAGTCTCTGTAAGGAAACCATCTCGACGTTAAGTTGGGGTTCAAGTTCCGCTTCCACATAGGGGTCATAGACAATAACCCGCAGGCCAAGGCCTTTGCCGAGCCGAGCGACTTCCCTCCCGATGTGCCCGAAGCCGACTATCCCTAGCGTTTTGCCCCATAACTGCATCCTCCTGAACTTGCGCCAGTCGTACTGGCCGCTATGCACTGCTTCGTTAGCCTGCACTATGTGGCTCGTCAACGCCAGAATCAGGGCGAAGGTGTGTTCGGCTACTGCTATCTTGCTGTAACCGGGCGCGGTACTTACCACAATACCGCGCTCCTGCGCCGCAGCGACATCGACCCAATCGTACCCAGCGGATCGACAAGCGACCATCTTGAGATTAGAGCAGCTATCCATTACGTTGGCTGTCATACGGGCAGTAAGGATTACGGCAACCTCTGCGTCTCCGATGCGTCTTATAGTCTCCGCCTCGGTCCTTGACCGATCGAAAAACGACTCTACCTTGGCCAACTTGTTGAGCCGCTCCAACTGACTAGGTTCGAATTCCTCACCCTCAACTACGACCACCTTGATGGGGTATTTAGTCATTGAGGCTCTCCCAACTGCTTCCGTTCGATTCAGTGGAGTGAAGCTCGTAAACCTTGTCACCAAAAAACTTCTCAACTCCAGTACCCAGATAGCTACCTAAGGGTCACCTGAAAAGCGATCAAACAACTCCTAGGGCAACATCGGCTATTGGCCTCAATCTTTGACAGCGGCCACCCCATATTGGGGTGAACAGCTCGTATGACCAAACTCAGGCCACTGAATCGGGAACCACGAGGTCGGAACTGTCAGCTTTCCTCTAATTGGTCAAGGACTATCTCTTTAGGCGGACCCGCCCATCCTGATCAATTCTATCAACCCCCGTGCCGCCAACATAGGCAACTGCCCTTAGCGCAACATCTACCTCCTCTCCTGGCCTCAGCTTGTGAGCGGAACCATCTTCGATCGCCTTCACCACAGTCCTTTGGCAGCTGCTAAACGGCTCAAGGGCGACGTTATAAGTGCGGCCGTACCAAGGCGAATTGTAATCGCCACCGTAGATCTGCCAGAACCAAAGACAGGGAAAGATTTCGAGTGGCCAAACCAAGCCGAACCCTACCCCTCTACCTGTATTAGTAATGGCATACCAGCCCTGTTCGAAATCATAGATGTATGACATCTCAGCGCTCTTATTAGGAGGCGGGATGAGGCGCATGTCGACAATCGAACCATCCTTGGCTGGCACCATGGGCCAATCGTAATCGCCAGCAAGCAGCCGGCTTGTTGGATAGCTGGCTTCGTTCCGCACCCGTCGCGCTGGCACATCGATGACACAAGTCTCATCGAGGAAAAGCGGGCCGAAACTGGGGTGATGACCCCAAAACAGCTCCAACTCTACCTCACCCTCGTTTGTAATTCGCTCTTCGATGTGCAGAATTGGCTCATCCCCTCGCAGCATAAGGGTCTTCTCTATGTAGAAGGGTGTGCGATACGTCCTGACCCAGAATTTGACCATCACCTCCTCAGGCGTATCGGCTAGTATCGCATATCGCCAAGGGATGAGACATACCTCACCGTGTGGGCCAAACTCAGTCCCTCCGTAGGAGCAAGGATCGCCCCCAGTGGGCAAACATTCCTGCCAACCGCCCTCATAATAGTCAAGAAAAGCCCCTTCACGTCGAGGGATAGTGGGCACGAAGTGATTCGGATTGCGTACTCCCAGAGGCGAGCGCCACATGAAATCTACATCCAAAGGCTTGTACAGGAATTCAAAGATGTCAGTCCCCTTGTCGGCCAGCACACTAACTCGCAACCTAGCATTCTCCAAAGTTACCGTCTGAAGCCCCTCATAGACATACTCGGTCACCCTGCAACCGTAGTTCCGTTGGTGAACATAGCTCATCGCCTTCCCCTCCAGATGCACTAGTGATAATAGCCTCGTGACCCATCTGCTGAGTCTCCTCTACGGCTCATGCACCGGCATAGACTCTCTAGAGTCAAAGATCGAAACTACCTATTCTCCAAATCTCGAGCCACCAACTTTCCAACCAGAGATCTCCCTAGTGGTTCTATGTGGAGAGAATCCTTATGTGCTATCTTATGCTTGACCAAGAGGTCCCGCTCCTGGTAGAATGGTACCGGGAGCGAGGGCCAAGGACCCCTGTGCGGCCCCTTTGGGGTAACGCTTTCTCAGAGGTTAGGGCCTTGCTCCCTTTGTGTTGGAGGCGGGTGGGGACAAGGACCAGATCTTCCAGTCATCCAGTTAGTCTGTCAAGCCTAGCAAGGTCAAAGCGTCGCGCTCGATGATCTCCTCCATCGCTTCCTCAGGGATCCGCGGCAACGTGGTTCCCTCAATGGCAGAATTGGGCCGCCGTAGAGCTTCCATAGTTTCCTGGGGAGTAGCTACTGGGTAGTCAGTGCCGAAAAGAAGCTTGTCCAACACTCCCCACTCGGTAGCCAACCGCATGCAGTTGTAGAAAGACCAGGGCCTGTAGAACAACGCTGAGATGTCGGCGTAGACATTGGGGTGCTTCCGAATAACAGCTATGGTGGTGGGCTGCCAGGGGTGGGCCATATGAGCCAACACGATCTTCAAATCAGGGAATTTGATGGCTATCTCGTCCATATGGCGTGGATGACCGTAGTCTAAGGGTGCCTCATGCACAGGTGAAGTTCCGGCGTGAAACATGATCGGCAATCCGAGTTCCTCAGCCCTTTTGTAAACGGCAAGAGCCTCAGGACCACAAGGTTCAAAATTCTGATAGTTAGCCCCGAGCTTTAACCCCCTGAGCCCAAGGTCGGATACGCAACGTTCTATTTCCTCCAGCGCCCCTGGATCCTTAGGATGCACAGATAGAAATCCAATGAGTTTGGTGGGATGGGCCCTTACAAACTCCGCGGTGGCATCATTGAGGCTTGTATACGGCTCCTGTGGGATTCCAAATACTATCGCTCTGTCCACATGGGTCATGGCTTCTATGTATTCACTCCAGGTTACGGAGACCTTTACTACCCTATCCGGACGCCACGCAGTGTTGAACTCTACCTCCTCGGCTGGCACGCCTTCTCTATACTTCGGTCTGTGGGTATGCACATCCACAATCATTTCCGTGCAACCTCCTTGCGTAATCACGAACCGTAGATGGGCTTGACATCTACACTCTGGTAGGGCACAGCATCTCCAGCCCGCCAGGGCTGGAACTACCAGACCGGATCGGAAGACGCACAGCTGCTCTCAAGAACGAGATCCTTGGCCACTTGCATTGCATCTTCCCCGGCCTGGTGAGCCTGGGTGAGGAAGGCAAGAAACACTATCAGCCTCCCTCCGCTACCGACTTCTGATCCTATGAGACCGCCGGCCATCTCGTTCAAGCTATGTCTTGATCCTCCGCGGTGCTCCGGATGCCCCCAAAGCCACTAGGCGCAACCTTCACCAAAGCGGTTATGGCCTCGGGACGTAGATGCCAGCCGAATTATCGCCCACACTCGTTGCGACGAATCGTGGACAGAGCAGTTGGCCCTTCAGTGTGAAGAGTCTACCGCCTAGCAAGCTCGGCTAGGACATGCTCTGCAGCCTCTAGTGTCCTCCCTATATCCTTGTCCGTATGGGCAGTGCTTATGTGGCAACGCTTCAAGGGCTTGGGCAAGATAAAGATACCCCGCTCGATCATCCCCTTTCGAAAAGCGAGGTCCATTTCAGCGTTATTGCGCAAGAGATCTGAATAGTTCTCCACAGGGGGGTCCATGAAGTAGATGACGAAGACCGAGCCAAAACCCGCGACATAAGTCTGGATGCCTAGCCTCTCAGTGATCTCCCTGAGTCCCTGACGTATCTCATCGCCTAGCCGGAAGATGTGTTCATAAGCCTCGCCACTCTCCAATTCCTCTACGGTAGCCAAGCCTGCCGCTGTGGCCAGTGGGTGAGCGTTGTAGGTTCCGGCGAAGAATACGTCGCCGCCGGCGGTTGCAAACCGCTCCATTAAGTCCTTCCTGCCACAGATAGCAGCAATGGGGTAGCCATTGGCGATTGCCTTTCCCAAACAGGTCAGGTCAGGAGTTACACCACAGATCTTCTGGTATCCACCCAGATTGTGCCGGAAACAAGTTATCACTTCATCGAAGATGAGGATGATGTCATTCTCGGTTGCCAATTGCCTCAACCCTTCAAGGAAATCCTGCCTAGGTAGTACACACCCGATATTGTGGGGGATGGGCTCCAAAATGATTGCCGCAATCTGATTGCGTTCCCTTTTTACTGTCTGTTCCACTTCATGGAGGCTATTGAAGGTAAGGACTATCGTATTCTCGATGGCCTCCTTGAGCATCCCAGCCGATAGCGGATCGTGCTGGCCGATCTTTTCAGGCTTGCTAATGACGTTCATCAACAGGTAGTCATGCCACCCATGATAGCAGCCCTGAAACTTTATGACCTTGGTTCTGCCTGTTACCGCTCGCGATAGTCGGACTGCGTGGTAAGTGGCTTCACTACCCGAATTGCAGAAGAGCACCCTTTCGGCCGAAGGCACATGCTGCACGATCTTTTCCGCAAGCCGCGCCTCTAGCTCTGTTGTTCCGGCACCGATGAGATCGATCTGCTCCAGGGTCTCAAAGACCTTCTGATTCACCCTTGGGTTGCAGTGCCCCAGTATCGATGGGCCGAAGGCGGCATGATAGTCGACGTATTCATTCCCGTCCACGTCGAATATCTTCGAACCTTGAGCTTTAACGAAAACTATAGGTTCGTCCATCGACCTGAGTGATGTATTTACCCCTCCGGGGATGTACTCCTTGGCTATCTCGAAAAGCCGCAATGATTCACTCCTCTTCACTTTTGATCCGCCTCCTTTTTGTTTTGATCCCTCTCATGAAATCGAACAGCTAGCTATTTGGCGCAACATATAGCGTGCCACCCGCCCCTGCCTGTCCCGTAATCCCTCTCGCCCCACCCGATGCCCGCTTCCAAGTTTCACCCATCTCAAGCTTCCGATTCCGAGAGCGCTCTCTTGTCGGTATCAGGCCAACTATAGGGCAATCTCTCTACCTTTCCCTTTCTTCTAATTCGCTTCCCAAGCAAGTAATCCCTTTGCCTGACTTAAACGAGGACGAGCACGGCCCTGTCTGACCAGTCGTGCCAAGTGGGCATACACCGTGCTTTTGACGATAACCAGCGAGTCATATGGACCCAAGGTTTGACTTACCCTCTCAGCGACTTCTTTCAAAGTCACGGGCCTGCGACCACTTTCCAAGAACTCGCTAATCGTCGAATCCAAGAGCCGCACAGTATCTTCGCTTTGGTCCAAAAACTCGTGGATAGCGTCACCCTTCAAGATCGGCTGATGGGAATCGAAGAGGTAGTCCAACGTGAGCTCCCTGAGTATAGAAATGGTCTTCACGTAGCCATCGACATCGACATAGAGCGGAGGATGAGCGATCTTGCCACCTACTACCATGCCCCTACCCTGCGCCGGCTCACCACTAAAGGCGCAACGGTGGACCGGGTCATATACCACGATGTTCCCCGGCGAATGACCGGGGGTATGGATGATCTTAACCTCCCAACCTTCGCCCAGCCGGATCGTTTCTCCCCCCTTGAGGCGTTGGTCCACCCTAGCCTCTTTGCCCAACAAGCTTCGGAGCCAGGCTTTATACCCAGGATCAGCAGGCATGTGGTGCCCCTCAGAAAACTGGTCACAGAAATCCGCCAGGTGGCGCTCGTGATCTTCCACCCACTCCGCATCCAATTCATGGACTAGGAGCTTGGCATCGGGAAAAGCCTGCTTGACCGTATAGGCCCCTCCAAAATGATCCACGTGGCCGTGGGTGACTATGATCGAGCTGAGGGGAGCTGGATCCGAAAGGTGGGCTAAGTAGGGAAGGATTGCTTGCTCGGGAGTGGCGACCACGCCACTATCAATCAAGATAGGTTCTCGGCCCCACAGAAGATGCACGAAAAGTTCACTATGGTCGAACTCGGTTTCTATTCTGTGAACTCCAGGCAATATTTCCACCCTGCTACCTTCCTTCCTAATCTTATGTGGGTCAACCTTGCAGACCGGGCTTGAGAGACACTTTGATTGAGTTGTCCAGTCTTCTCTCCACCATCTCGAAGGCCTTAAGTGCGTCGTCTAGAGCGAAGACGTGCGTTATCATCGGCCTGACATCGATCTCCCGGCTAACGACCAAGTCGACCGTCTCTGGCCATACGCCGGGCGAAGCCCTACAACCTACAATGGTTAGTTCCTTCATCAGAATGGGGCCCAGATCCACAGCCACCTCCCCCTCCGGTACGCCGAATTGCAGAATCTTACCCTGCATGCGGACCAGTTCCATCGCCATGACAAACGAGGAGCGACTGCCAGCCGCCTCGATAACCAAGTCAGCACCCAAACCATCGGTAAGGCTTGGGACCAGATCCGTTGGGTCCTTCCTCTTGTTATTCACCACCAGGTCTGCCCCCATGCCCTTGGCTATCTCCAGGCGATTGTCGTGATGTCCAACGACGATTATGGGCTTCGCCTTGAGTCTGCGTGCCAACTGTACGTAGACTAGGCCAGCAAAACCATCGCCAATTATGGTCACACTTTCGCCTTCTTGCAAGTCAATGCGATTGACAGCGTACACGCAATTGGCTGCCGGCTCAACCACAGCCCCCTCCTCAAAAGAGATGTGGGGAGGCAGACGAAACAGGCGCTCCCCAGAGGCCAGGACATATTCAGCCATGCCTCCATCTATCCAGAATCCATGCGCCCTTGTATTAGGACAGAGGTTGTAGGCCCCGATGTTGCAGTAGTAACATTCTCCGCAGGGATAAAAGGGTTCTGCCGTGACGCGCTCCCCCATAGAGACACCCTCGACCCCCTCACCTACCTCAGCCACCACACCTGAGAACTCGTGACCTAGAGTGACGGGTGGCACCACTCCCGGGAAGCCCTTTCTCAAGATATGGATGTCGGTGCCGCATATGCTAGCAGCCTCCACGCGGATGAGAACATCGCCCGGTCCCGGCACCGGCTTCTCGACATCTACTAGCTCCAGTTTGTCGATCCCCATCCATTGCACAGCTTTCATCTAACCTACCTCCTGTCTTTGTCAGGCGAGGACCTTCGTGAGCCTAAGTACCCAGGGCTAGTGCTACACCTCCCCCGTTATCCTAGACGCCGTCTAATAGCATCAACCAGGGCTGCCACCAAGATAAACGCGCCTCGAATCGCGCCCACCGCGAAGGGGGGGAAATGGAAGATAGCCATGAGGTTGCCAATCACCACCAAAATCAACACCCCGCCGAAGGCACCTAGTACATTCCCCTTGCCACCTTGAAGGCTGACCCCTCCGATCACCGCGGCCGCGATGATCTCAAATATGGCCCCTGTGGAGAGTTCCATTCGGACTGTGTTCATTCTCCCCGAGACTATTACACCAGCCAAGGCGGCCGTCAACCCACTTATGGCGAAAGCCAACATCTTCACCCTATCTACATTCACGCCAGAGGCTCTAGCCGCCGCCTCATTCCCACCCACGGCATATATGAAACGTCCCAAAGGCAACCGTGTCAAAAAGAGGTGAAAGACTATGTAAACGCTGAAGAGGAGGATTACCGATGTTGGGATAGGACCTATACGACTCACGGCAAGCGCCCTATATGCATAGGGCAGAGGGAATATGCCGCCCCCCTTGACGTAGGCCATGCCCAGTCCATAAATGAAGATCATAAGGGCCAGGGTGGTGATGTAGGCGTTTGCCTTCACCTTCACGATCAAGAAGCCCTGAAATAGACCTGTCGCTGCTCCAAAGGCCAACATGGCCATTATCCCCAAGTAAGGGTTTATCTGCAACCCCGAGGCGAGAGAGTGATCCGCTATGAGCCAAGCGCCGAACACCGCACTCAAGACAAGGGTCGACTCCACAGTCAGATCGAAGTAGCCGACCATCAAGCAGATAGCCTCGCCGACCACCATGATGCCCAAGGGCGCGGCATGCTGCAGTACATTGCTCAGGTTAGTTGGAGTCAAGAACTTATCAGTGAAAAGGCAAGCAACACCACCTAGCGTCATAACCATCAACCAGGGCAGGAGATTGACGAGGGTGTCGAGTAACCTCCTCCTGGGAAGACCTTTCCACCTCGCCATTGCTTCTCCCGCAGTAACCACGACTAACCTCCTTCATCCGATGTTGTTGTCGTGCCAGCTCCCCCGGCATAGAGGAGAAGCTTGCTCTTGGTCGATATCAGGAGTATCTATATCCAACGTCCTGACGTACTCAGTTGCTACCTCCCTCTCCTGACCATCCTTTATTAGCCCCAGCCTGTTGGTTAGGCTGCTTACAAAGGGTAGGGTTATGTTCTCGTTGACCAACTTAATGCTAATCAAGCCCTTTCCTCTCCTGTCCTCAGGCAGATAACCGATACCCTTACCGAGAGCATGCTTAGGACTACAAACGCTCATTGGATCTCACTCGACGATTGTTCTTCATTCGCTCATGGGGTCCATATCCTACTCCGGGCTCAACCAGCGTCTCTCGCGCCTGCCACCCCACCTCGCCAGTCACGCTATGAACCTCCGGACAACCTTGTGCGCAATCTAATAGCATCAACCAGGGCTGCCACCAAGATAGTCCCCCCTCGAACCGCATCCAACAAATGCGAGGCGAAATGGAAGATGTTTAGAACGTTGCCAATCACCACCAAGAGCAAGACCCCACCGAGGGCACCTAGTACATTCCCCTTGCCACCTTGAAGGCTGACCCCTCCGATCACCGCGGCCGCGAAGACATCAAAGATACGCCCCGAGGAGAGACTGAGTGAGGCTGTGTTCATTCTCCCCGAGAGTAATACACCAGCCAAGGCGGCCGTCAACCCACTTATGGCGAAAGCCAACATCTTCACCCTATTTACATTCACGCCAGAGGCTCTAGCCGCCGCCTCATTCCCACCCACGGCATATATAGAACGTCCCAAAGGCAACTGTGTCAAAAAGAGGTGAAAGACTATGTAAACGCTGAAGAGGAGGATTACCGATGTTGGGATAGGACCTATACGACTCACGGCAAGCGCCCTATATGCATCGGGCAGAGGGAATATGCCGGCCCCCTTGACCCAGGCCATGGCCATCCCTTTAATCAATACCAGGAGGGCCAGGGTGGTGACCAAAGGGCTCGCCTTCACCTTCACGATCAAGAAGCCCTGAAATAGACCTATCGCTGCTCCAAAGGCCAACATGGCCATTATCCCCAAGTAAGGGTTTATCTGCAACCCCGAGGCGAGAGAGTGATCCGCTATGAGCCAAGCGCCGAACACCGCACTCAAGACAAGGGTCGACTCCACAGTCAGATCGAAGTAGCCGACCATCAAGCAGATAGCCTCGCCGACCACCATGATGCCCAAGGGCGCGGCATGCTCCAGTACATTGCCCAGGTTAGTTGGAGTCAAGAACTTATCAGTGAAAAGGCAAGCAACACCACCTAGCGTCATAACCATCAACCAGGGCAGGAGATTGAGGAGGGTGTCGAGTAACCTCCTCCTGGGAAGACCTTTCCACCTCGCCATTGCTTCTGCCGCAGTAACCACGACTAACCTCCTTCATCCGATGTTGTTGTCGTGCCAGCTCCCCCGGCATAGAGGAGAAGCTTGCTCTTGATTGCCTCTTCCTGAGGAATATCGGCCACGATCCGGCCATCGCGCATCACCAGGATCCGACGGCACATTGCCAGCAACTCAGGCAACTCGGAAGAGATAAGAATGATGGCTCTTCCCTCTCCAGCCAGTTGGTGGATCAACCTATGGATCTCCACTTTGGCTCCCACATCTATGCCTTGAGTAGGCCCATCCAGTATCAGTACCTTCGCTTTGGTGGCCAGCAATTTGGCTAGCACCACCTTTTGCTGGTTCCCACCACTCAGATACTGAACCTCTTGGTCGATATCAGGAGTATCTACATCCAACGTCCTGACGTACTCAGTTGCTATCTCCCTCTCCTGACCATCCTTTATTAGCCCCAGCCTGTTGACCAGGCTGCTTATAAAGGGTAGGGTTATGTTCTCCTTGACCGACCTGAGGCTAATGAAACCCTCCGCTCTTCTGTCCTCAGGTAGATAGCCGATGCCCTCATCGAGAGCATCCCTGGGGCTAGCAATGGTAACTGCTCGTCCTTCGACCCTGATCTCTCCCGCTTTCGTACGATCTAGCCCATAAATCGCTCTGGCGAGCTCCGTTCTGCCCGACCCGGCCAGCCCGAAGAGCCCTACTATCTCGCCTTCAGCCACCGAAAGATCTATGTCTCGCGACAACGCTGTGGCTAGTCCCTTTACGCCCAAAGCCTCTCCGCCTCTTTGCCACTCCCTACGCTCCGGGAACAGATCCACATCGCTGCCGATCATGAGTCGGACCAGTTCAGCCTCGTTTAGGGTATCCACATCACGTGTGGCCTGTTTCTTCCCGTCTCGCAGAACGGTCACCCTATCACACACCTCGAAGACTTCATGCAAGTAGTGGGAAATATAGATGAAGGTGGCGCCTTTTTCCCGCAACGATCGTATATACTCAAAAAGCATTTCCACTTCTGCAGAGGTGAGAGGCGGAGTAGGTTCGTCGAGGATTATCACGCGGGCATCGGCGTGCAGGGCTCTAGCGATCTCAATAATCTGCCGCGAGCCGATATTCAGATTCTCCACTCGTTCACCCGGGTCGATATCCAATTCAAACTCAGCCAGCATATCTCGTGCCTCTCGTTCCAGCTTCCGCCAATCCATAAGACCGCCTGTCCTGGTGGGCCAATTTCCGACAAAGATATTTTCGGCCACAGTAAGATAGGGTTGGTCCAAAACCTGCTGAGGCACAAAGGTAATTCCCAACGCTCTTGCCTTGCGGGGATCCATAGCCGTAATCTCCCGGCCATCGAAGACGATCTTCCCCGAATCCGGCTGCAACATCCCCACCAATAAGCTGACCAATGTCGTCTTCCCCGCCCCGTTCTCGCCGACAAGTCCATGAACTTCACCCGCCATTACTTCGAGATCCACCCGGTCAAGGGCTGTTACTCCGGGAAACTTCTTGGTTATGGATGACATGCGTATTATGGCCTCTTCGTTCATGTTGTCACCGCCCATCAACACCTTCCCAGCACTGCGCCAAGGTTCATTTGAACAACTGCCCTGGCATGGTTCAAGTTAGATTGATACTCCCTAACCTCCCAGGATTCTGAGCACTGCCAAACAACTGGACGGAATCGCGTGTCCTTGAGGGTGCAAACTAGTCATAGATCGTACCTTCAGGGAACTGGAAATGAACAGGGGAAATGTCTTACTCCTGACCAAAGAAGGACGAAGCGCTCCTCTCAACCTCATTGCGTCAAGCAAGGCACCGACCCACAAACTAACCCATACGCGCCTGTACTCGGCTGAACGTGACCCAGATCAAACTGACCACCCTGGCCTAGCAGTGTCTCCACCAATGCATCTCTGACAAGAGTCTTGCGCAACAAGCAGTGACTGCCTGGACCGATGCTCTTGCCACCAGCGATGCACGCATCGAACTCAAGCAACTCTACCCACCAGCCAGACCTTGACGGAGTACTAGAGTGCCTGATTGCGATCTCGCGAAACCTCCCTCTTGTAGTTGGCTGTGTCGCCATGGAAGCAGGAGCCACTCCTTGAGGCGGGGCGGCTCCTGCTCCAAACTCCCGTTGTCACGCCAGACTACACATAGCGAAGCCTCGCTGTGATCCTACTCCTCCATCCTCAAGAAGACATTGTAGATAGGAGACTCGAATGGCTGATTGCCCCACCAAGTCGGGTCGTCGACGTTCTCCGGCAGGACGGGCTTGGTCCCCAACATCATGCATGGGCCGCCGGGGCACTCCTCAACCGTGTAGGGAGACCACCAAGCATCCGCCAGCTCGAAAGTGTCTCCAGGCTCAGGAAGGGGTTTTCCCTCGAAGTAGTCTTTGATGAACTTGACCAGTATCCCAAAGTCATTGACGGGTTGGGCACTGCTCGCGTCCAAAATCCCCTCCCTCATCCAGCGCATCGAGGCAGGCCCACCGTCGATGGAGGTGAGGAATATATGGTCTGGGTCCTCCCTTGGCAGAGCTCTGCCCATCATCTCCATACCCGATACCGCGGCGTCAACATAGTAATCGCTGGCGATGTAGATGCCATCTATCTCCGGATTGGCCCCTATGAGGTCCGCGATGGTGGATTGAGCCAAGTCAAGCTTCCACTCACATGGCTTCGAGATCACCTCGATGTCAGGATATTGGTCCAATACATCGGTACAGCCAAAGCTCCGATCGTAACCATCTGTCGCTGCTAGGTCGCCTTGGATGTTCAGCACTAGACCGCGGGGTTCCCCATAGCGTTCAGTCAGCAACTTCACCATTTGTTCGCAAGCCTTCTTGGCTCCGTCGTAGTGGTCGAGGCCGACAGCCATCTTAACGTCACCACCAGACGCGATCCTGTCGAAGTTGAAAACGGGAATGCCCGCCGCGTTAGCCCTCTCTATGGGAGCCACTATCGCCTCGCTGTCCTGCGGATCGACGATGATTGCAGCCAGGCCCATAGCTATCCAGTCATCCATGATGTCCGCCTGGACGCCCGCGTCCCATTTGCCGTCGCCGACGATCACCTCCCAGCCTAGGTGCTTGGCCGGGATCGTAATAGAGTTCTCATAAGCCACGGCGAGAGGGTTAACCAGCCCCCAAGGCACGAGATAGCCAATTTTTATCCTTTCGGAGGGAGCACGCGTCGGGGTGACCTCAACCACCACCGTCTCCTTCACCGGCACCTCTACTGTCTCCACTATCTTCTCAGGAGTCGGTGCTGCCGCCGGCGCACACGATACCACAATCAGCACCAAGAGGGTGATAAGCCTAACCATACGCGTCCAGCAAAGTCTGCTTGTCATCTTTCCTTTCCCCTCCCTTGGTTCACTGAGGACACTTTTCCAACTAAGAGAACTAAAGGTCATACTACTACATTACATCACCACCTTTCCTGCCCTAAGAAGGACGATCCCCCAGTCAAGGAGCTGTTTGAGGTTCGCCGACCGCAGTCTTGCGGGCTGAAGGGACAAGCCCCTCGGATGAAGTTAACCGCTTGAGTTGCTGTTCAAGGTTGTCTAGGTGGGTGAGCATGACCTGGCGCGCGGCCTCGGGATTGCGGGCCTTGAGCGCGATGACGATGGCTCGGTGATCCCTCAAAGCCTGTTCAGGAACACCAGCGATCTCAACGGTTCGCCTCCGGCTCGCGAGGCCAAGTCGAATGGTGGTAGCCATCATCCGGGCCAAAATGGGGTTTCGAGCGGCCTCGGTAATCTTTTCGTGCAGTTCGAGGTCTGCCTGAAGAAAAGCCTCATGGTCTTCCACGCTTTCGATGGACTTTGCCAAACATGCCTCCAGCCCTGCGATCTCCTCATCAGTGATCCGTTGAGCAGCCATCGCGACCATGCCCACTTCCAAGAGTTTTCGGGCCTCAAAGAGTTTCACAAATGTGGAGTCATCAAGGGAAAAAACAAAATCGAGGTGCTCAACCAGCAGCCCGGGTTCCAAGGAGGTCACATACGTGCCAGTCCCCTGGCGGATCTCGACAACATTCATCATCGACAACGCCCGCAACGCCTCACGCAACGACGGGCGACTAACCCCCATCATGTCAGCCAATTCCCTCTCAGGGGGCAACTTGTCACCCGCCCGGAGTTCCTTTTGCTTAATTAGGGAGAGTAGCCTGGCTACAATTCCCTCCGAAAGGACACGCCTCTCGATTATCCCAAATGCCATCTCTGAAAACCCTTCATGGGCAACGTGGGTAGGTAGATGGTTAAACCATTTAACCATATAATATCACAGTTTTTTCCCTTTGTCAAGTTCTCGGTATCGAGGGGTTGCGTTCACCAAGTGGTTCCTGGGCGTCTTACCCGGAGATACGCAATCTCCCAGGGTAGGCTCACCTCATCATTCCTCAGCGACTAATTATGGCTCCCTTCGTTCCTTTTGACAATATCTTCCGGGCTCAACAATGTGGAAGCAGAATGGGGGGCACTCCATCTGTTCTCCCTTAGGCTGCCCTCCTCTGCCACCACCCCTCCCAGGCACCTGAATCCTGTCTCTCCATACGCAGCTTCAACAGGTTGTTAGCCCCCTCCCGACTCCAACTCATCCCCCTCCCCTTCAACCTCCTCCCGATGGTTAGCTCGATGTTCTTCTCTACCGCCCCACTCCCCACCACCAACACCTCTTGAGCCTTCACCTTCCCCCTCAGGCTCTATGATCCATAGAGCCCTTCCCAATTATCCTCCAGGTAGCCTATGAGCTCATCTAGCTTCTCATCCTCTTCCCGGATCATCATTCGCCTCACCCTCAGGCGGCGAACGGTTGATGGCCTCCCTGGTTGGCCCGTTCGCCCCTACCCCGCCCGGAGAGCAAATCTGCAACCCATGATTCATCTATGGCATACTTCCAGGAAATGGCCAAGCTGCTCTCTACCGGATCAGTTCAATCTCCTCGCAGAACAATGCGGACTTTATTCCAAACACCCCTGGGGGCATACTTATAGAGGTGGCCCTTTTCCATCGCGGGCCACCTCTCTTTCCGCTAGAGCGCTCTTTGGATCTTGTCCTAAGGTTCGTCGCCTGCTATACTGAGTAAAAAGGTAGAAAGGACCTCTCATGGGCCTCTTTGGCAAGAAGAAAACTCCCCCCGACCAAGATGCCATCTGGCTCTATGTACAATGTGATAACTGCGGGGAGAAACTCCGTATCCGAGTGGACCGGCGCTATGACCTCCAGCCCCACCCCGAAGGGGGATACTTCCTGAGGAAGGAGATGATGGATAGCCGGTGCTTCCGGCTCATGTACGGCGAAATCCACTTCGACCGAGACTACAACATCCTTTCCCAGGAGTTGTCCGGCGGCCACTTCATCACCAAAGAGGAGTTCGAAGGGCAAGAATAGGCGCTGAACGCTCTAGGTTTTTGCCTCGTTCCTGTGCCTATAGGCGTAAGGGCTTCGCGCCGCAACCGAAGGAGCAAAAGATGAGGACTCTAACCATCGGCGGACTGACCCTGGCCAATCTGGCTTTCACCGTGGTCAGCAACAGTGGCCTCAAGCTATCGGCTGCCAGCCAGGGATGGCAAGGTTTTCTTTGGTGGCAGATCGTAGGCAACCTTTCCGGCTTTCTAGGCGTATTGGCCTTCACCTTCCTTTTGCGCTTTATCTCCCTCTACCTGGCTTACGCCCTCACCGCCGGCCTGGGCTTTCTCTGCGTGCAGATCATCGCCGCCCGGCTCATATTCCAAGAACCCATCTCTACAATCCAGTGGCTAGGGACGCTCCTCATCGCGGGAGGGATCATCATCATCGCCTGGGGGAAATAGGAGCCTACATTGGCCATACTGGGCGCTATCGCCAGGTCGGTGATCAGCCGATTCGACTGGTTTCTACGCCGCTTGTACGGTATCTATGAGTTTGCGCCAGAAGACGACTGCATCGTCAGGATCGCCTTCCGCAAGAGCGACAGGGAGTTGACCCTCTCCGACGGGACGAGGATCCTCCAAGGGGAAACGATAGGTGAGCTCCACCTCTGGAACGAGCGCATCCCTCCCATGCCCAAAGAGGGACCCGACTTAGCCTGGGGGTTACAATTCCACCGCCTAATGAGAAGATCCCTCGCCGAACTGGTTAGATACATCGAGAGCGCACCGGAATGGAAAGGGATCAGAGCCTTCAGGGGGGAGTCGGCTGTCGATGCCCAGGAAGGGCTTCAACAAGCGACCGAACTGCTCGGACGACTGGGCTTTGACCTCCTCCCCTTGGGTCGCTCCATCAGTCGCCTAAAGCCCTTCTTGGAGTTTTGGGAGAATATCTACCTTTGGGGCCTCATCTGGACCTTCAACCCCGCTAGCCTAAAGGGGAAGAGACTTCTCGACCTACAAAGGTGTCAAATCTGGATCTCGCGCCGAAGGTTACTCGAAAGGTATAAGAGCCGCTAACTCTCGTTTGCGCTAATCACCGGAGAGATTCGCAAACAAGGGGGGAGGCACCGTTCCACCCCTTGTTCTCCTCGTGCGAGACTCTTATCTACCTTTCTGCGTAGGCAACTTGGGGATCAGCCAGGAGAGGAAGGCATCGTCGCTACGGGTCTGCATGAAGAGCTGGCCCGGCCCGGTCAAGTCCACCACCAACCCCTCTCCACTGAAGAGGGTGGACTTGATCCCTCCCACCGCCTTCACTCTGAACCCCATCCCTTCGGAGAAGGCCACCAGATGGCCGGTGTCCACCGTGTAGACCTCGCCCGCCCCCAGATCCTTCTCGTGGATAGCCCCGTAACTACCGAGGATCAACTTGCCGGTGCCTGAGGCTTTTAACATGATCAGACCTTCCCTGGCGAAAAAGGTCTGGGCCCCCGTCCACTTGGTATCGAGCTCAACCCCCTCGGAGGAGGCGACATAGGAACCAGACTGAACTACCATCGTTTCATCTTTTAGGTCCAGGATCATCATGTCCCCAGGCAGAACCGGGGCCAGGGTGATCTCACCGCCCTGAGCGGGGGCGCGATAGTCGTTGAGAAAGAAACTCTCGCCGCCCAGCATAGAGCGCTTGAGGGAGGCCAGTATGCCCCCTGCCATCTTCGTCTCCAGGGTCACCTCGGGCGACATGGAGACCATAGCCCCTGCTTCCACGCGAATCGCCTCGTTGGGCTCCAGTTTGACCACGGTCAAAGAGTAGGATGGGCGATACACGATTTCGGTTTGCATCTCTCTACCTCCTAATAGTTTTTCCGTATAGTTTTTCCATGGTTCAGGGCTAACCATCGTTAAGTTTACATCTCTCCACCTCCCATAATCTTTCCATGGTCCAGGCACGAGTCATCCATAACTAACGAAGCCAGTCGTTGTGGCCTATCTCACGCGGGGGATGAAGCCCCGGTACACGCCTTTGGCATCTTCCGTCGTGATGAAGGCCGTTTCGTCGATCCTGTTGACCGTACTGGTAATATACGGCACATCCTTCCGCCTGACCACCACCTCTATTATGCCTACCCTACCTCCCTTGCCCCTTCCCGTCAATTCTGTCACTCCATACCCCTCCTCCCTCAGAGAGGAGGCGATCCCTTTGGCCTTTTGAAGGGAAACGATATGCACCCGCGCATAACCCAGGGCCAACCTCTCATCGATCATCATCCCCACCCAGTTTCCCACAGCGAAGCCCCCACAGTAGGCTAGAACATTGGGAATATTCGTCAACTCTTGCACTACCTTCCCTATGGCCACCACAAATAGCAGTGTCTCGACGAAACCCATGATTGAGGCCCAAAGTCGCTCCCCTCGTACCACAAAGAGCATCCTGACCGTACCCAGGGCGATGTTCGCCACCCGCAAGAAGAAGATTATGAAGACCCAAATCACTACTTCCATATAGCCTCACCTCTATACTAGGGTGGATCTACCTCTCCGCACCCTCCTCAGCCTGCACCTCTCTTCAGATCGCCCGCTCCCAGAAGGTCAAAATCGGTCTTTCCCCTCAACCCCGGCTATGGGTGGCTATGAAGCGAGCCAGGGAGCGGTCGTAGGTCCGCTCCACCTCTGGGGGGAAGAGGCAACCGGGCAACTCGCCCATCTTCCAATGGTAATCGATGCACTCGCAACAGAGCCCCTTGCGGCTGCAAGGCTCATAGGTGCAGGTACACCTTTGCTTGTTCTCCTCCTCTTTGCACTCTCTCATCTACCCCTCCCTTATACTTTCTTGGCTCTTATCTCCCAGTGAACCCCGGTCACCAACTCTCCCAGGGATCGACTGTGATACTCTCTTCTGCGTTCCTCTACACTTGCGATCTCGAACCCCTCCAGGAGAGTTTCCACCTCTCGCCGGGTGAAGAAATGGTGGGGCATTCCAGTCTCAATCCCGCTATCACAGATATAAGTCCCCGGCCCTATCTTTTTCCCTTTGCCTTCCTTATAGTCCCCCTTCCCGCTCAAGTTGGCGAAAAATAACCCTCCCCTCTTGAGCGCCCTTCTTATCTCCCCTATCGCCTTTCCTACGTTCTCCAATGTATTGTGGTGCAAGACATAGACGCTCAAGACGGCGTCGAAGAACTCATCGGGAAAGGGCACTTCGGTCATGTCGCATCGGCGGAGCACGGCTCTCAGCCCCTCCTTCTCCAGCCGCTCCCGGGAGATGGTCAACCCAGTGGCCGAGCGGTCGCTGCCATAGACCACGAACCCCTCTTTAGCCAGGTAGAGGAGATGCCTCCCCCCTCCACACCCTACATCCAAAACCCTTCTCATCCCCCAGGCTCGCATCTCCTCGGCCAAGGCGATCGCCAACTCATGGGGCTCCTGATAACTAAACCATACCTCCTCTGCCGGGGTTAAATGCTGGCTAAACACCTCTTAGGCCCTTGGGATAGTAGATGGCAGCCCTTCTACAGGGATCCCTTAGGGAAAACCCTTCTCCACGGCTGGGCTGCCTCTCTACCCCTCTTACTTCAGCGTCTTCAAGAGTTCTTCATACTGCTGGTCAGAGATGGTGAAGCCATGTTTGGGCTCCGGGAAAAGCCCCTCTCGCACCTCCTCCGCGTAACGCTTGAGACCTTGGACTATCGTCTCCCCCACGTCAGCATACTGCTTGGCGAACTTGGGGGTGAAGGCTGGATAGAGCCCGAACATATCGTGGAAGATCAGAAGTTGCCCATCGCAATCAGGCCCCGCTCCGATGCTGATGATCGGTATCTCCGCCCTCTCGGTCACCAACTTGCTCACCTTGGAGGGGACACACTCCAGGAGTATGGAGAAGACACCCGCCTCTTCCAAGACTTGGGCGTCGTCGATGATCCTTTTGGCCATCAGGGCGTCCTTTCCCTGGACCTTGAACCCTCCCAACATGGACATACTCTGGGGGGTGAGTCCCAGGTGGCCCATCACGGGGATTCCGGCGTTGACTATAGCCTCCACCTTATGGGCCATAGTTATCCCCCCCTCCAACTTGATGCCGTCGCATGCGCCTTCACTCATGAAACGACCGGCGTTCTGCACCGCGATCTCGATGGAGGGCTGATAGGACATATAAGGCATATCTCCCAGGACAAAGGAGTTCTTACACCCCCTGGTCACCGCTTGGCTATGGGAGATCAACTCCGCCATAGTTGCCGGCAGAGTGGTGGAGTACCCCAGTACGGTCATAGCCATCGAGTCGCCCACCAAGACCATATCTATGCCCGCTCGATCGGCGAAGACCCCGGTGGGGTAATCGTAAGCGGTGATCATGGTGATCTTCTGACCACTTCTCTTCATCTCCAAGACTTGTGGCAAGGTAACTTTAGTTCTCTCGCTCATTTTTCTCCCTCTCTAAGGCTCTGATATTCCCAAATTCCCCTTGGGCAAGCATAACCAATGTCTCCTAACGTTCCCGTCGTTGGCGAAGCCGCCCATCGTGTGTTAGACGAAGTGCCACAGGTTCGCTTGAACTCATTTATCGTCCGGGCCAGCGCCAGTAGAGCGGCTCCTCGCCTGCCGGGTAGACTTCCACAATCTGCCAGTGGCGCACCGGGTATCCTTCCCACTCTCCCCAATACGCCCCACCGCGTACTAGAACATCGAATACGTATTGTCTTGCTTCGTCACCCCCGGATATCTCTACCCAGAGCCGGGCGAAACCAGCCCCTCGGCTATCGGTCATAATGTGCGGTTCGCAGCAGGTGCCCCACCACTCGATTTTCAGCACCTGATGACTCAACTCAGGCCCTAACCGCTCCAGTTCCGTTGTTACGGAGTGACGGCGCGCTTCGTATTCCGGTCCCAGCCACTCGCTCGCAGGCCACAGCGCCAAGGCCTTGTCCTGTTCCCCTCGCGCCACGAGTGTGAGATACGATGAGACCTTCGCCTGGGGCGTTTCCCCAATCACCCGCTCGACCAGAAGATTCACAGGCCCCAGCACGGGTGCATACACACTCGGGTCGAGCCACAAGACAAAGGCCATAAATGCCATGCCCAGGAGTACAACCACCGAGCCAGCCAATGACCAACGTCTCCCCTTTCGCCGAGTGCGCCAAAGGGTAAAGCCTCCCACAACCATCAACAACAGGCCCAATAAACGAAGAATGTATAGTATTAGGAGCGACATCAGTTTGGACATGCTACAACCTCTTCAGCCAGTGGCATTGCGTCTAACCCCAAATAACAGAAGGGACTAATCACTGCTGATTACCCCCCTCCTTCAGGGCTTGGGGATGGCCAAATCGGCAGGCCCCACGCCAGACATAGTAGCCTCGGGGAAGTTCTCCTGTATTATCTCGTGGATGATCTGAGCGTATTTCACCTTCTCCCGGCCCCAGTCGGCCAACATCTGCGGGCTCACCCAAGGCTTGTAGAGGGCCGCTCCCGTGGCAGCGCAGGCCGGCCCGGGCTCGATCTTGAAGTAACAAGGGGCACAAACCCTGGCCATATCTGGCGCCTCGTAGAATCGCATATACCCGCCGAAGGACTCGGTAAGGATGATATGCAAATCTAACGGCATATCGACCGCCTGGCGGATGGAGGCGAACTGGGGCAAAGTCAAATCGGCCACCGGGTTGAAGGTGCCCGCGCCCAACATCTCCAACACCTTGCCGCCCGCTGCGCTGGCGTGACCGGCGTAGATGGAAACTTTGAAGATCACATCCTCCGGGATGTCGCCCCTCTTCCTCATCTCGTTGAGCAGCCAGAGAAGCCCCTCGTCGATGACCAGAAAGCCCCGAAAGCCGAGGTCTATGCACCGCATGATATCGGTGATCACCTCGCGGAGGGCATCCGAGCCCCGGAAACGCAGGCCCGATATGATCCCTTCCGGGGTATATGGCTGGCGACCGATATCCCAGGCCGCCCGAGGGCCGGGGGTCATGATGACCTCCATCTGCGCCTCAGCCGCCATCTGGGCGAAATCTCTCAACTCCGCCCTATCCAAGAGAGTGGCTCCCATGACCACGGAGATCAAGCGGTGGATGGGCATCTTCCGCTTATTCGACTCGTCTATCACCGCCTCCAGCACCTGGGGCCGCTCCACCCCCGAGATCTCCATCCGATACCAAGCCCCATCGGGGAACCGCTTAGGGCTGGTGGGCAAATCATAGGCATCCCGCCCGGGGATGCCCACCTGCTCCATCGCCCTTCCCACATCTTCCATCCTCATCGATGAACCTCCCGTTTTGTTTGTGAAGATTCTAGCATCGCCTCCTTGGCATGTCAAGGTATGAGGCATGGACTGCCGTGAACCCATCATCCCCATGAAGTGCACGGCGGAGACAATAAGAAGGCCCCTCATCCGAGTCGCTCACTTAAGCGACCCTGAGCGCCTTCCGATTTGAAACCAGGCAAAATCTTGCTCTATCTCCTCAAACTGACCGCCACCCCATCGCCCACGGGCAAGATCACCGATTCCAGATCCTGGCGAGCGAAGATCATCTCGTTATATCGACGGATCGCCTCTGCCCAGTCTTCGGGTACCTCCATCACCGGGAAGAGAGCATCGTCCGCCACCAGCAACCCACCCTTCCGCAACAGGCGCAGACAGTCGGGTAAGAGCCTAGGGTATAGCCTCTTTTCCCCATCCTGGAAGATTAGATCAAAGGGGTCGGTCAGCCGGGGCACTATCCTCTCCGCATCCCCGATGAGGATAGTGACAGCCTCGATGAGGCCCGCCCACTCGATATTCCTTTGCGCCTCCTCCGCCAACCGTTCGCTTATCTCCACCGTGATAACCTGGCCGCCATGTCGCTGTGCAGCCCTAGCCAGCCAGATGGTCGAATAACCGATGGCGGTGCCGATCTCCAGTATCCGCTTCGCCCGTATCGTTGCCACTAGGAAAGTGAGCAACCTGGCCGTAGCCAAAGGTATGATGGGGATCGGATCGTCTTTCGCCCGCGCTCGCTCCTCCATCTCCAAGAGCAGGCCATCACTCGCTCTGCCGAACCCCTGCAAGTACTCTTCCACCTGAGCGTGGAACTCCATTCACGAGACCTTCCCGTAGACCTCTCTATCCAGTCGGCGTATACTCTCCGGCCCAGGGCCCAGGTATAACTCAGCACCCAGATAGAGAGCGGGGGCCACCCGCTCCAAATTCAGAACCCCCTCCTCGGTGAGCACCTCCTCCAACAGATGGACCCTCAAGATCTCTCCTACGAACCAGGTGTGATCTCCAAAAGTATGGTGACTCACTAGTTTGCACTCGTAGGCGGCATAGGCCTCCGCGAGGATGGGCACCGAGGTCGTAACCGGCTTCTCCTCCGCGATCTTGAAGGCCTGGAACTTGTCCACTTCCCTTCCCGTGCTTCCCCCCACCGCGGCGATTATCGCCGCCTTCTCGAAAGGCAAGAAATTCACCCCGAACTCTCCCGCCTCCAAGAGGAGGTCGTGGGTGAACCGCTTGGGGGAGATAGCCACGCCGTAGAGAGGTGGCTCAAAAGAGAGGGACGAATGCCAGGCCGCGGCCATGGCGTTCGCCTTTTCCCCAGCACGGGCGGTCACCACCGCCGCCACCGAGGGATAATGTTGATAGAACTTCCCAACCCCTTCGATACACACTTTTCCCATCGTGATACCTCCTCTAGAACCTCGTTCTCTCCTTGTAGGCTTCCCACTCCTCACCGAAACGGTCAGCCAAGGCCTTCTCCTCCAGCCTGGCCCGATAGATCATGCTGGGCAACGCCAAAAACAAGGTCACCAGGATGCCAGCAGGACTTCCAAACATCAGATCTAGGCCCAGGATAATGAGCACGAAACTCAGATAGAGGGGATGCCTGCACCAGCGATAGGGCCCCTCGGTGACCAGATGGTCGAGATTGGGCTCCACCTCGCCCAAGAGACCCCTTCTTAGGTAGTAACATACGTAAAGAAACAAGAGCCCACCTAGAAACAGAATGACCTTTCCTCCTTTCCTCGCAGTCACCAACTCTAGCGGGTCCAAGAAACAGACCGCGAGGTTCAAGAGGAAGGCCAAGACCATGAGCAAAGGGGCAAGCCTATCTAACTTCATTGCTATGTAGCGTCGGATGTTACGATGTGACGCTTTTGGCTGTCAGCCTGCCCCAAGGCGTACCAGGCCGGGGGAGGAAACTCCGGACAGCACTGGACTACGTGTTAGCTCCCGCAGAGTCGTCGGATCTGCGCCAAGTGTCCACGGTCATGGTTAGTTAGCCAGGAGCCCAAATCAAGCACGCTGGTTATTGTACCCAGCAGCGTTCCTTGGCGGGTCCACTGTTCAGGCTTTAGGCCGCGTACAAGTTCGAGGCTTGCTGAGCGAGCCCGCCTTAAACGTTCGAGAAGTTCATCTGCCGACAACTCTTCGTATCCTTTCCCCTCGTGCAATTTCCACGGCGGCGCCGACCTGGGAATGACGGGTATGCCCTCTCCCTCAAGCATGACTCTCACACGCTGACTAAACAGCAGGTCTGTTTCAATAATGTGACCCACTATCTCTTTGACACACCATTCCTCCTCGGAAGGTTTACGCCGTAGTACATCATCACTAACCTTGGAGATAACGACTTCCACCTGGTCAGGTATCGTCTCTAAGATGACTGGGATTTCTGAGGGGGCAAGTTGCCCGAGATGTTCAGGAGTCGTTGCGTAGAAGGGGCCGAACCATTCAAACTCGACCCCTAATGCACCACAAATGGGACAAGAATCTGGGCGATCACCCTCAGCAATGTATCCGCAAGCATAGCATCCCCATAGGAATTGATGGACATCACTTTCCATCACATCGTCATTAGCACTCAGGCTTGCTAGGGATCGACGAACCACATCTTTCAGGCGTTCTCGAACGATTGCGAACTGTTCTAGCTTTGCTTGAACGGCACGATCTACATCAGGTGCTCTCCTGAATACTTCGGGGGCGGATTCATTCTCCAACTCTGTGAGGATCGTTTGAAACAAATTAGCGGCATCCAAATCCCCAGCTAAGAGCCGAGCGGCCTCCATAGCCAGTATACGTTGGGTATGTGCAGATGCACGCAAAACCTTGGCTACATTGAATTGGCCTCTGAGAACCGCAGCCTCAGCAGCCGCTAGATCCCTTATATATGCATATCCTCCCTTACGGACCTCTGCAATCAAATGACGCCTCAAGTCTGTGTTCATGTTTCCTCCTCGTGCCAGCCGTTTAGCCCAAACCCAGCCTCTTCCTCGCCTCCTCGGAGATCATCGTGGGGTTCCAAGGCGGCTCCCAGACTATGTTGACCTCCGCCTCCTCCACCCCCTCTATCTCTAGCAACCTCTTCCGCGTCTGGTCGGCGATATAGGCGTGCATGGGGCAACCCCGAGCGGTCATGGTCATATCCACCTCTACCTTGCCGCCCTCTATCTTCACCTCATAGATGAGCCCCAAATCCACCACGCTCACCGGGATCTCGGGGTCGTACACCTCTTGCAACGCCTCCCTCACCTGCTCTTGGGTCACCATGTAGCCTCCACCCTATACACTACGCGAAGCGCGCTTCGCTCCGCCGTCGAAAATATAATCGCAAAGGCGTCCCCTCGAAGCCAAAAGCCTCCCGCAATCGGTTCTCCAGGTACCGGCGATAGGAGAAGTGGACAAGTTGGGGGTCATTGACGAAGAAGACGAAGGTGGGGGGATCCACCTCCGCCTGGGTCGCATAGTAGAACCTCAACCTCTTCCCCCTCTTCGAAGGAGGGGAGTGGCCAGCCACCGCCTCTCGCACTAACCTGTTGAGGCCGCTGGTGGGGATCCTACGAAGCCTCTCTTGGTAGACCCTAAGCGCCGTCTCCAGAACCGTGCCCACCTTTTGGCCCGTCAGCGCGGATACGAAAAGAAGAGGGGCGTAGGGGATGAACCTGAAGGCTTGACGAACCCCCTTTGCATACTCGGAGGGGTCGGCCTCTTTCATCAGGTCCCACTTGTTGACCACGAGCACGATGCCTCTCGCCTCCTCCATAGCGTAGCCGGCGATATGGGTATCCTGGGCTGTCACCCCCTCGGGAGCATCGAGGAGCAGAAGCACCACATGGGCCCTCTGTATAGCCCGCAGAGCCCGCAACACGCTATACTGCTCCACTCCCCTCCGCACCCGCCCCCGACGCCGGATCCCTGCGGTATCGATGAGGGTCACCAGTTGGCTATCCCAACTCATCTGGGTATCGATAGCATCCCTCGTAGTCCCCGGGCTTTCGCTCACTATGGCCCGTTCCCGGCCCAAGAGGGCGTTGAGGAGGGAGGACTTACCCACATTGGGACGCCCCACGATGGCCACCCCTACCCCCTCCGCCTCCTCGACCTCTTCTCTAGGAGGAAAGGAGGCCACCAGGGCATCCAAAAGATCTCCCGTTCCCGTGCCATGGAGAGCAGAGATGGGATACGGCTCCCCCAGCCCCAGGCTATAGAACTCCGTGGCCGCCAACCGTCGAGCCTCGTTGTCCGCTTTGTTGACCACCAAGAAGAGCGGCTTCTGGGAAACCCTCAAAAGTTCCGCGATCTCCTCATCACCAACGGTGAGCCCTTCTGTCACATCCACCAGGAAGAGGATCGCCTCCGCCTCGGCCATGGCCAACTCCACCTGCCTCCTCACCTGCATAGTCAACTCATCCTCACTCCAAAGGACGAGCCCTCCCGTATCGATGAGAGTAAAGGCCACTCCTCCCCACTGAGCGTCAGCGTAGAGGCGGTCGCGGGTGGTCCCTGGCAGATCCTCCACTATAGCCCGCGGCTCCTCCACCAAGCGGTTGAAGAGGGTCGATTTCCCCACATTCGGCCGCCCCACTATGGCCACTAGGGGCTTCATGACTCGGTTATCACCACTTCCAATTGATCGGGGACGATGCTCTGCACTTCCAAGGAATCCGGTTTCACTACCTGAGGCGAGACCTTATATGTGCCCGGCCCTAGATCGAGGAGATCCAAGAGTACTTGCACATCCCCCACCTGGAGAGCCGATAGATCGGCCAGGGGGCCAGCAAGGATAACCTCTACCGTCTCCGGCGACACAGTGACCCCCAACCCGGGAGCCAACCCCTGAAGGGTCGGCGAGACCCGGATCGTCTGGCCTCCCAAGACAGGGGAGACGGAGATGCGAACCAGGACCCTCCCCACCCCCAAGAGAGATATATCCTCCGGGAGGACCAGCGCCACCGAACGGGTTAGGTTGGTGCTGGCACCCTCCACATCCACCGGCTCCGTTTCCAAGAAGCCCAAAAGTTCGCTTACCCGTTGAGGGTCCCCATAGACGGTCACCGTAGAGGGGTCCACTCTGATATCGCTGATCCAATAGCCAGAGGCCACCGCTCCCTGGGTGACCACCTTCACCGATACATCCCGGTAGCCCGACTCCTGTTCTATGGGCAACTGCACCATCACCTGGGAAGGGCTGATCTCCACCCCAGAAACGGTACCCCCTATCTTGTTCTGGGGCCAGGGCTCAAAAGCCTTTTCCATAGTGGCCTTCTCCCCCCTAAGTTGTAGATCGATCACCACCGCCTCCACCTGATCCACCGTACTCTGAGGCCCGCTCACCGCCACCTGCAAAGGGGTGACCACCGGAACCCCGTATTTGTACCCCACCGGTACATCTCCCAAGATGTTCACCCCCACTCTAAACGATCTCTGGGCCACCCTATCCAAAGTGATAGATACTAGATCGGGCGACTTCTCTATCACCCGTACCGTCTCTGGGTACTGAACCTCTACTGGCACCTCATGGAACCCCGCTCCTAAGTCGGCTAGATCGACGTAAGCGTAAAAGTCCTCTGCCTCCAGATCGCCCCACGCTTTCTGGGGGGCTCGAAGAGTCAGAAGGGTCACCTCCTCTTCGAAACCTCCCACGATCAGTAGATCCTCCCCTTGGTTTTTCACCTCGATGAGGATCGGTTGGGGAAAGCGATCCTGAACTATGGGGTTCTGCTCCCTCAAGGCTACTACCCAGATGGTGAGGGCCAAAATGAGGGCTATGAGCGCCGAACTCAGGTCGATGAGAAGAGAACGCCTCATCTTTCCCCTCTCTCCCGGGAGAACCAGTGGGCCTTATCCGTCGGTTGGAGTCTGTAGAAAGCCTGCAGAACCTTCCGCAGGCGCGCGTCATCTAGATGACGGATCATCCTCCCATGTCGCACCAGGGATATGATCCCCGTCTCCTCCGAGACCACGATAGCCAAGGCGTCGCTCTGCTCCGTGATCCCCACCGCCGCCCGGTGGCGCAGTCCTAACTCCCGCTCCACCCTCATGCTCTCGCTGAGAGGGAGGATACAAGCCGCGGCCAACACCCGGTCTTCCCGAATTATCACCGCCCCATCGTGAAGAACAGTATTAGGCTGAAAGACGGTAAGGAGCAACTCCGTCGATAACTCGGCGTTCATCTCCACCCCGGTCTCCACATACTCCTGCAAGCCGGTCTCTCGTTCCAAGACCATCAGGGCTCCGTGGCGCCGCTCCGCAAGGGTCCGTGCCGCCTGCGACAGGCAACGGGTAACCTTCATCATGGCCCTCTCCGGCGATGCCCGGTTGATTAGACCCCCTCCCCGTCCTAGCCGCTCCAGAGCCCGGCGCAACTCGGGCTGAAAGATCACCGGGACAGCAACCAGAAGGGCGGGCAGCGTGTTCCTCAAAAGCCAATTGAAAGCGGTCAAGGCTAAGAGGTTGCTAGCCAGAACCACGGCTAGGATGAGAAAGACGATGCCTCTGATCAGTTGGATAGCCCTTGTGCCCCGCATCATAAAGAGGATCCCGTAGAATATGAGGGCCACCAAGAGTATATCGACTATACTGCGCAGATCTATCTGGGAGAATATCCATATGATGTCAGACACGCCACCTCCCCGTGGCTACGAGTCGCCCAACCGCTCCAAGAGTTGACGATAAGCCTCTATATCTTCGGGCTCCAGAGAGATGATACGCTGGATGGTCTCCCGAGCCTCTTCCTCCAGACCAGCCTCCAATTGCAACTCCCCCAGGGCATCCAACTCAGCGATCGCTTCCTCCTTCATCCCTACTGAGAGATAGGCCTCACCTAGCCGCTGCCGAAGCCCCATATCCTGAGGCCTCTCCCTCATCATATCCTGGAGGGTCGGTATAACGCTCTCCCTTCGCTTCTGGACGAAGGAGTCGATCTCCTCTAGGGCCTCCTCACGCCGACCCACTCTGAAATAGAGATCTACCAACGCTCGCCACGCTTCTTCGTCATGGGGGGCCATCCGCCTCAACTCCTCATAGTCAACCAGGGCCTTCCCCCAACTGGCTCGCTGCATCTGAAGATCGGCCCTTCTTCGTAGGAGGCGAACCTTCCACTCCTGAGGAGAACCGCTCTGAGGAACTAGCTTGAGCGCTACCCCGTAGGTCTCAACCGCCTCTCCAGGTCGGGCCAATCGATAATAAGCCTCAGCCAAAGCCAGATACTCCTCCAAAGCCCCCTCGATCTCCCCTAAGCCGATCAAGAGTTCGATGAGTCGCTTACGTATCTTCACATCCATAGGCGCCAAAACGCTGGCCATCCTGTAGACGGCCATGGCCCTCCTAGGTGCCCCCCGCACAGCATAAGCCCTCCCTACCGCCCTGTATTTCTCTACCGCTTCGTCTATCTTCCCCTGGCGCAAGAAGATCTCCCCCAAATAGAGATGCAGGACTAGATAGTCAGGCACCCTCTCCAAGAGGCGATAGCATTCCTCCACTGCCGTCAGAGGCATCCCCTGCTTCCAGTAGCCATCAACGAGGGCCATGCTAGCCAGTAACCCCTCGAAGTCCGGATGCTCTAAGATCTCAGCCAGGCTGATGGTGAGCCCCTGAGGACTTATCTCCTCCACCCCATCTCGAAGAGAGATGACCTTTCCCTCCCAGCCTTCGCTTTCGAAGAAGTCGACAAGACGGTCGGCCAAAAGACGAGCCCTCTTCTCATCCTCATAGAGGATCTCTCCATAGGCTTGAGTTAGACCCTCCTTCCCCCTCGCCATGGCTAGATCTACCATCTTCAGGGTTTCCAAGAGGTGCACAAGAGCCTTCCGACCCTCCCCCTCTCCAAGATAGCATTTTCCTAGGAGGAACCGGCCAGCCAACTCGTATTCTGTCCCCACCAGATCCTCAAATAGGGAGAGGACTCGGTCACGCCGTCCCCTCTCCGCATAGAGCAAGGAGACGTTAAAGAGAACCTCCCCCCTCTTCACCCCCTCCTTTAGGGCTATCTCATACTCCTCGATCGCCTCTTCCACCATCCCCTGGCCCTCGAGTTCCATGGCCCTTCCGATGGCCTCCGCACCGGGATGGCCTTCATCCCGCGCCTCCCCTGGGATAGATTCAGCCAAGCGCGCCCTGACCTCCCGGGCAGCGATGGCCGCTGGGCTATGTCCCTCCCTGGAGGGCACCCCCACCCTCGTGAGGGCTCGAAGCAACTCCCGCGCTTCTACGCTCCCTTCGTCCAGGATCAAGGCTCGACGACAATGCTCCACCGCTTTTTCCCTCTCCCCCTTGGCTTGGGCCAGACGGGCCAGAGCCAAGTACCCCTGGGCCGCTTCCTCCGGAGCCTCGAAAACATCTGCTTCGGCCAGTTCCTCAAGGGCTTTCTCGTTCTCGGGTCTAAAGCGAGCCACCTCCTGCCAAGCCTCTAGCGCCTGATCCACGGCTCCCCTCTCCTCATAGAGGAGAGCCAAACTCTCCCAAGCCTCCGCCGCCTCGGTGACCCGTCCCAGAGCCCTATATATCTCCGCCATCCTCCGCCGAGCGGCTAGATCGTCCGGCCGAAGTTTCCCTACAGTGCGGTACTCCCCTAGCGCCTCCCGCAGCCTTCCCGCCTCTAGGAGGGCCAAACCTAGGCTGCTGTGAACCACTGGATCCCCCGGGAACTCACGAACGGCTCTACGGTACTCCTCTATCGCCTTATCCCACTCCCCAGCCCAGGCGTAGTTATGTCCCCTCCTCATCGCCTCTTCGAAGGCGGAGCGGTCACCCATCTACGAACCTCCCATAAGCGAGAGAAGTATGGCCTTCTGGAGATGCAACCTGTTCTCCGCTTGAGCGTAGACTATGGAGTAGGGCCCATCTATCACCTCATCGGTTATCTCCTCACCTCTGTGAGCGGGCAAGCAATGCATCACCAGGGGGCTCCTCCCGGCCTTGGCCACTAACTGAGCGTTCACCTGATAGGGCGGAAATGCCTTCAATCGCTCTTCCCTCTCCTCCTCCTGCCCCATGCTGGCCCAGACATCGGTATAGATTATATCCGCTCCTCGGACCGCCTCTTGGGGGTCGTGAGTCAACACCACTTGGCTACCCATCCTCCGGGCGAACCCTTTGGCCTGGGCCACCACCTCTTTCTGCGGCTCATAATCCGGGGGCGTGGCCACCCAGATCTCCATCCCCACCAGGCTGGCCCCCAAGAGTAGAGAATGGGCCACGTTGTTGCCATCCCCAACGTAGGCTAGCCGCAAGCCACGCAAGGTCCCCTGCTCCTCCCTGATGGTGAAGAGATCGCTTAGAGCCTGACAAGGGTGGTTGAAATCGGAGAGGCCGTTTATGACCGGTACCGAGGCCTGAGCGGCCAGTTCCTCCACATCACTATGGGCGAAAACCCGAGCCATGATGCCCTCTACATACCGACTTAACACCCGGGCCACATCAGCCACCGACTCTCTCTCCCCCAACTTGATCTCCTGGGGCGAGAGGTAGAGAGCCTCACCCCCTAAATGTCTCATCCCCACCTCGAAGGAGACCCGGGTGCGAAGGGAGGGCTTCTGAAAGATCATGCCCAACGTTTTACCCGCTAGAAGGGGTCTATTCCCTCCCTTTCTCCATTCCTCCTTCAATTCGGCCGCTAGGTCTAAGATCTCATAGATCTCTTCCGCGGAAAGTTCCGCCAAAGAGATGAAATCCTCCATTTCGCCTCCCAAAGAGTAAACACCCCTGCCCTATATAGGGTTCGCCTCTATTATAACACAATCCCCCTCGCTAGTCCTCCCCAGAGCCTTCTGAGACCACGCTGTTTCTTAGAGCGCCGATCCCCTCTATCTCCACCTCCACCACATCCCCCGGCTTCAATTGGCCCACTCCCTCCGGGGTCCCGGTGAGTATCACATCTCCCGGCTCCAGGGTCATCACCGCGGAGATATAAGCCAGGATCTCTCCTACATGGAAGATCATCTCCCCCGTCCTGGCCTCCTGCCTTAACTCCCCGTTAAGCCGCGTCCGCAGGAGCAGATCCCCTGGATCCAAATCTATAGCCAGGTAGGGCCCCAGGGGACAGAAGGTATCGAACCCCTTACCTCGGGTCCATTGGTCGTCCATCTTCTGCAGATCCCGAGCGGTGACATCGTTGGCACAGGTGAGCCCCAAGATATGATCTCCGGCCTCCGTGGGTCCAACCCTTTTGGCCCTCCTCCCTATCACCACCGCCAACTCGCCTTCATAATCCACCCGTTCCGCCAGGCGAGGTAACACGATCTTTGCCCCGTGCGCTAAAAGCGAACTGGGCGGCTTCAGGAAGATGATGGGCTCCTTAGGGAGAGGTGTTCCCATCTCCCGGGCGTGACCACTATAGTTCCGGGCCAAAGCCACTATCTTCGTCGGCTCACAGGGCACGAGAAGGGGAAACTCCTCCCACCCTTCCACCGGCTCTCCTCGCCTCCACCCGCCAACCGATCCCTCCAACCAGTAAGCCTCCTCTCCCTCACTCACAGCATACCTCGCCCGCCCCCCGTCAAGGAGCCGCATCAGCCTTCTCACCATGCTCCCTCCTAATTTTATGTCAATAAATATCTGAACATAATCTTTTCGCTTTCATTTATGTCCAGTCCTCTCCCTCCTAACCACTCCCTACCCTCACACTCATGACACCACCGCCCCCGGGCGTTATTATGTCAATGAAAACAATTTATGTCAACGCACTCTGGGCCATAAATACCCTCCCTATGGAAAAGGGGACGACCTCAACCTCGTGTCGTCCCCTAACCACACTCTTTACGCTGAGGGCCCCTACCCCCTTCTGGAGGCCGCTGCTGGAGCCCGACGCCTCATGAGATTCCACACCTTCTCCCTCAACTCCTCAACCCGCAACGGCTTGACTAAATAGTCATCGGCGCCGCACTTCTTGGCCCGCTCCACCTCTTCAGGGTAGCCGGTGACCACCAAAACCTTGGTCCCCAAGCTCTCTGGATCGGTCTTTATCCTCCGACAGACCTCGAAGCCGTCAACCCGGGGCATCACCAGGTCCAGAATGACCAGATTAGGTTCGAAACTGGCGACCTTGAGCCCAGCCTCATATCCATCGGAGGCTCGCTCGAACCGGTAATCTTGCCTTGCCCCGCTCAGCGCCCTCTCGATGAACTCCACCACGCTGGGCTCATCATCCACGATGAGGATCCTGTTGCCCGGAGGAGCGAAGAAATCCTCGTCGATGGGTATCTCATACTTCTCCAAGAAATCTCGAAAGTCCTCCAACCTAACGCGATAGTGTCCCCCAGGAGTGGAATAGGCTTTGAGTTTTCCCTCCTTTATCCAGTTGAAAACCGTGGCCGGACGGACCTGGCAGTATTCTGCCATCTGGCCCGTGGTTAACGCCCTCCGTCTTCGCTCCATACCCCTCCCCCTATGGTGTGTGTTGCGAGGTTTTTTGCACTTTGTATATTAGCATCAACGACTCCCCTTGTCAAGCCACCCTGGACAGCCTCCCCCTTCCATTGTATAATCGGCTCGTGAAGACGCCCGCTTACGAAGTGACCCTCCCTTTCTTCAGGGGCCCCTTAGACCTCCTCCTCCACCTGATCCAGGAGAGGGAACTGGAGATCACCAAGATCTCTTTGGCCCAGGTTACCGACCAGTATTTGGCCTACCTGAGCCATCTAGAGAGGCTGGAGGTGGAAACTCTAGCCGACTTCATCGTCGTGGCGGCTCAACTTCTCCTCATCAAGTCCCGGGCCCTCCTGCCCCAGCCGCCCGCGGGGGAATTCGAAGAGGAAGAGGAGACAGGAGATGAACTGGTCCGACGGCTCATCGAATACCAGAAGTTCAAAGCCACGGCCCAACAACTCCGCAGCCGAGAAGAGGAGGGGCTACGCGCTTACCCCCGAGCGGCAACCGCCCAGCCCAGGCCCCCTTTTCCACTGCAAGAGGTATCGTTGAACGATCTGGTGGAGGTGCTTCGCCAGGCCCTGCAAGAACAGCCTGTCGGCTCGGTGGGGGAGATCGTCGCCCCCCTAACCATCTCCCTTCCAGCCAAGATAGAAGAACTGGAGAGGCTAGTCCGCCGCCGCCGCCTGAACTTTCACCGCTTGCTGAGAAGGGCGAAATCCCGCCTGGAGATCATCGTCACCTTCCTGGCCCTATTGCAACTGATCAAGCGACGGAAGATCGCCGTTCAACAAGATCGCCCCTTCGGGGAGATAACCATCTTCGCCATATAGAACCCCAAGACTACCCCTAAGATATCGAAGGCCAGATCTAATAACCCCGCATTCCGCCCCGGAACGAAACTCTGGTGGAATTCGTCGGAGACAGCGTAAAGCCCCCCGATCAGCAAAGCCCGCCAGCCATAGTCATTACCCATAGCCCTATGGAGCAGGATCGCCAGGACGGCATATTCGAAGAGGTGGGCTACCTTCTTTAGGAGCAGATCGATGAGGGGACGGGGGTAACGAGGGAGATGGGGCTGCGAGGAGAGGAAGAAGATGAGGACCATCCACAAAAGGACCGGCAACCAACGGTTGACCCTGGACCGAAGATTATCCACTCCAATCACCCAAAAAGCAGAAAGAGGAGCGATACCTCATCCCCGCCCATCCTTTATTCTACGGTTACCGACTTGGCTAGGTTTCTGGGCTTATCGATGTCGCAGCCTCGCTCCCGAGCCACATAATAGGCGAAAAGTTGCCAGGGCACGATGGAGAGGATGGGCTTCAAGGGCTCCAAGGTATCCGGGACATAGATCACCTCATCGGCCTCTATGGCTTCATCCCCCTCCGTGGCCAGGGCCAAGACCTGGGCCTTTCTAGCCCTCACCTCCTGGATGTTGGAGATGATCTTAGGGTAGTGGGCTCCTTTGGTGGCTAGGGCCACCACCGGCACCTCCGGATCCAGCATGGCTATGGGGCCATGCTTTAGTTCCCCTGCTGGGTAGCCTTCGGCGTGGATATAACTTATCTCCTTGAGCTTGAGGGCTCCCTCCAGCGCCGTAGGGTAATCAACGCCTCGACCGATGAAGAAGAAACTCCTTCGATCCGCGTATCTTCTGGCCAGCCCTGCTATCTCTTCCTCCCCCTCTAGAACCCTCTCCATCTTGCTGGGAAGGGCCCTCAGTTCTCGAACCACCTCACCAATCTGGCCCTCCGTTAAGAGGCCCCGCTGCCTGGCTAACTCTAGGGCCAAGAGGGTGACCACCACCAGTTCTGCGATGTAGGTCTTGGTGGCCACCACTCCGATCTCCGGGCCGGCTTGAAGGTAGAGGACCCTATCAACCCCTCGGGTTAGGGAACTCCCCATGACGTTAGCCAAAGCCAAGGTAAAAGCGCCTCTCTCCTTGGCTAGCCGTAGAGCGGCCAAGGTATCGGCCGTCTCTCCCGACTGGCTGATGAGGATCACCAGGGTCCGGGGGTCGATGACCGGGCAACCGTACCGGAACTCGGAGGCGATAGCCACCTCCACAGGCAGGCCAGCCCACTCCTCGATGAGCCTCTTTCCCACCAGACCAGCATAGAAAGAGGTGCCACAGGCCACGATATAGCCCCGATCCATCTGACTTAAATCCAAACCCTTAAGTTCCGAGAGGTTCAGCCTCTCGCCGTCCAGGCGACCTCGCAAGGCGTTTTTGATCGCTTCAGGCTGTTCGTGGATCTCTTTGAGGACGAAATGGGGGTACCCCCCCTTCTCCGCCGCCTCCAGATCCCAACTGATATGGAACGGCTCCCGATGCACCTCCTTCCCCTCCAAGGTCCAGACCCTCACCCCTTGGCGGTCCAGGGCCACCACCTCGCCATCCTCTACGATTAGGGCTCGTCTGGTGTGGGGCAAGAGGGCCGGTATATCGGAGGCCAGATAGTTCTCCCCCTGCCCCAACCCCACCACCAGGGGCGAAAAAAGCCGTGCGCCGACCAAGAGTTCTGGCTCATCCACTGAGAAGACGCCTATAGCGTACGCCCCTCGCACCTCTCTCAGCGCCTTCCTTGTAGCCTCTGCCAGATCTCCCTCGTACGCCTCTTCGATCAGATGGGCTACCACCTCCGTATCCGTCTCGGAGACGAAACGATGGCCCCGGCTCAAGAGTTCCTCTCGGAGAGCAGCGTAGTTCTCGATGATCCCGTTATGTACCACTACCAGATAGCCGGTACAGTCGGGATGGGGATGGGCGTTGGTCTGACTGGGCTCCCCATGAGTCGCCCAGCGGGTATGTCCCAACCCCAAGAACCCAGGCACCGTTCGACCATCCAGGGCCGCAAACAGATTCTCCAATTTGCCCTCGCACTTTTCGATCTCGATCCGTCCCTGGTTTAAGACCGCGATCCCTGCCGAATCGTAGCCCCGATACTCCAACCGCTTCAACCCATCGAGGAGGATCGGCGCCGCGAGGCGCGGCCCCACATAGCCCACTATGCCGCACATGGTGCGCCTCCTGGTGAAGCAAGATTCATATGGGGCGATACAAGACGAGTCTCCCACCTCACGGCCTCAAAAGATGCCAGATCATAAGACCCGAGGATGGAGACCCTCGCTTCTTTACTATTCACCTGTTCCCTCCTGTGTCTAATCGCTGCTTCCAGCACCCAAGCAGTGAAAAACTTGCTTCGCCACCGGGCTCCCTTTGTCCCGCCGGTCGCCCCACGGTTTTGGGGGAGCCCTTCATCTCAGGAGGGAAAGATTAGGGGTGTGGCCACCCTGGAGGCATCCGCCGAACTCTCGATTTTCTCCCTCTGTCTAACATCGGATGTCTAACATCGGGATTAGCCCCGCCTTGCGGTCGGGGAACCTCCACCTCGTCGACTCTAAAAGAGCCCAGGCGCTCTCTTCCCCTGGCCAAGTTTCCCCGCCCATCACCTCCTTTCGCAAAGCGATTATACAACAAAAGAGCCCTCTTGACAAGCCCCACCCTGGACCTAAGTTATTGGTGGCGTCAGCCTGTCCCGGCGATTACAGGCCGGGGGCCAGGGGAGGTAACTCATGACAGCACAGCATTTTACACCCTCCCCTCGGCCAAGGCCGTCTTGACGAACAGCCAGGGGGCGAAGAAGCCCGCCCACAGGCCGATGAGGCCGTAGCGAAGCAGGCGGAAAGGTAGGCCAGGTGGGAAAATCCCCTTCAGCCCCAGGTAGAGGGCAAAGGTGACGGCCAGACCGAGGAGGAAGCGCAGCACCCGCTTCCACCAGGGACCGTCAACCGAGAAGCCAACGAATTCGCCCTCCAAGGTGAACCCCACCCCCATCCCCAGAAGCGCCCCCATAGGGGTGGCCATGTCCTCGGTGGGGTGGAGGAAGAGCAATATCAAGGGGATTACGGTGGCCAGGGCCAACTTCGCTCCCAAGGGAAGGTCTCGGATGGGTCCCGCCACGGCCGGGAGGAGCCAATTGTAGATGAGGATGAGAAACACGGCTGCGAGCAGGCCGCCGACGACGTCGTGGGGGAAATGCACCCCCAGATAGACCCGCGAGAGGGCGACCAGGAGGGGGAGGACGATGCCCAGGGCCCAAACCCGCCTTTTGCGCCACCGGGTGGCCAGATAGCCCCATACGACCCCCGTCCCTTGAGTATGGCCACTGGGGAATCCATAGCCCGTGGACTTGCCAATCTCTCTCACTCTGGGGTCGAACTGGAAGGGGCGAGGGGCATGGAAGATCGCCTTCAGGGCGTTATTGGCGTAGGCCGAGAGAAGGAAAAGGAAAGCGAGCCTAGCCCCCGCCCCCTTGTCCAAGCACCAAAAAATGAGGGGAAGGAGGATGAGGTAGAATTGCTCCTCCCCCAGGAAGGTGATCGCTCTGAAGAAGGCGTCCAGGGGGCCGCTGCTGAAGGACTGTAGCCATAGCACGACCCCCGTGCCCCAGTTGAGTAGAATGTCGCCCATTGTCGCAGCCCCTTTCAGCCGTCCTTGCGCGCCCAGCCTTCAGTCATGGTGTGGCACGCCGGATATGAGACGCATTTGCTAGATCAAAACCTCGCCCATCGTCTCAGCCATCGTGACCTTCACCCCTAGAGCAGCCTCCATATCCTGCACCGTCATCCCATCCAAAGTCATTTTCCCTCCGGCGTCGAACATGGAGCGGGGGAGGTAGAGAGACTCGCCCAGATGGCGACCAGATAAAGCCTCTATCACATCCTGACCCGTGAGAAGTCCAGAGACGGTGATGGAAGACCCGAAGAACTGGTTCTCGATGGCGATCACCTCCATCTCCGTGGAGAGGAGAGCGTTTCCCACGGGATCCTGTAAGGAGAACTCCTTTGCCATCCCCTCAAGAAGGGGAGCGATGAGGGTGCCACAGGCTAAAGATTTCCTAGCCTTAGCCGCTAAGGGTTTGCCCTCTATATCCTCGTCCAAGAGCCTCCTGACCAGCCCGATCCCGTTCTCCAGTTGGGGAAAGCCGTCATACTCCTCCGCTGGCGGAGGAAGAAGACCGGCCAGAAGATAGAACTCGTCAGCCAAATAGACCAGAGACCGTCCATACCGTTCCCGAAATCCCCCGCTCCAGAGGGATACCTGCTTCACCAAGGCCCTGGCCTCCCGCGGCGTCACACCGCGCAGCCCGGCAGGGTGATATCTGGTCAGCCCCACGGGGACCACCCCGATCGATTGTACGGTGGGAAAGAAGCCTACCAGATCGGAGATCGTCCTCTCCAGATGAAGATCGTTGAGATCAGGCACCACCACTACCTGGGCATGAACCTGGATACCGAGATGGCCCAAGCGGCGAAGTTGCTCTCCTATATCCGGCAAGTCTGGGTTCCCGAAGATCTTGCGGCGCAACCCCGAATCGGTAGCGTGCACGGATACGTAGAGAGGGCTGAGCCGTTGCTCCCCTACCCGTTCCCAATCCTCCTCACCCCAATTGGAAAGGGTTATGAAGTTCCCCCAGAGAAAGGAGTAGCGGTAATCGTCATCCTTGATATAGAGGCTGCTCCGCATCCCCGGGGGCAACTGATCCACGAAGCAAAAGGAGCAACGGTTCCCACAACGGCGCAAGCCATCGAAGACTACCTCCTGGAAATCGAGGCCCACATCCTCCCCATACGCTCTCCGGAGCCTAGGGGTGAAAACCTCGCCCCCTCTCCTGACTACAAATTCCAGTTCCTCCTCCGCAGAGTAGAACCGGTAATCGATGACATCCCTCAACCGGTGGCCATTGACGGAGAGGAGTTCGTCGCCCGGCAAGAGCCCCGCCTTCTCCGCCGGGCTCCCCGGCCGCACCGAGGAGATGACCCCACAACTCATAACTACCCCCGCAACCCCTAGATGATGAGGGCTGCCATGACCACCACCCCCACCCCGACCACATTACCTCAAATTCGGTAACACTTCTGTTGTAAACCACAGCCAAGGCGAAACCTGCTTGTAATGGAGAAGGTATTCTTGTGGGAACTTCAGGACATATAGCAGGACCAGAATGAGGACAATCTTTGACCAACTGTTGACCTTATCCGAATCAAAGTATCTACGCTTAAAAATGAGAAAGGAGAGGAAAAAATATTCGAAGAGATTGGGAAAGAAAAGAAGAAAAACTCTGGTATCAGTGATCTCAAAGAGTACGACCCCAACAACTCTGTAAAGGAAGAGTATCACGCTTGTTTGCTTAGCAAACCTATGATTCCATCCGAGGGAGACGACAAATTCAAAGAACAGGTAATAGAGGTCCAGAAATTTGTCCAACTGCTGGTAATTTGGGAAAGCTCCTCCCATAATGTGTACGATATTAGCATCAACCGCGTCAAGCAACAGTGATGCCACTCCTCCAAGGAGTGGGCGTCTGAAGATCAAGAGAGGGATGGTGAGTCTTAGCAGAATAACAAATATGGGGCTCATGGACTAGCTCATGAAGTGCAGGTGGTCAAGTGCTTCTCAGGGTGGTACTTGGTAAAGCGTTGAAGTGCACCCTTACCTAGCGGAATCCCGCTCCAAGCCCGGTCTCCGTCACCGCCCCCGCGCCAGCCAGCAGAGCGCCAGCATGGTGGGGCGACGCGCCATCGGCGAATTCGATAAAGGTCACGAACCCCCCTTGTAGGGCCTTGTCTGCTCTTCCCTGGCCGCCGAAAGGTCGCTATATACCCCTCGATACTGAGGAGGAAGGAGAGCGGCCAGTCGATACATAGCTTCGGTGGTCATCTCGCTCAGTTGCTCTCTAGTCGCCCTGTCCTCCCTGGGGACTAAGACGAAGGGCTCTCCCACCACTATCTTGGTCTTGGTACGACGCAGCCTGGCTAACTCCTTCCAGAACCGCTCCGACCCAGAGATAGCCATAGGTAGGATGGGAACAGAGGCCTTGAGGGCCACGTAGGCCACCCCATCACGGGCCTTAGTCAACCGCCAATCACCGCCCCTGGTCCCCTCTGGAGCCATGAGAAGCGCTTTCTCCTCCTTCAGCGCTGCCATCGCCTTCCTAAGAGCCGTCCGATCTATCTCCCCCCGATGCACAGGGAAAGCACCATAGAGTCTGAAGACCAACCCCACCACAGGAGAACCGAAGAGTTCGGCTTTGGCCATGCTCACGATGTCGCGGGGGATGAAGACCGTGGCTAGGAGGGGGTCCAGGAAGTTCATATGGTTGATGGCCACGATGAGGGGGCCTTTCCGAGGCACATTCTCCAGCCCCACCACCTCATAATCGAGAAGGATGGCCAAAAGGCCTCGCAATATCGACTTGGCAAGGCGATGAAAGAGCATAACCTCCTCGCTCCCTATGGGTTCACCCCTCTTCCAGGGGCTGCCACTTCTCCACCAAAGCCATCACCTGGCTCAATACCTCCTCGATGGACAGATGATCGGTATCTATGATGACCGCCTCCTCGGCGGGCTTCAAGGGGGCCGCCAGGCGGTGGCTGTCTATCTCGTCCCGGCGTCGCATATCGGCCAGGACATCCTCGTAAGAGGCCTCCTCGCCCCGGGCCAAAATCTCTTCATATCGCCGTTGGGCTCGCACCTCCAGGGAGGCATCGAGATATATCTTCAGGTCGGCATGAGGCAGTATCACCGTCCCGATATCCCGCCCCACCATCACCACCTGCCCTTCCTCACCTGTCCGCCTCTGCCCCGCTTTCAGGGCCTCCCGGACGCCAGGATAAGCCGAAACGGGGGAGACGTGGGCATCCACCTCTGGAGATCGTATCTCCCAGGTTATATCCCGGCTATCGGCGTAGACCGTGTACTGTCGCCCATCCTGAACCGTGGGGCCGGTGATGGCGATCCGGGCAGCCTGGGCCAGGGCCACTATGGCTTCTTCGTCGTCGATGGCGAGCCCCCTCTCCAAGGCTAACCAGGTGATGGCTCGATAGAGGGCCCCGGTATCGAAATAGAGATAGCCCAACCTTTCCGCCAGGAGTCCGGCGATGGTGCTCTTCCCGGAAGCGGCCGACCCATCTACGGCTATGGTCGAAGGTAGCGACACTTTTGATCCCTCTACGAATCGGCGACCCCCTCTACCTGAGGCAGTTCCGTCAGGTCCGAGAGGCCGAAATATTGGAGGAACTCGAAGGTGGTACCGTAGATGATGGGACGTCCCGCCCTATCCAGGCGGCCCAACTCCTCCACCAAACCCCGGGCCACTAGATTGCGTAGCACCCACTCGCAGTTGACACCCCGGATCTCCTCCACCTGAGCCCTGGTGATCGGCTGCCTGTAGGCTACTATGGCCAAGGTCTCCAGGGCCGCGGTGGAGAGTTTCCCCGAAAACTGCAAGCCCAAGAACCGCTCCACATAGCCCGCACAGTCGGGGGCGGTGACCATCTGGACCTCATCCCCCTCCCGCTGCATCCGCAGCCCCCGCCCTTCGTACTCCTGGGCTAAGGAGCGGAGCGCCTCCTCCACCAGCTCTTGCTCCACCTCCAGCGTACGCATCAACTGCTCTAAGGTGACGGGCTCCCCGGCCACGAAGAGGAGCGCCTCGATGGCCTCCTTCGCCTCCTCCAACTCCATCGTCTCTTCTCTCTACCCTTCAGCGTAGGGAGCGTGCCTCACCTTCACCCGGATCCTTCTTAGCCTCAACCCCATCCGCTCCTCGACCACATCCTTCACTACGGCGCAGACCTCCTCGGTCTTGGTGGGCACATCTATGTCTGGGGTGGTCTCCAGGTCGAGGTCGATATCCACTCCACCTCGCCCGGCCCGGATGCGGGGCTTCACGTTCACCACATCGGCCAGCTGATCTACGCGGTAGACCACCCGCTGGGCGATAGCATCCACGGTCATCTCCGCCCGCCCCCCGCTCACCTTCTCCACTCTCACCGTCCTCCTGGGCGGTCGCCACAGTTCCAGCACCAGGAGCAAGAACCAGAGCAAGATGACGCCTATCCCTATGAGGACATAAACGAGACGGGCCTTCGGTATCGACTCTGCCAGAAGAGTGGCGGCGTTGCTCACCAGATCAAGCAGGCGAACGGGGTTGATAGTGAAGACCACCGATACCGCCAAAGCCAAGAGCAGAAGAATCACCATCACCACACGGTTGAAGATATTCATCATCGATCCTCCCTTTTTGATGGCCAATTATACACCCCTTGGCCTCTCCCGTCCACTCTGACACAGGGAAAGGTTGAGGCCAAAGCGTAATACCAACAGACAACGCTTAGTCTGGGTACCTCCTACCATCGCCGTTTTAAACCTATGACCACCAGGGCCAGTGAAGCCAGACTGATAGCCACACCCACCTTGAAAGATGAGGGGGCATATACGAACTCTATGGTATGCTCCCCCTCCTCCAGATAGAGGGCCCGGAAATGATGATCCGCCCGCTCTATCTTCGCCGGCTTCCCATCTACGAAGGCTCTCCAGCCAGGGTAGTAGGCATCGGTGAGCACCAGATAGCCAGGGGCTCCTAGATGAGCCTGAACCTCCACCCTCTCTGGCTGATAACTAACCATGGAGACCCGGTCTTGGGCCTTCCCCTCCTCAAGATAGCCCCCTGGCCCCTGGCTCAATATCACCTCTTGTCCCGGATCGAAGGCCTCCTCTTTCATCGCCTCCAAGGCGTCCTCCAAAATCCATGCCCTATGAACGATGAAAACCCGGGGCAGGCTCTCCAAGTTCTCGTATATCTTCACATCGCCGCTATGTACCAGTCGGTATGCTGGAGAGACCACCAAAGACCTATGAGCCCCCGTCCGCCCCTCGATAAGGGTGAGGCCTCGCAGATGGAACTCCCCGAAAGGAAGCAGATACCTCACCTCGATCGAGTGGGGTATCACCGGTTCCTTCAACCTTACCAAGGCAAGGTATTCATCGCCCTCCTCACCCCTTCGGACCACCCTCCCCCTCTGATGGCGGACGCCCTCTTCATACTTCCCCTCCGCCGTATCTATCCCCACAAGCAGATGATATACCTCCGCCTTTCCCTCCTCGTCGATGACCCTTATCTCCGCCACCGGGGTTTCCCCTTCCACCCCGCTGGCACCAACCAAGTGGGAAACCAGGCCCAAAGCCGTAGTGGGGAACCACGGTATCTCCGAGATCTCCACCTCCTCTCCCCCCTCCAGTACGGCCTTATGACCCAGGTCGTAGTAGACGTCATCCACCCAAACATCTCCCACCTTATCTCTGATCACATACTTCACATTCATCAGGCTCAAAAGTCTCGCCGGCGGTATCTCGCCCAACCGTTTCCCCATCCGCCCGTCGAGGGATACCTCCTCCAGGGGAAGGAAGAGCCTCTCCAACTCTATATACCTGGCCAGGGGGAGTATCCCCCCATCGTAGCCATCCACGCTGGCTATCTTGTAGTGCAGAGGCAGATTAGGGGCCAATACCTCCTTCCATTTGGTAGCCACCACGTAATCGTAGATCGCCTCCTCGGATAGCTGCCCCTGGAAAATCCCTTGCATCTCTCCCAGGTCTCCTGGATCGAAGGAGGTGTCGGAAACGCTCAGAACCCGGTAGAGGCTTTCATCGGCCAGGAGGTGGGCCACCGCCGTCCGAAGGGAGGAGTAAGCCCCTGGAGCCGTAGCCCGGTCGTAGGCCAGATACCTGCTGGCGAAGAAGAGTTCCCCCACCAAGAGAAGGCCTAGAAGCAGGCGGCCAAGTGCGTTCCTTTTGCCTCCTAAGGAGAGGAGAGCCAACCCTACCCCCCCTAAGATCAGCCAGATGAGGACTATGCGAAGGGGGGGCTTTCCCAAGAGAAGAAGGGCCAGGACCACAAGGAACAGAACCCCTGCCACTAGAAGGGCACTCCGACCTTTCACCCTACCTCTGACCGCCCCCCAAGAGACTGGGCCCATATCTCCCCACTCCTCCATCCCCAACCCGGCCAGTATCGCCATACCAAAGGTGTACAAGAAGAGCCACCGGGCCGGGACGCGAAAGAGGCTGAAGCCGGGCACCAATCGATACAGGAGGTAATAGAAGGGGTTATAGAGCCCCAAGGCCAAAAAGAGCCCTAAGAGGGCCAGGGCCCCGAAGAAAGCGCCCCCTCTCTTTCTCAGGAGGGCGAAGGAGGCCAAGAGTATAGGGGTTATCCCCACGTAGGCTATATATTCGCTGAAGGGGCTATAGTCGAAACTGGGGAGGAGGGAGAGGAGAAGAAGAGTGGGCCTCAGGGAGAAGGAGACCGCCTGCCTGTAGGTGAGCCCCCCACCCCGGACGGAGAGCCGGGAGAGTTCCAAGGTGGGGAGGAGTTGGGCCGCCGCCAGACCAACCCCCAGAAGGGTAACCCCTATGAAGAGCCCCAACCCTCTCCATATAGGCAAAGTTCGCCTACCTCCCCCCTTCAGGGAAAGGTAGATGGCGTAACAACCCAGAACCGAGAGGTTGATGAACGAGGCCTGGGCGTGCCCGGCCAGGAACTGGAGCCCCACGACCAGAGAGGCGAAGAGGCCATAGATCACGCTCTGCTGAATGTAGGCCTCATGGAAGAACAAGAGAAGGAGAGGTAGCCAGGCGAGGACGCTCAGTTGGTTCACATGCTCCACCTGGGCTCCCAGAAAGCCGCTCAGGGCGAAGACGACCGCCGCCACCAGAGCACCTAATGGCCTCATCTTGAGGGCTCGCCGAGCGTAAAGGTAGGTGAAAACCCCAGCCAGGAAGATATGTAATACTATAGAGTAGGCCACCATCTTGGGTGCCGGAAGCCAAAGGAAGAGAAAGTTGAGGGGATAAAGGACCGCGCTCTGTATATTGGCCAAGAACGGCACCCCCAGGAAGAGATAGGGGTTCCAAAGGGGAAGATGCCCGGCTCTAATCGCCTGGGCTGCATACTCCCGATAGGGGTAGAAATACGTGAAGACGTCCAGCCCGGTCAGGATGAGGTTGGTGAGGGCTATCTTCCAGAAGAAAAGGAGTGTAAGGGCCGAGAGCGCCAAGATATGGAGGCTATCTATCAGGCCCGTCCTTCTGCTCATAAGCCCGCCTCTACTGGCCTCAGAAGGTATAGATCCCGTTCTTGGTGGCTGACATGGCAAAGGGATATGGGTATGTCTAACCGCGCTACCCCCTCAACTCGATACCGGTTCTCGAGGAGGGAGAGAGCCCAATCTTCATCGCAGCTATCGTTGAGGATGTACACCTGGCGGCCCCCACCCCACATAGTCCTTATGAATAGATCTAGCTCCTCAGCCTCCCAGGCCGCTGGCCGGAACGCCTCCCGCCCAGCGTAGAGGTCGATAGGCCCTCCGTTCAGCGAGGTGCCGATGATGCTCCCCGGCGAGGTATAGGCCGCTAGTTGGTCGAAGGCCCGCCGCTCCTCCTCCATCACGAAGCCGAAAGTAGTCTCAAAAGAACCGAAGGGTCCGGTAAGGGTGATCCTCGTCCGATAGGCGGGAAGAAGGAGGAGGGAAAGGATGCCCAGAGAGGCCAGGAAACCCCTTAAGGGAGAGGCTCTCGTCTGTGAGGTCGCCACTTTCCAGACGCAGATCATCCCATATGCCGTCAAGGCTATCAGCGCCGGGAAGCCGGAGAGGAGATCGCGCAATCGCAGGGCAGCATAGGGGAGATGGAAGAGAACCAGGGCCAAGATCCAACCCCCCAGAACCAAGAACAGGCCCTTCTTCTGACGGTACATCTTGTAGGCACCGTAGAGTAGAAAGGGGAGCAGATACCCGAACTCGTTTCCTCTAAGAAGATCTCGCCCCAGCCGAGGCCCGGTGGTGGCTAGATAGGAAAAGGCGAAAAGAGCCAACTCCTCCGATTCTGGGGTCAGGAAGTTCCCGAAACTCAAACGGTGGTATACGAGGTCAG